>Ga0126383_10000620_pt1 | contig 20226 bp, 21 predicted proteins | sample PanSoiMetPlot_35_FD_96882 | JGI IMG/M metagenome (GOLD analysis project Ga0126383, IMG submission 96882) | Tropical forest soil microbial communities from Panama - MetaG Plot_35 | ecosystem: Environmental > Terrestrial > Soil > Tropical forest > Bulk soil | place: Panama | collected 2016-02-17
CGCCAGGTATCGAAAACGTCTATGGACGAAATTGATGGTCTCATCGCTGAGCTTCAAACGCTCCGCAGAAAGCTACAGAGCGATGGCGATCGCATTCAATGCGACATTACCAAACACGCGGACCTGAGCCAGCAGGTAATTCAACTAACTACAATTATCTCGGACAGCGTGAAAAAACTACCGGCCACTTCGGCAATCAGTTGATAGATACCCGGTGGTGAGCGCGCCGGCCTTAGCTCGGTATGCTGCGCTCAGTCGAAGTCGAACTCGGGCCGAAGGCCGAGACAATGCCGCGTCGATCCGCCGGACGGCAGCAGCTTGAGGTCCCCTAACCCAAAATGTGCCTAATTTTTGCTATTGCCAAGCTGTCGGCTTCCTAAGCCGTGTGAGCGACTGGGGGCACGCTCGTTAACCGGCCGACAACCTCTCTCGTGCATGGTTTTAGCCAGCTCGATCCCGCGCACACAGATCGAGTAAAGCGCCGCCCCTGGCACCGATCGATCTCCACGCGTGCCAGGGGCTTTCATTTGGCGCGACCCGCCAATCACGGGCCAATTTGCTTCGCGCACCGGGACATTGGGTACAGAGCGGCGGGCCCGGGGGCGCGCTATAGAAAGTAATGGCTACGTGCGCTCTGACAGGCCATTCGGCAAGTGGAGCGAAAAATGACAAAAACCGACCAACTAGCGACTCTGATGACCTTTCTACTGCTCGGTTATCTAGCGCTGACGGTGGTGGGAGCGTTTGCTTTCACATTTATCTGGTAAGCGTAAGCGATGAGACGCGATGGATTGCGGCGAATATCGCCAAGCTGCCGGACTTCCTAAGCTGCTCGTGTGAGCGAGTGGGGTCATTCCGTTAACCGGCCGGCAACCTCTCTTCGTGCACCGTTTTGTCGCGCTCGGCTCGTTCCCGAACCAAGAGATCGAGTGCGGCCCCTGGCATAAGTTTCCAACACAGCCGGGGGCCTTGATCCAAGTGCGCGCCGCGCGCCGCATCATTATGAATATTGATGTAGGAAGACTGTGGCGAGGACTCCTTGCGGCTGGAGCAAGGCGCAGCCGATCGCCGCCAAATCGCGAAGCTATCGAACGAATTGTGTGAGGCGCGTTACTTTGGCCCACCCAAATTCGTCGCGGAACTGCCGTCACCAGGTGCATGAGCGTTCTTGATCGGGAACTCTCGATCCAAAGACATCGAATTTAAGCCCTAGTTGCGAAAGCTATCTGCCAGCGACTGATTAGGCGTCACTTCGGTACGGCGGTTGAGCGCCCGTGACGGCGGCGCTGTGGGAATGGGCTTATGCGAGAGGGCAGCTGGGCCCTTGGCTGTCGGAATCTTCAGAAACATTTCCATGTCGATCACCAGCAGGTTGTTAATGTCGGCCGCCATTTTCATTTGAGTGGCTGCGACCTGCTCTAGCGTTTGCCGCAGCGCACCGATGTCCAGGGCTATCTGCCGGACCTGTTGCGCGTCGAGGGAAGCCGCGATCGGCGGCACGACCTTATCCGGAGCAGTCTGCGCAACTGGTGCTGCTTGCGCTGTCTCCGACACGGTCGGCCGAGCAGTTGCGATTTCCGCAGCTGCCGGGCGCTTCGTCCAGCCAAGCTGCTCAACCCAGTTCGCGATCGTCGCCTTCGCCTCCGGTGACCAGCCTAGTTGCGGGACTCTTGTCGCGATAATCTGCTTGGTGGCCTGGCTGTAAGATTGCCAAGCTAAGGTGGCCGCAACAACTATCCAAATCGCGAGCGTGTACCGGCCGAAACCTCGCCACCACGGCCTGGCGCGCACTGGATTATCAGTGATTGGCTTACCGACGGAAAACGCAGATTGTGTGGGGCTCGCTGTCGCGGTCATAGGCACGTTTCCTTCCATCTCAGTTGCGTGAGGAAACCAGCCGGCTCCTTACCCGGGCTAGTGTTAACCTCTTGCCCATCGCCGTTCCAACCGAGCAAGACGGAAGGAGTGAACCGGGGGCTTATTTGCGACAGCGGTTAACAAAGGCTTGTGATTATCGCCCCATGTGCTCGTTAGCGAAGACCCGCCCGATTCTGATCTCGATTTACGCTAATCAAGTAGGCAAGTTCCTGCACCGGATGACATTCAACAAAGCTGGTTCTTGTTGAATTCAAACAGTCGACAAATTTCCCGCTCGCCTGATTACCAAACAGCCCTTGCAACATGTTAAGCGGGCGATCGAATCAACAGCTAGACGATATCGGGGGTCAGTTAGTTGCATCGCCGGGCCACCGATGTGGCTGCGTCATTTCAGACGCTGATAGCGACGCAATGCCTATAGGCACCGATGGGCGCATGCACCCCTCAATCCGCGGAAGGCTACGTCGTCGATGCTTATGAGGGGTTGGTGTTGGTTAATCGGCTTCAATCAATCGTTCAGATTGATCCGAGATTCTCCCTAAGCCTTAAGCATTCATTTATGCTGTAGCTTTCTCATTGAAAGGGTAAGTGGTGGCGATTGAGCGATGTCGACAAAACAACCAATGCAGGATGGATTGGCGGCTAACCAATTTCACTTTGACCTAACACCGTGCGGCGAACCCGTCATCAATAGCACCTCAGAAATGCCGGGCCCGCCTCACGAGATCAAACTTGATGAACGCCACAGGATTTTAGGCGCATTCGCTTCCAGCAACGGTTATATATTCTATGTGGCGCTCACCATAGGTCTGCTGGCGACATTTGGCTTGGCATGGATGGTTCTAAACGGAGCAGCATTGCCATTCGATTTGGCGCCAGTGGGTGGATCGGCTGGAAATCGTTATCTTGATCCTAAGATTGTTTGGTCGAGCGTGGAGCGAAGTTCTACTGCACCTTCCACTACGATGACGGACACCCAAAAAGCGGATCGTCCACAAACTCACGATACGACTGGTCGCGATATTGGTCGAGGCGCACCGGCTGAGGCATCGCACAATCAGAATCTCTCTCCAGTATCTACAATGCCTCTAGGCGCCGCACCACTATCCCCGCCAGCAAGCAAACAATCGACGGCTACGCAACGGCACACTGATTTAACGGGCGTCAAGGCGGAGGAGCTTCGGACTCCGACGAAACTCACTCCCACGTCAGAGACGAGGCCGACAACGATTAAGGGCTGGACGCTACGTGCAGTTACCGATGGTACCGCAGTCCTTGAAGGGCCTAGTGGCGTCTGGAAGGCGAGGCCGGGGCAGACGGTGCCAGGAGTGGGAAGGGTGGACTCCATTGTTCGCTGGGGCAATCGTCTGATCGTCGCGACAAGCAGGGGTCTAATCTCGACGCCATAAGGCTCGTCGGAGGTGAGACTTAGACCTGCCAAAGCGTGAAGGACGCTATCGATGTTCAACACCGATCCAAATCGAACGATCGATGACATACTTACTGATATACAACGAGGCGCTGCTAATGCCGCGTCGAACGGCAACGTCTATCTTGTTGGGCACGTCGTCGCTCCGTTTGCGGCACTGGTGGTAAAGTTATCGCGCGACTATGCCGCTGCGACGGCGCGATTAGAGCGTCTTACTCGGAACTTGTTCGCAACAATCATTGCTCTCCTCATTGTAACTTTGGTTCTGTTCGCAAAGGAAGTTAACGACGTTTATGAAAAGAATTATCCAAAGCAAGCCGCAAGCGTCAACGGACAAATTATGAAACATCTGGGCGTTTATTAGATCGCCTCGCGAGAATAGCGAGGCAGTGATGCCACGGGGTTAGTGGTCAATAACCTCCTGTTCGACTTAGTTCGGCAACCATCAGCGACGTCGCGCTGCTGTGGCGGGTCAGGGTTTCTAGCGCGGCGCCGTGGGCATGCCGTCGCATGCGGTCGGGTTGATGCAGGTCACCCCGGAAGCCGGTCGCGACACCGCTCAACGGTTTGGTGCTACTTATGACTGGAAGCGTCTAGTGTCCGATCCGGCCTACAACACGCAAATGAATCCCGCCGAGATCAGCGCTCTATTTCAGGAGTATATGGGTTCCCACATTATGACACTCGCTGGCTACAATGCTGGCCGCGGCCGTGTCCGGCAATGGGTGGCCCAACACGGCGGCCCGCGTGATCCTAAGATTGATGCGGTCGATTGGGTGGAACGCATACCCTTGGCTGAGACCCGCAATTACGTCCAACGTTTTATGGAAAACCTGCAGGTTTATGCGGCGAACCTAGGCGCTAGCGTAGCAACCGTCGAGCCTAATCTGCACCGGGTGACGACCATTGAGTCAGGCTCAAAGCCAACATTTGTGAACGCCATTCCTCAATAATAATGGCGCCGCCGGATGGTGCATGTGGTCAGGCGAGCAGCGCTCGCTCGCGGCAGCAGTCGGGTCGCACTTAGGCAAGTTGGGAATACGCGCACATTATCTGAAATCGGCAAACATGCGAGTTGGCACCCCGAGCACTCACACTTGGTCGCACAAGGATATGGCGCGAAACCCCTACGCCAAAGATCTCGAAAAGGCCGAGCAGGAAATCGAGATGGTGAACAGCGTAGTGCGCATCGCCGCAGCCGGTGGAAAAGTGGCGCCGTTTTTCCGTTTCCCGGACCTCCAGACTCCGCCGCAGCTTCTTTCTTATTTCGCCAATCGGAATATCGCGATCTTTTCGACCCATATCGACTCGCGCAATTTCACCATGCACAAGCCCGAGCAGGAGATTAATTCGGTAATGAGCTAACTGGAAAAGCGCGGCCAAGGGATCGTCTTGTTGCATGATTTCCACCGCAACACCGCTGCGGCAATGCCGGAACTGCTCCGTCAGCTGAAGGCGGCTGGTGACAACATCGTACACTTCGAGCCGAAGGGAGAACTCAGCAAGATTGCTCAATACGACGAGATGTTCAATCACGGGGATAAATTACCGTCCAATAATACGCGGCCGGAGAATAATGTCGTTCACGCGATCGGCGAGTAAAGCAAAGTTCAATGATTCTCGTTCAGGCCAACGCTGCACGCCCGCTTATTGGCTGAATTTGATCGGGGCGGCAGGCCCAGCATTATCCGTGTCTCTGCGTCGAGCTGCCAGAACTCGCCGCACGTGGTTAATCGCTCATTAAGATAGCTCTCAGCCTGGTCTAGCCGATCTACGAACGCCGCGGGCTTATCGTGGAACCCACTCCAAAATTCGTTAAACAGTACCCGCACCAAGTCGCGTCGGCGCTGAATTTCCAGTTGGTCAGGCCCGGTCTGGGCAACATAATTGATCTGATCGTCTGGGAGTTTCGCATCAGTTGTATCTGGGGCAGTGGGCCAGCACGCCGGGCTTAGTCTTGCAACGGCCGCATCGGCGACAGCTCCAGTTTGCTGCGTAGCGCTTTCAGCGCGCCTCTTATCTGAGGCAAGACCCCTCGCTGGCAAAACATGATTGGTCATCTTACCGACGGCCCTGCCAATCTCAGCAAGCCACCGCAACAACTTTTCCGCCCCTGCTCTCACGGCGCCTTCTGCCGGGTCGGCCGACGTCCATACTTTCATGTTTCTGTGTCCCTTTAAGTAGCCGCGAAACATGCATCATAACTGAGTCGCCCGTCATTTTCCGCCATCAGGACCCGAGCCGAGCTGGTTGGCGAACCAAACGCAGCGCCACTAGCCGCCCCATTTTATGTCGCAGCTCACCTTGTGACTGCGATCGCCGTCAACCCGCAGACGGCATGGATGCATGATTGTTGCCTTCGCTCAAGTGGCCGTCACCGTGGCCCCGGGCTAGTGACGCAGCGCAGCGAATAAGGCTGAGCACAAGCCCGGCAGCCACGCGCTAAACAGCCCTGCGGTCGTCTATCCTACTCGCAGGATTACAGCACCATAACTTTGGGTACCGTCCACCATGCAATCTTTATCACAACGGCGTGGGAAAGCCGCCTACTGCAGGTCGATAGGCTGATAATGCCCGGTCTCGTCGAGCTGTGTGCCCCATACCTTGTGCACGCCCTGGTGGTCGGAGCGGCTGAAAGTCACAGGCGTTCCAAGCCCAATGTCGAGATCGCGTAAGTTTTCGAAGGTCCCTACCAACTTTTCGGTATCAAGCTGTGACCCATTGCGTTGCAAGGCTGCGATCAAGACATTGGCGTCAACATAGCCTTCAAGTGAGACGTAATCAGGCGCCTGCCCAGGGAAGTACTTGGCTAGCGCAGATTTGTAGTCGATGACCAGCGACGAGTGGCCATCAAGCGCCGGCACGACCTGCGTGACGATAACTCCAGTCGCATACTTTTTACCAAGCAGCATCAATTCATCGGCCAATGCGGTGCTGCCCACAAATGAAACGCTGGTATAAATCATGTCTGGGTAGAGATCACGCGTCTTTTCAATGAATTTCGCTGCGGCACGATAGGCGGGGACCATGATCACAGCTTTAATTGGGGCGCGCCTCTTTTGTTGCAGTTGCGCGTTTCTTTGTTGGAGTTGCGCGATGGCATCGTCCACATCCACCGTGTTACGTTGGTAATTAAGCCGCAAAATTGGGGTCGCGTTGCCTCCCTGCAATGAACGGATCGCCTTTTCGACGCCTCCGAAACCTGCATCCCCGTAGGCGTCTTGTTGAGCAAAGACGGCGATCTGCTCCGGCACGAGCCGCCGCACCTTCACCAGATAGTTCACTACAGCGGCGGTCTCTTCGGCGTAGCTAGCGCGTAAGTTGAAGACATAGCGATCAGGTGGATCGTTCCGCAGCAGGCCGGCGCCGGTAAATGCCCCGAAAAACAGCATTTTGCGATCAAGTGCATAAGGTAATGCAACGACCGCCGTGGGCGTCCCTACATTGCCGACTAAGCCAAAAACCTGGTCTCTTTCGTAGAGCTGTTTCATTGTCGCAGCCGTCCGCGCCGGTTCGTAGCCGTCGTCTGCTGCAATGAGCCGGAGCTGGCGGCCGTACACCCCGCCTTTAGCATTGGCGACGTTGAATGCCGCCTCGATGCCGATCTTCATATTTTGGCCGAGTTCCTTGGCCGGACCAGTGAATGGTGCAGAAATCCCAAGTCGGATTTCATTGTCGCTTACCCCGCGAATGGCACTGCCGACGTTGCTCTCCTGCTCGAGCGGTTTGGGGATCGGAGACAACGCCGCTTGCTGGCCCTGCGCCGGTGAGGGCGCCGCTTGCTGTGCCTGCGCAATTGCAGGCGGCGCTGCCCCAGCAATCGCTGCAACTCCCGCGGCTGGAACCTGCTCCCGATTTGCCGGCGCGTCTTTTGCAGTGGAGACTTGTGCTGGCGATGAATCTGGTTCCACGATCCCGGCGCGTTGCAATAGCGGTTTCCCGAAGATGACAAACAAGGCGACGAGAGCCGCAAATACAACCACCGTGCCCAAACGGCCCAGCAGCCCAAATAACCCATCTTGCCGCCATGCCGAGGGCACCGCGACGGGCTCCGGCCTTAAAGACGCTATTTGCCGGTCCCTATATTCTTCTTTGGACCAGGGGGCTGTTGATGGCGCGGATCGCGGTCGCTCAGCATCAGGCGTTGTCGGATGCTGGCGAGCCCATTTAGGTGCATACTTCCTAAGTTCGGAATCCGCGCCGTCGTCACTCGGAGTACTCATACATCACCCTGTACCGCTGCTGACCAATTATTCGCCTTCTTGTTTCAGGACCACCTAAAATACGATTAAAAAATGACAGCACCGGGGCGAAACAACGCCAACGAGGCAATAAAGTGTCACTGCAGCCGCCTTTTGTCGAGCCCGACACAGCTAACACCATCTTAGGACGGTCGCGTCGTGCCGGAGCGTGCTCGCAACAAAACGCCTGAAGAAATAAAAGATGCAATCAGGTTAGCGGAAGCAAGATGCAACCACACCGCCTGACGGCACTGCGCGTCTCGCGGGAGCAAGCCAGAATGCGCAGACGGCAACGCACAAACTAAAGTACAGCTGAGCGCTCCCTGACAAGCACCGTCGTGCCGAGATAGGCATTCCCTGATTGTCGTTGACGGCGTTCGCTCGCTTTTCCTTGCGCCGCCAGCTCGCGCAATAGTCGCGCCGCTAGGGGTTGTCGCAGTTGGAACCAGTACGCCCGCCCTTTTTCTTTCCGCCGTGTCGTCATTCTTTTGCGCTTAAATTCGCCTGATAGCGCTCGTTTGACTCGTCCCCTCTGCAATATCTGTGGCTCAGAGGTTCTGCGGTATGGCGAAATCAGGTGATGTTTCCTTTGTCTCGCGTTTCTTGGTGAAGTTTGTCGAGATCACCGCCGCAGGCCTAGCTACTGCCGTGAGTGGCTACTTGATCGCCCATCTCAGTGGCGCTTTCTCCTCCTCCGGACCGACTTCCTCGGCTGCAGTCATTCAGGTCACGCCGAGCACCAGCATGCTCTCCAGCATGCCTCAGCCGAGTGCGCCCAGTTCCACTAATAGCAATGCACAAGCTTCTACGCCGCAGCAGACTCCTGCCCCACAGCAGGTTTCTACGCCGCAGCAGGATGTTAATGGCGGTCGCGCGCCGCAACAGGGCCCTACAGTGTTGGACACGGCAAAACTGGAAGCGCGCAAGCACATAGAGAAGGCGGCGAGTGCTCCGGAAAGCAGCCGTTATAAGGCATCATTGCTCGATCGCATCCGAGCGGCTCTCGCCAATGTGGATGCCAACCGAAAAGACCGGCTCGACGTGGCGCCTCATCAGGGGGATCCACCGACTACTGCTACGCCACGTGCCGTTACTGCTTTTCCGAGCAATGCTGCCGCTTCGCCAGCTCCCGTCGATGCCGTCGAACGTCGGCCAAGACCGGTCCAAGAAGCACCGATCCAATCCGATTCCCTTCCATCATTTGAGATAAAATCGCGACCGACAAGCGAGGCTCCATCCTCTGTCGCGCCACTCGAGAAGGATACTGGAGCGTTGTCTACCCTTGAGCAGATTTTGCGCCAGGATCCGCTTGCGGCTGCCGATAACCCGCCGCGTCCGCCGCTGCCGATCGGTCAGTGAAAAATTTGCTGTTAGACTTTGCGCGCTAATTGTGGGCGCAATCTACTTGTGAACTCGCCACACGCAGCGGTCCAATAACGGCTCGTGGAGCGAGGCGCCCCATTAGCCTATCTTCTCCGGATATTGATAGCCTACTTCAGCCGGATGGCGTAGCAGAGCCTTGTTGCGCGTTTTCAGGTGCATAGTTCGAGACTTCGGGGATGCGCCGTTTGACGTAATGGTCAGCGGGCGGCACTGCCGATTACAATACGTGGATCGGGAAATTGCGACGCCGAGCTGCGCCTCGACGGACTGCCACAAGTGTTTAACGTTCTAGTTGGCGCCATATCCTCGATAGGAGCACAGCCGCCATTGGCGGAGGATCAACCGACCTATTTCAACTTGCGGCTCATCGTCTGCTCCAGCAGACGATCCTTATAGCGTGTTGGACTTTTAGCTTTTGGCAGGTTGATCGCGCTTTGTGACTGCTGCGCCTTTCCAACTGAGACCATTCCAAGGCTTCAATCGCCGCGAGCTCGTCCTTTTTTGGTCATATTTCAGATCGACCCGCGCCCTACCATGGTCAGTGGACAATCAAATAAAAAACTGATTGTAGATCACCGCGTACTGGGGGGTGTATCATGAGCGTCCCGATCGACGACGACCGCGTCGATTCCGAATTCACGCAGCATGCACCAAAACACTATCGCGAGCAGCCGACGCCCGAAATTGAGCCCGCGCCTTATATCCCTTCCGCCTCGACGGTCCCATCGTCCGGAGATAACCTTCGCGATCGACGCACAAGGCCTGACCATTTGACGCGAACGGCACGTTCGTCCTCGGACCGCTCTTGGGAACATCAATGGGCAACCTCTAAACCTCCCTTGTGGCCGGAGCCGATCCCAGCCGAGCCCGACGAGGGAATCCTAGGACTGATGACCCGGCTCGGGCTCGTCGCCGGATTTGCCGCGCTCGTCGCTTTGTTGGTCGTATTCGGCAAGCCGCTGCTCGAACCTGTGTTGGACACCGTGCGCCCGTTCCTCAATTCAGATTCGCCTTCGCAGCCGAAGCAGGCGACGAAGTCAACCGAACGCGTCACAGCTGACGCCCGTACCAGCGCCGCGCCTGTCTCAACAGCAGCGATTGCATCGCTTCCGGCTGCGCCAGCGCAGACCCGTCAAGCATTGCCGGTGGGGCAACAGACCGCTTCAATTTCCAATCCGCTAGGCGATGACCGGAGCATCACCGGTGCGGTTCGCGGGGTAACGGACAGCGAAATTCGCTTTGGCATTTCTGCGCCATTTAGCGGTCCGGCTAAGGAGCTCGGCCAGAATATGAAGCTTGGCATCGAGACGGCCTTCAACGTTGCCAATGCCAACGGTGGAATATATGGCCGCCAGCTTCGGCTGATCGCTGTGGACGATGGTTACGAACCGACGCGGACCGCCGCGACAATGAAACAGCTCTATGAACGAGACCAAGTCTTTGGGCTAATCGGCAACGTGGGAACGCCCACGGCGGTGGTCGCATTACCCTACGCGCTCGATCGCAAGATGCTGTTCTTCGGCGCCTTTACCGGCGCCGGCTTGTTGCGGAATGATCCGCCCGACCGCTACGTCTTCAATTACCGCGCCAGCTACGCCGAAGAGACCGCGGCCGTGGTGAACTATCTTGTCAAAGTGAGGCATCTATTGCCGGAGCAGATTGCGGTCTTTGCTCAGCAGGATGCCTACGGTGATGCGGGCTTCGCTGGCGTCGAGAAAGCGATCCGTGTATTGCGTGGAGGTAACGACAGCCCGATTTTGCGGCTCAATTACCAGCGCAATACTGTCGATGTCGACGACGCCGTGGCACAACTGCAAAGGCGGCGGGGCGCCATAAAGGCGGTCATCATGGTCCCGGCCTATCGCGCCGCCGCCAAGTTCATTGAGAAAACGCGCGATTTCTACCCTGATATGATTTACACCAGTGTCTCGTTTGTCGGCAGCACGGCCTTAGCCGATGAGCTGATGTTGCTGGGCAAAAAGTATGCGGCGGGGTTGATCGTGACACAAGTCGTACCGGCGGTCGATGGCCATTCGTCATTAGTTCTCGACTACAAAGCTGCGCTCGCTAAGTACTTTCCCGGTCAGGCCCCGGATTATGTTTCGCTCGAAGGCTATGTGGACGCCAATGTGCTGATTGCGGCCTTGCAGCGCGCCGGTGCTGAGCTCAATACCGAGCGATTAGTAGGCACGTTCGAGAATCTTCGCGATCTCGACATTGGTCTCGGCACGACTGTCAACTTCAACCGCTCAGAGCATCAAGGCGTGCACAAAGTCTGGGGTACACAGCTCGACGCAAACGGGCATTTTCAGCCGCTTGAGTTGCAATAGGCTGGTTCATAGCCCTGCTCTCGCAGGTTTCTAGGTTAAACCATCCACCGGTAATCCTTGCCCGATCCGCGTGGCGGTGCGCTAACCTGCCCGCAGACGACTTTATCCACAGACCAGCCGGTATGTGGCGGCTTGAACACAGAACTATTCGGTTTCAGGTTTGGCGCCGAGCCGCTATAGCAGCTCACCGGACTTGGGCGCGTTCGAATCAGTGCCTGCGACGCGCAGGTCGCAGCCCGTTCATAGCGGTCAAGCGGAGCAGCACAATTCCACCTAACCTGAGTTGTCTATGAGTTTGATGACGCTCGTCACTGGCGGAGCCGGATATATTGGCAGTCACACCTGCAAAGCTCTTGCAGCGGCAGGCCACACGCCGGTCGTTCTTGACAATCTAAGCACTGGTCACCGTTGGGCTGTGAAATGGGGCCCGCTGGTCGTGGCCGACATTGCCGACCGTTCGCGAGTTAAGAGCGCAGTCAAAGAATTCGGTATCGGAGCGGTTATTCATTTCGCTGCCCACGCCTACGTTGGAGAATCCGTTCGGCAACCGCAGAAATACTTCGACAACAACGTCACCAAAACGCTCGCGCTGCTTGACACATTATTAGAGGCGGGCATCTCCAAGGTTGTCCTTTCGTCGTCCTGTGCGACATATGGGGTTCCGCAGAAATTGCCTATCAGCGAAGGTGATGCACAACAGCCCATTAATCCGTACGGCGAATCAAAACTTTTCGTCGAAAAAGTCTTGTATTGGTACGAAGTGGCGTACGGCATCCGGCACATGAATTTGCGCTATTTCAATGCTGCCGGCGCCGATCCCGATGGAGAGATTGGCGAAGATCATGATCCGGAGACGCATCTGATTCCGCTTGTGATCGCGGCCGCCCAAGGCGTGAATCCAACGTTCGAAATATTTGGCACCGATTACGACACTGCGGATGGGACCGCGGTGCGCGATTATGTTCATGTTTGCGATCTCGCGCGCGCTCATGTCAATGCGCTCGATTACCTTGTCGCTGGAGGGCACAGCGCAAGTGTGAACTTGGGCACCGGTTGCGGGCACTCCATCCGAGAGGTCATTTCTGCTGTTGAGACCATCAGCGGTCGGGCCGTTCCTGTGGTCGAAGGACCGCGGCCGGGAGACCCAGCTACGCTCATTGCCAACCCGCAGTTTGGACAAATCGTGCTGAGCTGGACACCAGACAAATCCGATCTTCAAACGCTCGTGCGGACCGCATGGCACTGGCATCAGTCTCGGCTCATTGGCCTGGCTCTCGGTGCATCCAAGGACGAAAAGTTGAAATCAGCACCGGTATGACTGTCAAATGCTGGTGCCAAAGGATGATACGCTCTGACAAAGTTCGGACTCCAGTCGGCGGGCTAGACTCTAGAGAAAACCGCCATTCGCTTTGACGGTACGATCACTAAATTTCTAAGCGATGACAAATATTCGCAAGAATCTGAATTTCTGATTGTGCGGATCTTTGCAACAGCACTGCCGAACATCAAAACCGAGTAAGCTTCTTCTCGGCCACAGCCTCGACTGCGTGCGGATAACCCTTCGGCCGTTATGAGGCGCTGAGAGCGAAATCACTCATGATGCCGGCCGTAATTATCGGCAGGCACAGCCGGCAAAAAAACCTGCACTCCTCTTCCACCCACTCGCATTAGATCTCCGTTCTCGACCGTTTTTCAAATGGCGCGTCCTCGGGCCTTACCACGAGGGCCTTTCTGCAATCCGCCCTCGCGCCGTGGCCTCGGTTTGTGATCAGGAGTGAGGGTACCACCATGCTTGCCGGATCACCCTTTTAAAGCGCGCTGAGGTTCGGCGCGCGGCCGCCTGGAAGCGCAGTAATCATGTTACTAAGTTTTGAGAGTACGTATCTTGCGGCACAACTGGAAAGACGCAATCATTCGCAATACTTGGTCAGTGGGGCCAGCCGACTTATCGAACGTCGCGATGCTATCAACACAGGAAGCGGAAGCAGGCCTTCTTCTGGTCACTGGCTCGTCTGATATAAACAGCTCAGTCGTCAACGACACGATCGTGCAAAAGAACTGCCGTTTACATGTTTGTGGGCATCTCCTCGGTAATTTGACAATCGAACCGGGCGCGAAGGTCATCATCGAAGGTTCAGTCGCCGGCAAAATCATCAATCGGGGGGCAGGCTCGTTGTTAACCATAAAGCGGCGTGCGTAGTGACCGACGGGCCTGCTGAAGCAGAGGCTTGCGGCGTTCTTATCATCAATTTGACCGCTATTGCATCCAATTGGAGCAACCTGGCAAAGCGCACCGGAGCTGAATGCGCCGCCGTGGTCAAGGGCAATGCCTACGGTTGCGGCATCGGCCCGATCACGGGGGCGCTAGCCAAAACCGGCTGTAAGACATTTTTTGTTTCCAATATTCCGGAAGCCAAACACGTTCGGGCGGCTGCCCCAAATTCGACCATTTACGTTCTCAACGGCCTGTACTGCGGAGCCGAGCCGGCCTTCGCGGCAATCAACGCGCGACCCGTCATCAATAGTTCTATCGAATTGGCCGCATGGGATGACTTTGTCAGATCGCATCAGTGGACGGGCGGTTGCGCGCTCAACGTTGACACCGGCTCAAGCAGACTCGGTCTTTCGATAGAGGAAGCGACTGCGCTTGCGCCTAGAAGCCATTCGCTGGGCCACGGCATTACACTACTGATGAGCCGCCTCGATAAACCCGATCATTCTCAAAACGATCGCCAAATCAGCTTGTTTTATGATTTACGTCGGCTCTTCGGCGGCATTCCAGCTTCAGTGGCCAATTCATCCGACATCTTCTTCGGAGCGAAGGCCCACTTCGATCTCGTGCGCGCAGGTGCCGCGCTTTATGGCATTAATCCCATGCCGGACGCTGTCAATCCAATGCTGCCAGTGGTCGAACTGCGCGCACGCATCGCGCAACTCCTCAGCTTGGCGCCGGGGGAAACGATCGCTGATAACTTTGGCTGGACCGCAAAACGACGTACTCGGCTGGCATTGGTTTCGATCGGATACGCTGATGGCTATCCGCGATCGGAAAGTATCAGTAAGCAGCAAGCGATTGTTGGTGATCACCGGTGTCCGGTGGCTGGGCGCCCCTCGATGGATCTGCTGCCGATCGATATAACTGATCTTTCAGATCCGACCGCTGCGCGCCTCGGCCAAATGGTTACGCTTATTGGTTCCGAGATCACCATCGATGAATTCGCAACAGCAGCCAAATCGAGCGGGCGCGAAGTGCTCAGCCACCTCGGCTCCCGCTTCCACCGTATCTATTATGCCGTCTGACAACCAATTTCTATGCCAATAAAAGAGCAGGAGAGTGAAATGTTTGGAAAATCCCAAAATGAAAATACAGACAACCATCGAGTTTCGGCATCGGCACACAAGATGCCGCGCTCGGCCGTTGCATCCTCGGCAGCGCCGGAAGCCTCCTCCATCAGTTCCGGCCTTTCGATTGTCGGCAAAATTGTCGGCCACGGTGCCCTGACTATTTTTGGTCAGGTCGAAGGCGAGCTACGCGCCTCAACCGTCGTGATCGCCGAAGGCGCACAGATGGAGGGTGACGTCGTCGCAGAGGAATTGACGATCGGCGGCCACGTCAAAGGCACCATTCATGCCAACCGCGTTAAGCTAAATAGTACTGCGGTCGTTGAGGGCGATATTTTCCATCGAACACTGGCGATCGAGGAGAATGCGCGATTCGAGGGAATGTCGCGACGAGAGGAAAATACAATCGATATGCCGTCGCGCGCATCTCATCCCCAGGTCTTTCCGACCGACGGCAACCGTAAGGGCAACGGCGTGCCTGATGGTCTCAATCCGTGAGCCAAATCTCGCGCGTCGGCACATGTCACCGCTTTTGGACTCGTTAGTCCGACAATCGATCATGCCATGCAGTGCGATTTGCTTCGCTGAGGTCGCGCTACTGCCTGACGCGCTGACGTGAATTGAGGCCGAGTTGAAGCGCATCTATACTCCTCGCAGTTCCGTCGACGAGCCCTTCGGGGCGCCAACTCGCGGCAAGAAGCGCGTTCGCCCGGAATGGGCGACCACAGCCGAGGCTATCTATTGACTGCGATTCCGGGTGTGATTAAAAGGAAACGTATGTGGTTATAGGGCAACGCTCTCCAAGATTGGTTGCTTTGTCTCATGGAATTGGTTGACGCCCACTCATCCTGCGGCAAACGTATATGTAGTAGAAGGTGTGGCGTCGGTCACACTGTGGCAAGGAAAGCACGATGGATGTTGGGGGAGCCGTGAGATGAATCGTTTGTCCCATGTCATGGACCAGCGGCCGATGCTGCGTGTCGCCGGCGAGATCCTGCTCGCATTTTGTTTTGTGACGCCACTAATGTTGGTCGTGGAGGGTCTACGCTTTTTTTGAATGAGCGGTGGTCGATTCATGCCTGATCATTTCTCGCTTTCGCCTTTGATGTCGTAGCACTTTAAGCCGCCTTTGCCGCTTGCTAGAGGCGTGCTCGAGAAAGCGTCAGCGCCGCGGTTGCGGTAAGCAGCGTGGCCACCCGCCTTCCGAGTGACTCTAATTGAATCATTTACCGCACAATCAGGTGGCGAGCGACGCTTGATTGCGGATGTTAGGCTTGGTTCTCGCCCGACCGGAAGCGAGCAGCAAAGACGCCGACTGAAAAAGCAATTACTGCCGTCAATTGAACGCGGTCTAAGCCATTAAGTGTGAACACGCCTAATGAAATAGCAGCGAGAAGCAACTTTTTCATGTTTGGCACCAGCGACGCTGAATTCTTAGACTTACGCTTAATGAATTGAAAAATGAAGATTCGCACCCACAATCTTATGCTGTTAGGTTAATCTATGAGCCGGCTGATTTTAAATCAGCGCGCAGCGAGTTGGCCCTCCGGACCGACATGTTCACTGATTACGCGGGCAACGGTAAAGCTCCGCCTCCAGTCGTCACCAAAGGATAATGCCTGTCCGCGATTGTGTATTGCGCGCAGCCAGCTACGCTTAGAAGCGCATAACGTGAGAGCACAGCGTCTGTTCACATGGGCGAAGTGAACGCCACCCGGCAAAAAACAGCACAGCTTCAGACTCCTCACAAGCCGCCCGGTCATTAAGCGCGTGGAAGTACATCGCAAACAGCAAATTGAACAATCATCTGAGCATCATGTTCGTCGTTTGAGATAATAACCTTCCATGTATCCGCATCATTATCGCCGACATGAAACAATATTTTATCGATCAGTTTTCGCGCGTAGTCGTAAGCATCATTTAAGGTGTCAAGATCTTTTCCACCGGCATCGGTTATATGCTCATCATTCGAGGCTAGATCAAAATAGAAACGCGGCATCAAATCCTCCCAGCTGAACAGACGCGGCATGCGCATCAGTGGTCCTTGATAGAAATGGGACATTAAGTTCAAGTCGAACTTGGTCGTTATAATCGATATAAACAATCATCAATTCTGATGAAAAATTGTCGACAATTTTAGTCAATATGCGCGCTGAAAAAGCGGCTTCATTCCAACCCGGCGGTTCGTTCGATCCGGTTGAAGGATTCCATCAGCGGATTTTGCCGTTCACACATCCGCTGACAATCTGTCACCCAATCAAATGTGATCTCGTGGCCAGCTTCGTGACACACTGTCGATGAGCGGCATGCAAGCGCCTGCTATTCCGCTTGCCGGCTGCCAACTTATTTTGAACCTGTGGCGCGGCCGAGCTCTGCGGTTATTAACCATTTATTAAGAATGTGGTGGCGCAGCGCTTTAAGCTTTGCGACCTATTCACTGGTGTCCTAAGTAAAACGGCTCAAAATGTAGAGGGAGAAGATCTGTATGATCGCGCGGTACGCGATTGGGATCGCTGCCCTCCTCGCATCCACCCCGGTGCTCGCGGAAAGCCTTGATGCCACGGCTGCGCAGCGCTTGGTGCTTGGTAAGCTGTTCGCATTCGCTTGTTTTGATGGCTCGCGCGGCGCAGGCCGCGTCTATGGCGACGGCTCCGTTATTGGCACCATCCAGCTCCGCGGCTCGGGACCCAGTTATTCAGTATGGTTGCCGGCAGGAACGCTCAAGATTAAAGGCGAGACGGTCTGCGCTTCGCTTGACGGCATGCCGTTTGAGCCGTGCTTTGATCTGAACAGAACGGATGATCAAACTTTCCGCGGCTCAGTTTCCGGGATGGATTTCGCATATTGCGATTTTGCCCATCACCCGGACACTAACGGCAGGACAGCACATCTGCGGCCATCCGAACCGCTGTCGCTTGATCCGATGCGTTCCAAAACGGACCAAGTAGTGCATGGTGAAATGAGACCACCGGCCAACTGAGCGCCTTGGCCCTTCAACTCGACACGCGCGAAGGTGCTGTCCTTGAGCACGATCTTGCCGTTGCGTCGGGGGCCGGTGACTGATCGATCGCTAGCGTTACGTCAGTTGTTGCTACCACCACGTCGAGCCGATGCGTCATTGCCGCCAGGCACTACCGTGCATCGCTCTTAAGAACACCCTACGAACATGCAAAAGCCGCTGCGGGAATGCGCTTTGACGCAAACACCGACAATCCAGGTGTTCTAGAGTTAAAATCAGAACGCAGATTGAACAGCCACTCGCATTGCGAGAGTTAAGGGGACACTTTTATTAAAATTCGCTGCATACCAACTAGAAGCCCAGACGAAGTTCGCGCCGTGAGGGTCTATCCGATTCGGTGAAGGGCGGTACAAGCCGTTAGCGGGCGTGCGGGGGTCAAATCCGATCAGACCAGCTGCGCATAGCCGGTGGGAACCGACTCAAATCGGGCGCAGCAACGACTAGGCCGGTAATATCTGAATCGAAGTGAGGCAACCCTATCCGCCGTTGCCAAAGGTGCGGCCAGAGCAGGTGCAGATAGCAACTTGGTCGGGAACTGACCCAATGGACGCAACGGTAATGTCGCCAGCGGGCTACGACTCAGATAGAAGCTTGCGCCCATTGCCCTCGATGGCCCACAGCGTTTTAAATCAGCCAAAGCGCATGGGAGCAGCTCGGCACCGTACTCACACACCGAGCGTGGCCCTTGGCAACAGTCCCCCAGGCTACGCCGGGGGCTCGGCCGCTTGCTGTGAACATCGCCAAAGCTGCCGGAGCTGCTGCATAAGGCGGCACCAGAGTAGTAAGCTGCGTTGATCCTGCGCGGCTCACTCAATGAAATGACAGAATTGAACCGATGCATATTCTGACGCAACTTGCCGCGCCATGGCTTCAACTTCATCAGAGTTGTAGTCTTCAGTATTGCGCCCCTCGTGTTGGACGCCCATGAACGAGACAGGGCCAAGGCGCTGAACGACGGCATTGTTGGGGACAAAGATGTAAATGCTTTTCGTTGGCTTGAATGTGACGCTCAGGCCGGTTTTAGTCACGACGGTGTGAAAGTCGCTTTTAAGTGGACGCCTTATCTCGCTGACGCCCGGGTCCGTGCGTCTCTTGCGCCCAAACAAAACCTGCGAAATTCTGTACCACATAGCACCCACGAAACGATTGCGCGAAGTATACAAACAATAACCTGGACGCGGGTGTCTTTTCGGCAACAATGGTCCAATTATTCGTAAGCTGTGTGACCGCAGGTGTGTTGTCCGTCAACTCTGAAGCCCTTCGCTCAAGGCGCTCAGCCGCCAGGCCCCTGGACGACTTCGTCTGGTCAGACTTAACGGCTTCGACAGCGAGCGGAACCCAGCCAAGCCAGAAAATTTCTCGGCGCGTCCTCAAAGCGGCTTGGCTCGCTGTCCCCTTCAGGGCGCTCGCGGCATTGGCCAAAGTCAAGAATCCGAAAGCGCCAGCGGTGAGGCCGAGGACGATTGGGGCCCTAAATGCTCATGCCGCCGGAACGCGAACGGTCACCCTCGATGCCCGGACCGTTGCGGCGCACGTTAGCGGGTCTTTCCTGGTAATCGGCACCATGCCGATCGGCGTTGTGTTTCTTAAGCTAATCACACATTGGTTATGCATCATTGTTTCATTGTTCATGAAGGTCTGCATCGACGGGCCGCCAATTCCCGGCCCCTTGGACTGTCGTTGGGCGCCTGCTTCGTCGTGACGGACAGCGCCGGGCAAAAACTCGCCTATCTCTCGAGGATGATCACGGTTAACTATTTCATGCAATTTTTAGGCGCCAAGTCCGCAGGTGAGATAGATCAATGCCGTTTAGTTAATCAAAGATTAAAAAGCTCGAATAGCTCGGGTGGACTTTTCCCGAGGAAACTGGTCGGGGAACTTCGGGTTTATCGAGTCATGCAGCGCGGATGGAACAGCCAATTAGTGTTTCCTATTAAGGACGCCGCGTCAGCGGCTCTCATGCTCATAAAAGCCGACTGCCTCCACACGGCGGGGATAATCAATGAGGCCGAGAAGCAGTACGTCTACTCTAGAGCACGCACGTTTTTGGACGATGCGACCTTCAAGGACGTAGTCTTTCTGAATCGTCAATATCTGGCCGAAGAGCAGCCTTGCGCTTAGCGAGCCAGCGCCGTGGCGGGCGGGTTTCAAAGTTCTGACAGATTGGCGCGTGAATTGCTGAACTAGTCAGCGTGCCCGCATATTGGTTTCGCACGGGCGGATGGGCTGCGTGTGCCGGCCTGCTCTCGTTGCCATCAGCCAGAGTTTGATCGCCGCAATGCCACCGACTCGGCCCTTGACAGAGTTGTACTTCGGCTGCACCGCCAGTAAGCCTTAAGGCGAATGCTGTGGACCGCCAGCCGAACTCGTTGGTCGGTTAGAGACGCGAACGGCGCCGATGGTGACGTTCGGGACGGGTGACGCCGATCCAGCTGGCGCGTTCTCCGGATGAATCATGCCGGCGACGTTACTCTTGCGGGGTGGCTCGCCCGTCACGAACTCTGCCTTGAAGCCAAGCTCGAGAGCTCCACGCAAAGCCCGAATGCCACAATCAACTTAACACACTAAGAAAACGCTACTGGCCGTGGGAGCAAGGCAGTTTCC
>Ga0126383_10000621_pt1 | contig 20198 bp, 14 predicted proteins | sample PanSoiMetPlot_35_FD_96882 | JGI IMG/M metagenome (GOLD analysis project Ga0126383, IMG submission 96882) | Tropical forest soil microbial communities from Panama - MetaG Plot_35 | ecosystem: Environmental > Terrestrial > Soil > Tropical forest > Bulk soil | place: Panama | collected 2016-02-17
AGTGCCGTTTCTTTCAGCGCGGAAAAATCCCAGGTAGCCAAACCGGGCCCGGTCAGGGTATCTCTCCCCAGGTTCCCGTAGAAGCCGCTGTTCGGCGGCGGCGCAAGAAGCGCCGCGGGGTTGAACCACTGGCGGGGCTTGCCGAGGATGGCCGAGCCGGTGAAGCTGGGATTGGCGAACGGGCGCACCGGGTTACGCGTATCTCCGTTGTTCGACGGGTTGTAGCTGAGCTGCGGCGTGAAGGGGAACCCCGACTGCACGGTCACGATACTGTTCACCGACCATCCGCCCGCCAGTCCATTACGCCAACCATTCAGGTTGCCCCCAAGCGCTCTACCCCTTCCAATGGGCAATTCGTAGACCCCGCTTATCACTGCAACGTGCCTCACGTCGTAAGTACCGCGTCCATAATCGGCGCGCAAGTCAAGCGGATTCGACACCAGGCCAGGAGCGTTTCCCGCCGCCGTGCCGTTCAGCGAATCCCCGTTGTCAAGCACCTTCGACCAGGTGTACACACCGCGCAAGGCGAGACCGTGGCTGAAACGACGGTTCAGATCCAGTTGCAGTGCATTGTAGTTGCTGATGCCGCGCGAGAACCATGTCCAGGTATTGGCCAGAGTCGGGTTGGCTTTTGGTGTCCCGGCAGGAACAAAAAAGGTTCCCGCCGGAACGGGAGTTCCGGCCAACGGCACCGGAAACGTGCCGGGGAAAGTAGCAGGACACGGGGACGCAGGGCAGATCGTCGGAATTGGCTCGTTGGCGTCGATGCCGATGATCTGATGATATCCGTGCGATCCGATATAGCCCACCGTCAAGGCCGTGTTGGGAGAAACTTGCTGCTCCAAACGTAACGACCATGAGATGAGCGTTGGCATCTTCAGATCCGGCTGCACCCCTCCAGGAACCAGCTTGGCGGTGCTGGGTACAGGGGCGGCAGGGTTAATGGGAAGCAAGGAAACCGGGAGCGAAGCGATGCTATAGGTCGGGTTGAAGGGAGCGTTCTGATCGGCACGATAACCCAACGCATCCTGCAGTTCGTTGTAGATGCCGAAACCCGCTCGAAAGACGGTTTTATCATTCACCGGGCTCCACGCCAGTCCGATCCGCGGTTGCGCCAGAAACTTGGCGTTGTTCACGCTGAAAAGCGAATCCCCCACGCGCGGTTCCGAGGAGATTACGCCGTTCGAAAATGTGTAGTTGGCCGCCCGGCCATGCGCCTCGTTCCATCCGGTCGAAAATTCGTGACGGAAGCCCAGCGACAACGTCAGTTTGGGCGCCACGCGTATCACGTCCTCTGCATACCATGCGCCAAAAAATGAGCGCCAGTTCAGCGCCGTGGGCGCCGGATCGTACAGGAAGCTCGAGGTCGTTCCCGCCAGGAAGGTCGTCAGACTGGTGAACGTGGCCTGTCCGAACTGGCTGAGCGCGATTGTCTCGTTGGATTGGAAGGGTTGCAACCAGACGCCGATGCTGAGCTGGTGTCGCCCGTGGATGAGATTCACGCGATCCTCAATGGTGTAGAGATTGCGTGCAATGCTCAGATTGCTGCCGTTATTACTGCCAGCCAGACCTATTTGGGCCGAGGGATTGGAAGCGGCACTACCGCCCACCACGACTGCGCCCACCGGATGCCCGACGAGAAACCCGGGAACAGTGGCGGCCGGGGTGCCTGGCGTCGGCTCGCCGGTAAAGAAATATCCGGCACGGGAAAAACCCAAGCGGGCGACATTCAGCAACCAAGGCGAGAACGAATGTGTCGCCTCTGCGCTGGCAACCTGTTCTCGCAGGCTGAGCAGATCCGTGCTGTAGGGATCAAGGGTCGTGGCAGTGACATCGTTGCCGTCGTCGATGGTGTAGATAGCGGAAAGGGAATCGCGGGTTGAGAATGTGTGATCCAGCCGAGCCGTGCCAAAATCCTCGCGAATCGTCTGCAGCGGACTGCTGAATACCTGAGCGATGCCGGGTTGACCCGGTCCAGGGCTGAAATCGGGCGCGCCCGGGGGCGCAACCGGCCACAAGTTCAGGAGCGGCTGAACGCTGGGAACGGCGGCTGCCCGCGCTGCCGCGTCGGGGACAAACGTTGCAGAAGTCTGATGAAGGTGCTGACGCAGTCCCTCGTAATTTCCAAACAGGAAAGTCTTGTCTTTCTGAATCGGCCCTCCTAACGCCGCGCCAAACTGGTTGCGCTGGAACGGAGGGGCTGAGCCTTGGTCGAAATAATTCGCCGCGTCCAGGGCGTTGTTGCGCAGAAACTCGTACACGCTGCCATGCAACTGGTTCGTCCCCGAGCGAGTAGCGATTAAGACCTGTCCGCCTGGCCGCTTGCCGTATTCCGCACCGTAGGTGTCTCGCAGAACGTTGAACTCAAGCACGGCGTCCACGCCCAACAACTCCTGGCTGACGCCTCCGGGCTGCATGTTATTTTCCGCCGCGCCCGTATATTCGACGCCGTTCAGCAGAAACAGGTTTTGCTGTGGCCGGTTTCCAGAAATGGCGAAATTGTTGCCGGTTGTCGAGTTCGAAACTCCGAGGCCTCCGGTCTTCTCCCAGGTGAAATTAACTACACCGGGATTGAGCGTAAGCAACAAGTCATAGCTGCGCCCGTTGAGCGGAAGGTTCCTGATCTGCTCTTCGGAAACCACTCCGGAAGTATCCCGGGTCGTCAAATTCACCACCGAGGCATCTGCGGTGACCCTGATCTCCTGGCTCACCTGGCCGACTCTCAGGCTGACGTCCGCGTTGGCTTCCTGCCCCAGGGCGAGATGAATCCCGGTGCGCACCGTCTCGGCGAAGCCTGCCTTCCTGACCCGCACTTCGTAGTACCCCAGGGAAGCAGCAAAGAACCGGTAGCGGCCTGATGCATCGCTTAGCGTCGAGTGAGCGATTCCGGTGTCTACATTTGTTGCAGTAACCTCCGCGTTGGCCACGGATGCGCCGGAAGGATCGGTGACAACGCCGGAAAGTATTGCGGACGTTTGCGCCTGAAGACTGGTGAGGCTCGGGGTTATAGATATCCCAAGCAGCAGATAGAGCAGGATGCGGACGCCAACCGGGCAACGAAAACCGTTGAATCCCACAACCGGGCATTGAATTCCATCCCTACCCATTGCTTCTCCTCAGAACTGGTGCATTCGACTCCGGTAAATTTCAAAGTGTATAGCATGGATTGATTTCATGTCGATTCCTGCACAGTTATGTTCTGTTCAGCAGAATTCGTTGCCGACGATCGGTTGACCGCGACCGGGTGGGGCGATTAGGATTCGTGACGAAGTGCCTGCGAACCGCAAGTCGACACCGGCAAAGGAACCTCTTCTGAAATTGCGAGAGGCGGCGCTGGAACTGCGAATCAGTTTTCCCACCATCAAACAATGGATATACCGCAAGAAGATCCGTAGTGTGCGCACCGCAGGCGGACATCACCGTATTCCCCGCACCGAGGTCGATCGACTCTTGTTTCGCAACCGCGGGAAGACGATCCCGGAGCGGACTACGGCCATACGACAAGTGAGTGGGAGGAATCAGCTCGTGGGACGCATCGAGTCGGTGCGCATAAGCGGTCTTATGGCCGAGGTCGAAATCTCCATTGGGGAGCAGCACATCACTTCAATTATCACGTCCAGCTCCGCCCGCGAGATGGGCCTGAAACCGGGACAGACCGCTGCTGCCCTCATCAAATCGACCGAGGTCATGATACTGCGGATATGAGTGGCGGCGAGACGAAGTGGCTTTATCAGGCACGACGACCCCAAAGATCAAGGCGATGGGCGATTCCGGCAATCCCGCCGCGATGGCGTAAAGGTTTGGACTTGTGTGGTTCAACATGCCACACCGGCGATTACTTTCGCTCGGAGTCCTCTCCGCTCTTTTGCTGATGAGAAAAGGATAGCTCGGCAGGTCCGGGAAGTAACGACGCTGAAAACCGTCAACCTACGGTGAGTCAGTCCTTTTGAATCATGACCTCGGTGGCTTTGACCACGGCGACCACGGTGTCGCCTTTCTTGAGCTTGAGTTCATCAGCGCTGCGGCGGGTGATGACGCTTTCAATCAGGTTGTCGCCGACTCGAACCACCACATGGGCCATGACGTCACCCAGTTGAACTTCTTCGATATTTCCGCGCAGTTTGTTTCTGGCTGAGATTGGCATCCGCACATTATAGAACCAGGAAGCGCCTGAAAATCCGGACATCAATCTGGATCACCCCTCCCGGCATGCCCTTGCATATCAGGATCACAATTGCCGCGGCTGCCGACCTCCGATGCCGACGGGCGCACGTTACCTCACTGGCCGGTTTTTCCTGTTGATGGCGCTTGTGACTCTTCTGTATGGCCTTAGCCTCCTGCCCCTTGGCACGGGTGGTTGGAATCGATCAGCATGACGATCCTGATCGGTGCCATCGTCCTGTGCTGTCTGCCGGAGTTGTTCTTGGGAAGATGGCCGAAGGGCGCGCCGGGAAGCCCGAGCAGACAAACGAAAGGCGTGGTGGTGAGTGTGATACTGAAGGGTGCCTGCGGGGCTGTTCCTCAGGTTTCTTCCTTTGAAAGTAAAGGATGGGCTGTACAACAATTGCGATAACTCCCCTCATCTGCTGGATTCGCAATGCGACGAAAGTCCGCAAAAGCCATTGGTCGGCTCCAGAAGCGTGACCGGAGGTAGCAAATGTCTTGCCCAAGGCTCATTGATAGCGTAACTGCTGTTGGGGTTACCTGGGGGTGCATCGGAATGGTCGTGTTCTGTGTCCTGCTGGTGGCGGCCCATGGACAGGAACAATTCGCGGAATCGTTGTCGAAAGACGCGCGTGTGACTCAATCGAACCTCAAGCTCGTGAATTGCGCCTCAAGCGTTAATCAGCAGGCCTCCGACGAAGGTGCGCTGCTGTCCGAAGCCTGTACGGTCGAATTCAAGGATGGAAGTCGTTTCTCCGCCACGCTGCGGTACTGTCCGACATTCGAACAGTGCGAGGGCGCAGGCGGGAAGTTCAAAGACATTCTTATTCGGGTGCTGCGAACCAAGAAAAAGCGAGAAGCATTGGCACCGAAAAACTGAATTCGTGGAGGCGGGAGTAGTCCATCCGAAAGGTGTTCCTCACAGCTTCCCGCAACGCAATAACGTTTCAAGCCGCATTGCTTTAGCAGGAGGCCGGATTGAGGGGTGCGGAAAATGTGACTGCTGGAATTCCAAAGGCGGGACGGACGCGGTTGGCACTAGGCGTTATTATTCTTCTCCGCCAATTGCAGCCTTAACACTCCGTCGAGGAGTTCCATCCTCATCTGGGTCCGTTGGCAGTCTGGTGAGCGTCGGAGTCGTTGCAAGAATTGTCGTTCCTGTCCCGTTGGCATGTACTTCAAGTGTCCCACCCAACTCTCGCATTCGTTCCCGCATTCCTGCAATACCAACGCCGGCCTCGGCCTCGCCGTTTAAAAGGCACATCAGTTTCGCTTCCGGTATCCCTTGTCCGTTGTCGCTGATCTCCATACGAACGCGCTCATCAAGGAGACTCACCCTGATATCCACGGATGAAGCACCGGAGTGCCTGTGAACATTCGTGAGAGCCTCTTGCACAGTACGGAACAAAGCGGTTTCAACATCCCGGGGCATGCGATCGATTTCTGATGGAATATCTAGATTGACCCTGATCCCGCTGCGCTGACCGAAGCCATCTACATACCACTTTGCGGCGGAGACGAAGCCAGCTTCATCCAGCAATGGTGGATGCAGCAAATGTGAGACCGTCCGGGTTTCCGTCAAGCACTTCTCCGCTACTTCTGAACATTCAGACGCAATGGTCACTTGTTCGCCAACCATAGCGGTGAAGCGATCCAGATTCATTTTCAGAGCTGCCAGGTACTGGCCAAGGCTGTCGTGTAACCCCCTAGCGAGTCGACGGCGCTCTTCATCCTGCAACGAGAGAATTCGACCGCTCAGTCGCCTCGCGGCGGCTTCTGCCTGTTTGCGAGAAGTAATGTCGGTGTTTATTTCCAACCAGCCAACTGGGTTGCGACTCTGGTCACGCAGTGCTGTCCAGCGACTCGCCACAACAAGACGTCTACCATCTCTGGTAGTGTGCCCAATTTCTCCTTCCCAGTTATCCTGGCCTTCAATTTCCACGAGCGGGATCGGGTAGTCGGAATGCAGCAATTCGGCTGGTGAACGTCCGCGGGCCTCCTCCATTGTCCATCCGTAAAGTCTTTCTGCTCCTCGATTCCAGTACGAGATCACGCCCTTGGCGGTTTTCACAAAAATAGCGTCATTCGCCAGGTCGAGAAAGGCAGCCTTTTCTTTCAGTTCAGCGGTCTTTTCTTGCAGCGTGGCCGCGTTGACCTGAAGCGCGGCTGTTCCCTCTCGTATCCTCTCCTCCAATACCAAATGCACTTCTCTCAGCTGATCTTCCACTTCCTTACGCTTGACAATAGTGTGTCGAACCGATTCTCCCAAAGCAATGATTATTGCGGAGAAAACGAGAAAAAAGATCATTCCGAAAACTTGAGCATGGCCCTTACCGGCAAAGGAGTAATACGGTGGGATGAGCCAGTAGCAGATCCCAAGCAGACTGAGAATAACAGCTATCACGGACGGCCCAATGCCGCAAAACCAAGAGCAAAAAGCAACCGCCATCCATGCGGTGTGATACGGATTTTCGTCTCCCAGAAACGGTCCCAGTCCTTTGCGCAGCAACAGCGCGGCGAATGCCGCGAGAATTGCTATTGCGTAACTAATCAAGTCCTGTTTGAGCCTAGGCATACCAGTGAGTCCACTCCTCTACCGGGTAACCTCGTTTTCGTCCAACTATCATTTATACTGCTCTACTGCCCGCAACAGGACGCTCCACTATTCGCCGTTATTCGCCGCACAAACACCCATTCTGGGTCGAGCACGTATTTTACGCCCACCTTCGGCGAACCTTGATGTGGGAAATGCGCCCATGTGCGTTATATCCAGAAATCAAGGTACAGTAACTACCCGATTGACTTGCAGCGTCGTGGGACATGCTTCTCCAGTTCCGTTGGAATACGCAACCCTATCTCTCCCGATCATGACAGACACACGTCGCGCCGCCCTTCGCGGGCAATTGCCGAGGAGTTGGCCCGAGTGCACCATATTGCGAAGGCCTAATGGAAGAAGTTTTGCGACGCCACGGCAGCCGAGGATTAACCAACCAAGGAGACCCGGCGACAGAAGGAGGCGGCAACGGTCGCGGGCGATCAGTGCCAACATTCGCTGGATGCGAACTCAGAAGGTCACGACGCAGGAATTTGCATCCTTATCTTGGATGATCGACGACCTCAGACCCCATCTTTGGGGCGTATGATTTGCCCCATGAACTGGCTACGGCCCGCATGCATCCTTGTCATGGTCAGTGCCTTTCCACCCCTTAACTCACAGACCCTTCCCGCACATCCACTTACCGTCATTGGCGCAAGCACGATGCTCGACGGCCGCGGCCACGTCTTGCACGACGTTCGCATCGTAATCGAAGGTTCCCAAATAGCTTCCGTCGGCCCAGGAACCGGGCCGGTGGACTATGACCTGCGTGGTCTTACCGTGTTGCCGGGCTGGATCGACGCCCACGTCCACATTACCTGGATTTTCGGTAAAGACGGAAAGAATGCGGGCACGGAAGGGACCACTCAAGACGACGCCTACGCTGCGGCCGCAAACGCCTGGGTCACTCTGATGGCGGGTTTCACCACCGTGCAGAGTGTAGGCGCCCGGAACGACATTCCAATTCGCGATGCCATTGCCAAGGGCATGCTCCCAGGTCCGCGCATTCTTACCGCCGTCGAACCGCTGGAAGGACAGGGCGAGGCGACCGGCACGCCGGATGAAATCCGCGCCTTCGTGAGGAAACAAAAGCAGGCTGGCGCGGACCTAATCAAGATTTTCGCCTCGAAGTCGATCCGCCAGGGCGGGGGAATGACCCTTTCCCAGGAGCAGCTGAACGCGGCTTGCGACGAAGCCAGGAAGCAGGGACTGCGCACGCTGGTGCACGCTTACAAGGAGGCGGTGCGCACCGCAACCGTCGCGGGATGCACGCAGGTAGAGCACGGCACATTGGCCACAGACGATGACTTGAAACTCATGGCGGAGAAGGGCACCTATCTCGATCCGCAGGCTGGCTTGGTGATTGAGAACTATTTACAGAACAAAGACAGATATCTCGGCACCTCCGGTTACACTCCCGAGGGGTTTGCGGCGATGGAGAAGATCCTTCCCGTGGACCACGAACTGCTGCGGCACGCAGCCAAAGTTCCAGGCCTGAAGATCGTCTTTGGCACCGACGCCGTTGCCGGCGCGCATGGCCGCAATGCCGAAGAGTTCATCGACCGCGTGCGCGATTGCGGTGTTGATCCCATGGCGGCAATGGTCTCCGCCAATTCGCTGGGGGCTGAAGCCTTGGGTCTTGATGATCAGATTGGCTCAATCGCTCCTGGCCTGCAGGCCGACATCATTGCGCTCGACGGGGATCCCCTCAAAGACATCACCGCGGTTCGCCACGTCGTGTTTGTGATGAAGGGAGGAACGGTCTACAAAAACGCGAAGCGCCCTTCCAAGTAAGAGGCTTGCTATAAACTCAATCGCCTGAATCGCGGCGATTAGTCCTCAGTCGGGGGCGAAATCCTCGCCTTTAGCAGTTGTTGCGCAGGCTCCTCCCACAAGAAGCTGCCATGTGGTCGCCAAGTCTAAAGTCCACTTGAAAATGACTCAGTTGACAGCTATGTTCGGCCTTGTACTGATCGTAGGGAGGTGTTCGTTCCTGACGCCTCCAGGGGTGTTTATGCGAGTCCTGGATTTGGGATGTGGATCGGGGCGTGACTTGATTCCATGGGGTGTCGCGCCCTCAGATAAAGTGACTGGACTGGATATTGACGGCAGTCGTCTGCCAATTGCACGCATGAATTTTCCAGCGCGGAATTTCGTATGCGGGGTCGGAGAGAGCCTGCCATTCAAGGATCAGAGTTTCGACTGCGTGATCTCGGGAGTCGCCTTGCCCTACATGAACATCCCCAAAGCAGTGTCGGAAATCCATCGCATTCTGGTGCCGGGGGGGACCTTGTCGCTTAGCCTGCACCTCCCGGGTTTCACAGCGGCGGAACTGCTGCACCAAGCTATCCCGCGCCCGATCCCAACGCTATTTCGGTTGTATGTGATGGCAAACGGCATCTTTTTCCACTACACGGGGAATACCGTAGGTTTTCTCAAGGGCCGAACGGAATCGTTTCAGACCCAACGAGGAATGACGATCGCCCTCGCGCGAGCCGGATTTGAGAAGGTTTCGTTTTCACGGACGGCCGCTGCGACCGGAAAGGCATTTGCAGTGACGGCAGCCAAGCCAACCCGGACCCGGATGGCCGCCGCTGCGTAGATCGCAGTACATCCCGGCAATCGCTGCGATTTCATAACAGCATTCCGGTCAGCACTCAGAGGCACAGCCGTCCGTTCCCGTGTTTGTATACGGGCTGGTGGACTGCGGCCCCGTTGCCCTGGTTGTAATTCACAAACTGCGCGGCGAGGTTGATCGTGAAGAAGTCACCGCTTGGCCAGTTGCTCGGCGAGTAGTTGTTCGACGGCCCAGCCGTGCCTCCTGCGCCTCGCCCCCCGCCCTGCCTCATGGACTCACGCCGTGTCCGACTTTCGGGTAAACAGCAACGCGTCAGAGTGCATCCGGGCTGACGGACCGCCTTGAGAGTAGGCGTCGTTTCAGGGAAACGCTGCCCGCGCACCGTTTCGGTTCCCCCGGCGTTCAGCCCGGTCCTGAACGCATGCGCAAGTGCAAAGAGGCGGCTGCGAGCCGCCTCTTGACTTCACCCAATTTTCCCAGCGCTTCGCGGGAACGGCGATCACTGATGATCCGTATCGCCCTTCATTCCTTTGTACTTCTCCATCTTCTCCTGTTTCATCTGTTTCCATTTGGTCTGCTGGTCGGGGGTCAGGATGGCGTTGACTTTGTCGGTGAACGACTCGTGAACCTGCTTCATCTTCGCCTGCCTGTCGGCGGGAGCCAGAGAAGAATCGGTGTGAATCGATTGCATCTGGGAGGTCTCGTCTTCGAGGAGGGGCTTGATCTTGGCCTGTTGATCGTCGGTAAGGTTGAGTTTCTCGGTAAGCATTTTCAGGCGGTTTTCGGGTGTCATGGCACCCTTTCCTTGCTTACCCATCCCGCCGTGCCCTTCTGTGGCCGGCTCAGCCTGCCACGCGTGGGCGGCTAGACCCGTGATCATCAGGGCACCCGAGAATGCAAGCAGGAATACAACGACTGAGACTTTCCGTAACATAGGACCTCCTTGCGAGAGATTGGGATGTGGAAGTGGCCGAGCGAACGCTCGTTTTGGGCCTTTAGGGACAATGCTACTCTCCCAGCGGGTTCTCTGCCAGGGAAGCGGGCCTGGTTCAGCGGGTGGGCAGCTTTGACAAAGTGACGTCCGCATAGCCGGGGCATGCCTTCACTGGCAGTCGTGGGTATTTGGGATAGACCGGATCGCTCGCCGACCGTTCGCAGAGATAGAAGGCAGAACCGCGATCCGAGATGATCCGGCGCATGAAGCCACAACTCGCACACAACCCTACCGGGGTCTCTTGCAACGAAGTTTTCTTGTCCTTATTCAATCTCTCATCGTAACCCGCACACGCGCACTTCGGCACGCAGGTGAGGGGCCGCCCGGTCAACACCCAGATGTCAGGGAGGCTGTAGGCGCACGCCCCAGGCATCGGAAGGTGTCTTGCGTTCGAACCAGGCTAGCAGGGCCTCATTCTGCAGCCTATAGCCTGGCAGACTGCCTTGGACGAGAGCCCTACGGGATGGTCAAGGTGGAAGTTTGCAGCTGGCCGTTATTCAGCCCGCCGCTGGTCCACACGGGATGCGCAATGCCGCCCGTCGGCTCCGCCACAATTCCCGCGTAATCGCCGATGAATGAACCGGCCCTGATCAGCGCGGGCGTGACGCGTGCATTGGGAGCAAAGGTCGCTCCCAGGTTGGTGCTGTAGGTTGCGTAAATGTCGAACATCGAAACTACTTGGGAGTTGCGCGTGTCGAACCAGGAAACATGCAATGTGCCGTTATTGTCGATCGCGGCCGCGGGAAACAGTCTCTGCCCGGAATCGGAATCGTTCATGGCGACGGGACTGGTGAACCCGCCCTGCCCGTTCGGCAGATTGGAACGCACAAAGACGATTTGCGTCCCGACTCCCAGTTCCTGGGCATAGACGTCGTAAACGTATTCGGCGCCGGCCACCGGGCTCACCATCACATTTGGACCGCTGTTCTTGCGGTAAGTGGAGTTGAAAGTTAAGTCCTGATAGACGGGGGTAATGGCCTGCACACTCGAAAAACTCAGCCCGCCGTTGCTTGAGGTGGCCAGCCAGTGCTGAGCCCGCTTTCCGGTGAGAGTCTGGTAGGAAACGTAAACAGTTCCGTCGTTGCCCACAGTGGCCTGCGGCCATTCCACGTCCAGATTCACCTTGCTGATTTCGAGCGGCGCCGACCAGGTCACGCCGTGGTCGGTCGAGCGGGAGAAGGCGATGTACTTGTTCTGGCAGGTAGTCCCCTGGCAGCCGATAAAGTGAAGCCACGCCACGTAAACATTCCCTGAGTTCGGCGAACCGCTGTTGTCGGTAACGATGCTAGGTTTATCCTCCGAGAAAGGATTCGGCGAAATTGTATTGGTGAACACGGGACGGCAGTTCGCTTGCGTCAGCACCACCGAGGGCAGCGTCGCCTGACACGCATAAATGCCCGCCGGCGGATGCGGGCGCGAGATTTCTGGAAGGCCTTTCGAGTTGGCCAGCAACTCGTACACCCCGGCCACAAAAACGTTGCCCAGCTTGTCAATGGCCACCGCCGGATCGCGATTGTCGAGCCATTGGACGCCGTCGCTGGTGACCGGAAAAATTCCCGATAACGGAACAAAACTCTGGGTCCAGGAGAGGCCGCCATTGTTGCTGACGACGTACTTGGTCGTACCCTCCTGCACATTACGGATCGAATAGTCGGTGATCATTCCTACCATGTTCGCTGGGTTGTTGGGATCGGCGGCAATCAACTCTTCCGCCTCCGGCTTCGTGCTGGTGGGCGTAATCACAGTTCCCACTTTATAAGGAGATCCACCGAAGGGAGCCGTGGGACTCGGCGAGGTATTCGACCTCGAACCCTGGGCAATGGAGAATGCGGCTAACGCCAGCAGGACGGAAACACCGATCACTGGTCTCATGAAGTTTGTTCCTTGGCCGGATGGAACCAGACCGGAGGTAGTAAAGCACAGCTTCAGAGAAAATGCGTTAAGCACCTGGAAATTTTAAAAAATAGTGCGCAATTTTTTTCACACGTGTCTGCAATGCTTAATGACGGCGCGGGCCCCGAAGGTCCCACTTCCACGCCGCGCCCGCAAACCGCGATCGCAAAAATCTGCAACTTGTCGCGAACCATCCCATCCCAATCTTGTTCGGTTGTGCTGCATTTCCCCAGTAACGGAACAGAAAGAAATGGTCACTCGACCTCCTGCTAAATTCCGCATCGACGAGGATGTCCATAGTCTGCTGAGCAATTCGCGCGGGCCGGTCCCGGCTGAAAACAGGGGGGCGCAGTTGCCCGAAATCGGTTTTTCCCCAACACCCACGGGACGTTTTTGGCGACCCTGCAGTTCGTCGAGTGGAACTGTCGCGGCGGACAGAACAACGTGATCATCCGCAGCGGCGGAACCGGTGCTCCTTCCCCATGTACGCTTCGAACTTTGACTGGGGAACATCGATCACGAGAAATTCGATCAGGCGCAATTGCTCGACCGCAGGAGCAGCGGCCAGCGCCAGCGCTTCTCGACGCTCAGTCACAAACTCGGCGACCGCTACACCGCTACAACGATGCCCGGATGATTAGTGGGTCTGGAAGCAGGCGGCACCAATCGCATGAAGGGCGGAGCACGCAGCTTCGAAGACTAGCGCCATCAGGCCGGCTTTCGCGAGGCGCCTCGACTCTACAGCGAATCATGTAGAGTCGGGGATTGGCGTTCTCGCCTCGCTCATCCGGTTTAGAATCCCCACGTGGGCACGGAATTTCAGCTAGGTGCGCAACCCTGGTGGGTCAATCTGCTCTGGGTAGCGCCGTTTCTTGCCTTTGCCATCTGGCGCCCCAAACGCCTTCAACTATCCTGGGCGCGGCTGATCGGCTGCGCTTTGTTTGCCATCGCGTTCGGATTTGTGGAGGCCGCGGTGGTCGTCTATCTTCGCGCCGCCACCGGCCTGCTTCCCGGGTATCACGGGACCCTGATCGACGTGCAGCACATGGCCAGCGATGCCTACCAGCAATCGCAATCGATCCGCGACTTCCCCCCGAGTTTGCTCACCATGGAAACATTCAGGGAGGCCGCGACCATGGTGATACTGGTGACATTTTCGCTGCTGACTGCCTCCCGGATGCGCGAGCGCTGGGCCATCTTTATCTGGACTTTTGCGTTTTGGGACGCCGCCTACTACGCGTGGTTGTGGGCTACCGTACGCTGGCCCTCGTCGCTCAAGACCCCGGATGTGCTGTTTCTCATTCCGCAGCCCTGGGTGGCGCAGGTCTGGTTCCCTTTAGCCATCAGCGCGCTCAGTGTGCTCGCCGTCCTGTTGACGAAAACCCGGCCCGTTCCCGCCTGACCGTTGCCCTGCCTGCCGCCACCCAAACGAGTTAGAGAAGCAATTCCCTCCAAAGGAACCGTTCGACCTGTTACCGAAGTCAGTAACCAAGGTCATCTTGTTACACGCCCGCACTTCGGTCACTTTAGAAACGGCAGGAGTGTTTCGACTCGAATGGGCGATCAGAGAACCAACGGAGTGGGCGCCGACTGGACCAAGCTTCTGGCCGATCCCGACCTGATCCTCCATTTGGGCGAGCTATTGCAGGCCTATCGTGAGGCTCCCGCGGAAAAGCGCGATCAGGTTCTCGTCGACACGATGCGGAAAATCAAGCAGGGAAAGCTGGCCGTCGAGGCTGGCGACTCGCCGAGGGCGACACCGGTTTCCAGCTGCCCAACGCCGGCGCCGCCCTTCGAGCCTGATGCTTTCACTTCATTCCGGGGAGAGGATCGTCGCCAATATCCCCGGATGAAATGTTTCGTGGCCGTGGAACTGAAACTGGAAGGCTCAGCCACGCCGATCTGGGGAAATCTCTCGAACACGAGCCTGGGCGGATGCTTCGTCGAAACCGCCTCCCCGATTCCCGCGCGCGTCAACGCCGAGATCGGCCTCTGGGTGGCCAACGGCAAGATCTGGGTGAAGGGTATGATCCTGAACGGAATCGTGACCAGGAGCAGCCCCTGCTTCGGCGTACGCATCAAGTTTACCGAACTTGACTCCGGGTCTCGCGAAAGCCTGCGGCAATTCCTGAAATTTGTGGAAACCACTACCAAAGGCTATCACCATCAGCACGGCTATCTTGCGCAAATGAAACGCTGAGCGCGAATCCCGCCCGCTATCCTCCTGCATTTTCTCCGCCCGCGATGAAACCTTGCTCGCGAACCGTCATCCAACCAAGAGAAGAGCTCCGATAACGCACACGACTGAGCGAATTTCCGCCGGCGCGGCACGCGGGCCGAGAAGTTGGTAAACTTCCTGTTTCACCGGAACCCTTCATCCGGAATGGTCGTCCAATGATCCGCCTGATGAGCACCCTGAACCTCAACCCGCGGTACTTCGCAAAAGGGGGACGCTATGGTGGCCAGTGAGCAGACCCTGCTCAGCAGCATGCAAGTCGATCTTCTCAGCATTAACACCATCCGCACGCTGGCGATGGACGCGGTGCAACAGGCGAACTCAGGACACCCCGGCGCGCCCATGGCACTGGCCCCGGTCGCCTACACTCTGTGGCAGCAGTTCCTGCGCTACGACCCCGAAGATCCGACCTGGCCCAACCGCGACCGCTTCGTGCTCTCCGCCGGCCATGCCTCCATGCTGCTCTATGCCATGCTGCACCTGGCCGGTGTGCGCGCCGTGAATCCCAAGTACGAGCGCCTGGGGGAATTCGCTGTCACTCTCGACGACATCAAGCGCTTTCGCCAGCTCGACAGCAATACCCCCGGCCATCCCGAGTATCACATCACCTCCGGTGTCGAGGTCACTACCGGTCCGCTGGGACAGGGAGTGGGCAACAGCGTGGGCATGGCCATCGCCGCCAAGTGGCTGGCAGCGCGTTACAACCGGCCCGGTTTTGAGATGTTCAACTACAACGTGTGGACCATCTGCAGCGACGGCGACATGATGGAAGGCGTGGGCTCCGAGGCTGCCTCTCTGGCCGGCCACCTGAAGCTGCCCAATCTTTGCTGGATTTACGACAATAACCGCGTCACGCTCGACGGCCCGGCGGAATGGTCCTTCTCGGACGATGTCGCCGCCCGCTTCTCGGCCTATGGCTGGAACATCACGCGAGTGCTCGACGCGAACGATCTGCGGTCTCTCGCCGCTGCCTACAACACCTTCCTCGACACCCGCGAGCGCCCCACACTGATCATCGTCGACAGCCACATCGGCTACGGCTCACCTCACAAGCAGGACAGCAACGCCGCGCACGGCGAACCGCTGGGCGAAGACGAGGTCCGCCTGGTCAAAAAGAACTATGGCTGGCCGGAAGACGCCAAGTTCCTGGTCCCCGAAGGGGTGCGCGAACACTTCCGTGAGGGCATCGGCAAGCGTGGTCATCAGCTGCGCGAAGCGTGGATGAAGCTGTTCGCCGAGTACGAGAAGCAATACCCAGACCTCGCCGAGCAGCTCTACCGCATGCAGCGTCGCGAGCTCCCCGACGGCTGGGACCAGAACCTGCCCACCTTTCCCGCCGACCCCAAGGGCATGGCGACGCGCGAAAGTTCCGGCAAGGTGCTCAACGTAATCGCCCAAAATGTTCCCTGGCTGATCGGCGGATCCGCCGATCTGGCCACGTCGAACAAGACCAATCTGAAGTTCGAGGGTGCGGGAGAATTCCAGGCGGACAGCTATGGCGGCCGCAACCTCCACTTCGGGGTGCGTGAACATGCCATGGGCGCCATCGTCAATGGCCTGTCGCTCGCGAAGCTGCGCGCCTTCAGCGCCACCTTCTTCAACTTCAGCGATTACATGCGGCCCGTCATCCGCCTGGGCGCGATCATGGAAATCCCGACGATCTACATTTACACGCATGACTCGATCGGCCTAGGCGAGGATGGCCCCACCCACCAGCCCATCGAGCAGCTCGCCTCCCTGCGCGCGATTCCGGGACTGATGCTCATGCGGCCGGCCGACGCCAACGAGGTGGTGGAGGCCTGGAAAGTTATCATGCAGCTCCGCCACGAACCCGCCATCCTGGTGCTCACCCGGCAATCGCTGCCCACTTTCGACCGCAGCAAGTACGCGTCCGCATCAGGAGTCGCCAGGGGGGCTTACATTCTCGCCGACGCGCCCGGGGGAAAACCGGAAGTGATCCTGATGGGAACCGGCAGCGAAGTCTATCTCTGCCTCGCTGCCTACGAGCAACTGATGGCCGAAGGCACCAGGGCGCGGGTGGTAAGCATGCCGTCCTGGGATCTTTTCGAACATCAGAGTGACGACTACAAGGAAGAAGTCTTTCCGCCCGAGGTGCGGGCGCGCGTTTCCGTCGAAATGGCGGCTACGCTGGGATGGGCGAAATATGTGGGAGCGACGGGAATCTCGATCGGCATGCAGAGGTTCGGCGCCTCCGCGCCGCTGAAAGATCTGCAAAAGAAATTCGGCTTCACCGCGGAACGCGTGGTCGCCGTCGCCCGGGAGGCCATCGCACGGTCCAGGTAACCGCGATGGCCAAAGTTCTAAGGAGAATTTATGCAGCCTACTGGAGTTCTGGAAAAAGCCAAAGCGGTGAATCACCTGAAGGAACTGCAACAATATGGTCAGTCCGTCTGGCTCGATTACATCCGGCGCACCCTCATCACCAGCGGTGAGTTGCAACGCCTGATCGATGACGATGGTCTGCGCGGCATCACCTCGAATCCGTCGATTTTCGAGAAAGCCATCTCCGGCAGCAGCGATTACTCCGACCTGCTGAATTCGCTCAACTCGCGCAGCGACCTCGATGCCAAGGCACGCTATGAAATTCTGGCCATCCGCGACATTCAGGATGCCGCCGACCTGCTGCGCCCGGTGTACGAGGGCAGCAAACGCCGCGACGGATACGTGAGCCTCGAAGTCTCGCCCTATCTCGCCCGCGACACCCAGGGCACGTTGAGAGAAGCACGCACCTTATGGAAGAGCGTGGGCCGGGAGAACGTGATGATCAAGGTCCCCGGCACCGCCGAGGGTATCCCGGCGTTTCAGCAACTGATCAGCGAAGGCATCAACGTCAATGTAACCCTGCTGTTTTCGCAGAAAGTCTACGAAGAGGTCGCCGCGGCCTACATCGCCGGCGTCGAACAACTGGCGAAGAACGGCGGCGACATCAGCAAGATCGCCAGCGTGGCCAGCTTCTTCATCAGCCGCATTGATTCTTCGATTGATGCCATCGTCGCCGCGCGCCTGCAGACCGAAAAAGACCCCGGCCGGCAGGCGCAGTTGAAGAGCATTCTCGGCAAGGTGGCGGTGGCCAACGGCAAAGAGACCTATCAGAAATATCTCGCGATCTTCGGCACCGACCGCTGGAAGAAACTCGCCTCCCGGGGCGCGCAAACCCAGCGCGTTCTCTGGGCCAGCACCAGCACCAAAAATCCCAACTACAGCGACACTCTGTACGTCGATGAAATGATCGGCCCGGACACGGTCAACACCATCCCTCCGGCGACCCTCGATGCCTTCCGCGATCATGGCCACCCACGGGCCACGCTCACCGAAAATGTAGCGGCCGCCAACCAGGTGATGGAGGCCGTTTCGAAGCTCGGCATCTCCATGAAAGAGGTGACCGACAAGCTCACCGACGACGGAGTGAAACTGTTCGCCGACGCCTTCGACAAGCTTCTCGAGGCGGTGGAAAAGAGTGCGAAGTGCGGTGCAAGCCCAAAAGTTAGCCGCCAGCAATATGCGTTGCCGGAGACGCTGGCGAAGGCGGTAGGTACGGCAATGGACGACTGGCGCGCCGCGGGCAAAGTGCGCCGTCTGTGGCAGCGCGACGCGTCGCTCTGGACCAACACCGACGAAGCCAACTGGCTGGGCTGGCTGGGAATCACCGCCGAACAGGGCGCCCAGTCCCAGCGTTTCCTTGACCTCGCCGCAGAAGCCAGGGGTTTCAAACATGTCCTGCTGCTGGGCATGGGCGGATCCAGTCTCTGCCCGGAAGTTCTCCGCATGACCTACGGCAAGGTTCCCGGTTTCCCCGAACTGCACGTGCTCGACTCCACCGACCCGGCGCAGATCAAGACCTTCGAAAGCAAGGTTGATCTGGCCAATACCCTGTTTGTGGTGTCAAGCAAGTCGGGCACAACGCTGGAGCCGAACATCTACAAGCAGTACTTCTTCGAGCGCGTGAAGCAGACCGTCGGCGCCGACAAGGCTGGCAGCCGTTTCATCGCCATCACCGATCCCGGATCGAAGCTGGAGAAGGTCGCCGAGCAGGATCATTTCCGCCACATTTTCCACGGCGTGCCCAGCATCGGCGGACGCTATTCCGCGCTTTCCGATTTCGGCCTGGTGCCAGCCGCCCTCATGGGCGTGGACACGGTCAAGTTCCTCGATCGCACCGAAGAAATGGTCGAGGCCTGCGCCTCCTGCGTGCCGGTGGAGGAAAATCCCGGCGTGGTTCTGGGCGTGATTCTGGGCACGGCGGCAAAGAGCGGCCGCGACAAGGTCACAATCATTGCCTCTCGAGGAATCTCCGACCTTGGCGCCTGGCTCGAGCAACTGCTCGCAGAGTCGACCGGCAAACAGGGCAAAGGCATCGTCCCGGTGGACCGCGAAGACCTGGGTGCGCCCGAGGTCTACGGCAACGATCGCGTCTTCGCCTACCTGCGCCTGGAAACCGCTCCCGACGCCGCGCAGGATGCGAAAGTCGCCGCCCTCGAAAAGGCCGGCCACCCGGTGGTGCGCATCGCCGTAGCCGACACCTACGATCTCGGCCAGGAATTCTTCCGCTGGGAAATCGCCACGGCGGTCGCCGGATCCATCATCGGCATCAACGCCTTCAATCAACCCGACGTTGAGGCCAGTAAAGTCGTCACCCGCGAACTGACCGCGGAATACGAAAAGACCGGTTCCCTGCCCGCGGAGTCGCCGATTCTCGAGGTGGAGGGCATCCAGCTGTTCACCGATCCGAAAAATGCCGAGGCTCTTCACAAGGCCGTGGGCAGCGACAAATCGCTGGCCGGATATCTGCGCGCGCAACTCAATCGCCTGGGTGCGGGCGATTACTTTGCCCTCCTGGCTTACATCGAGATGAACGCCGCACACCAATCGCAGCTTGAAGACCTGCGCCTCGGTGTGCGCAACAAAAAGAAGAATGCTACCGTCCTCGAATTCGGCCCGCGCTTCCTGCACTCCACCGGACAAGCCTACAAGGGCGGCCCCAACAGCGGAGTGTTTCTGCAGGTCACCTGCGATGACGCCGCCGATTTCCCGGTCCCCGGTCAGAAATACACCTTCGGCGTGGTCAAGGCAGCGCAGGCGCGCGGCGACTTCCAGGTGCTCGCCGAGCGCGGACGCCGCGCCTTGCGAGTCCACCTTGGCAAGGATCTCGAATCGGGTTTGGCGAAGTTGACAGCAGCATTCAAGCAAGCACTGAATTGATTCAAGAACGTAGTCAACAACCGAGGACGGGCGTCACCGCCCGTCTCTCGAAACGGCAAGGAGCAACCATGCGGTTAGGAATGGTCGGTCTGGGCAGAATGGGCGCGAACATGACACGCCGCCTCATGCGCGGTGGACACGAACTCGTGGTCACCGATCTGAGCGCCGACAACGTGAAGCACCTGGCGAGCGACGGCGCCGTCGGGTCGACTTCGCTCGACGACTTTGTCGGCAAACTGGGCAAGCCGCGCATCGCCTGGCTCATGGTTCCCGCCGGCGATCCCACGGAAAAAACCGTGCAGGCCCTCGCCCAGCGCATGCAGGCGGGAGACATTCTCATCGACGGAGGCAACTCCTATTACAAAGACGATGTCCGGCGCTCCAGCGAACTCAAAGCCAAAGGCATTCACTACCTCGACGTCGGCACCAGCGGCGGCGTTTGGGGCCTGGAACGCGGTTACTGCATGATGATCGGCGGTCCCGGAGAAGTCGTGCAGCAACTCGATCCCATCTTCAA
>Ga0126383_10000622_pt1 | contig 20177 bp, 17 predicted proteins | sample PanSoiMetPlot_35_FD_96882 | JGI IMG/M metagenome (GOLD analysis project Ga0126383, IMG submission 96882) | Tropical forest soil microbial communities from Panama - MetaG Plot_35 | ecosystem: Environmental > Terrestrial > Soil > Tropical forest > Bulk soil | place: Panama | collected 2016-02-17
ATCATGACGAGGAAGGATCTATGGAGTTGAAAAAACGCGAGGGTTACTTCTGATGCTGACTGTCGCCGTTTCCGAGCGTTCCGAGAACCTGGCTGCGTTTCTTCAGGAGGACTTGCGCAAGGACCTCTTGCGCTTCACCACCGCCGGCAGTGTCGACGACGGCAAGTCCACGCTGATCGGCCGATTGTTGCACGACGCGAAGGCCGTATACGAGGACCAAGTCGTGTCCGTGCAAAAAAGCAAGATCAACCGCTCGGGTGGCTCGTTCGATTTTTCCCTACTCACCGACGGTTTGCGCGCCGAGCGGGAGCAGGGCATCACCATTGACGTCGCCTACCGTTATTTCAGCACGGCGCGGCGCAAGTTCATCATTGCCGACACGCCGGGCCACGAACAGTACACGCGGAACATGGCTACAGGCGCTTCGACAGCGGGCCTCGCGATCATTCTTGTGGACGCCAACAAGGGCCTGCTTACGCAGACGCGCCGCCACGCTTATATCGCTTCGCTCCTGGGCATTCGTTGCGTAGTGGCGGCCATCAACAAAATGGACCTGGTGGATTATCGCGAAGAAGTCTTCCTTCGCTTGCAACAGGATTTTCTGGCACTTGCCTCGCAAATGCGCATCCCTTCCGTGCAGTGCATTCCGATCAGCGCGCTGGTTGGAGACAACGTTGTCAGCTCCAGCCAAAACATGCCGTGGTATTCGGGGCCTGCTCTCCTAGAGCATCTTGAAACCGTGGATTTTCACGAGACGCGCCCGCAGGAAGCGGTGCGCTTTCCCATTCAATACGTGATTCGTCCGGACTCTCGCTTCCGCGGATTCGCCGGTCAACTGGCGAGCGGTTCGTTGCGCCCAGGCGATGCGCTCGTAGCGCTCCCCTCAGGGCAGGAAACGAGAGTAAAAGCGATTGTCGGCTTCGGAGGCGATTGGGGGCAAGCCGTTGCTTCGCAATCGGTCACCCTGCAGCTGGAAAACGAAATCGATCTCAGCCGCGGAGACATGCTGGTATCTCCGTCCAACCTTCCCGCTGTCTCGCGCGGCTTCTCCGCGAGGGTGGTCTGGCTTCACCCGGATCCACTTTCGATAGGAAGGCCGCTCCTCTTGAAGCAGACCACAAGAATGGTCAAGGCACGCATTCGTAGGATTCGCCACTTTATCAACGTCAATACCCTTGAGCGCGAGCCGGCCGAGCTCCTGGAAATGAACGGCATCGCGGAAGTTGAAGTTGAAACGAATCAGCCGCTGTTTCTTGACTCGTACGCCGCGAGCCGCACAACGGGCAGTTTCATCCTGATCGATCCCGCTTCCAACGCCACGATTGGAGCCGGCATGGTTCGCGAAACCGCCCTCGCGGGAGCATCTGTATCGGAAAAGGCAATTCCCGCCAAAGACGTCACGGCTCGCGAGCGGCATGAGCGCAACGGTCACAGGCCGGGGATTTTTCTGCTCGGCAACCGGCTGTCGCTGGCGAAGTGTCTTGAGCATGGATTGTTTCAGAGGGGCTTTGAAGCCATCGTGCTGGATGCTTCGGGTATGGCTTCTCCAACGCTCGTCGCTGTCCTTTCGTCTCTGCACGACTCAGGTTTGCTTGTTCTTTGCACGAATGCTGCGCTGGCTCCGCAAGAACTGGCAGTGCTTCCCACCGAGTCCATTTTCCTTCCGACAGCCGCATCGAGTCTTGGCACGGGAGACGGCGAAACCGATGAACACCAAATCGCACAGGAAGCTCTGAATTTTGCTGAAAAGCTGCGTCTTTCGCCGGAACTGGATCCACCCGGAAGGGAGTTTTGAAATGGGACTGGCACTTAACGCTCTTGATCCGCAGCAAATCGAATCCTTGGATGTAGAGCAATTACTCGATGCCGTATTGGATAGCTCGCAGACTGATCGGGTCTGCCTCACTTGTAGTTTCCAGGCTGAGGACATCATCGTGCTTGATTTTCTGCGCAAGCGTCTGCCGCAAATCCCTGTTCTTTTTCTCGAAACGGGCTACCACTTTGCGGAAACCTACGAGTTCCGGGATCGGCTTGCCGCCGATTGGAACCTGAATCTGGTGAATGTGGTTCCGGAAAGGACGGTCGCAGAACAGGAAGCGGAGCGCGGCGTGCTCTACCGAACGGATCCTACTGCTTGCTGCCAGCTTCGTAAGGTTGCTCCCCTAATAAAGGTCCTGGAGCCGTTTGACGTTTGGTTTACGGGCTTGCGCCGCGAACAGTCGCCTACGCGCGCGAACCTGCAAAAAATTGAGCAGCACCGGCTTCCCAGCGGCAAGACATTGTTGAAAGTCAGCCCACTTGCCGACTGGACTTGGGCGCAAGTTTGGGAATATACCGGCGGGCACCACCTTCCTTACCTGCCACTTTATGACGCGGGGTATCCCAGCATCGGCTGCGAACCCTGCACCATGATTCCCGCGGATCCAGGCAATGCGCGCTCCGGGCGCTGGGGCGGACGGAAATTGGAATGCGGCATTCACACGTTTTCGGAGCGCGGCTGATGAGTCAACTATTAATCGGGTTCGTGATTGCGCTAGCGGTCGGACTCACCGGCATCGGAGGCGGGAGCTTCACCGTTCCCGCGCTTTTGCTTTTTGCGGGACTTTCTGCGGGCGAAGCCGTTGGCACCGCCTTTGTTTTTGCGGGAATTGTACGGCTTGTGGCCGCGCCGTTTTACCTTTTCAGCCGCCAGATTCATTCGCGCTATTTCTGGCTGCTGTTGCGCGGAGCGGTTCCTGGTTTGTTGGCGGGAACTCTGGTTCTTCGTTACATGACGAGCGCTCGGGGCGGAAACTCGACGGTAGTCATCATTTTGGGCGCTGTGCTGGCGCTTTCTTCAGCAATTAGCTTTGCTCCTCGCGCGCGGAATCAGCAATTCGCCGTCAAGAATTCCCGCTGGCTGCCCTGGCTTGCCTTCCCTATCGGTCTCGAGTCGGGGTTCTCCTCGGCGGGAGCCGGCGCGCTGGGTACCGTGCTGCTTCTCAATTATTCGGAGATGACGCCCGCACAAGTCGTCGGGACGGATTTGCTTTTCGGCTTGGTGCTCGCCATCATCGGCGGGATCTTTCACTGGACCGCAGGCTCCATCAGCTTGGCCGTGCTTTTTCCGCTGCTCCTTGGCGGTTTGCCGGGAGTGCTGCTGGGTTGTCTGCTCTCGCGTTATGTTCCAGCGCAGCGGCTTCGTGCGGTCATTGCAGTGGTGGCGATTTGCGCAGGGCTGCAGTTAGTTGTCTCGGGCGTCAAAGCGCGCTCGTTGAAAGCTACTGCCGTCCGTGTTGGCATGGCGCAAAGGGTTGGCCACGGGCAGAACGCCTCACCCGCGAACGCGGTTGTACGACGTTGGGATTTTGATTGTGACATCGGCTCAGCGCAGCCAGTTTCGGCTTTGGCCCATCCGTGACGGCGGGAACCACCAGGGAAAATCAGCTAGGCTGGAATATTTACAGAAGGAACCGTGACCTCATTTCTTGCCGTTGGCGGCTGCCAACGGCGGCGCGCCAGCAACGTTCCGGACGTCGTTAACAAGAGATGCAAAAGCCAGGTCAAAGTTTTTGTCGCGATTGCCCTGCAACAGAGCGGGCTCCACGTGCTCGATGAATGCCCAGAGGGTGATCCGCGTCGCCGGATCGATGATCGTCAGGCGCAGTTGAGGGTCGGTGAGCGCACGGCGCACAGCGGGCTGAGCATAAATCTGCTCCCCGATAAACGGGTTACTGGAACTTATTTCAAACACGAGGTCCGCCTGGGCCGGACTCCCCACAAGCTCATAGCGCCCCCAGCTTTTCATCGCGGCATAGAATTGATTGTAAAAACGGTTGGGGCCACCATTGTAGAGGAAAGCGCCCTCCGGCGCTGCATTGGCGATGAAGACTCTCCTGCCATTGACGATCTGAGAAGGCAGCGGGGCCTGAGGCGCGTCTTTTCCTTGTTGGGCTCTTGCTGGTGCAATTGCCACAACAGACATAGCCATAAAGGCAAAGAAGGTCGTTGCTTTCATGATTCGCTGCATGGTTTATCCCTCCGGCGAATCGAAGAATGCGGAACAACTGCAGTCAATCAGTTGGACGCTGGGACCGCCTCTGAAGTTTCGGAAACAAGCAAGGTGGCAGTCTAAATCGAAAAGCAAATAGACCGGCTTCGAGTGGAGGCTAGCTCGCGGATTCTGCCCTTGCGCGAGTGAGTTCACTTAAGAAGCTGGTGCCGTGAGGGATTATACCGCCAAAGTTTTCCGCGATGGTTTGACCCATGTCGGCAAGAGTGTCGCGCACACCTAAATTTACACCGGCCCTACTTCTTGGTGAGTAGACCAGAATGGGAACGTATTCGCGGGAGTGGTCCGTCGTGGGCCAGCGCGGGTCGGGATCGCAACCGTGGTCCGCGGTGATCATCAACAGGTCGAAAAGGCTAAGGAGCGGCAGGAATTCGCCGAGCATGCGGTCGAACTCTTCCAGCGATTGGGCGAATCCTTCGACGTCTTTGCGGTGGCCGTAGAGCATGTCGAAATCCACGAGGTTACAGAAAATCAGCCCATCCTTCCGTTCTTTCGCCGCGGCAGTCAATTTTTCCATGCCGTCAGCGTTGGCTTTGGTGGTGAGGTACTCGTCTACGCCGCGCCCGTTGTAAATGTCGTGAATTTTGCCGACGCCCAGCACTCGCACTTTCTGTTCAGCCAGCACGTCCAGCAGCATCGGCTTCGGCGGGTCAACCGCATAGTCATGCCGACGTGTTGTGCGCACGAAATTCCCTGGGGTTCCTATAAACGGCCGCGCAATCACACGCCCGACGCGATGCGGCCCATCGAGCAATCGGCGCGCGATTTCGCACATGCGGTAAAGGTCAGTGATGGGAATCACTTCTTCGTGCGTCGCAATCTGAAAAACACTGTCGCCGGATGTGTACACGATGGGTTTTCCGGTGTGCACATGTACTTCGCCAAGTTCCTTGATGATTTCCGTTCCGGATGCTGGTTTGTTGCCGATTGTTTTTCTGCCGATCTGTTTCTCGAATTCCTCGATCAATTCGCGCGGGAATCCGTTCTTGTAAACGGGGAAGGCCTGGTCAAGCCACACTCCGGCCATTTCCCAGTGGCCTGTAGTCGTGTCCTTTCCAGGGGACCGTGTTGCGCCCTTCCCGTAGGCACCAAGCGGACCAGCCGCCGGGCCCAGGAACTTCAACGGAGCGATGTTCGCGAGACCAAGCCGCACTAAATTTGGAATTCGCAGCAGTCGAGACTCGGCGATGTGGCCCAGCGTATTTCTACCAACGTCGCCGTAATCACTTGCGTCGGGTAATTCGCCAATGCCGACGCTGTCGAGGACAATCCAGAAGACTCTCGCGTAAGTATTCACGCTGGTTTGGGCCCCCTGTTCAACGAAACTTTACCACACTGGTGCGGGCGCTCACTGTGGACGGGGATGGAAGGTTCTGCACGGAAAGGCCATTTCTCATATGGGTTGGACCGCTACTCTGCTGGGTTTGTGCCGGTAGCCCGGGCGTTTGTTGTACAGTATCCCAACCCCCCGGCTGAACTATTTTTCGACCGCGTGCGTAGTACAGGATAGCGGAGGTTTGCCATGCCCGAGGGAAGCAATCCACGGCGAGTGTCTTTGGTTTTGCCCATCATCCTGATTACGATTGGTGTGCTTTTCCTGATTCGCAACTGGCATCCGGCGTTCGAGCCTTGGGGGATTCTGTGGGATTACTGGCCGCTGATTTTGATCTTTGTCGGCCTCGGAAAGATTTACGATAACTTCCAAAGAAGCCGCAATCCCAATGCATCTCCAGCCATTTCGGTCGGGTCCACCATTGGTATTCTCGCGTTTGTGGTTGTTCTAGTTGTGCTTCTCTGGCACGGCCGTGGCTACGCCCGCAGTCACGGCTTCTCCTCAGCCGTAAGTCACGCTTCGCAGACCGTGGATCTTCAAGGAGCGAAATCAGCTCGCGCCAAATTGGAGATGAGCGCGGGAGAACTGACCATCAGCCCCGGTTCCGCTCATGCTCTCGACGCGGATTTCCGCTTTACCGGAAGTTTTGAGGAACCTCGGGTGGATTATCACGTCGCCGATGGGGTCGGCCAAATCACCATCTCTCAGGATTCCCACACCGTGCACTTTGGCAATTCGAGAAATGAATGGAACCTGCGTTTCAATAAGGATCTCCCTCTGGAATTGCGAGTGGAGATGGGCGCCGGACAGGGCAATCTGGATTTTCGGGGCATCCCCCTTACGCGGCTGGAGCTCCATCTGGGAGCCGGGCAAGTCGATGTAGACCTGACTGGTGACCGCAAAGCTGATCTGACCGCGGATATCGAGGGCGGCGTAGGCCAAGCCAATATCCGGCTGCCAAAGAAGATCGGCGTCATTGCCCAAGCTTCCGGCGGAATCGGGTCCATCCGCACCTACGGACTGAAAGAGGACAACGGCTCCTACACAAACGAAGCATATGGGAAGTCACCCTTAGCGATTCATCTGAAAGTCGCGGGGGGCATTGGGGAGATTGTCCTCAATCAGGAACCGTAACCGCGCTGCTTGGGCGCAGTGCCGCTTGCAATGACCACTTGCGATTTGCCCGCGTTTGACAGCCGCCGTATAATTTGAAGTTTGGGCAGCGGCTTTGAAACCTGCTGTCTGGGCTTCGCCTTGGCGACCAAACCAATCAGCGCATCGGCGGACACCTCGAAGGCGGAACAGGACACGCTTCATGTCCGCGGCGCGCGAGTCCATAACCTCAAAAATGTCACAGTAGAAATCCCGCACAATGCCATCACCGTGGTTACGGGTGTGAGCGGTTCGGGCAAATCGTCGCTGGCTTTCGACACCATTTACGCAGAAGGACAACGGCGATACGTTGAGTCACTTTCCGCCTATGCTCGACAATTCCTGGAGCGTACGGAAAAGCCGGATGTTGACGAGATTTCAGGGATAGCCCCGGCGGTCGCGATCCGCCAGAAAAACTCTACGCGCAATCCGCGTTCGACGGTGGCTACGTCCACGGAAATTTACGATTACCTGCGACTTCTTTTTGCGCGTTGCGGACACACGTTCTGCATCAAGTGCGGTTCGGAAGTTCGCAAGGACAATCCGGACGAAATCGCCATGCGCATTTTGTCACTCGCGCCCGGACGGCGTTTTTATGTCCTGTATCAATTTAGAATCGCGGCGTCTGCTGCGGCAGCCGGATCGAAACGAGCGAGCAGGAAGGCTGCGGCTGGTCCTTCGGCGGATGCGGTACGGCAAGGGCTGCTTGAATTGCAGAAGTGTGGCTTCAACCGTCTTTATCAGGCCGAGCGCGTACACGAATTTTCTTCTCCGGAGACTTTGCTCGATGTGGATTTTGCCAAACCAGTTTACGTCCTCGTCGACCGGTTAGCAGTGAATCCGGAATCGCGCTCCCGCCTCGTGGATTCCATTGAGATTTGTTACCGCGAAGGGCAGGGCGAGGCCATTCTCGAGTTCATCGCCGATGGCGCGGGGAGCGCGACTGAGCGTTTAACCTTCAATGAGCGGTTTGAATGCAAAAACGATGGCGCGCTATATCAGGAGCCGGAGCCGCGGTTATTTTCCTTCAACAATCCTTATGGTGCGTGCCCGCGCTGCCAAGGCTTTGGCAACACGATCGATTTCGATTTGAATCTCGTGGTTCCGGATCCCGGTAAATCCATTGAAGAGGGCGCCATCGAGCCTTGGACCAAGCCGCGCTATCGCGGGCTATTCCAAGACTTGAAGTCGTGGGCGCGCGAGCGGGGCATTGCGACCAATGTGCCGTGGAGGCAGCTGACTGCGGAGCAGCGGCGTATGGTGCTCGAAGGTGATGCGGAAAACGATTACGAAGGTGTAAAGGGGTTTTTCCAATGGCTGGAGCGCAAGAAATACAAGCTGCACGTACGCGTTTTCCTGAGCCGTTATCGCGGTTATGCAATCTGTCCGGAATGTGGAGGAACACGCTTGCGCGCGGAAGCACGTGCTGTGCGAATCGCGGAGAAACCCATAACCGAAGTTTGCAAGTTTACGGTCAAAGAATCGCGCGCGTTCTTCTCGAGTTTGCAGCTTTCGGAAGCGCAACTGAAAATCGCCGACAAAATCCTTGAAGAAATTCGCACGCGGTTGCAATTCCTGGATGAAGTCGGGCTCGACTATCTCACACTTGACCGCCTTACTTCCACGCTCTCCGGCGGTGAATCGCAGCGCATTCAGCTTGCGACGTCGCTGGGCTCTCATCTAGTGGGAGCCCTATACGTGCTCGATGAGCCTTCCATCGGCTTGCATCCTCGCGATACGCAGCGTTTGATCGACATTCTGAAGTCGCTTCGTGACTTGGGGAACACAGTCTTGGTCGTGGAGCACGACCCCGATACGATTCAGGCTGGGGATCACGTTATTGACTTGGGGCCCGGCGCGGGAGAACTCGGAGGCAAACTGTTATTTGCCGGTCCTTACGCCGCAATTCTCGATGAAAACAAGTCGCTCACCGGCCGCTACCTTACTGGTGAATTGCGCATTCCGGTCCCCAACAAGCGGCACAAGCCCGCAGGGAAGTTTCTGCGGATTTTTGGCGCCTATCTGCACAACCTGCAAAACCTCGACGTGATGATTCCGCTCGGCACGCTCACGGTCGTAACCGGGGTGAGTGGCTCCGGCAAATCCACGTTGGTACACGACGTCTTATACAAAGCACTGGCTGCAAAGCGCGTCGGCGGCAGCGTCAAGGAGTTTTGTGATCGGCTCGAAGGTGATGCGGACCTGCGCGAAGTGGTGATTGTGGACCAGTCACCCATCGGTCGCACACCGCGGTCGAATCCCGCAACTTACTTGAAGGCCTTCGACGCCATTCGCGAAGTGTTTGCGGATACACCCGACGCCAAGCGCCGCGGTTATGCGGCCGGACATTTTTCGTTCAACGTGCCAGGCGGGCGCTGCGAGACGTGCCAGGGCGACGGCACGGTGACCGTGGAGATGCAATTTCTCGCAGACGTCGAGCTGATTTGCGAAGAGTGCCGCGGTACACGCTTCAAGAGCGGCGTATTGGAAGTGCGCTACCACGGAAAAAATATTCATGAGGTGCTGCAGTTAACGGTGCGCGAGGCACTGGCGTTTTTTGTGAGCGTTCCCAAGGTTGTTTCGAAGCTGCGAATCCTCAACGAAATCGGCCTCGGCTACCTCCGGTTGGGCCAGTCTGCTACGACGCTTTCAGGCGGCGAAGCACAGCGCCTGAAGCTCGCTTCGCATCTCACGCAAACGGACAATGCGGGGATTCTGTACATTCTCGACGAGCCGACGACCGGCCTGCACTTTGATGACATCGCAAAACTTTTGAGCGCTTTCCGGAAACTGCTGGAAAACGGCGCGTCCTTGCTGGTCATCGAGCACAATCTCGACGTTATAAAGTCCGCCGACTGGCTTATTGACTTGGGGCCTGAAGGCGGCGACCAGGGCGGCAAGATTATCGCCACCGGTACTCCCGAACAAGTAGCGCGTAACGCCCAATCGCATACGGGGCGATTTCTTGCTCGGGTTTTGAATGGCAACGGGCAGGCCAGGTTGTCGAATGGTCAGGCAAAGCGAACGCTTAACGGGGCATCCAAACCCAATGGCAACGCGGCTACGATGCCGAATGGAAGCAAGACGACTTCTGCTGAACCATGACTCTCTCGCATTTGGCTGGACGCACCACACTCACTCTCGCCTGCGGCTTGTCTGCCCTTCTCATTGTTGGGGCACAGCGTTCCCTCGCGGAGACCACTCGGGACGCAGCGGAGCCGCGTTGGGATGATCCTTTTATTACTTCGCAATCGCAGGCTTCCACGAAGGTAAAATCCGGGAGTCAATCCAAAACGCAGAAACTGGCGAATCCTCTCAATGACCTGCTCGACGAGGCACAGCGCGACATCGATCAAAAGCAATTTGAGGCGGCCGTCACACCGCTTCAGAAAGTTCTCGCGGAGGAGCCGGACTTTGCTTACGGGCATTTTCAGCTTGCTTACGTATACACCGCTCTGAAAAGGACGAAAGAAGCGCAATCCGAGTACGAGCGTGCTGCCACGCTTGATCCGAAGATGTCTGCGGCCTACGTGAACCTAGGAATGCTGCTTCTCGACAGTCAGGAGAACGCAGCCGCCGTCGCGCCGCTTCGCAAAGCGGTCGAACTTCTTCCCGCAGAGTCGCGCCCGAGATTCCTCCTTGGTGTCGCCGAGGAGCGCACCGGCAATCTCGCAGGGGCAGTTGACTCGCTCGAAGGTGCGGCGCGCCTCGATCCTTCTGATTCCGACATACTGCTGCACCTTGCCGGCTTGTATGCGCAATTGAAGCGCCCGGCCGAAGCCGAGGCTAAACTCCGGCGGGTGCTTGAGATTCATGGTAACGAGCCTCACGCATTGCTTGGCTTGGCGCGAAGCCTGGATGCCCAGCAAAAAGCCGAAGCGATTGAGGCGTACAGAAAGTATCTCGCTGTGCAGCCATCTGATTCCGCTGCGCGCTCCCGCTTGGTGCACCTGTTGCTCGATTCGCAGCAGGCCGACGCAGCATTGGCCGAGCTGGATCGTGCCGACAGTGGCAAAATCTCTGTCGAGTCGCTAAAGCTTCGCGCGGACATTCAAATCGCGCAGAAGAAATGGCCAGACGCCCTCGCGACGCTGCATCAGGCAGTCGCCCTTGCACCCAACGACGCTCAGCTTCGTGGCGGCCTCGGGCGCACGCTTTTGCAGACCCGCGATTTTCCGAATGCGGAGAAGGAGCTCAAGGGCGCGATACAACTCGACCCCAAGAATGTCGAATACTGGAAGGATCTCAGCTCCACCTATTATCTTTCGAAGAATTATGCCGCCACGCTCGCGGTCCTCGACCAGATTGATAAGTTTGAAACGCCCGGGGCAGGGAGTTGGTTCATCCGCGCACTCTGTTACGATAGTTTGAACCAGCCGAAGCCGGCCCTGGAGGCCTACCAGAAGTTCCTTGAGCTCGATCAGAACAAGAATGCTGATCAGGTTTGGCAAGCTCAGGAGCGAAGTAAGGTTTTGCGACGCATGCTGGAAGGCAAAAAGTAACCAATGAAAATACTCCGGATGGTCCGGCAAACTCTTGGCTGCGTGGCTGCGGTTTTCTTGATGCCCTCTCCAGCCCCCGCGCAAGAAGGCGCTGTGCAGTTGCAAGCCAAGTTCGATCACGAGAACAATTCCGTGAAGAAGGCCAAACTGCTGGTCAAGCTGGGCGACGCCGAATTTGAGGATGCCCGTCGCGCAGGGAAAGAGGGCGACAACACAACGGTCGGCTTTACCATGGAGAAATACCGCGACAACGTTCGCGAGGCCTTCGAAGCATTGAAGAAGCAGCACCCTGACGCCGAGAAACATTCCAATGGCTACCGGCAGATGGAGATGCAAGTAAAGCAGGGAATTCGCGAGGTGGAGGACACCATGCTCGCTGCGCCCGGCCCCTATAAGCCCCCACTGCAAATCGTCCGCCAGGATCTGATCACCATGGACGAAGAGATGATCCGGCTACTCTTTCCGCATCGGCCCGCCGACAAGCCCGCCACTCCTCCGGGGGAGAAACCATGAAGCACAAATCATCAGTCTTTATCCTGGCTTCCTGTTTGCTTTTCACTTGTCCCTCCGTTTACGCCGGGGCCGCGCAGGAAAAAGACTACTTGAGTGCGGTGGAAGCCGACAAAATCCGCGACGCAGAGACTTCCAACGACCGCATCAAACTGTTTCTCGCCTTCGCGGAAGACCGCTTGAAAAAATTTGAGTACGAAATCGAGCATCCTTCCTCGAACCGCCACAGCGAAATGCTGAATGCGCTGCTGAACGCATACATCGGGTGCGTGGACGACGCCGCCGACGTGATGCAACTGGGAATTGAAAAGCAGGAGAACATCCGCAAGGGCATCGACCTGATGGCTTCTCGCACCAAGGAATTCCTGCCCATCCTCCAGAAACATTTGAATGGGCCGGATTTGGAGGTTTATAAGGACAATTTGGATGACGCTATCGAGGGTACGCAGGACGCCATGAACGATGCGGAAAAAGCAAAGAAAAAGGTGGCTGCGCCGCCTGTCCGACGCAAACATTGATGTCTAATAAGAGCTTGTTAATCATCTCCAGCCTGCCCGCCGACGCTTGCCTGCGGCAAGCAGGCAGGCCGGGTAAGGGATCTGCTTTTGTTTTCACTGTGTCCAATATGGGTCTTGTGGCCAAGACCACGTTCATGGGGAAATACTCAGTGTGACTGAAGCTCGTTACGACAAAGGTTCCTTTGTTCGCGGAGGAGCAGCCATCTTTCAGCGGATGTTCACGCGCTTGGGGTGTGACGGACGGCCGCCGCGCTTTCGTGTCGAGTTTTATCCCTATTCCAGCCTGACCCTCACGATTCGTCGCCGCGAGGAAATCGTTTTCGTGCGCTTTTCTGATCTCTTGCGCCGCGCGCCGGTTTCGGTGCTCGAAGCTGCCGCGGCGCTGCTTCTTGCTCGCGTGTACCGTCGCAAAGCGCCACGGCCGCTCGTCGAACCCTATCTGCGCTACGCGCGCTCCGGCCGCACGCGCGGCCGCATGAATCGCATGCGCTTCCATCGCATTCGCCCGCGCCACAACGGTGCGCAAGGCCAGCACTTCAATCTGGAGAAACTCTTCGACGATTTGAATTCCAAGTATTTCGCAAGGGAGCTTCAGACGCCACATATCGGCTGGAGCCTCCGCAGCTGGCGGCGGCAATTCGGCTGCTACGATCCCGGCCCGAACCAGATTCTGCTCAACCGCAGGCTCGATCAACCACGCGTGCCACAATGCGCTGTGGAATACGTCTTATTCCATGAGATGCTGCACGTCAAACATCCCACGCGGCGCTCCGGCTGCACGCTGGTTTCTCATTCGCTCGAATTTCGCGAAGAGGAAAAGCGTTTTGCCGAGTTCGACCGCGCCCGCCGCATCCTCGACCGCATGGCCAGCTGACTCGCATTTAGAGGAGAGAGTGGAAACTGACTAGTCTTTCTTCTCTTTTTCTACTTCTTTGTTAAGCCTTTCAAGTTTCTTTTGGATTTTGGCGGCGTCTTCGGCGCGCGGATATAGGTCCAGGTAGCGTTGGTAGGACTTGATGGCCTGCTTTTTGAGGCGCTTTTTCTCCTGTGCTTCTCCAAGGTAGCGGAAGGGAATTGCGTAGCCCGGCTTGGCCTCGATGGCGTCCTGAAAGCGGTCGATGGCGGCGTCGTAATCCCCTTTATGCATGTAATGTTCGCCGACTTCGATGTCTTTTTCCGCGCGCAGGGGATCCCACTGAGGCTGGTCCGGAGCATTCTTCGTCGCGGAATCTGTATTGGGTTTAGCCGGTTTGTCCGGCTTCTTGGTCTGAGACGGAGCCGCGGCGTCGGGAGGCTTCGAGGAGGATTCCTGTTGCGGCTCGTGGGCGCTAACCGCGGATGCCATCAGCAGAACGCCAGCGCCAGAAAGCCAGAGAATCCGTTTCGCGAATCTCGCTGGAAACACTCGCTCCCTCCCTCTCTTTCGATTCGCTCTAGTATGATGGAAGTTGTCCGCAAGTTGTAGCGAAGTGCAGAGCCTTCATGGAGCCTCGCGAAAAAGCCGCCCAGCTTCCCGAAAGCCCCGGTGCGTATCTCTTCAAGGACGCTGCCGGCACCGTGCTGTACGTCGGCAAAGCGCGCAACCTGCGCAGTCGCGTGCGCTCCTATTTCACCGAGTCGCGCTGGATCGATGCTAAGACGGGTTCCTTGGCGCGCGAAATCGCCGATCTAGAGACTATTGTCGTCGGCAACGAGCGCGAAGCCCTAGCGCTCGAACACAACCTCATCAAGAAATACCGCCCAAAATTCAACGTCCTGCTGCGGGACGACAAGACCTATCCCTATATCAAGTTCACTGCGGCCGAGAGGTATCCGCGGGTCTATTTCACGCGCCGCATCAAAAAGGACGGTTCGCTCTATTTTGGCCCATATTTTCCGGCGGGTTTGGCGCGGCGGATCCTTCACTTCATTCACAAGCGCTTTATGGTTCCTTCGTGCAGCGTGGACTTGACGCGGAGTCATCCGCGGCCCTGCCTGCAGTATTACATCAAGCGCTGCCTCGGCCCCTGTGTTGCCGGGTTCACCACCGACGAGCGCTATGCCGAGGCAGCGCGCGATGCGCGCATGTTTCTGGAAGGACGTCGACACGATTTGATGAAGAGTCTCGAAGAGCGTATGACCGCTGCTGCCGACAAGGAATTGTTCGAGCAGGCCGCTGCCTATCGCGACTTGCTGCGCACGCTCGAAGATATCGAAGAACGGCAGCGCATCGCCGCCACGCAAGGCGACGACACGGACGTTTTCGCTTACTACTCCGAGCCCCCGCTGGTGGCATCAAATCTTTTTCATTTGCGCGGAGGACGTGTGGTCGACCGCCGGGAATTTTATTGGGATGACCTCGAGGAGTTCGACCCGCAGGAGTTTGTTCCGTCGCTGCTGAAGCAGCTCTATTTGGAAGCTGAGTATCTGCCCAAAGCGATCCATGTTTCGCAGGATTTTGAAGAACGAGCTTTGCTCGAAGAAACGCTGACGGAGCGGGCTGGACACAGAGTTGAGATTTTTACCCCGCAGCGCGGTTCGAAGCGGGCCTTCCTGGATCTGGTGGAGAACAACGCCAAGCACTCGTTTGAGCAGCGGTTCCGCGTGCTGAAACCTACTTCCAAAGCCATCGGCGAGGCCCTTCAGAACGCCCTGAACTTACTGGAAGAGCCCAAGCGCATCGAAAGCTTCGATATTTCGCACATTCAGGGAACCGATACCGTTGCGTCTATGGTGGTGTGGGAAAACGTGCGCATGAAAAAATCGGACTACCGCAAGTTCATCATCCGTGGGGAACGTGGCGACGGAGGTAACGGCGCGCTGCCGCGCCTGAACAATGATTTTTACAGCATGCGTGAAGCGGTCACGCGGCGCTACCGTCGGCTGCAGGAAGAAAAAAAGGAATTACCCAGCCTCATCCTGATCGATGGTGGCGTCGGGCAATTGCACGCGGCAGCGCAGGCGTTGGAATCTCTCCAAATCATCAATCAGCCGGTGGCCAGCATTGCGAAGAAAGAAGAAATTCTCTTTGTCCTTGGTCAAGAGGATGAACCCATCATCCTGGAGCGCCATTCGCCTGTCCTTCATCTGATTCAACAGATTCGCGATGAAACGCACCGCTTCGCGGTGACCTTTCATCGCCAGCGGCGTGGCAAGCGGCAAACACATAGCGCCCTCAGCGACATCCCCGGAGTCGGACCGAGAACCGCGCAGAAATTGCTGAAGGAATTTGGAAGCGTCGCCAATATCCAGAGAGCAGGCGTCGAGAAGTTGAGCACAGTGGTCTCGCGGAAGAATGCCGAAAAAATCCTTGGTGGATTGGCAGACTTGAAAGCGCATTAAGGGTCCGATGTAACTGTAATTAACCATTTAGGGATAAGATGCCGGTTAGTGGACGTTGCAGGCGCATCCCTCCTATGCTACGTTGTCCTTGGAGGTTGTCATGGCGGACAGCGTAGGTTCCAAGGTGACGTACTTTTTAGTGGGTCTCGGTGTAGGCGCCCTGGTAGGCGTTCTTTTTGCCCCGAAGTCCGGCGATGAAACGCGCGAATTTCTTTCGAAGAAAGCGGACGAAGGCAAGGAATATGCGCAGCGCAAAGCGCGCGAACTTCGTGAACGCGCCGATGAATTGATCGAGCGTGGCAAGGAAGTGGCGGTGCGACAGAAAGACTCCATCAACGCGGCTGTCGAAGGCGCGCGGGAAGCGTACCGTCGCGAAGCCAAGTCATCTTAAGGCAGTAGGAAGAAAGCGGTTTGCTCCTGAACGGGGCATGCGGGGCACAAATGCAGGTGTGGCTCGAAGTCTTCAGTATAGTTGCGGCGCTCGCCCTTGTCGTACAGGTGGTGATTTTGACGGCGCTGCTCCTTCAGATGCGGCGCACCACCGAAAACGTGAACCGCTTAGTGGGCGAAATGCAGTCGCGCATGGGCCCGATTCTTACCCGCGTGCAGATTCTTCTGGACGACACTCAACCAAAAATCTCCAGCATGGTGAATGACGCGTCGCACATGGTGTACCTGGCGCGAGGACAGGCGCAAAAGGTAGACAGGGTTTTTACGGAAGCTGCGGACCGGCTGCGCGGTCAGCTACTGCACGCCGACCACATCCTGACGGGTGTCTTGGAGGCCGTTGAAGAGGCGGGCTCTCAGTTCAAGCACGGTTTCTGGAGGCCGGTCCAGAAAGCTTCGGCGCTGCTGCAGGGAATCAAGGTGGGGCTCGATCTTCTGCGTTCTCGGAGGCGCAGCCCTGATCGTCGGCGCAACGATGAGCCCCGCGAAACGCAGGAAGAAGAACTTTTCATTTAGTCCTGAGTAGTCAACCCTCAGTTTCTGCAAGGACTCCCACATATCAATACATTGTTTTTCTCAGCTCAAAAAAGAAGAGAACTGAGTGCTTCGTTCAACGGATCCAGGCTCCGGCGAAGACGCGATCGCCGTCGTAGAAAACGGCGGCCTGGCCTGGAGTAATGGCGCGTTGCCGGGTGTCAAAAGTGATGCGCGCGCGAGTTTCGTCGAGAGGTTCGACCGTTGCCGGCGCTGGTTCGTGCTTATGGCGGATCTTGACGGTAGCGCGAATTGCTCCTGATCGTGGCGCAATCGAAATCCAATTCACTCCATCGACTTCAAAGGTCTGTTTGCGCAGGGCGTCATCTTCGCCGACGACTACGCGGTTCCTTTCTGGATCGATCGAGAGGACATAGAGCGGCTTGCCGGTGGCAAAGCCCAGGCCCCTGCGCTGGCCGATGGTGAAATTATGGACGCCATGGTGGTGTCCGATGATTTCGCCGTCTTCGTTTAGAATTTCGCCTTCCGCGTCTTTCAGCGGGACTCCGCGCTCGCGCGAATAGGCATCGATGAACTGCACGTAGTTGCCATTGGGCACGAAGCACAGCTCCATGCTGTCCGGTTTTTCGGCGACGGGAAGATTCACGCGCCGGGCCAGCGCGCGAACTTCCTCCTTGGTCAATTCGCCGAGCGGAAATTCGCTGCGCGATAGCTGTTCCTGCGAGAGACCCCACAAAAAATACGATTGGTCCTTTGTATCATCTAGTGCGCGCAACAATTCACAGCGGCCGGTTTCTTCGTTCTTGCGAATGCGTGCGTAGTGGCCTGTAGCGAGCCGCTCCGCTCCGATTTGCCGAGCCATGCGCAGCAGCGGCTCGAACTTCACGTCAGTGTTGCAATTCGCGCACGCAATCGGCGTACGGCCAGCGAGATATTGATCTACGAATGGCCGCACCACACGCGCTTCGAACTGATCCTCGAAATTGACGACATAGTGCGGGAAATTCAAATGCCGCGCCACCGCCTTCGCGTCGTAAACATCATCCAAGGAGCAGCAACGATGCTGGGCCGGACCGTCGCCCTGCAATTCGGGCAATCGACGCTGGTTCCAAAGCTGCATAGTGAGGCCGACAACCGGGCGGCCCTGCTGCAGGAGGAGGGCGGCGACGGTCGAGGAATCGACACCACCGGACATGGCGACAGCGATGAGGCCGGGCGTTGTTGCAGCCGCGATGGGCAAGGAATCGAATTGGGTTGCGGTCGTCATGAATTAGAGACGGGCACGTCATACCGTGCTCCAATATTTTACGTTGTCCTCGCCACTTCCCGATAGGTGGGAGAGAGTTGGCGGAGCTGGGCGACTGCGGCGGGCACGACGCGCAACGCGAAATCAATGTCAGCTTGCGTGGTGTGGCGGCCAAGGCTGAACCGCAGGCTGGCGCGCGCTTCTTCGGCAGGCAAGCCGATGGCGGTGAGGACGTGCGAAGGCTCGACGGCGCCAGAAGAGCAAGCTGCGCCGGTGGAGCAAGCCAGGCCCTTCAGGTCGAGAGCAATCAGGAGCGCTTCGCCCTCAACGCCGGGAAAAACAAGGTTCGCGGTGTTGGGCGTGCGCGGAGCGCGGCCGCCATTGATACGCGATTGGGGCACGCGGTGCAGCAAGCCATGCTCGAGCTGATCACGGAGCGCGCTAAGACGCTTGGCGTCGTTTGCGAGCGCGTGACGCGCAATTTCTGCAGCTTTGCCGAAGCCGACGATGCCCGCGACGTTCTCCGTGCCCGGGCGCATGCCACGCTGGTGGTGCCCCCCGTAAAGTAGCTGCTTGAGTCGAGTTCCACGAACGTAAAGTGCGCCGATACCTTTGGGGGCGTAAAGTTTGTGGCCGGAAAGGGAAAGCAGGTCGAGGTGGAGCTGGTTCACGTCAATGGGAATCTTCCCCCCGGATTGCACCGCGTCCGTATGGAAATAAACGTCAGCTTCTTTGGCGATGCGGCCGACTTCTTCGAGCGGCTGGACGGTGCCGAGTTCGTTGTTGGCGTGCATGATGGTAATCAGCGTCGTTTCCTTGCGAAGCGCCGCTTGCAAATCCTCAAGATCGATTAAGCCGTCTTGGTCAACGTGAAGATAGGTGACATCAACGCCCTGCTTTTCGAGCGCCTGGCACGCGTTGAGGACGGCTTCGTGTTCTACAAAGGTTGTGATGACATGAGGCTTGCCAGTTGAGGATGCAGAGGTGGCAACGGACGAGGAAACGATGCCGAAGATTGCATGATTGTCGGACTCTGTGCCGCCGCTGGTGAAGAAAATATCCTGGGGGCGCGCGCCAATCAGCGCAGCAACGTGTTCGCGCGCGGTTTCGACGGCGGCGCGTGCCTTTTGGCCGAAAGTATGGATCGAGGAAGCGTTGCCGAACTCCCCGGAGAAGTAGGGGAGCATCGCGTCGAGCACTTCTGGCTCGACAGGCGTGGTGGCGTTGTAATCAAGGTAGACGCGGTTCATCTTGCTTCATTCACGATGATACTCGAACTGGCGGCTCGTGACTTGCGACCTTTATCCATGTGATGACCGATGAGCGACTCAAGAGGTTTGTGAATTCGCTTTTGTGGTTAAGGATAAACTGGAGCACCCCCCTCTAGGGTTTTGCGTAAGTGTTGATTCTAAAGGAGATCAAGTCCTTTGTTTTGATGCACTTCCATAAGTGTTGATTCTAAAAGGGTTACAGGATCTATTATCGGACACGAAGCGATCGCTGAGTTTCATTGGCTTAACAGACCCATCTGGCGTCGCCCGAAGCCACCCCTTCCTCCGACGTTAGCGAACCCCTGACGTCCGAGGACAACCTTTACGATAGCACAAAACGGGACTGCTGTCTAGTAGAGAGTCAATATTACTAGATGGGAATTCGAATGAGCGCCGGAACGCTGCGCAGGCGTTTGTTTTCGGTAAAGTACCTTTCCCGACGTAGGGAGGAGCGCGCTGGCGGAGAAATTCGCTGACGCTGGCTGCAGCAAAAGGAAGGCAGTGAAGTAAAGCGCGGACAGCCCGCCGGCAAGAGGCGCACGAAAAATTTAGCAGAGAGATACACGGCCGTAACCTGGTGGTGAGAAGTTCCTTGCTGCGCGGCATTCGAGACGCCCAGCCAAGGTTGCCGCCTGCCCGAGCGGTGAAACGCGACGCAATGCGGTGAAAGCACAGGAGTTCTTTTGTTTCCGCAGGGCCTTGAAGTGTGCTCTACCGGAAGCGTCGTGCCGCCATCTCTCACTGTTCGGTACCGCAGAAATCAGGAAGGGATGTCCGATCCGGAGAGGAGCGGGACAGATGTATTTCGCTGGCCGTTTGGTTGCATTGGTTGGGTCCAATGCTGCCGATCGCAGCACTCCGCAAGGAAATGTTTAGGGAGGAAGGGAGTAAGAAATGAGAAAGATTCAGTCGAGGGAAACGTGGTGTGTGTTGTTGGGACTCGCACTTGCAGTGTGTTTTGCGCCGCTTAGCGTGGCGCAGAACGTTACCTATAAACCTTACATCGAGTTGGGCGACGCGGGATCGTTTGCTCCCAGCGATCAAATGGTGGTGGCCTGGCAAACGGACGAGAAGTCGCCGAATCCACCGGCTTATGTGGTGGAGTTGGGGACAACGCCTTCTTATGGCACGTCGATGATGCCGTCAGCGCGCGTCGTGGACAATTATTTAGCTGCGGATCTCAGCTTGCCAACGATTCCGACGGCATCGGGGCCACACTCGAATTACACGGCAGTCTTGAAAAACCTGACATACGACACGACGTATTTCTATCGCGTCAGCGGGCCGGGGATGCCAGCAGGAGGATTCGCGGCGTCATTCCACACGCGGAA
>Ga0126383_10000623_pt1 | contig 20169 bp, 15 predicted proteins | sample PanSoiMetPlot_35_FD_96882 | JGI IMG/M metagenome (GOLD analysis project Ga0126383, IMG submission 96882) | Tropical forest soil microbial communities from Panama - MetaG Plot_35 | ecosystem: Environmental > Terrestrial > Soil > Tropical forest > Bulk soil | place: Panama | collected 2016-02-17
CGGCACCGATGTTGCGAAGAAACACGTCGGCCCCGATCATCACCGTCATGGCGAGGAGCAACACGCCGGCCGCGGTCAGCATGCCGTTCAGCAGATGTCCGTACCACCGGGACAGGGTGAGCTTTCGCGCACTTGCTGCCACAGCCTATGGCGCCTTCGAGGTGATCGCCTGGAAGAATTCCTTGAGCTTCGGCCCGGTCGATGGGCTCTGCCGAATGATACCCTCCCAGCCAGTCTGATAAGCCTTCGCCAGATAGGCACTCCCCATCGCACCTTCAAATTTGATGGTCTTAATGCCTGCGGCGGTCTGTCGGTTGATCTCCCGCTCGTTCTCCGCGGCAAATTCCGCGACCGCCTCAGCTTCGCCGCGCTCGGCGGACCTGCGCAGAACGTCTTTCTGCGCCTCATTGAGGCGGTCCCAGGAATTCCTGTTGATGAGCACCGAGACTTCCGCAGTGTAGAAACCAGGGTCGACCCGGTATTTGGTCTTTTCGTTCCAACCGAGGTCGAAGATTCCGCTGATCGGCCAGCCGTAGCCATCCACCACGCCGCGCTCAAGTGCCGTGTACACCTCGCCAGGCGCCGTCTGCACGACGGTTGCGCCCAGTGCCTGAAAGAAATCGCGATACACCGGGGTGATGCGAAGCTTGAGGCCCGTCAGGTCGGGGGTGGAGATCGGCTTGTTGACGTAGAGGTGGAACGGATTGTTGTCGACAAGCCGGGCAAGAAAGATGGCGTTGAGCTTTTGTGCGTAGATCGCCGCCATCGCTGCATACCCGCCGTTCTGGCGCAGTTCCGACATCGGCCGTTCAGTGAGTTTCCATGCGTCGGCTTCCGGCATCACGTTGGTGTAAAACGCGCCGGCTGAATTCGCGATATCGACAACGCCGCCCTTGAGCGCATTGCCAATCTCAAATGGTGGCAGCGCCTTGGGGCCGCCGACATAGTTGATCCGCAGAATGCCTTTGCCGTCCTCATTGACCCGAGCGATGAAGCGCTCGAACGGCCGCGAATATGTGGTGTTTTCGGTAAACGCGGTAACGGCCCTGAGCGTCACCTCCTGCGCCACTGCGACGTTCGCCATCAAGAACGCCGGCATGCCCAAAAATACCAGCTTCATTTACGATCCCCTTCAAAAGCGGCGCCCCTGCCGCCGACGTTGCTTCACTGCACTGGGCGTCGCTCCAAAAAAGTCGAGAGACCTCGGGACGTCCAGATCCGCGGCTCATGCGGCCGAAACTGCAAACGAAGCTACATGATCTGCCCACGCCAGTGAAAGGGGGTGCGACCGGCGCCTTGACGACGAGCGCCCATCCTGCGGCGCGCGGAACTGGCTCCCGGATGGAAGGAAAAGCAACGATCACAGCCGCGGCCGCTGCGGCCACGCCAGGATCGTGGCCCACCTCGGGCGCCGAAGCTCATGCTCGGGTTCATCTCCTATTTCGCATGGGCACATGGAAGGCAGGAAATCACGTGGAAGGTAAGCGAATTTGAACCGGGCTGTTGATCCTGCAAGTCCGCCTGGCGAGATTAAGAGCGTTCTTAATCATTTTTCTGACAGGACACGGCAGGAGGGGGTGTTGCAAGTGTGAGTGCGGTTTTACAAGAGCACACTGGACTTATTCGCCGCTGTCTCCTTTCCTCCCCTCTTATGTCGCCGGCGCCGTTTCGGCCGATCCGGGGCTTTCAGAAGACCAGACCAAGCTGCACCTCCCATGTACTCGTGCCTTAATCGGTGGTTTGACATCAATAAGGCTCCACCTTAAATGGAGCCGCGATTATTTAGCCGCCAGGCATGGACCTCTAGCGGTTTTGACAGATCCCGGAAGTTAACATGACTAAAAAGTTAGAAGCTCGCTTAGATATGCTGGAGGCCCAGGGGGTCACGATCTTAGATCGCCGGCAGGTTTATTTAGATGAAGCAATCGATCTGCGTCGCATTCGCCCGGGTGCCATACTCTACCCGGGGACTCGCCTCATTGGTTCTAACACTTTCATCGGGGCTGGTGCCAAGATTGGCCGAGAAGGACCAGCGGTATTGGAAAACACAGTTATCGGCGAGAATGCCGAAATCGCCAGCGGATATGTGCAGGACTCCGTAATGCTGCGCGATGCGAGGATTGGGTCAAACGCTCACATCCGGGTCGCAACATTATTAGAGGAGGAAGCATCCACTGCCCATGCGGTGGGACTTAAACACACTGTATTGATGAGTTTCGTAACGCTCGGATCGCTCATAAATTTCTGTGATGCCTTGATATCAGGCGGCAGGTCGAGGAAAGAACATACCGAGGTCGGAAGCGGGTTTATCCATTTCAATTATACACCGTGGGGTCGGACTGGAGACAAGGCCACTCCTTCATTGATCGGCGACGCAGTACATGGCGTGTTCCTTCGACAACCACGAATTTTCTTGGGAGGGTTGAGTGGCCTTGTTGGCCCCCAGAAAGTTGGTTTCGGCTCGTTTACCGTTGCTGGCCAAGTTCTCAGACGAGAGGTTCCTCCCAATAGAATTGTCGGAGATGCGGCCCGCAGCATTGACAAGCAATTTGACACTTTGAATCAGTTCCGCGGACGGATCTTAAATTTAAACCTTGAATACATCGGGCAGTTGGCCGCCCTACAGGCTTGGTACCGGCAGGTTCGGCTAGTTCGGATACCGACATGCTCGGAGTGCAATGATTTGCGAATTGTCACGCAAGCGGCTGCTGACCTCCTGTCCGTTTCAATCGACGAAAGAGTTCATAGGTTGCGACAGTTTCTTGACGAGCGCGAGCTAGCCATGCCGCCGCTACCATCGGCGATCCTGCCTTGCCCACTCAGGATCGAGCCGACCAATCCGTACATCGATCACGTCGAATGGGTCTCGAGGTTATCGGATAAAGATGTGCAATTAGGTATGGCGTGGTTGCGAGCAATCGTCGAACAGTATTATCGAGAGAGCCATTAACGCCCGTATCTGACGGAGTTTTATCAAGGAGACCCGTCGAGGAGAACGATCGAACCTTCCGGGATTGCGCGTACGAACGGTGCTGCGTCCCATCGGTCGTTGTAGGCTTTCGTGTCTCCGACGCGGCTGCAACGCCAAGTGTCTGGCCTAAGTGAGTCTTTGGTGCGTACGTGGTCCGCGTAAACGAGAATGTCGGAAGAGCTTCTCCGAGCCTTAGAATATCCACAGATCGTTAATCCGATTGATTTGATTCGGCATTGAGTCGGGAGCCTGACCGACGGAGCCCGCTATTTGTGCTTGTTTCGGGCCGAATTGGCTCATGCCGGGGGGAGATTATTATTTGAACGTTTCAATCGTTGACAATTCGATCGGCGCGGGAGTTGATATCGCCCAACCTTCCGGCGTTGGTCAACGACGTAGCCTCGGCAGGGCCGGAGGGGCAAGTCGTCGGAGGCGTTATAATTTGTGGCAAACTCGGGGATCGATTGAGGCTATGTCCGCACGCAGTTCTTTGTCGCAGATGGGCGCTGACATCATAGCAAACTCCGAGACGGCGGCACGCTTGACGTCAGCGACTGGCCCAACTGTTACGATCCTCCTTTGCACCCTCAATGGCGAGCGCTTTCTGGCCGAGCAATTGGCTTCGCTCGAGCGGCAAACCTTCAAGAATTGGAGATTGGTCGCATCTGATGACGGGTCGTCGGACCGCACCAAATCAATCTTGCAGGCGTTCAGGGGATCCTTCGAGCCCGGCAGGGTTAGGATCGTCGACGGTCCGCGGCGCGGGGCGCCGGAAAATTTCCTCTTCCTGGCCTGCGGAAAGAATCTCGCCAGCGAATACTACGCCTTTTGCGACCAGGACGACGTCTGGGAGGCAGACAAGTTGTCTCGCGCGATCGATGTCCTGGAACAGGCAGACCCAGGCGTCCCGGCGTTGTACGGTTCGCGCACGAGCTTGATCGACGAGAACGGAAGAGCGACCGGCTTCTCTCCTCTGTTCCCGAGAACGCCGACGTTTCGCAGCGCGCTCGTGCAGAGCATCGCCGGCGGAAACACCATGGTTTTCAATCAAGCAGCGCGCGAGTTGCTGGCGTTCTGCGGTGCCGACGTTAACATACCCTCACACGATTGGTGGCTCTATCAGGTGACTTCAGCCTGCGGCGGTCAAGTGCACTACGATACCTACCCGTCGGTGCGCTATCGACAGCATGCCCAAAATGTTATCGGCTCCAACGCGGGCTTCGCCGCTCGCATGCGACGCATGCGGATGCTGAGGCAAGGGCGTTTCCGCCAGTGGGCGGAGCTTAACGTGGCGGCGCTTACACGCCTTCGGCCGCGTATGAGTTTGGAAAACCGGCAAATCTTCGAGTTGTTCTGCAAGGCGCGCCATCGGCCGCTGTTGCAGCGCGCCGCAATGTTCGTGGAGGCCGGCGTGTACCGGCAGACACTGCTCGGTAACCTGGGGCTTGCCGCTGCCGTCGTGCTGAATAAGATTTGATGATCATTCCCGCGGCGTGGACGCGCGAAGGGCGGCGACCCGCGGAGCGTTGCCCTCCCTCCCCGCCCGCGGGGGTCAGGCAGGAGGCCGCCGCACCAACGGTGCCGGCATTGCGCAGGGCCATCGGGGCAACGCCGCGCGTGCCTCATCATCCTTGGTTTTGACGCTTTGCTATGGAAAGCCGCATACTTATTGAAGTGCGCGGAGAGGTCAAAAGGTGCTACGATAAGCAAGGTTGAAGCTGATGCCGACCATCCTTTAGACTGAAAAATGGCCCGTTGCGAACAAGAGGCAGCGGGCAGCGGGCGGGTTGGCGGGCCGCGGTGGAGATCACTGTCAGTTGGGGCAGACTCATGGTGCTGATTACCGGGGGGGCTGGATTTATAGGGTCAAACCTCATCCATTACTGGATGGGCGCCACAACAGATTTCGTTATTAATGTCGACAACCTGACCTACGCGGGAAATCTGCAGAATCTTGCGGAACTTACCGGTAATCCACGCTACACCTTTTTCCATTCTGACATCGGCAATATCCAAACGATTTCTCAAATTCTGAAAAAGTACAGACCGAAGGCCATAATCAACCTCGCGGCCGAAAGCCATGTCGATCGGTCAATTCGTGAGCCCGATACCTTCATCCAGACCAATGTCGTGGGAACGCTGCGCCTCCTCAACGCTGCCCATTCACATTGGAGCGGGCTCACCGCAAGCGAGCGGGACGAATTTCGCTTTCTCCACGTTTCGACCGATGAGGTCTACGGATCCCTTGCGGCCGACGCGCCGCCGTTCCGTGAAACCACAGCGTATGCGCCGAACAGCCCGTATGCGGCAAGCAAGGCCGCATCGGATCATCTGGTGCGCGCCTATCACCGCACGCATGGCTTGCCGGTGCTCACCACCAATTGCTCGAACAATTACGGCCCCTATCAATTCCCCGAAAAGTTGATACCCCTTATCATTCACCGCGCTCTCGCTGGGAAGCCGTTGCCGGTCTATGGCGACGGACAGAATATTCGCGACTGGCTTTACGTGGCGGATCATTGTGCCGCAATCCGATGCGTGTTGGAGCGGGGCCGGCCAGGCGAGATCTACAATATCGGTGCGTCCAGCGAGAAGACGAATCTTGAAGTCGTGCATCAGCTCTGCGATCTCCTGGACGAGGGTAAGCCGCGCCACGACCGCAAGTCCTATCGAGAGCAAATTACGTTCGTGACAGACCGGCCTGGTCATGACCGGCGCTACGGGATTGATGCGAGCAAGATCGAACGCGAGCTTGGCTGGAAACCGAAGGAAACGTTCGCCAGCGGCTTGCGCAGGACGATGCGTTGGTACCTGGAAAATCAGCAATGGGTTGCGAATGTCACAAGCGATGCATATCGCGACTGGATCGCGCTCCACTACGGTGAGCGCGTCAGTTCTGCGTAAGGGCATCATCCTTGCTGGGGGGGCGGGAACGCGGCTTTACCCTGTCACCCAGGCGGTTTCGAAACAGCTGCTGCCCGTCTATGACAAGCCGATGATCTACTACCCGCTGTGCACGCTGATGCTGGCGGGGATACGGGAGATTTTGATCATATCGACGCCCGATGACACGCCGCGCTTCAGGCAGCTTCTCGGCGACGGCCACCACTGGGGATTAGACCTTAAGTACGCGGTGCAGCCACGCCCGGAGGGTCTGGCACAGGCCTTCATCATCGGGAGCGAATTCCTGGCCGGCAGCCATTCGGCGCTGATCCTTGGTGACAATATCTTCTATGGTCATGACCTTGTAGCGTGTTTGCAAAATGCCTGCGCGCGCCGCGAAGGCGCAACCGTCTTCGCCTATCACGTTCGTGACCCGGAGCGTTATGGGGTGGTTACGTTCGCCGCCAATGGGCAGGCCATATCGCTTGAGGAGAAGCCGGCGAAGGCCAAATCCAACTACGCGGTCACCGGCCTGTACTTCTATGATCCCGACGTCGTCGAGCTGGCAGCGCGCCTCAAGCCTTCCGCCCGCGGCGAACTCGAGATCACCGACGTCAACCGGGCCTATCTTGAGCGCGGCACTCTGTCGGTCGAGATTCTCGGGCGCGGCTTCGCGTGGCTCGATACCGGCACGCACGAGGCGCTTCTGCAGGCCTCGATGTTTGTCGAGACCATCGAACAGCGCCAAGGCACGAAGATTTGCTGCCCGGAAGAGATTGCATTTCGGATGGGCTTCATTGACCGCGGACAACTCAAGAGACTGGCGCAACCTCTGGCCAAGAACGGCTATGGCCAATACCTCCTCCAAATCCTTGCCGAGGAAAGTCCATGGAACTAGATCGCGTTCCCGTCGCAGGGAAGCGCCGCAGGGCGGGCAAAGCGAGGCGTGCTCCTCACCCCACAGGGTTGCATCCCTGATGAAAGTCATCCCAACATCAATTCCCGACGTCCTGATCCTCGAGCCGCAGGTGTTCGCAGACGCGCGGGGCTTCTTGCTGGAGAGCTGGAATTCCCGAAAGTTTTGCGACGCCGTCGGCCTCGACATCTCCTTCGTGCAGGACAACCACTCGCGCTCGCGGCGCGGGGTGCTGCGCGGCCTGCACTATCAGATCAAACAGCCTCAGGGGAAGCTTGTGCGAGTCGTGAGCGGGTGCGTGTTCGATTGCGCCGTCGATCTACGAAAATCGTCGCCGACATTCGGCCGCTGGACCGGCACCGAACTGAGCGGAGACAATCATCGGCAGCTGTGGATTCCAGCCGGATTTGCCCACGGCTTCCTCGTGCTGTCGGACAGCGCCGACTTTCTCTACAAGACGACCGATTACTACGCGCCGCAACATGAACGCAGCGTCGCCTGGAACGATCCCGCGGTCGGCATCGCGTGGCCGGCGGACGTTGAGCCGGTACTCTCCGCGAAAGATAAAGCAGGCGTGCCACTCCGCGACGCGGAGGTGTTTCCATGAGACTCATGGTTACGGGGGCCAACGGCCAGGTCGGCTCGGAACTCGACCGCAGTCTTGCCGCGCTCGGGAGCGTGGTAGCGCTCGATCGCCGGCAATGCGATCTGTCGCGGCCGGAGCGCGTGCCGAAGCTCATTCGCAGTCTCAAGCCCGATGTCATCGTCAACGCTGCCGCCTACACGGCGGTGGACGAAGCGGAGCGCGAGGAAGTGCTGGCGACGACGGTGAACGGCACTGCCGTCGGCGTCATGGCGCAAGAGGCCTGCAGGATCGGTGCGCTGCTCGTCCATTATTCGACCGACTACGTATTCGACGGGCTCAAGGACGCCCCCTACGCGGAGGAAGATCCCCCGCATCCTGTCAATGCCTACGGACGCAGCAAGCTTGCTGGCGAGAGCGCGCTCGGCCAGGCCGGGGGCGCCTACCTCATCCTGCGCACCAGTTGGGTCTACAGCGCCCGCGGCCGCAACTTTCTGCGCACGATGCTTGCGCTCATGCGCGAGCGCGACGAGCTCAAGATCGTCGCCGATCAGATCGGCGCGCCGACATCGGCCGCCCAGATCGCACAGGCGACCGCGGCCGTCATCGCCGCCGGCGTTCGCGAGCGCGCGGACGGGCGATTTGCGTCGGGCCTGTTCCACCTGACGGCATCGGGAGCGACCAGCTGGCATGGTTTTGCCGCCGCCATCCTGGAGGGGGCGACGCACCACGGGCTGCTTGCCCCGGCGCACGTGTGCCGTCTCGTGCCCGTCGCAAGCGAAGAGTATCCGCGCCCCGCCGCCCGGCCGAAAAACTCACGCCTTGCCTGCGATCGCCTGCGCGAGCGCTTCGGCATCATGCTGCCAGAGTGGGACGAGGGGCTGTCGCTCTGCCTTGAGGAGATGCGGGCGTGCGCGGCGGCGTGAGCGAGCGCTATCGGACTGCTGTGCTGGCTGTTCCCAGCCCTTCGGAGCCGAAGAATATCCCGGCGGATTGAACTTTCGTCCTGCAGACACCCCGGTGCGGGACAATCGCCGTGACTGGCAATCCACAGATTGCGCCTATTCGATTGAGTTGACCCGCGTTGAGTCGACAACCTGACCGACGGAGCCGTGTGATTATGCTTCTTCGCGGCAACCTCAAATGCCCATGCGCCGAGTGAGGCAACCAAGTCGCTACTGCAGTCCGGTCATTAGTCCATCAATTGGGGGGGCCAAATGCCAGATTCGCCCAGGTCTGACAATACGATCGCTTTCTCCCGGTTGGCTCGTCAAGCTGCCGCGAACTCCCAGACACCTCGCCTCCTGATCTTCGTCGTCGCTTACCATGCGGAAAGTACCATCGAAGAGGTGCTGACCCGCATCCCCGCTGTGATCGCCGAGCAGTATGAGACGGAGGTGCTTGTCATAGACGACGCCTCGTCCGATCTTACTTTCGAGCGCGCCAGCCGCATTCAGTTACCGTTTCCTCTGACAGTCCTTTCCAACCCGGCAAACCAGGGTTACGGCGGTAACCAGAAACTCGGATACACCTATGCGATAAAGCACGGCTTCGATTTCGTGGTGCTGCTGCATGGAGACGGCCAGTACGCCCCTGAATGTCTCCCTGACCTCGTGCGTCCCCTCCGCGACGGTTCGGCCGACGCTTGCTTCGGCTCTCGGATGATGATGAAAGGCAGTGCCCTTCGAGGCGGCATGCCGCTGTACAAATTTTGCGGTAATCGGGTTCTGACCTGGTTTGAGAACCGGTTGCTGCAAACTGCCTTCACAGAGTTTCATTCGGGATATCGGGTCTATTCGGTTCGAGCATTGAAGCAGATACCGTTCACGCTCAACACCAACCACTTTCACTTTGACACTGAGATCATCATCCAGCTCGTCCTGGCCGGGCAGCGGATCGTCGAGCTTCCAATCCCAACCTACTATGGTGATGAGATCTGCCGGGTCAATGGGATAAAATACGCATGGAACGTGACTCGCGCGGTATTAAAAGCAAAAGCGCAGGAACTTGGTTTATTTTACGATCGGCGGTTCGACTGCGCCCAACAATCGCCAAACGCGCACTATCAATCGAAATTGAATTATAAGAGCCCGCATTCTTTGACGCTGCGAGCTGTGGCGGCAGGTTCCCGCGTTCTCGATCTCGCCTGCGCAGGCGGCTATATGGCGGCGGCTCTCAAACGTCATAAGGCCTGCCACGTCGTCGGCGTTGATCTGCATCCGTGGAATCCAAACTTCGCCCTCGACGCCTTCTATCAGTGCGATCTCAATCGCGGCCTGCCGCCTCTCCGGCTCGATAACTTTGATTATATATTGTTGCTTGACATCATCGAGCATCTCGCCGAGCCGGAGCTGTTCATGGAGCGTCTGCGCGACGCGCTCAGATTCTCGCCCAACGTCAAATTAATCGTCAGCACTGGCAACATCGGCTTTTTCATCACGCGGCTTGCTCTTCTCCTTGGTCAATTCAACTATGGAACGCGAGGGATTCTTGATATCACACATACCCGGCTGTTCACGTTTACTTCGTTGCGCCGCCTGTTCGGTCAAGTCGGTTTCCATGTCGTCGAGGTGCATGGCCTGCCCGGCCCGTACCCCCTGGCCTTAGGCGATGGCAGGATGAGCCGCCTTCTAATCCGCCTCAACGATCTGTGGATTCGCGTTTCGAAACGATTGTTCTCTTATCAAATATTCATGGTGCTGCAGCCCTACCCATCTGCGGATTATTTGTTGCAAAGTGCCCACGAGCACACCATGGCGCGGGTTGCCTGCAGGTGACCCCAAGGGGAAAGCTGGGGCGCATGGCTGAAGTTCGCGAGATCAGCAAGTTGGTCGTACTGGCTGTTAGTCGGGTGGCGATCCACGTTGACGCGCTCGCTGAGAAGACACTCACCAAGACGTGGCCCAGCTACGCGTTGATCCTATTGCTCCAGAGCAAGGTCATCTGGCGTATCTGGGAGCTCAGAGATATCACCTATGGGGATACGGGCTGGCATTTTGAAAGCGCGAAAAAATGGGCCGACGGATTCCTCGTCAATATTGTCTGGTCGCCGCTCTATACAGCGTTTTACGGCTCGTTTCTCCTTCTGACCGCGGACCCGTATAACGCAACGATCCTGCATCGCGTGGTCATCGTGCTCGTGGCGGCCGTTGGCGTGCTGTTCGTCCTACGCCGGCTTTTGCCGCCGAGCCTCGCGCTTTTGGGGGCGGCGTGGTGGGCCATACTGCCAATCAATTATGATAGTTTGTATGAGGTCCACCTTTTCGCATTGCTGCCCATATTGCTGTTATGGGCGCTGGCGCTTAGCAACGACGCACAGTGGGCGCGCGGTACGGCGCTAGCAATCCTGGCGACTTGCGCTGTCCTTTTACGCAACGAATTTCTCGTCGCTGCCGTCGTCATGCTTTTGCTGTGTATCGTTCACGAGCGGCGGCGCGCGCAGAGAGTGGCACCTGTGGCTGCCGCCTACGGGATTCCGGTTGTCGCCGGCATCACGCTGTGCGGCCTGGCATACTGGAGATCGTTCATAAAGTTTCCCCAAATTTGGTTTGTTCTTGATGTGAAGCACACGCTCAATATGTGCCAAGTCTACGCCTTTGGATATCAGCAGCGTCACCCTGAATGGACTGCAAGTCCGTGGACCGAATGCCAGGGGCTCGCGCATTCGACTTTCGGCGTTGACTATCCGTCGATCGGTCAAATGCTATGGTCGAATCCCGCCGCCACGCTGACGCACTTTTGGTGGAACCTGAGCCTAGTCCCGAACGGCTTGGAGGTCCTGCTCTTCAACGCGAGGGCCGGCAGCTTCGATCCGGATTACGTGCCGACTCATCTAGCGACGTATCCGCTTATCTTGGGAGTGCTGGTCATCGCGCTGCTCGCGGCTGGGGCACTGCTCGCTTGGCGTGCCCGATCGAAGACGCCTTCGTCGTGGATATCCAATCGGGTGGCAATAGCCTTTCTGCCCCTGTTGGCCATGGCCGTTCCGGTCGTCCTTACGCAGCGCCCGCGGCCTTCCTATTTCTTCTACGTGTCCGTCATCGTCATAGCGGCAACCATGGGCGCGATCGCCTTGATGCTTCACCGTCGACCGCGAATCTATCGCAGCCTCGATATCGGCGCACTTGTGGTCGCGAGTGCATTGATCCTATTCCTGCCGCACTACGATGTGCCTTCATACATGCCTCCCGGTCGCCCCCTCTCGCAGAAGCTCGAACATTTGGCGCCGCAGCGCGCAGTGCTCCTCAAATCCCGAGGTCACATCATTCTGGGTAATTGGTCCCGAGAGATTGCGTCATATTTGGATCTCGACTCTCCGAGGCCGCTCGAGAAAGAGGCTGATCCAGATTACCTAATCGACCCAAGGAGTTTCTTCGACAACAAACTGTTGCGACAATGGGAGAGGACGGTTCCAATTGAGCAGTTTCTCGCCGCGCGAAGTGTCGATGTTCTTTACCTTGATGCCAGCGAATTGGCGTGGCTACGCACGGAACCTCAGGCCAGTAATATGCTCGACGATCCGCGGGCGGTGGGCTGGCTCGATCTCGCGCACGAGGAACGAGGCGACGAGAGCTGGGCGTTGCTCAAGAAAATGTAGTTGGAAAAGAAAGGGGAACCTCCTTGTTGACGATCGAACAGCAACAAATCACCAGACATCTCGCGCAAACGCGTCAATTGACCATCGTGGTCTCATCGCGCCCCTTGTTACGGTGCTCCTAATGTATAACCTCGAACACTTCCTTTCTCATTTGCGCCGCAGTGAGACTGACCTCGTGCTCGACGTGGGGGCCAACTCTGGTCAGTTCGCCCAGCAACTGTTCGGTGCGGGCTACACGGGGCAGGTCGTCTCCTTCGAGCCGCTCTCCTCGGCCCATGCGGCTCTCGCGAAAGCCGCGCGGGACAATCCGAAATGGGAGGTCGAGCCGCGTTGTGCACTCGGCGCATCGGCCGCGACGGCCGTCATCAATATTGCCGGAAACTCGTTCTCGTCCTCGCTGCGACCGATGCTGAGATGTCACTTGGCCGCTGCGCCGGAATCGGCCTACGTTGCTACCGAGACTACACCTGTCGAAACACTGGCGAACGTCATCGCGCGAAGATTTCCCGGCGGTGCGCCCCGTTTTGCGTTAAAGATCGACACGCAGGGTTTCGAGGCCGAGGTGCTCGACGGGCTTGGCAGGCATGTGGAGCAATGCACTGCTGTTCTGCTGGAAATGCCGCTTGACTCGCTGTATGGCGGCGCGGCGGATTTGCCGACCCTGTTCGCTCGCCTGGTCGATCGCGATTTTCGCTGCGTCGGAATATCGCCCGGACACAGAAATCCCCAGACCGGAGACGCCATCGAGGTGGATGGCTTGTTCGTTCCCAGGCCTGCCGCCACGCCACGACCCTTCCCTCTGTTCACGTCGGTGCCGCCTCACCTTTCTGGCAAAACCCTGGCGCTGCAACGGGACATAATTGCCTCGTGGCGGGGTGCGGGGTTCAAGCCGATCAGTGTCAATGGTCCGTCAGAAATCACACGGGTCATGGCTCTGGGCCTGGACATCGAGATCGAGCCGGCGTCTGAGGACGGGAAACCGCTCATTGGCGACATCCTCGCCACCATCAGGAAAAGAGGATGCGCACGCGCGGGAATTGTCAACGCCGATTGCAAAATGCTTGACTACCCCAATCTCGCTCTGCGACTGGCCGCCGCTGTAGAGAATAGCGTGCTGTACGCGGAACGCGTCGATGTCGGCGACGACCGCCCTGCGAGCGTGGGCGAATGCAACGGATTCGATGCCTTCTTCTTCGACGTCAGCAGTTTGGCTGCCATAGATGACCGCTACTTCCGCCTCGGTGAAACGTGGTGGGACTATTGGTTTCCGCTCCGGTTAGCCGCCAACGGTGCCACGCCTGGTAACATCGGTGTGCCGCTTATTTGCCACCGAAGGCATCAGGCGCGCTGGAACCACGAGCAGTGGGTGCGCAATGCCAGACGGATGTGTGCAGAGCTGAAGGCGTGGGGCGCCCAAAACGCGTTGACCTCCCTGTCATCCTCGCTCAACGGCGTCCAATACTTGAAGAGGCCCGATGTCGAGCATCTTTCAAAAATAGGTGCGGCGTGTTTTGAGTGGTTGCGGACCAGGCAATTGCCGCGCGAGGTTGCGTTTCTTCCCGAAGCGATGGGCAGCGTCGAAGGAGTGCTTCAGGAGGCTTATCAGAGTTTTTCAGCCAGGGGTGACGCGGTGATTGAAATGGACGAACTGGTGTCCGCAAGGGCCGACTTAGCGGCCGTGAAGGCCGAACTGGCTGCCTTCAGAGCATCAAGGTCCTGGCGCGTCACGGCGCCGCTTCGGCAATTCGCAAGCCTCGTCCGTTACAACGCTCGCGCATCGGGTTGATAATATTTTCTCTTGATCTTGAATAAACTTGCGCCAGCGGTTGGTGACCGGCTTTGTCGACGGGTCCAATCGGCGCCGTGGTGATCCGGATGGCGGCAAGTTGGAGATGAGAATGGGAATAGTGTATCCGGGAGTTCCGCAGAAGCTAGCGCTTTGGCTCAGAGATACGGGCGCAGCGAAGGATTTTATCGAGACCGGGACCTATTTGGCCGGTACTGCCCTGTGGGCAGCCCAGCACTTTGACCGAATCATCTCGATAGAGGCTGACCAGAAGCTTTACGACGCCGCGAAGAAGCGATTGGCCTCATACGCCAACGTCGACGTGCAGTGGGGCCGAAGCCAAGACCTGCTTGCAGCTTTGGTTCCAAAGTTGAGCCAACCTGCGTTGATATGGCTGGACGCCCACTGGTGTGGCGGCGATGTCGCAGTGGCAGGAGAAGACCAGGAATGTCCGCTGCTCGAAGAAATTGCCGCCATCGATGCCGGGACCTTACAACATATCATTCTAATCGATGACGCACGTTATTTCTTTAATCCTCCCCCGTCGCCCCACAAGCGCGAACACTGGCCGTCGGCGGCCACCGTGATCGAGCAGTTGCGGGCGAAATATGACGGTTATATCTGCGTCACAGACGATGTGATTATTCGACTCCCAATCGCCTTACGAGATTCATTCGAAGCCTTCGTGTCACAGACCACGGACGACGCCGGGCACGGTCATCCGGCAGGTGTTTGCTCCAGCACGGAGGTTGGTAGCAAGATGCCACAGGCGAACATCTGCCTCTTTACATCCATTCGGCCACCAGCCGACGCCGAGGCCGCCTCCTACCTGCGCGACTGCCTGAACTCATGGCAAACCGCTGGTTTCGATACCATCGCGGTCAATGGGCCGGCGGAAGCCGAGGTGCTGCGTCACCTCAATCTGCCGATCGAGTTCGCCGTAACGGCGGTCAACGGAAGGCCTCGCATAGGCGCCATCCAGTCCGCGATCCGGGCCCGCGGATGCCGGTTCGCCGGCATCATCAACAGCGATTGCCGGATCATCGGCTATCCCAATGTGGCCGCCAATCTGCAGGCAGGTTTGGACAGAGCCGTTGTGCTCGCATGGCGTATCGATGTCGGTCCCGACCTTAGACCGACCACCATGCGTGGTGGCTTCGACGCCTACTTTTTCGACACCGAGGTCATGCCGCGAGACGACTGCGGTTTCTCCATCGGCGATCCGTGGTGGGACTTTTGGTTCCCCTTGGCTTGCGAGATGAGCGGTGCGCGCGTGGAGACGTTGGCAATACCGCTGCTGACGCACAAAGCTCATCCGGCCGGTTGGAGCGAGCAGACCTTGCTTCGCAGCGGCCATCGTTTCTGGGCGGCCTTTCAAAGCTGGCATCGAGCCAATCTCCTGCCAAAGTCATTGCTGGCGCACATCCCGACCCGGTTGCGGTTGGAGCGCACGCCGCCTCTGGATCTGCTCGAGCGTCTATTTGGGAATATCATTCCCGCTTGGCTCCACGAGAACCGGCCGCAGACCATCGCAATCATGGGGCCAGAAGCGGCCGAGATCGAGCGTGTGTTGCGATTCGGCGGGCGCGCAATGCGTAACGCCTCGTGCGAGGCGGAGCTTGCGGAAATATGCAACTCCACGTCCTGGCGTATGACTGCGCCACTGCGGGCAGCGGTCACTGGAGCTCGGCGCATTACGTCGACCCTCAAGGCTCGGCGCAACGGGCCGGCCACCGATAAATCGCATCGCAGTGCTTAGCCCATGATCGCGGCCGCAAAGCGCCCTATACGCCTACTTGCATTCTATCTGACACAGTTTCATCCAGTGCCAGAAAATGATCTGTGGTGGGGCAAAGGCTTTACTGAATGGACCAACGTGACCAAGGCGGGGCCGTTGTTCGAGGGCCATTACCAGCCCCATCTGCCCACTGACCTCGGCTTCTACGATCTGCGCCTGCGCCAGAGCCGACACGACCAGATCGCGCTGGCGAAGCAGTACGGCGTCGACGGGTTTTGTTACCATTACTATTGGTTTTCCGGCAAACGCATCCTTTATGCGCCGCTCGATGACATGCTTGCGGACCCTGGCAGCGACATGCCGTTTTGCCTGTGCTGGGCGAACGAGAACTGGACGAGGCGGTGGGATGGGGCGGACCGTGAAATCCTGCTCGAGCACAAACACCGTTTAGACGACGACTTAAAATTCATCCAAAGTGTCGTTCCTTTTTTCAAAGACCGCCGCTACATCCGGCTTGATGGGGCACCCTTTTTCATCGTGTACTATCCACCCCATCTTCCCGACTCCAGAAAGAGTATCGGCGTGTGGCGTGAGTACTGCCGAAGCGTCGGGATAGAGAGCATCCATGTGTGCGCGGCCCTCACCCATGGTAACCAGGACTACCGCCAGTTCGGGTTCGACAGTGGCGTGGAGTTTCCGCCGCACAACTTCAAAGCCGAACCTCTGCGGGAGCAGGTCGCGTTCCATGCGCCCTTCAGGGGAGTCGTGCTGCGATACCAGGATATTGCCGGCTATTATCTCGCCAAACGTTACGCCAACGCTAATGTGTTTAGGACCGTTTTTCCTTGCTGGGACAACACCCCCAGGCGGGGAGATCGCGGCCTGATCGTGCTCGATGGGACACCCGCGAACTACGAGCATTGGCTTTGCGAAGCCATACGTCACACGGCTGAGGACTTTCCGGGGTCAGAGCGCTTCGTCTTCATAAATGCGTGGAACGAGTGGGCCGAGGGGTGTCATCTCGAGCCCGACTGCAGGTATCAACGAGGCTTTCTCGAAGCGACTTTGCGGGCCAAGTCGGGACGTCCCGAAAGCATCGGATTTGAACAAGGAGACCTTGTTTCGACGACACCGCCCCGGACGCTGTATGGCGATCTCGCGGAGGTTAGCAGGTACCATGGCTATGCTGCGCTCCGGAATATGCGCATCTGGTTGGGCAAGCATCCTCGGTTGCAACGCATTGCTCGTCATGGACGCGCTGCGCTTTCTCGGGTGTCCTTACGATCGAGCCCAAAGCTCTGATGCTTCAAGTCCCCATGCGCCCCAAGCCTCATGCGGCGCGCGCCCAGTTCCCTCAGGCAATCTCCCGCCGCCTCACCGAGGAGCGGCTGCGCTCCGCGTGGGCCGTGCTGTGTCGGCAGCTCCGGTCGACGCCGCTCCCAGCGCAGAGCCGGCCGAACTCCCCACATTATCAATTGAGCGCAGCTCGCTCATAGGCGAGTAACACATCATCGACCGGTCCAAACATCTTAACCTGGCCATGGTCGAGCCAAAGCACCTTATTGCAGAAGCTGCGGATAATCGCCTGGCTATGTGATGCAAGGACGAGGATGCGGGTGCGCTCAAGCAAGTCGCCGATGCGTTTCTGTGCCTTTTCAATAAAGTTCTGATCGCCAGCTCCGATCATTTCGTCCATGACAACAATATCGGGTTGCACAGAGGTCGAGATCGCAAACGCGAGGCGCAAAAACATGCCGGTCGAATAGGTTCGCACAGGCAGATCGAGGTACGCGCCGAGCTCGCAGAATTCCCCGATCGAAGGCGCGAGGGCCCGCGCTTCCGCAAAGGTCAAACCCAAAAACACACAACGGAAGATGATGTTCTGCCAGCCGGTGGATTCCGGGTCCATACCCAGCCCGATGTCGGTGAAAGAGGAAACCTTGCCCTCGATAACGGCCTCGCCGGTGAGCGGCGGATAGACGCGGGAAACCACACGCAGGAATGTGGTCTTACCCGCGCCATTCGAGCCGACGAGGCCCAGTCGATCGCCATCGACGAGATCCAACGAGATGTTTAGCAGCGCCTGCACGATGACGGTATCATTATGGGCGGCGAGGCTGCCGCCAAGCCGGGACAACACCGCCGTTCTGATCGACCGCGTGTGGGACGAGAAGATCGGGAAAGCAATGCTGACGTCGCGCAGCGAGATGCAGGCCATGGCACTTAGATCCAGTAGATGATGCGACGCTGACAATAGCCGATAATGGGCAGTGCGACGACAAACCCACCGATCGAGAACATGGCCGCGGCAGTCCACTCATAGCTAGTCGGCAGCTGACCGAGCAGGGGTTCACGTACGACGGCCAACAGTGCTGCAAATGGGTTAAGATACAGCAGATATTGCTTACCCGGTGGGATTTGATCCGGCTTCCACAAGATCGGCGTGATGAAGAACGTGACCATGAGACCATTTTGCACGACCTGTGTCAGATCGCGAAAGCGCACGCATGCAATCGCTACCAGATAACTCGTCCATACCAGGGCAACAACGAGCAAGCCAAAGCCAGGAAGTGCGACGAGGGAAATGCCCCCCGCTGGCACGGAGAAAAGGAGAATTGCTATCACGAAAGTCGGCACGTTGTGCAGGAAGATCAAGAGGTGCCGATATACAAGGGAATAGATCGCGGTCGAGAAGCTCATACCCTGATTTAGAAAGATCGGCCCACTCGATGCAAACACGGTTGCGGCTTCGCCCAGGGTGCCGCTGATCATCGTCCAGACGATCAAAGAAACGGCGACAAACGGCATAAGATCTGCAACGGGCTGCTTCCACAACGTGGACCACACCAACCCGAGAGCTGCGACTACGATTGCGGTTGAAATTGTCAGCCAAAACTGGCCGATCCTGGAGCGCGCGTAGCGTCGGCGGATCTCGCCAAGGCCAATGAGGTGGCACAAACGCCAGTTGCCGATGCCTCTCATGAGATCGGCTATGCCCAGCACGAACAAGCCGCGGCGCCCCGACCGCGGTTTTGGCGTCGTCCTTGCGTCCTTCATGACCTTCCGTTTCTTCATCGGGCTGAGATGCAACCGGTTGACCATCAATGAATGGGCGAGGTAGGCGGAGGGTTTGGTAAAGTCCTTAACCGCTAAACGCTGGTGACAAGTCTTTTTGCGGCATCGCAACGATGCATGCCGCCCCCGATGTCGGCCACTGGCAGCGTTCCCGCGGGTCGGGGAAATGTTGTTCTGATTTTTTCGGCCTGGGTCAAGCGCGCAGTCCGAAGGGTGCTCGTGACCCGGCGCGGGAAACGGGCCGTGTGGCCGAGCTTTCCGCCCCGCAAAGCAACACGACACACGACAACGACCCGCCTCAAAACACACCCGGCACGACGCGCCAGGTGCGCGCCGCATAGGCGCGGTAGGCGTCCCCGAATGTCGCTTCCATCATGCGTTCCTCGTGTCGCAATCGAAGCCCGAACAGGGTGCCGAAGCCTAAGAGGCCGGCAGGGCCGGCGATCCAGTTGGGCAGCAGCAGAGCCTGCGCGATCGCCCACAGGAAGAACGCCGCATACATCGGATGGCGCACATGGCGATAGACGCCGGTGGTGACGAGCTGATGGGTTTCTCGGATCTCCAGCGTCACCGACCAGCACCGACCGAGATCGCGGTGGGTGCGATAGAACCCGAAGAGCGCCAGGGCGAACACCGCGGTCCCGAGCCACGCCAGCGCCGGGCGAAACGGATAGTCCGCAATCCGCGGCTCGCCTGTTGTCACGTAGATGACAGGTAGGATGAACAGTCCGGTGAACGAGAGCGCCAGCAGCACGCCGTCGCGCGCGCGTTCGCGGCGCGACACGATTGATGTCTTGGCGATCGGGGTCCTGCGCGAACGCCGTTGATGCGGATAGCGGATCGCGTACCAGCCGATGACTCCGGCCCACCAGACCAGCTTTGCGATGAACGGTGTCATAAAGGATTGCCCCGCTAGCGCTGAATTAAAGGAGTTTTTTTGCTAGGCTGGCCGTTTCTGGAAAGATGCAGGACCGCACTGATCCTTTGGATGCCCACAGGCCGGGCTGCAACGGCGGTCAAGGGCGTATCGAAATCGGCTGTTGCCGATTTCGATGCATTTTTCGGCCGAAGTCGGGCACGCCCGGCTTCGGTGCGCCGCCAGCGGGTTTACCCGTTGACAGCCGCTGCAGCCCTGCCCGCTTGCTCTAGCCAAACGCGGTCCTGCATCGTCCTCCAACGCGGTCTCTGGGCATCGCCACGCCTTAAGCTAGGTTGGCCCTAATAGGGGATCGCCCGCGGTATCCAGCGACCGAGCGTCCTCGCTCGCGGCAGAGGATAGGGCGAGGGCGGAGGAGGGCAGGGTGGGCGTGGGCGCTGCACCGCAATGCGAACTTTCGGCATACGCACCGTCAACGCCGTAGAGGTCGGCGGGTCCGTTCGGCTGGGTGACGGTGCGCCGGAACGGCGCCGGACCGCACATCATCATGAAATAGTCGTAGGCCGCACGCAGCTCGTTCGCCATGACGAACTGGTAGTGCAGGCGCATGTAGCGGAAGCGAAGCCGGCGCAACGTCGGCGCGCTGAGCATCTGGTGGATCTGAACCCGGCGGATGACCGGCCCGTCCGACCTCTTGAAGTCGTCGAGACGGGTGAGACTGACGGGATCAAATTTGTGAAAGC
>Ga0126383_10000625_pt1 | contig 20138 bp, 20 predicted proteins | sample PanSoiMetPlot_35_FD_96882 | JGI IMG/M metagenome (GOLD analysis project Ga0126383, IMG submission 96882) | Tropical forest soil microbial communities from Panama - MetaG Plot_35 | ecosystem: Environmental > Terrestrial > Soil > Tropical forest > Bulk soil | place: Panama | collected 2016-02-17
AGATCATTCGCCTGATTATGAAGGACGGTGCACCAACCGATGAGTACGAGGATTTCGTCACCGGATTCGTCATCAACGACACCACAGTGTGGGGCCGGCCCGTCGGCAAGGATGGCGCGTTGCTTATCTCCGAGGATGGCAGCGGCACGATCTGGCGTGTCTCCTATTCCGGCCGCTCGCCGTCGACCCGGTAGCGATGCGTCATCTGGTATGACTTCCGCGCAACCGGAACAGCCTGCGCCGACAGCGCGTTGCAATAAAAAGAGCGGGGCTGCATTTCTATTATGACTTCAACCCCAGGCAATTTATCGCCGCGCCGCGCTGCCGAGATCGATAGTCCGCCTGCCGGCCGGCGGAACTCGAGCGTTGCCGCCGCGGAGAGCCGATCCGAGGCGGTGGTTGAAACCGACATTCCGACCCGTCTCGACGGCCTGCCGTTCGGCCGTTTTCACGTCCTCGTTATTGTCGCGCTCGGCATCACCTGGATTCTCGACGGGCTGGAAGTAACCCTCGCCGGCGCGCTGTCGGCGGAACTGATGCGCCCCAGCGCCCTAGGATTGAGCAACACGCAAATCGGGCTTGCAGGCAGCGGCTACCTTGCCGGGGCGGTGATCGGGGCGTTCTTTTTCGGCTGGCTGACCGACCGGCTGGGGCGAAAAAAGCTGTTCACCATTACGCTTGCGGTCTACCTCTTGGCGACCGCGGCAACCGGCCTGTCTTGGGATGCCGGGAGCTATGTCATGTTCCGGTTCCTCACGGGCGCCGGCATCGGCGGCGAATACACTGCCATCAATTCGACAATCCAGGAGCTTATTCCAGCCCGGTTCCGCGGCTGGACTGATCTTCTCATCAACGGCAGTTTTTGGGTTGGCGCTGCCGTGGGCGCAGGGGGATCGCTCATTCTGCTCGATCCGGCGCTCGTCAATCCGGCGATTGGCTGGCGGCTAGCATTTCTGATCGGGGCTATAATCGGACTTGTGATTCTCTTGATGCGATTTTGGATACCAGAAAGCCCCCGCTGGCTGATAACGCATGGTTTGCCGCAACAAGCCGAAGAGGTGGTGCGCGGCATCGAAGCGCATTTCGCGCATCTCGATCAACGGCCGCGGGGCGCCCCGATCCGATTGCGCATGCGCCGCCACACGCCGCTTGGCGAAGTCGCGCGCACCTTGTTTGAGACCTACCGCACACGCACCCTGGTGGGCTTGAGTCTCATGGCCTCGCAGGCGTTCTTCTACAACGCGATCTTCTTCACCTATGCGCTGGTTCTCACCAATTTCTATGGCACGCCGGCAGATCAGGTGGGCTGGTACATTCTGCCCTTTGCCGCTGGGAACGTGCTCGGACCGGTACTGCTCGGCCATCTGTTCGACACGCTCGGGCGGCGGATTATGATCGCCACGACCTACGCGCTGTCCGGCATTTTGCTTGCGGTGACCGCACAGCTGTTCAGTCACAATGTTCTGACGGCGCAGGGCTTGACCGCCGCCTGGATGATCGTTTTCTTTTTCGCCTCGGCGGCCGCAAGTTCCGCATACTTAACGGTGAGCGAAATTTTCCCGCTGGAAGTCCGGGCGCTTGCCATTGCGTTCTTTTATGCTATCGGCACCGGCGTCGGAGGCATTATCGGCCCGCTGCTCTTGGGTGCGTTGATTAGCACGGGTTCGCGCGGCAGCGTCGCCATTGGTTATGTAATTGGTGCCGCTTTGATGATCGGCGCCGCGGCCGTCGAGGCGATCTGGGGCGTCGCCGCCGAGCGCAAGTCGCTCGAATCGGTTGCGCGCCCGCTGGCATTGGCCGAGTGAGATTGGCCGATTGAGAAAGATAAGTGGAATTTAGGATGGGCTTGGAATTCACTCACGCCGATATGGAGTTTGCGGACCGATCCCTAGTACCGGATTTTCGCAAATGCGCGCTCTTGCTCGACATTGACGGGACCATTCTCGACCTTGCCCCGGCGCCGCAGGAGGTCTGGGTTCCGGCCGAGCTGCGCGATACGCTGTCCCGGCTCGAAGACCTGACCGGCGGCGCCTTGGCGTTGGTATCCGGACGCTCGCTCCACGACATCGATCTGATGTTTTCACCATTGCAGCTTGCCGCCGTCGGCGGGCATGGCGCGGAGTTGCGCGTGGTGCCCGGCGGCGAGGCAGTGACGCGCGCGCGAGAGCTCGATCCCTTGTTAAAGCGCAAACTGGCGACATTGACCAAGCTCGGTCCTGGAATTCTGGTCGAGGACAAGGGCTATTCGCTTGCCCTGCACTATCGCCTGGCGCCCGACCAAGCCGATGCCCTGCGTGCGGCAATCCAAGACATCTGTGCTACGGCGCCGCGGGGATCGGTCGAAATCCTGCCCGGCAAGCTCGTCTTCGAAATCAAGATGGCCGGGATCAACAAGGCAGGCGCGGTGCGCGAGCTGATGAAGTATCCACCCTTCAAGGGCCGTAATCCGATTTTCATCGGCGACGACACGACCGACGAGCCCGTCTTCCCGATTCTTTCGCAATTCGGCGGCTTGGGCTTTTCCGTCGGCCGCGTGATCGCGGACGTCAACGGCCATTTCGAGAAACCGGAATCGGTGCGCGAGTGGCTATCGCGCATCGCCAACAAAGGCCAAGGCGCGGCACTATGAACGATCGGGTCCATGACCTCGCCATGCTCGCCAAGAATAGAGCGGCCGGCGCCCAGCGCGACTTGCGGACGACGCCCGGCGGCAGCATCGACCATGGGCTCGATCTCGCCGTGATCGGCAATGGCCGCACCGCGGCGCTGGTCGATCCCTGCTCGCGCATCGTGTGGTGGTGCTATCCACGCTTCGACGGCGATCCGATTTTCTGCCGATTGTTGTCTGGCCGCGAAGAAAAGGGATTCTCCGACGTCCTGCTTGAGGACATGGTGGATTATCAGTCGCAATATGTGCGCAACACCGCGATCGTTTCCACCATCCTCACCGACCGCCATGGCGCCAAGGTGCGCATCACTGATCTGGCGCCGCGGTTTCGCCAATTCGGCCGCGTGTTCCGGCCGCCGCAGCTTTACCGCATCATCGAGCCGCTGGCGGGGCTGCCGCGCATCACCATCCGCATGCGGCCGACCTGCGATTACGGCAAGGCACTGCCGCATCGCTCGCTCGGCAGCAATCACATCCGCTATGCCGACGACTCCACCATCATTCGCTTGACCACCGACGCGCCCTTGTCGCTGATTGATGGCGAGGCGCCGTTCGTGCTGACCCGGCCGCTGCACCTGGTGTTTGGCCCTGATGAACCGTTCACCGGCGACCTGCAGTCGACGTGCCGCGACTTCATAGAACGTACGCACGATTATTGGATGGATTGGGTGCGCCGGTTGTCGATCTCTTACGATTGGCAGGAAGCGATCATCCGCGCCGCGATCACGTTAAAGCTGTCCAATTTCGATGAGACCGGCGCGGTCGTCGCCGCGCACACCACTTCGATCCCGGAAGCCCCGTCGTCCGGCCGCACCTGGGATTACCGCTATTGCTGGCTGCGTGACGCCTATTTCGTCGTGCAGGCGCTTAATCGCATCGGCGCCACGCGCACCATGGAAGAGTTCATCTCCTTCACGCTGTCGATCGCGGCCAGAGCGGACGAGGAGCTCCGCCCGCTCTACAGCGTGGTGCCGACCACCGTGATCCACGAGCGCACCGCGCCCGAACTGCAGGGCTATCGCGGCGACGGCCGGTGCGGATCGGCAACGCCGCCGTCAATCAGGTGCAGCACGACGCTTATGGCAGCGTCATTCTTGCTGCCATGCCGATGTTCTTCGACCGCCGACTGCCGCGCCCTGGCGACGAGGGGCTGTTCCATCTTCTGGAATCGCTCGGGCAGCGCGCCGCCGAAAAAGCGTTTCTGCCCGATGCCGGCATCTGGGAATATCGCGGCCGCCAGCGCGTCCACACCCATTCAGCGGCGATGTGCTGGGCCGGCTGCCAACGGCTTGCCGCCATCGCCATGCGGCTTGGGGTTGAGCCGCGCGCCAAATACTGGAACGGAATCGCCGAGCCGCTCCACGCCGAGCTCGTTGAGCGCGCCTGGAATCAGAAGCGCGGCGCCTTTACCGCGGCGTTCGGCTCCGACGATCTCGACGCCAGCGTGCTGCTGCTCGCCGATCTCGGCGTGGTCGAGGTCGACGATCCGCGCTTTGCCTCCACCGTCGCCGCGATGGAGCGCGAACTGGTGCGCGAAAAACACGTGATGCGCTATGCCAACGCCGACGATTTCGGCATGCCCGTTACCGCCTTTCTGATCTGCCGGTTCTGGCTGATCGACGCACTGTGGTCGCTCGGCCGGCGCGACGCCGCGCGTGACCTGTTTGCCGACGCCATGCAGCACCGCAATCGCTACGGGCTGCTTTCCGAAGACGTCGACCCGCAGACCGGCGCGCTGTGGGGCAATTTCCCGCAGACTTATTCGATGGCCGGCCTCATTCTCTCGGCGATGCGGCTGTCGCGCAGCTGGGAAGACCGCTACTGGCGCGGCTGAAGGATCACCGCTCGGTCAGCTTGAACTCGATGCGGCGATTGCGACGGTAGGCGTCCTCGCTCGTCCCACTTTCGATCGGTTGGAATTCACCGAACCCGGCAGCGACGAGCCGGGATGGTTTCACGCCTTTCCCGGTCAGGTATTGAACCACCGAGATCGCGCGTTCCGCCGACAGATTCCAATTCGATTTGAATTGTCCGATGATCGGCCGCACATCGGTATGACCGTCAACGCGCAGTATCCAGGGAATGTCGGCCGGAATCTGGCCTTCCAATTCGACGATGGCGGCCGCGACCTTGTCGAGTTCGGTGCGCCCGTCAGGCTTCAGATCGGCCCTGCCGGTGTCGAAGAATATTTCCGATTGCAGCACGAAACGATCCCCGACGACACGGATGTCGGGTCGATTGCCGAGAACTTCTCGAAGCTTACCAAAAAAATCCGAACGGTAGCTCGACAGCTCCTGAACGTGTTGGGCCAGCGCAAGATTTAATCGCTGGCCAAGTTCGCTGACGCGAGTCTCGGAGTCTTTATTTTTTTTCTCAGAGATCTCGAGCGCCGCCCCCAACGCGGCCAACTGGTCACGCAACGCGGCGATCTGCTGACTGAGCAGGTCGATTTGGCCGAAGGCCTTACTTGAGTTTTCTTTCTCCGTTTGCAGTTGACCTGAGACCTCATTCAATTTGCTTTCCGCCGTCATCTGCGCAGCGGCGGTCCCCTCATACAGGCCCTTATATCTGTCACGATCGTTCTGTGCCGTCGTGAGCGAGGCTTGCAGACCGCCGAGCTGTTTTTCCAGATCGGCTTTGCTGGTCTTTTCCATGGATAAGAGCTTAGACAGCAGGGCAATTTGCCCATTCAAGTGCTGTAGTGCCGTGTCCTTGCCCTGGACTTCCTGCTGCAAATAAAATTGCACGACGACAAATATGCTAAGCAGAAAAATGATGCTGAGAATCAGGGTCGATAATGCATCGACGAAGCCCGGCCAGTAGTTCATGCCGCTTTCGCCGCGGCGAATTCGCGCCAGCGTCATTGGTCACGATCCAGGTATTGTCATGAGGCGTGGATACGAATGCGAGCCAGTGCGCATCATTTCCTTTAAGTCTTCTCTTCGACCGGACGCCTGGCGGATGGCGGCATCGAGCTCACCACTTCTCCTCCTCGTGCAGGGTTGATCTGCAGGAGATCCTTGATCTCACGGTGCCGCTCGGCCTGGCTATCCACCCAATCCCGGATCGTCTGCTGCTCAACGCGCATTTGCTGAACCAGGCCGTTGACCGCTTCGGCGAGATTGGCCATGGCGGCCGAAGCGGCTTTGTTGCCGCCGGCCTCGCTCACGGCCGCACGCAATCGCTCGATCGCGTTTCGCATGTCACCGGAACCGCCCTCGGCGAAAAGGGGTTCGGCGGCATGGTCATAGACCGTGGTGGAGAGCCAGTCCTCGAGCTCGGTATAGAATCTATTCTGGGCTCCGCTCGATTGCAGATCGAGAAAACCAAGCACCAAAGAACCGGCTAGACCGAATAAGGACGACGAGAACGAAATTCCCATGCCGCTGAGCGGGGCGGCAAGACCGCCGCGGAGTGCATCGAACATCGACGCCGCATCTCCCGTCGCCTTCAATCCCTGGATGACCCCGCCGACCGACGTGACTGTCTCAATCAAGCCCCAGAACGTGCCGAGCAGACCGAGAAATACCAAGAGCCCGGTCATGTAACGCGAGATGTCGCGCGCCTCATCCAGCCGTGTCGCGATCGAATCGAGAATACCACGCATCATCTGCGCCGAAATCGTCATGCGCCCCGCGCGGCTACGCAGGATGGACGCCATGGGCGCCAAAAGCACCGGCGAGCGTTTGACCGCGAGGCCTGGGTCACCGAGCCGAAAGCCATTGACCCAGGCGATTTCAGGGTAGAGCCGCAATACTTGCCGCAACGCCAGTCCAATGCCGATGACCAGCACGAGAATGATCAGGCCGTTCAGGGCCGGATTCGCCATGAACGCGATCTCGATTTGGTTGCGTAACACGGCAACGATCACGCCTACGAGCGCCACAAACACCAGCATGCGGAGGAGGAAGATGCGCGGCGACGACAGTTTGAGCGGATCGAGTTCTCGTGCCATGAGCACAAAGTCAAGGAGCCCATTTAAACTGCTCAGGAATATGGCACAGATCGGCGATAAATAAAGAGCAGGACGGTCAAAGCGGAGCTCGTAAAATTCATTATTGCCGCACGCGATCGCCTTACCCTTGCCAAGATTGCGGAAAGACGAGGCGGCGCAACACCGCGCGCGATCTGTTTGCCGATACCATGCAGCACCGCAATCCTTATGGCGCCGCCCCTGCAGAGGTCGATCCGCAGGCCAGCGCGCTATGCGGCAATTTCCGGCGGACTTTTGCGACATGGGAAGGGGCCAATGTGTGACGTAAGTCACATCTGCGCGGGCTCGGCGACTGGCACTGAGTAAGCGGCGAACGCCTGATTTGGCGAAACGTCAGATACTGCAGAATGCGAGCAGATCCGTGAGGGGCACCGCAATGAAACTCACCCGTTGGCAATTCGTCAAAGCATCGGTCGTCGTCGGAGTTATAGGCATCGCTTCGCTCGCCTTGATTTATTTTATCCCTGCGCCGCCGTCCAAGGTCGTCATGGCGACAGCCTTTAAAGGCGCTTCCTTCGAATATTACGGCCGTCAATATCGAGAAATATTTGCGCATTCTCACGTCGAATTAGAGCTGCGCGAAACCGCCGGAGCGGTCGAAAACCTCAAGCTGCTGCAGGATCGAACTGCCGATGTGCAGATTGCTTTTGTTACTGGAGGCCTTTCGGACTCAAGGCATACGCCCGGAGTGCTATCGTTAGGGACGGTTTACGATCAACCGTTTTGGATCTTCTATCCCGCGAACGAGCGACTTGATCAGTTGCCGCAGCTCAAAGGCAAACGGATAGCCGTCGGACCGGAAGGAAGTGCTACGCGGCACACGGCCGAGCAAGTCCTGGGTAGAGCCGGAGTAAATTCCCAAACGGCTACGTTGTTACCTTTTGCGGGAGACGCTGCAGACAAGGCGCTCAAAGACGGTCAAGTCGATGCCGTCTGGATCATCGGCGTGCCGGAGGCGACCGCTGTCCCGTCATTCCTGCGAAATCCCAATGTTCGGCCAATGAGTTTCCCAATGTCGGAGGCGTTTACACGCATCTTCCCCGATCTTGCCCGCATGACATTGACTCAAGGCAGATCGATATTGAACGGGTGATTCCGTCCAATGATGTGCAACTTATTGGAACCAAATCCAAGGTTTTGATCCGTAGCGATCTTCATCCGGAAATCGTGCAACTCCTGTTGCAAACCATGAAAGAGGTGCACGGGGGCGCGGATCTTTTTCACCGCAGCGGCCAATATCCCAATGCCTTCGATTCGGAGTACGCGGTCGCTCCAACGGCGATCGATTTCTACAAGAACGGTCCATCGTTCATGCAAAGGCATTTGCCGCTATGGCTATCCACCCACGTGCAAAGAGCGATCGCCGTACTAGTGACAGGGTTGGCCATCGGTCTACCGTTGCTCCATTTCTTACCGCAGGCCTACAATTGGATGACGCGGCGGCGCCTGTTTTATTGGTATGGCGAACTGAAGGCGCTGGAGGCCTCGTTCGATTCAACAACGAGTCATAAACAATTGATCCAGAAGCTAACTGAGATCGAACACATTGAGGACGCGCTGGGGCAGATTTACTTCCCGCTTACTTTTTCAGACCAGGTATATAACTTGCGCCATCACATCGAGTTGGTTAGGCGGAAAATTGCATCGCGGCTACGCTCGACCGGACGGGTAGCCGCTTGAGCAAATCGTAATGGCTGCTTTTCGCCTGCGGCCGGCGAATACAGCCACTGAATCGTCAGAAGGGGCATATGATGCATATGACCTATCAATCGATGATGGCGTTTGCTGAATCCTGGATTGCCGCCTGGAATCGCCGCGACGTCGAAGCCGTGCTCGCGCATTACTCCGAAGAGGCTCAGTTTGTCAGCCCGGTGGCCCGGAATCTGGTCGGTCGCCCGATTCTTCGAAACAAAAAAGAGCTTGCAGACTACTGGCGCACCGCTCTCTCACGTATCTCGACGCTGGAGTTCAAGCTCGATCATGCCGCATGGGATGAGAAGCGCCGCGAATTGAATGTCGTTTACGAAGCCAACCTGAACGGCGAGCGCAAACGCGCTTGCGAAATCATGCAATTCGATGCCGGAGGACTCCAGGTCAGAGGTGAAGCCCTGTACGGCGCGACCCTGTGAAAAAGAGGTTCTGATTTAACGGCCGAGGTTCCGCTTTCGAGGTAAAATGGACATTCGGAAGCATGGCGGTTGTGTCGGCTGATGACCCAAAGCGGCCATTTCCAAGCGCCGTTTTGACCACTTCCAGTCTGAGTTTGACCCGCTACGATGCCTTGTGCTGAACCTTGGGTGGCTGGCAATGCGGCCACGCGATTTCATCAATGCTGTCGCGGGAGCGTCAACCATTTGGCTGCTCTCCGTGCGTGCGCAACAAGCGGGAAAACTGCCGACCATAGGCTTCTTGGGCGCAGATCCTTCGGCCTTTAGTCCATGGACCGCTGCTTTTGTCGCCCGCCTGCGCGAACTCGGTTGGATCGAGAATCGCACCGTCGCGATTGAGTATCGCTGGTCCGAGGGTCGTACCCAGCGCTACGCCGAGATCGCGGACGAATTTGTCCGCCTGAAAGTCGACGTCATTGTCACCGTCGGGAGCGCCGTTCCGACCGTGAGACAGGCGACCGCCACGATCCCGATAGTCTTTGCTGTGGGAATCGATCCAGTGGGCAGCGGTTTGGTCGCGAACATCGCCGCTTGCGGTGCGCGCACAAGCAGATCAGTTGCGGCCCAAGCGGTCGGCGGCTCGTCGACTTCATTCATCCCATGCCCTGAAAGCGCCCCACGGTTTGTGCCCGCCTTAGGTCTCACCCGGAAAAGCAATGTTCCGAAGGTCAATTAGACGGAAGATCGTTGGTATCGCGGTGGGATTGGTCATCCTCATGGTGGCCATCCGCATTATCGATGATGATGGCGAGCAAAGTCGGCCACCTCTTGGATGAACTGAGCAACAAATATATCCGGGCTTACGGCCATTTGGCGCGAGCCAACATTCGGTCGCTGGAGCGATCGCTTGCGCTTCGTCGCATGGTCATCGCGAAAATGCAGACGCCTCCAGATGAGGCAGGCTATGCGGAACGTTTGCAAACCTACCAACAAATGGACGCGGCAGTTGAGCAAGCAGCGAGCGCGGCGCGTAAACTGATCGCCTCGATCATCGAGAATCCAGCACCCCCTCAGACAATGTGGGCCTGACGCGCATCGATACTAACATAGACAATGCGGTAAACGACCTGCATCGACATTTGAACGATGAGAGCGCTCAGCTTCTGAAGCAGCTTGCGTCTAAAGATTTTGTAGAAGCGAGGAGTACCCTTGCGCGGGCGGATCAGGCGCGTGATGAATTCAACCAAAAGAATGACGGCGCACGCGCCGACATGCTGGCTCAGGTTGATGCAAGTGCTTCGGTGGTCTTGCGTAACCAGCAACACGCGATACTGATAACGATTATTGTGACGGCTCTTGCCGCCGCACTCGGATTGCTTTTCGCGATGCTCGTGAGCGGCGGCATTACCCGCCCGGTGCGATTGCTGCTAGAGGGCACCCGCGACGTTGAGGCCGGTCACCTAGATCGACCAATCAATGTCATCACCGCTGATGAAATTGGGCAACTCTCGGCCGCGTTCAATCGTATGATTGAACAGTTACGGCACAAAGAGCGCATCCGCGAGACGTTTGGCAGATATATCGATCCGCGCGTCGTAGAAACCTTGATCGATCAGCCGAAATTAGCGGCTATTGAAGGCCAGCGTCGTGTAATGACGGTCATGTTTTGTGACATGAAAGGCTTTACGACGCTAAGCGCGGGGATGACGCCACAAGGCCTCGTGAAAGTCGTGAATCGTTATTTGTCGACGATGTCCGAACCGATGCGTCGACATCGAGGCGTTATCGACAAGTATATTGGTGATGCAATCATGGCCTATTGGGGTCCTCCATTTGTCGAGGAAGCCGAAGAGGCCCAATTCGCCTGCGTCGCAGCAATCGAAATCATCGAACGGATTGCTGAGCTGCGCAACGAGCTCACGGAGCTTCTGGGCCTACGCGAAATGCCAACCGAAGTTGATCTTCGGATTGGCATCGCCTCCGGTGAGGCCCTGGTCGGCAGCATTGGCTCGGAAATGATGATGAACTACACCGTGATGGGCGATGCGGTTAATCTGGCGGCCCGGTTGGAGGCCGCGAACAAGCTCTATGGCACTCGGTCGTTAATTGCAGAAGCCACAGTTGCGAAGACTGATGGCACACATCAATTCCGCGAAATTGATCGCTTGATTGTGGTTGGCCAAACAGAACCGCAAGCGGTTTTCGAGCTGTTGGGCAAGAAGGGCGAGCTTACGTCAAAACAAGATGTGTTGCTGAGCCGGTATGCAAACGGGCTCGCGGCATATCGGGCGCAGAGATGGGACGAAGCGCGCGGCGCCTTTGCTGCCGTTTTGGAAGCCGCCCCCGGTGACGGACCCGCGACGGCGCTACTGAAGCGCATCGATGGCTTGGAAAAGAAGGCACCAGGCCCCGATTGGGACGGTGCATGGCAACTGGACATCAAATAGAAGTCGCTTGCTCCGACCGACCCGGAGTCGGCGCAGTCAAATGCCAGAGAGACTGAAATCAGCCGCTATTGATACGCCGCCAAAAAATTTTGGTATCGCAATCCAATCCAGCATGGCGCCGTCGCTTTGCAGAAGGTCGTGCATTCGCCGATCTTGCTCGGTCGTAAGATTGACACCGAGATGGGTGCCCAGTTTGCGTCCGTGCATGACGACAGCATTGCCGATTGGCTGGCGCTCCGCGTCATAAGCCTTCAAGGCCGTGTCAATATCTTCATAGCCGCGCAGACACCTGGCAAGCGCTTGAGCATCGCAGCCGGCTTTGGCGATCCCGAATCCCATGTGCGGACGTGCATTGGTTGCGGCGTCGCCGACCATCGCGACGCGGTCGAACACCAGTGAGGGCGCGGTAAAGTCGTAAATCGGTGTGAAAAACGGCTGCTTGATCTTCAGCACGCAGTCGAGCAATGGCGGCGGCATTATTGCACGCGCGTCCGCCTGCATTGTTGCGATCAGCTCCTGGCTGACAAGCGGCGGCGGCACGGAGAACTCATGCTGCACGCCATTCTCGTCGATGCACATGTCACGAAGTTCATCGGCACCGGCCACTCGGTACCAGATGAGGTTGTACCGACGCCTGCCGGGCCTGAGATCGTCGTCAAACCCGTCGATCGGATAACCCAGCACCTGTTGGTTCTTCAGAAGATAGAAGGTGAAAAGTGGATAAATCGTTCGCCGTGTTTCTGGGTCAAGATCGGCCTCATTGGGCGCGCCCCGCCAAATGTAGTAGCCGGCATAAACGGGCTTTATCTCTGGGGCCAGCTGCGCTCGCACGCTTGATCGAATGCCATCGGCACCGACCAGGATGTCGGCGGTTTTGCCGCGGCCGCCGGAAAATTGCACCCGTGACACCGTCCCCATTTTGATCGACTCGTTCGAAGTTCCAACCGAGATGGTAGCGAGCATCATCAATGCCGGCGCGGAGCAGACGTTGCATCCCGTCCCAAGGCGTCATGATCTGCCTGAGCGGCCGCTCGGCGGTAATACGACCTTCACGATCGAGGGCGATGCGTTTTGGCACTTCGACGCCGAGATCTTTCGTCCCGGCGCCACTCGCTTCGAGAACCTGAAATAGCTCGGGGTGCCCGGTTATTCCTGCGCCGCGACCAACTAGCTCAACTCGAGAGCGCTCGTAGACATCTACGTCCCAGCCGAATTGGCGGAGGAACACGGCAGAGAATAATCCGGACGTTGAACCGCCGATGATGATGGCGCGCCGATTCATATGTCCCCCGCAGATCCGCTCGTGGATGCGGCCGGCCTGGCGGCCTCAGGGCGTGGTCCAAAATTTTAGCAGTGAAATCGGTTTTTTGCTCACGAACACGGCGACGTTCGGAACCAATATCCGTCCCATGCGCGACGCCACGCGCAACCATAGCCATATCCGAAAGGCGAGTAATAGTAGGAATAAGATTCCAGTGCTGGACGAACGACTGCGGAACGGGCTCGGTGGTGAACCGAGTGAGTTTTCGCCGCTGACCTCGGTGGGTGAGCGCGAGCGGCGGTATGCGGTTCACGCACCGGCGCCGTAACCACAAATCCGGGAGCGGCACTTGGTGTTGTAGGCGCAATCGGCCTGTATGCCGGTTGAGGTAGGGTATGGGGATTGGATGGATTAAAAACCGGCGGCGGCAGCGGCGTAGGCGGAGGCACGTACTGCGCTTGCGCATGTGCGATCAAGAGGCAGGCGCCAAACATAATTGCGCATCCGCTCAGCAAAACCTGCGCTATCGTTATCCGCTCAAATCTCCTCGTAGGCATTGTGATCTCCTTGAGGCGATGTTCTCTCGACACTAATCGACCATATCGTCGCAACATTGTCTTTCACGAAACCACAACGCCGAAACGCATCGCGCGCGCGGTTTTCACCGCGCAGTTACCGCTCTTGCGCAGGCGACGGCGGAACTTGCCAGGGAAGCCTATCGATATTTTCAAGCGGTGTCGTTTGATCAGACAAGAAAATGACGACGCGCAATCCGTCGGTATAGTAGGGATCGCCGGTGAGATTTGCCCGCGGCGCGGATGCCGGAGCGGCGCCGACGCCATCCGCATAGCCATATCGCTCGACAAATCCCGACATCAACAAGTCCTGCAGCAGAAAAGCACGATCAAAATCAACGTCCGGTCCGATTTTATGCGTCGTCAGGTTCCAGGTTTTGCTGGTGAGGCGAACGCCGATGTCTCGGCTGACCTGTCCCATCCATATTCTGCGCCGTTCGAACGTGTAGGGCGTCAGCCAAAACCGCGCATGGACGCGCTCATTGATGGTCGAGCGCGCCTTCTGCAAAACAATATCCTCGCGACGACCAAACGCGTAGAGCGGGCTGACCGGCGAAGTAAGAAATGCTTCGCGAAATAGGAACGCGCGCGCTGTCTCGATTGCACTTGCCACATCCAGCACTCGGGCGAGGTGCCAGCCGCGGGCAATAAAAGGAAGGATTGGATCCCGTCTGCTCGCTACAATCACAATGTTGAGCGGATCGCCATTCAGTGTGGCGTCAGCATTGGTTGTGCAGCAGCGCTGTTCGGCGAACGTCGTTCGTAAAGAATCGAGCTCAAGGTCCTCGATCCTGCTGGCCGGGTAGAGCTCGTCAGCGCTGACACCGGTGCCGACGAATGACGGCCCCGGCACCGGAAGCACAAAATCGAATGTCTCCAGTCGATTTTTCCCGGCGATCACGATGTGGGCGTACTTTACTCCCACATCGAGCTCACCATAAACGAAACCGGTCGTGGTCGAATGGGGCGGCAGGATGCCTGCGATTTGACGCTCGAGAAAGAACGCGTCGCGCGCCCGGTTGGCGGCAAAAGAGAAAGCGCCGTGAAATCTGTACGAAACTTCGTACGGCGAGTAGTACTCCGCATCCATCGCGATCGGAAGAAACACGAGCTGGTCGTCGGTTTCGTTGGCAATCGACAGCCAGACCGGCTGAATGTTGTATTTGGCGAGATCCTCACCGAAGCTTTGTCGGCTTTCGCGCTCACCAAGCGCACTAACGCTTACCGTTATTCCGGGGACGGATTTTTGCTGGGCGCGCGCGATGAAGCTTGCGTCGGTGCTCGAGTCAGGATCGAACGGCGCCGCGCCAAAGAAGTTTGCAGCCGCGGCGGCAACGCAAAGGACAATTACCGCAACAAAGAACCTACGCAGCCGATGGCTTTTCACGTGAATGCGCTGGTCATTTCGGCCTGCCAAATGAATTATTTCAGGTTTTAACCGAGGGTGTGGAGGCGGAGTTTGACTTGAATCAAAGAGATGCCCGCTTTCGTCGACCGGCTGGCACAAACAAATTCTCGCCTCCGTCCAAAAAGTCGATTATGTTTGTATTCGGCTGGGTATGCGGACGCCAGCCAATGCCCATCCAATACCGACTTGATAATTTGGCCGAGCGGGCGCTCGGTCCCGAGTCTTCCCCCCGGCATATCGGTCTTTTTCGTCGGCGGCCAGGAGTTCGACGATAGCGGTTCGGATGTGCAAGTGCACTAGCGCTGTTGCCGCCGCGTGGCGCGGCTAGACGTAATCAGTGAGCGGCCGGCTTTTGCGGGTGTTTATGCGATGACCTGGTGAGAATGCAGCCGCACGGTATCAGCACCCTTGAGCAAAGACGCTAGCACAATGCGGACGTCGAGGCGCGGGCGCCTGACTGTGAAGTTGCCGACGCTGCGTGAAGTTCAGAAAGCAAACGGATAAACGCAGCGCGGAACAAAGCGCGGCGCGCGCCGGTTGCCGTTGGTGAGACAATCGATTGAGATCATGAACAAGCTTGCATTGATTGCAGCACTCGGCTTCGCGGCATCCCCCGCCGCCGCACAACCGGCGGCGCCGAACGGCGAAGCGCCATCGTCAACTCAAGGCCGGACAACGACATCGACGCCAGCGCCGATAACCGGCGTGTTCTGCATCGAGGAAATGACGGCGAACTTCTGTAACGTCGTCACTGGCCCGAACACTGGCGGTTATGGCGTAAGAAACAGTTCCGGCTCGGGCAGCGGCCCGGGCGGCGCCAAACCGTCGATTCCGCTATGCCCGGCGGAGCCGCCATTCAATGAATTGTGCAACTGATTGAAACGAACTCGGCGAGCGGTCACCAGTCGCTTGCCCTGGAACCAAATGAAGAGCAGGCGCGTTAATTGGGTACATGCATCGAATACTTTGCGGCTCCTGGAGGCGGGGGCCGTTTTTCTTTTGGGCCCGGTCCGCTCGCGCCAATCGACACGAGGGCGTCGTCAGTCCCCATGATACCCGGCAGGCCTCCAATTTCCCCCAAACCGGGGACGCCCACGCCCCAATTGACCGGGTGCATAATCATAATAACCGGGGCTACCACAGGACCGACGCCGACGGGTAGCAATAGCGGCTGTAATATTGATACAGAAACGCCCACGGATAGGAGCGAACACAACCTAAATAGCCGCAGGAATAGGTCGCGAGCCTTTTTGTAGTCGGCTGCGTCGTGTTTGCTGACTGCGGCCTGATCGACCAGCAGCGCTAGCCCGATTGGCTCAAATCTCCTCGTTGGCATTGCAGTCTCCTTTGAGCCCCCAATTCATCGGCTCTTCCTATCCTTCCTGACAGTTAACGAGCATCGCGGGGTCTTGGTTCGGCGCGAGCCGGTGCCGAGCGCCGTACCCGGTATCAGCAGTGTGCCTTCTTGTGGCGGCACCTGCTGCATTTATTTAGCCTGATAACGAGCCCAATCGAGGAGCGCCCGCGGCAGCGGGCGTCAATGGTCATGTCCATTCGTCCCATCAAACGCATCGTCCAGTCCAAGCCGACAATTGAAGGCGCCGGTGTGAAGTTGCGTCGTGCTTTCGGCTTCGGCGACACAGAAGAGACCGATCCGTTCCTGCTGCTGGACGACTTCCGCAACGACCGGCCGCAGGATTATCTCGCCGGTTTCCCCTGGCATCCGCATCGCGGCATTGAGACCATCACCTATGTGCTCTCGGGCACGGTCGAGCACGGCGACAGCCTCGGCAATCGCGGCACGCTCGGCGCCGGTGACGTGCAATGGATGACTGCGGGCCGCGGCATCATGCATCAGGAGATGCCGCAAGGCGATGCGCAGGGCCGCATGCATGGCTTTCAGCTCTGGGCCAACCTGCCGTCGTCGCTGAAGATGACGGCACCGCGTTATCAGGACATCAAGGCGGCTGAGATTCCCGAAGTGGTCGACGACGACGGCACGCGCGTGCGTATCGTGTGCGGCGAGTTCTGGGGCAAGAAGGGCCCGGTCGACGGCGTCGCCGCCGACCCACGCTACCTCGACATCGCGGTGCCTGCCGGCAAGCGTAAGAAACTGAAACTCGAAACCGAACGCCACGCTTTCGCGTACATTTTCGCAGGCGATGGCCGTTTTGCGTCTGCGTCGCGGCCGTTCGGTGTGCTCACCGAGAAACAGATCGACGGCGAGGAGTTGCTGATGCGCGAAGCCGTGGGTGACCGCTCGCTGGTACTGTTCGACTCCGGCGACGAGGTCGAAGTCCAGGCCGGCGAACGCGGCATCCGCTTCTTGCTGGTATCCGGCAAGCCGATCGAGGAGCCGGTGGCTTGGTACGGGCCGATCGTGATGAATTCGCGCGCGCAGCTCGAACAGGCGATCGCCGAACTGCGCAACGGCACGTTTATCAGGGGCTAACCTTCTCCCGCACCGCGGCGGGTGGAGCATGGTCCTCCTGAGCACGCTGATGCACGGGCTTGCGCACGCGAGTGAGATTATAGGCGCTGTTGACCAGAGCCACGTGCGAAAAGGCTTGCGGAAAATTGCCGATCAAGCGCTTGGAGCTCGGATCGTATTCCTCGCTCAACAATCCGACTTCGTTGCAAAGTCCGATCAGCCGGCGAAACAGCGTTTCGGCTTCTTCAAAGCGTTCCTGCAGAATGTAGACGTCGACCAGCCAGAAGCTGCAGGCAAGGAAGACGCCCTCGCCGGGCGGCAACGCATCCTCGACTTCGTCGGTGCTGTAGCGCATCACCAGACCGTCACGGAGGAGACTCCGCTCGACCGCTTTGATGGTGCCGGCGATGCGCGGATCGGTTACTGGCAGAAAGCCGACGTTTGGCAACAGTAACAGGCTGGCGTCCAGCTGCTTGGAGCCATAGGCCTGCACGAAGGTGCCGAGTTTCTTGTCGTAGCCGTGCGTGCAGACGTCGTTGCAAATCTCGTCGCGCAATTTGCGCCAATCGTCGAGCGGTCCTTCAAAGCCGAAATTCTCCGCACTCTTGATGGTACGGTCGAAGGCAACCCAGGCCATGACCTTGGAATAGGTGAAGTGCTGCGCCGGGCTGCGCATTTCCCAGATGCCCTGATCCGGCTCACGCCAGATCCGCGCCAGATATTCGAGAAATTTGATCTGCGCGTCCCATCCCGATTCGTTGGTCGTCAAGCCGCCACGACGGGCCTGATGGTGCACGTCCATGATCTCGCCGAACATATCGAGCTGCAGCTGGGTGTGCGCGGCGTTGCCGATGCGCACCGGCGAGGACTTCTCGTAGCCTGGCAGCCAGTCGGCGACCCATTCCGTGAGCCGACGCTCGCCGGCGATGCCGTACATGATCTGCAGCTGGTCGGGACTACCGGCCACCGCGCGTAACAGCCATTCGCGCCAAGCCTCCGCCTCTTCGTAGTAACCGGCATGCATGGCGCCAAGCAGCGTCAGCGTGGCGTCGCGCAGCCAGCAAAAACGATAGTCCCAGTTGCGTTCGCCGCCGATCTGCTCCGGCAGCGAGGTGGTCGGCGCGGCGACGATGCCACCGGTCGGCGCGTAAGTGAGCGCCTTGAGCGTGATCATCGAGCGACGCACGGCGTCGGACCATTCGCCGGCGGGACGGCATTTCCCGGTCCAACTGCTCCAGAATTTTTCGGTTGCCTCCAGCGAAGCGGTTGGATCGCGCGCGGGCGGGACGGGCCGGTGGGAGCGCGCATAGCTCAAGACCAGCGGAACGGTTTCCCCGCGCACGACGGTGAACTCGCCGACCGTGGTCAAATTCTTGCCCTTGAGATGCACGGGCGTGCGCAGCAACACCATGTCCGGCCCAGCGATCGCGCGCAGCACACCGCTTTCCAAGCGCGTCACCCACGGCACCACGGCGCCGTAGCCGAAGCGTAGAATCAGTTCGGTATGCATTCGCACGCGGCCGCGCGTGCCATGGACCAGGCGCACGATCTCGGAACGCTCGCCGTGAAACGGCATGAAATCGACCAGGACGGCTGCCCCGTCTGCCGTTTCGAAGCACGTTTCAAGGATCAACGTATTGGGCCGATACTGGCGCGTGATGCGGGCCTTGTCGCGCGGCGCCACCAGCCAGCGACCATGATCACGGCTGCCGAGCAGCGCCGCAAAGCAAGCCTCCGAATCGAAGCGCGGCCAGCACAGCCAGTCGATCGAACCATTCCGCGCGACGAGCGCGGCGCTCCGGCAATCGCCGATTAGTGCATAATCTTCGATGGGCGTGGACATTTTGGTGGTCCCGGCAATGACTCACTCAAGAGAAATCAACCACAACTTTGATGTCGCCCTTTTGCGGCACGAGCGCCTCGGTCCATTGCTCGGCCGGCACGCGGCGCGTGATCAGGCTGTCAAGCCAGCGCTGATCGGCGCGCTGCAGCGCGATCACCGCATCTTCATAATGCTGGCGGTTGGCGTTCACCGCGCCGAACACCGCATCGTTGTCGAGCACCATGGTGCGATTAAGCCCTCCGATATCGAGGTCCAAATCGTGACCGGGCGTGGAGACGCCAAGTAGACAGACAATACCCGCGGCGGCGGTCCGCCCGAGCGCGTCGCGCACCACGTCAGGCACGCCAGTACATTCCATCAGAATATCCGGCTGCATGATAGCCATGTCGGCGAGCTCACCGACGTGTAAGGTCGCGCCGAGATCGTGCACGATCTGCTGCTTCGGTCCACGATCGTTATGGTCGAGGACATGCACGTCGAGCCCGCGCTGAGCTCCGATCATCGCGGCAAGCAGCCCGATCGGCCCGGCACCGGTGACCAGCAAAGTCTTCGGCGCCCAGACCCGCGAACGGCGACCGATCCGTTCGGTATGATCCCAGGCCTTGGCCACGATACTTGTCGGCTCGACCAAAACGCCGTTAAGCCCGAGCGACGGATCGAGCTTGACCAGAAAGCCCGGCTCGATCCGAAAAAATTCCGAGCCGTAGCCGTCGCGCTCCTTGATGCCGCGTTCGGTGTAGCGGCCATTGCGGCACATGTCCCATTCGCCGGCGGCGCAGGACGGGCACGGAACAGGATCCGGACGGCGGACGATGCCGACGACAAGGTCGCCACGCTTGAAGCCGGAATTGGCCGGAGCGTCTTCCACCGTGCCCAGCGATTCGTGGCCAATGACGAGCCGCTTGCGGCCTGGCGGCGCCCAGCCATACAAGCCGGCGACAATCTCGCGATCGGTCCCGCAAACGCCGAGCGCCAAGCTGCGCACCAATACCGCGCCGTCCTCTGGCGGCGGGTCCGGGGTATTTTCGATGGCGGCTGAACTGGCAATGCCGGGCGCAACAGTCAGGGCGCGCATCGTTTGATCCTGCAGAGTTTTGCGCAACCGCGCTGTTGCTGCGCGCAGCCGCGCCCGCGCGCCCCGCGATGAAACGTTTATTGCGGATCAAAGTTCCGGCTAGGGAACTGCAAACCCGTCTGCGCCGTTAGCTCAAATCCGGCAGCAAACAGGGCGGCAAAAAGATGACAACGCTTGGACAACAGCGCTGGGCCACCGCCGAGGGTTACATCCCCGCACAAAGCTCGTTTTCAGATCCAGCACTGGTCTCGCACGAGACCGCCTGCATTCTTAATGCTGGTGATAGACCGGCCCATGTCCGCATCACCGTGTTCTTTGCCGACCGTGA
>Ga0126383_10000627_pt1 | contig 20110 bp, 21 predicted proteins | sample PanSoiMetPlot_35_FD_96882 | JGI IMG/M metagenome (GOLD analysis project Ga0126383, IMG submission 96882) | Tropical forest soil microbial communities from Panama - MetaG Plot_35 | ecosystem: Environmental > Terrestrial > Soil > Tropical forest > Bulk soil | place: Panama | collected 2016-02-17
AGCCGTCGATCCGCAGTTTATTCCCGAGAGCATTCGGATCGCCGCCAAAGCGACGCCGCCAGAACCTGTCACTAATAAGCAGGGCATGCGGGCCCCCGAAGTGCTCTTCGTCGGGACTAAAATCGCGTCCCAGAGCGGGCGAGACTCCCAGCACTTGGAGGAAGCGAGGCGTCACAAGCGCTTCCGTCACTTTTTCCGGCAGCGGCCCGGAAGTTTCGGAGCCGTCTTCGGTGTAGTAGCCGGCGAGGCCCTGAAACGTGGAATTCATCCGATTCCACTCCTCCAGCCGCACCGGGGCAAGCCGGGTCTGCGGTGTTTGCACCTTGGGATTGTACTGATGCAGAAATATCAGTTGATCGCCCTGAGGAAAGGGCAGCGGCCGCAACAAAACCTCGTCGATGGCGGAAAACACGGCGCTGTTCGCCCCAATCCCGAGGGCCAGCGTCAGGATAACCACGATAGAAAAAGACGGCGTCTTGCGAACAAAGCGCAACGCCCATCGAAAATTCTTCATCGTGGTTTCCAGGATGGGAATGCGCTGCACATCGCGCAATTCTTCCTTGATTTGCTCCGCGCCCCCGAATTCGAGCACAGCCCGCCGCCACGCCTCTTCTGGTTTCATGCCAGCGGCGATGTTTTCCTCCGTGAGTCGGTCGATGTGGAAACGAAGCTCGGAGTCGAACTGCGGATCGTGCGGACGCGCGCGAGAAAGGAATTTCCACGAAGGCATGACAAGGCTCCTATTGCGCGGTCTGAAGAATGCTGGCGACCGCTCCGGCCAGACGGTTCCAATTCGATTCTTCTTTCTTCAGTTGTTGCTTGCCTTTCGCCGACAACTGTAGAACTTGGCCTGCCGGCCGTTCTCGGACTCACCCCACTCGGCGGCCAACCACCCGCGCTTTTCCAGGCGGTGGAGGGCGGGATAGAGCGAGCCCTGCTGGACCAGAAGCACCTCTTTGGAGATTTGGCGCAGCCGCTGCGAAATGCCATAGCCATGAATCGGGCCTAGCGTCACGATTTTCAGGATCAGCATGTCCAGCGTGCCTTGCAGCAAATCCGATTTCTCAATGGGCATCGCGTTTCTCCTAGACAGTCGACATATATAACCTACGGATAGGTAGACTGTCAAGGAGAGACTTCCTGAGCGCTCTTAAAGGCGGCGAGTTTCTAGACCGGAATGGAAGACGCTTACTACCGAAAGCACGTTGCCGCGGCAGCTCGGAAAGCCAAATTCCTTTTGTTTTTGAAACATGAAAAGAAGTCCCCCGCTCCCCGTCTGCGCTTGCAACCATATCGTAATACGATACGTCTTAATAAGTGGCGAACTTAAAGAGAAGTTGGAGTCGCCGGCAGTGCGGGAGGATTTGTGAAGACCGGACCCGATAAGCGGGAACTGAGGATGCGCAGAAGCGAATATGGCCCTGTTCAGTGGAGTTTGGCTTCGCCCGCGCCCGGAACTGCCGCAAGGTTCCGTCGTTGGAATCTGGTGCTGATCGCAATTCTGGTCTTCCTCGTTTTGGGAGTTTTCGTTGCCGCCGAAGCTCCACGCACACCCAGCGACACGCACGCTTCCCTAAAGGAAAACGCAAGCCCTGTTCCCGTCCAACACGCCAACTCTGGCAAGAGTGCGCAGCCGCCGATTCATAACCAAAGTGGATCCGGAAATCTCAGCAAAGAGGTCATGAGCGGCCACCATTCGGGCTCAGCTCTTGGCTTGCGCACAACAGAATTCACCCCAACAAACGCTGGTCTCGCGAGGCGCGAATCTCTTAGAATGAATTTGTGCTAGCTCAGTTGGATAGAGCGCCTGCCTTCTAAGTACGGCCCTCGGCTCCAAAAGCCCCATTTGCCGTAATCCCTTTTCAATGTTTCCCACAACTTGGGTAATCTGCTTTTCGCTCGAAGCTAACCTCAAGGGCTTGACAAACATAGGATTCCGGCACAATGGTGGCACAGCGCGAACGCCTGCTTTCCTCTGTTGGCGCCTGTCGGGAAGGCGGACGAACCCGGCTTGTGAGAAAGATTTTTGCCACCCTTAAAGTTGCGCTCTCCGCGAATCCGCATCGCTAAACAGTTCGAGGCATCGGCGAACGTACTTGCCGCGGTGCGGCAACAACAATTGGGGCAGCTTGTATGAAGCTGGACTACATAGCGCACCGTTTCTCTCTCGCTCCATGGCCGATCTGCTTTGCGGCATCAGTCCAACCGACCCCGCTGACGCTGCGGCAGCAGCGACGTCACATTTTCTCGTCGCACCGGCCGCCTGCTACATTCCTGCCCGTCGAGCGAGGCAAGTCGATCCACTGGCCTGAGAGATGCTGAATGCCTGAGAGATGCTGAGTTCTGTGGCCTCATATCGAGCTACCGCGGTTGAGTCTCAGAGGGCCGCGAGATAGACATAGCGAAGAATGAATAAGACGGTGAGAAACCAGATCAGCGCGTTGATTTCCTGTAATTTTCCGGCAGCCAGTTTCACGATGGTGAAAGAAATGAGGCCCAAGCTGAGGCCGGTGGCGATGCTGAACGTAAGAGGCGTCGCCAGGATCGTAACAAATGCAGGCAGGGCTTCGCTGAAATCGCTCCATTTTACCTGGGCGATCACCTGGGACATCAAGACGCCCACGACGATCAATGCCGGTGCTGTTGCGTAAGCCGGTATCGCGGTGGCCAGCGGCGAGCAAAACATGGCTAAGAGGAAGAGCACGGCGACTGCAAGATTGCTAAGCCCGGTCCGCGCTCCCGCAGCGACGCCGGCCGCGCTTTCTATGTAACTCGTAACTGTGGAAGTGCCCGTCAACGAACCGACAATCGTCCCGATGGAATCCGCTAGCAACACTCGGCCCACCCGCGGAATCCTGCCGTTCTTAATGAAGCCTCCTTGTTCGCACACCCCCACAAGGGTTCCTACGTTGTCGAAGAGGTCCACAAAGAGAAATGCGAAAAGGATTTCCAGGAAACCCAGATGGATTGCGCCTCGAAAGTCCAACCGGAATAGCGTGGAAGAAGGATGTGGCATGGAGAAAAAGGCCGAAGGCCAGCTGGAGATGCCGCGGAGGATTCCGAGCAACGTAGTGCCCAGAATACCCGCCACGATGGCGCCGCGAAGTTGTTTTGCCAATAGAGTCACAGTCAGAATCAGTCCAAAACATGCCGTCTGGACCTCTTTGTCGGCGAAACTACCGAGACCAACATAAGTAGCTGCATTCGCCACAACAAGCTTCGCATTACGCAGGCCCACGAACGCAATAAACATGCCGATTCCCGCCGCCGTCGAGTGCTTCAAACAGTCCGGTATGCCGTTGACGATCTGTTCGCGTACTCGGGTAGCGGTGAGAATCAAAAAAAGCACGCCAGAAAAGAAGACAACCGCGAGTGCTGTTTGCCACGGGACGTGCATTGCCAGGCAAACCGAATAGGTAAAGTACGCGTTCAGCGACATACCCGGCGCAAGGGCGATCGGGTAGTTTGCGTACAGTCCCATCACGAGCGTAGCCACTGCCGCAGAAACGCAGGTTGCGAACACGACACCATCGGCGGGCATCCCGGCCTGGGAGAGAATCTGGGGATTGACCACAACGATGTAGGCCATGGTGACGAAGGTCGTCAGGCCTCCCAGTAGTTCCTGCTTCACCGAAGTCTGATTCTGGGCTAATTGAAAGTATCGTACGAGCAACTTTTTCCCCTCACCTGCAGCGTTCGGCAATACGCCGAACTGCCCAGGGGTCCAACAAGTGACGCGATGACGCGGAGTTTATATCCAAAAGCGAAAAACGCAATTTCCACGCGTGGCTCCCACGAGCTATTGCGACGCCGAAGGTACGAAGACGGGGCTCTGCGGCCGTGAAGTTTTAGTATGGGATCTTGTCTGCCTTGGCGGCCCAAGCACGGAATCCGGCAAGCGCTTCTTCACGCATGATTTGGAGCGTGGGGATGCGGCGCTGCGAATGAGATCTCTTCAATTCGCTGTACAGGATAGAATCGTCAAATCCGATTTCGGCGGCGTCCGCGGCGGTATTGGCGAAATAAATCCGAGAAAGGTGAGCCCAGTAGATTGCCCCCAAGCACATGGGACAAGGCTCGCAGGAGGTATAGAGCTCGCAATTTTCCAAGTGGAACATGCCGAGATTTGCGCAGGCCTGCCGGATGGCGAGCACCTCCGCATGGGCGGTAGGATCATTTGTCGAAGTGACTTGATTCACGCCCTCGGCGATGATCTTACCGTCCCTTACGACTACCGCTCCGAAAGGCCCGCCTCGTCCCGAACGGACATTGTCGATAGAGAGTTGAACAGCTCTGGCCATGAAGGGATTGTTCATCTTTTATCATCACTGATGCATTTGTTGGGTTTGTGCCATCACTGGATGGCCTAAAAACACCGCTGACACATCCACGTACAGCCGTGCAAGTATATGCTGAGGTGCTTGTCGTCCGGCAGTGCTTTCGCGCGGGATTACCAATGGAGGCGAATTGAAAAAGGGAGGGTGGACAGGTACCCTCCTGCCTCAAACCGAAGCTGAAGTTTGCCGAAGCGCGTCATGCTATGAATCTGCGAGCTTTTCATTCCGGTCGCGTTGTAACTCCAGACGGCGTACGTCGGGCCGCTCTCCTGGTCGAAGGAGAGGTGATCCGGGACGTGGTTGCTGCTGAACAAGTGCCACCCCACGCTGAAACTCATGACTTTGGCGACGCGGTGATCCTTCCCGGGCTAGTGGATTCCCATGTTCACATCAATGATCCCGGCCGGGCGGAATGGGAAGGATTCGAAACAGCCACGCGGGCGGCCGCCGCCGGAGGATACACTTTACTCGTCGACATGCCGCTAAACTGTGTGCCCAGCACGACCACGGTAGCGGCGCTGGAAATGAAACGTGCGGCGGCAAAGGGCCGATGCCGCGTGAATTGGATGACTTGGGGAGGAGTTGTCGCGGACAACCAAGGCGACATCGAATCTCTGGGCGAAGCGGGCGTGCCAGGTTTCAAATGCTTTCTCATTCATCCCGGCATCGACAGCTTCACGATGGTTACGGAGTCTCAATTGCGCGCGGCTTTGCCTGCGCTTGCCCGAACCGGCCTGCCCCTCCTGGTCCACGCAGAACTGCCGGGCCCCATCGATTCAGCAAAGCGGAGCCTGGCGTATGCCGATTGGTCCTGTTATCGAACGTACCTGCAATCGCGGCCGGAAAAAGCGGAAGTGCTGGCCATTCGAAAGTTGATAGCGTTGTGCCGCGAATACCACTTCCGCTTGCACATCGTGCATCTCTCCGCGAGCAGCGCACTCTCCGAACTGCGAGCAGCTCGCTCGGAAGGACTTCCGGTGAGCGTGGAAACGTGTCCGCATTATTTGCATTTTGCCGCCGAAACGATTCCAGACGGATCTACGCTGCATAAATGCGCGCCGCCGATTCGCAGCCATGACAATTGCGAGAAATTATGGCAGGCCCTTCGAGACGGGGCCATCGATCTGGTTGCAACCGACCATTCTCCTTGCCCACCAGAAATGAAACAACTTGCAAAGGGCAATTTCCAAAGCGCATGGGGCGGCATCCCAAGTCTATCCGTGGCTTTACCAGTGATGTACACCGCGGCTCGCAGGCGGGGATTTGCGCTGACCGATATCGCTCGTTGGATGTCAGAAGGGCCCGCGAAGCTAGCGGGCTGCGATTCGCGCAACGGTCGAATCGCCGCAGGATACGCTGCGGACTTCGTCGTATTTGACACGCACAGCGAGTTTGTCGTGACCAAGGAGCGGCTGCATTACCGCCATACGCTCTCTCCATATTTGGGAGAGAAGCTGCGCGGAGTTGTGAAGGCCACCTACCTTCGAGGGACCCCGGTATTCACCGAAGGCGAGTTTCCAGGAGAGCCCATCGGACAGGAGTACCGGCGTTAAGATGATGGGCATGAGAAACGACCGCATCGTGGGAACAGCCGTTCCGCGCCTGGAAGGGCGCGAGAAAATCACCGGGCAGGCGCAGTATGTGGACGACATGGTTTTGCCGGGCATGCTGTACGGGGCGACGGTGCGCGGCCAGATTGCACGCGGCAAGATCAAGAAAATCACTTTTGGTCCAGGGATCAATTGGCAAGAGTTTGTGATTGTTTCTGCAAAGGATATCCCAGGCAGGAATTGCATTGCGCTGATTGATGACGATCAGCCATGCCTAGCGGATGGGAACGTCAACCACCCCGAAGAACCAATTCTTTTGCTGGCTCATGAGGACCGCCATCTTCTGCCAAAGGCCGTGGAAGCGGTATCGGTTGAGTACGACGCACTGCCTGCCATTTTCACGATGGAAGAAAGCGAAGGCCGCAGTCAAATCATTTGGGGCTCTGACAACACCTTCAAGACCATTCTGATCGAAAAGGGCGATGTGGAGAGCATGTGGGAGAAAGCCGACTACCTTGTCGAAGGCGAATATAGGACTGGAGCGCAGGAACAGCTCTACATCGAGAACAATAGAATGATCGCGTCTTTCGAAGGCAAGCAAGGGCTCACCGTGTGGGGTTCTCTTCAGTGTCCCTACTATGTACACAAAGCATTGATGAAACTTTGCGGGCTGCCTCCGGAGCGCGTGCGGGTCGTGCAGATGGAAACGGGAGGAGCGTTTGGCGGCAAGGAGGAGTATCCCTCGATGATTGCAGCGCACGCCGCCTTGCTTGCCATCAAATCGGGACGGCCAGTGAAAATCATCTATGACCGAATGGAGGATATGGCCGCCACGACAAAGCGCCATCCTTCGAGAACCCGTCACCGCACCGCAGTGACCAAGGATGGAAAGATCCTGGGTGGAACCATCGAATTCACAATTGATGGCGGCGCCTACGCCACTCTCTCCTCGGTTGTTCTCTCGCGCGGCGCCATTCACGCCGGGGGCCCTTACTATTGGCCCAGCGTCCGAATCAGCGCGAAAGCCCTAGCCACGAATGCTCCACCCCATGGCGCGTTTCGCGGCTTTGGCGCGCCACAGTCTATTTTTGCGCTGGAACGTCACATGGACTGCATCGCGCGGGCTGTAAACCTATCCCATGTCGAGATCCGCCGGCGAAATTTCCTGAAGCCAGGGCAAAGCACAGCAACTGGCCAAACAGTGAGCGAAACGATTGACCTTGGTGGGCTGCTTGATCGTGCCCTCGAACTTTCGGACTACTCTGCAAAGAAAGACGAATTTGCTCGCGAAAATCAAAATGGCAACTGCAAAAGATCGATTGGCGTTGCTGCCTTCCTCCACGGCGCTGGATTCACGGGCGCGGGAGAGCGGTACCTCAGTTCCGTAGTTGGCGTGGAAGTTTGCGACGACGGCGGCGTACAAGTGCTCGTTTCAAGCGCTGAGTTTGGTCAAGGGACGAAGACCATTCTTTGCCAAATCGCGGCGGAGGCGCTTGGGCTGCGGTATGAAGACGTGCGATTCGCCCAGGCGGATACACAGGAGGTCCCCGACAGCGGCCCGACAGTTGCCTCGCGAACGGCAATGGTAGTCGGAAGGCTAGTGCAGTCGGCCACCGTAGGCATTCGGCAGACACTCAGGGCCAGCGGCCTCCTCGGCGAATCTTATACAGCGGAGGAATGCCGTAGCGCTTGCAGCTCGTATGTTGCAACGCACGGAAAGCTGCGTTCCTTGGCGCGCTACGAGCAGCCCGAGGACATTGTCTGGGATGAAGAAAAATATCGCGGGTCGGCGTACGCCGCATTTTCCTGGGCCGTTTACGTCGCAGCAGTTACGGTGGATCTGAGCACCTACAGCGTCACCGTGGACGACTTCGTTGCGCTTCAAGAAGTTGGAAGAGTGCTCCACCCCGTGCTGGCAAGGGGGCAGATTATTGGCGGTGTCGCTCAAGCGATCGGCTTTGCGCTGTACGAGAAAGTCGTTTGGGCCAACGGACGCATGCTGAACGGACAAATGACCAACTACATCATGCCAACGTCCGCCGACTTACCTCCCATCCGAGTGTATTTCGAGGAAAGGGGCAACGTGCACGGGGCCTTTGGCGCAAAGGGAATCGGTGAACTGCCGATGGACGGCCCTGCGCCAGCAATTGTCAACGCGGTTGGAGATGCACTGGGAACTTCTTTCGATGCGATTCCGCTGCTTCCAGAGGACATTTTTGATGCCACGGCTCGTAGACCGGCGCGTGAGGAACCTGGGGCCACGGTGCGGAGAAATCCATGAGCGAATCTCCCCACGAGAGTTCCAAAAGCGAAATCAGTCTAACGGTCAACGGAAAACGCGTTACCGTGCGTGCGTACGCAATGGAGCGCCTGTTGGATGTGCTGCGACACGACCTTGGACTGACAGGTACTAAGGAGGGCTGTGGAGAAGGCGAGTGCGGCTCATGTAGCGTGTTGCTGGACGGAGTCCTAGTAAACAGCTGCCTCATTCCCGTGCTGCAAGCAAAGGATGCCAGCATTGTTACGATTGAAGGCATCCACGCGGATGGACGGGCTTCAGTGTTGCAGCAAGCTTTTCTGGATTGTGGCGGCGCTCAATGCGGGATTTGCACTCCAGGAATGATCCTTGCAGCGTGTCACCTGCTTCAAAAAAGACCTCAACCCACAGTAGAAGAGATCAGCGAAGGACTATCCGGCAATCTGTGCCGCTGCACCGGTTATATGCAGATCATTGAAGCGGTGAAGGAAGCAGCGCGCCGAGGTTCCGCAACTTGAGGGCCCACCCCGCCGATTATGAGCTTTGTACACCCGGTGGCTTGCCGGCGGTCCTCTCGCTTTTGGCCAAGGAACCAGGTGTGTGGCTTCCCATTGCGGGCGGCACGGATGTGATGGTGCAGTATGCAGCCGGGAAGCTTCCCGCAAGAAAGCTGGTGAGCATCTGGAATCTTCCGGAGTTGCGAGGTATCGAGATTTTCCCGGGTGAGGTTCAGATTGGGGCGGGGTGTACGTATAGCGATCTTCGAGCGCACGATATTGTGGGCCGGGAGTTCCCGCTCTTGTCCAGCGCGGCAAGCTGGACAGGCGGAATCGCGAACCAGAATCGTGGAACAATCGGTGGCAACATCGTCAACGCGTCGCCAGCGGCGGATTCCCTTCCGGCTTTGCTGGTCTATGAGGCACAGTTGATACTCGTTTCTGCGAATGGAGAGCGCCGCGTTCCCTACGAGAATTTTCATGTCGACTACCGAAAGACCCGGCTTGCGCCCAATGAATTGATTCGTGCTGTGTGCCTTCCGAGACGTTTTTCGCGCTATTATGCGCGCGCGCGTAAAGTAGGCGCGCGCAAAGCCCAAGCGATTGCCAAGGTATGCCTGGCAGCACTAGGCCGCCTTGAGAATGAAGTGGTAGAGGATATCCGCCTTGCGATGGGAAGCATGGCGCCGATTCCTCTTCGTTTGGCGAAGACAGAAGCCTGTTTAAAGGGAAAACAGATCGATGCAGCGCTCATCCGGTTGGCCAGGCAAACAATCGCCGCGGAGATTCAGCCGATTGACGACGTTCGCTCCACGGCAAGGTATCGCGGGGCAGTCGCGGGAAACCTGGTTACGGAATTTCTAGAGGCGCTAAGCGCGAGTGGAATGCCAAGGATGAATGATGTGCTCGCGCGCTGGAATGCCCTGGCTCTCGAAGAAGCATCGGAGGAAATCGTATCCTGCTGCGGTTCGAAAGCTTGGGCACAAGCGATGGCGTTGCGCAGACCAATCCGCAGCGAAACCGCTCTTTTGGCAGTTTGCGATGAAGTGTGGAAGAATCTGCCTTCATCCGATTGGATGGAAGCATTCGCAAGTCATCCGCGGATTGGCGAATCGCAAAGGCCCGCGTCGGCCTCGCGACGCTCAGCAGCGTGGTCAAGGACAGAACAACAAAAGGTCAGTGGAGCCGAGGAAGAGGTTAAACTTGCTCTGGCAGAAGGCAATCGTGCCTACGAAAAACGGTTCAATCGCATCTTTATCGTTTGTGCTGCGGGAAAATCGGGGCCAGAAATCTTGGAGATTATGAAGCGCCGTCTCGAGAATGATGACAACACAGAGCTCCGCGAAGCGGCTGATCAACAACGTCAGATTATGCACATCCGTCTGAAGAAATGGCTCTCTTCATGAAACGAATCTCCATTCACGTGTTGGACATCGCTCAGGGCCAGCCAGCAAAAAACATGGCGGTGCGCCTGGAAAGGCGCGAGATCACGGGCAACTGGGTCGTGCTGGGTTCCGCGCGCACGGACACCGACGGCCGCTGTGCGCAGTTGCTTCCCGGTGAGGATGCTCTTAACGCCGGGCTCTACCGTTTGAGCTTCGATACTGCAAGTTACCAGCACGCGCAAAAGGTCGAGGGCTTCTATCCCGTCGTGGAAGTCACATTTCAAGTACACGACGGAGAATCGCAATTTCACATTCCGCTGCTGCTGAGCCCACATGGGTATACGACCTACCGGGGGAGCTGATCGAACGGCTGGGTGTGCCGGGGAGGTAAGAGCTTGAGCTCTGCCATCCGGGAATGGCTCAACCTGGGCGTGCGCTGGTTTCATGTCTTCGCGGGCATCCTGTGGGTTGGACAAACGTATTATTTCACGTGGTTGGACAGCCAGTTCGGTAAAGCCGAAAAGAGCGCCACAGACCGGAAGCCACCGACAGTGTGGATGGTACACAGCGGTGGTTTCTATACGGTCGATAAGCAGAAGTCGCTTGGGGTGAGCCCCAGGCAAGTCCGCTGGTTTCGCTGGGAAGCGATGATGACGTGGCTGAGCGGATTGGTGTTGCTCACGCTCGTCTATTACGCTAGTTCCGGGCTCACCGATCCTGACGTCGCGCAAATCTCTCAAGGACGCGCGATTGCGATTGGAGTCGCCGTCCTGGTGGGCGGATGGACGATTTACGATTTGGCGGTGCGTTCGTTTCTGGGTAAGTCAGAAGCCGTGTTTGCCACGTTTGCGTTTCTGGTGACGGCCGCCATTTCGTGGGGATTGCTGCATGTTTTCAGCGCGCGCGCCGCGTACCTTCACGTAGGAGCACTGTTCGGTACCATCATGACGCTCAACGTATGGGAGCGAATCTTACCGGCACAACGCAAGATGATCGCCGCAGCGGAAAGCGGGGCTACGTTTGACGCCAAGCTCAGCGACCAAGCAAAGCTTCGCTCCAAACACAATACCTTCATGGTCGTTCCAGTTGTTTTTCTCATGATAAGCAATCATTTCCCGGTAGCGACGTACGGGAACAGATACAGGTGGGAAATCCTAGTCGTTCTTATTGTGATCGGCTGGGCAGCGGCAAAAGTAATTCGTTCCGCCTAGAGTGCGGAGAACATTGACCCTCCGAGGGCTGATATTCAGTGGAGAAGACACTCAACACGGCAAATCTTGCGAGCGAAGTGGTAGCTCGGTGTCAGAGCCTGGCCCGCTTTAGTGAAGACGACGGCAGCATAAGCAGGACTTTTCTTTCGCCTCCCATGCGCGATTGCCATGCAGAGATTACCAAGTGGCTCAAAGCCGTGGGAGCTGAAGTGAGTCTGGATGCGGCAGGGAACTTGCGCGGTTACTATCCTGGCCTCCAGAGCGCGGCGCCGCGCTTGCTACTCGGTTCGCACCTCGACACGGTGCCGATTGCGGGAGCATATGATGGCGTTCTCGGAGTAGTTCTTGCGGTCGCGCTCCTCGAGGCTCTGGAAGGCCGGCGGTTTCCGTTTGCGATTGAAGTCATCGGATTTTCGGAAGAGGAAGGAGTTCGATTTGGTGCGCCGTTCATCGGCAGCCGCGCTCTTGTCGGCAGCTTGGATGCGGAGCTTTTGAACCGCCGGGACAAGAATGGCGTCTCCCTCGAGAAAGCGATTGAAGAGTTTGGGTTGAGGCCAGCGGAAATTCCGCAGGCCGCCCTGCGAGAGGACTGCCTGGGTTACATTGAGTTTCATATTGAACAAGGCCCTGTGCTGGAGAAACTCGGGCACCCGCTCGCGGCCGTTGACACGATCGTCGGACAGAACCGTCTGGAATTCACATTTTCCGGTCACGCGAATCACGCGGGAACAACACCGATGCATCTCCGGAATGACGCTCTCGCAGGCGCAGCGGAGTGGATTGTGGCGGTGGAAAACCACGCGCAGCACAGTCCCGGGCTGGTTGCAACCGTCGGGCTCGTCGAAGCAAAACCGGGCGCCATGAACGTGATCGCAGGCGAGGCGCGCGCAACGTTGGATCTTCGGCACGAATCGGACAGCGCTCGACTGAAGGCCTTGGAAGAGTTGACGCATGCGTCAGAGAGCATCGCGGCGAAGCGCGGCTTATCGCTGAAGTGCAGAACCCTCCTCGCGCAACGCGCCGTCTCCCTGGACCGTTTTCTAGTAGGTCAAATTGAACAAGCCATCCGGAAGGCGGACTGCGAGCCTCACCGCATGGCCAGCGGGGCGGGGCACGACGCCATGATTCTGGCGGAAAAGGTGCCTTCGGCGATGATTTTCCTGCGGACGCCAGGAGGCATCAGCCATGACCCGGCCGAATCGGTGCATTTACAAGATGTGGCAAGCGCGCTTGCATGCGGGATGAACTTGCTCGCACAATTGGCGGGGTCGCGGGAATTTATGACGAGGACGCACCGTGCATAACCTGGGCCAAACGCGCAGTTCGCACCAACCTAATCATCTGCTGCTTACTCCAGACACCTTTGTGCGGACGACGCTTCCGGGAATGAAGAATGCTTCGGCCATCGTGCATGTCGGACCGGCGCTCGGCGCCCGCTTTACAGAGTACAGCGTCGAGTTTGAAACCCAAGGAGAATTGGGACCCGCCGCTACTCAACGATTCTTCTACGTCCTCGAAGGAGCGATCCTCCTGGAAGCTGATGGGAAACATCACGAACTTTGCCCGCGCGGCTATGCCTATTTGGGCCAGCGGCTGACGCATCGAGTGGTGGCAAGACAAAAAAGTCGAATCGCGGTCATCGAAAAACAGTACGTGCTCGCTGATGGCGCCGCTGCGCCGCGCATGATAGTTTCTAGCGAAGACGCGATTGCATCACATCTGCTGGATGGCGATGTGGACTTGCAGGTGAAATGTTTGCTTCCAGACGATTCCCAATTCGATTTCGCCGTGAACACCATGGTTTATCAGCCGGGGGCCGCACTGAGCATGGTGGAGATGCACGTGATGGAGCACGGGCTGCTGATGCTCGAGGGCGGCGGCATCTACCGGCTGGGAGATTCCTGGTATCCCGTAAAGGCGGGAGACTTCATCTGGATGGGGCCCTGGTGCCCGCAGTGGTTTGGTGCCATCGGCAAAACGCCGGCGAAGTACGTCATTTATAAGGACTGGAATCGCCATCCTCTGACGAGCCCGCCACGATGAATCTCGACGTTGACCGGGGTCGCCTGATCCAGGAGATCGAAGACTTGGCGCAGATTTCCGACGCGGACGCTCCCGCAGTAACGCGGATTGCATTTACGCCAACGGACCTCAAGGCGCGCGCTTGGCTGATTGCCCGATGTGATGAAGCTGGGCTCAAGGTGTGGCAGGACTCCATCGGAAACATGTTCGCTCGTTGGGCGGGTACGGATGCGCATGCCCCGGCAGTGGGAACGGGTTCGCACATTGATGCGATTCCCAATGCAGGAAAATTTGACGGCGTTGTCGGCGTGCTCGGGGGCCTTGACGCGATACGATCGCTGAGACACAGCGGCTTTCGTCCGAAACACTCGATCGAACTGCTCGTTTTCACCTCCGAAGAGCCCACGAGGTTTGGCATCGGCTGCCTTGGCAGCCGGTTGCTTTCGGGAAGCTTGTCTCCGGACGCAGCAAAAAAATTGGTTGATAAAAATGGTGCGTCGCTCGAAGACGTCCGCCAGAAGGCAGGGTTCCAAGGAGAACTAGAGAAAGTAAAGCTACCCCACAACCACTACAAAGCGTTTGTGGAAATGCACATTGAACAAGGACCCTTGCTGGAGCGCCAAAAGGTTCCCCTCGGGATCGTGACCCGGATCGCAGCTCCAGCCAGCCTGCAAATTTCTGTCGAAGGCTCCGGCGGACATGCGGGCGGAGTCTTAATGCCCGACCGCAGAGACGCATTATGCGCGGCGGCTGAACTCATTCTTGCCATTGAAAGCGCAGCAAAAACGAGTAGTGCAATCGACACGGTAGCCACTGTAGGCATTTGCGAAGTTTTTCCCGGCGCCATCAACAGCATCCCGAGCAAGGTACATCTTGGGGTGGACATCCGAGACACTAGTCTCGAGCGGCGCGATGCGGTTATAGGCAAGGTAAAGGCCGCGCAAGAAATGATCGCGGCGAAGAGGCAGGTGTCAATTCAGGGAACGTTGTTAAACGCAGATGCTCCGGCCGAATGTGCGCCTACAATCGTCGACGCCCTGTCACAGGCCTGCACCAAGCATGGGCTGAGATTCATTACGATGGTCAGCCGCGCCTACCACGACTCGCTGTTCATGTCGCGCATCGCTCCGGTGGCCATGCTGTTCATTCCCTGCCGCAACGGATACAGCCACCGCCCGGACGAATACGCATCTCCTGAGGACATCCAGCGTGGAGTGACGATTCTTGCTGAGACGCTTGCAAGGCTGGCAGAATGAGCCTCCACCTGTTGATGCTTTGAAAGAATTAGCTTTTCCCTCCTGCGGTCGCACCCAAAGAAGCGCGAACCTTGGCGTAGCCAGGTTTGATGACGGAATAAATGAAATCGATTCGTTTGTCGTAGGGTAGAAAGGCACTCTTCATTGCGTTGATGGTGAGCCTTTCCAAATCGTCTAGGCCGAGACCAAAGGTGTCGGCAGCCGCCGTAAACTCCTTGGACATCGAGGTGTCGCTCATCAAACGGTTATCCGTATTGAGGGTGACGCGAAATTTGGCCTGGTAAAAGATTTTGAAGGGATGATCCTCAAGCCTTTTTGCAGCCCCTGTGTGGACGTTGCTAATCAGGCAGATTTCGAGGGGGATGCGTTTGTCGAGAACATACTGGGCCAGGTCGCCAAGTTTCACAGCCTTGCCATCCTCCACAGCAATGTCATCGATTAGCCGAGTGCCATGTCCAATGCGATGGGCCCCGCAGTATTGGATGGCCTGCCAGATAGACTCCTTTCCAAAACCTTCTCCGGCATGAATGGTGATGTTGAAGTTTTCGCGTTGGATGTAATGAAATGCTTCCACGTGCTTCTTGGGAGGGTAGCCGCTTTCCTCGCCGGCAAGATCGAATCCAACGATGCCTCGCCCGCGGAAGTCCACCGCCAATTCCGCCATTTCCAAAGAGACGTCCATATTGCGCATGGCGCAGATAATCACGCTGGAGCAAATACCAAAGTCCTTGCGACCACGCTCCAGACCTTTGAGCACAGCCAAAATAGCTTGCTGGTGGGTCAACCCCTTACGGGTATGAAAAACGGGGGCAAAGCGAGTCTCGAAATAAATTACACCGTCGCGGCTCAGGTCTTCCGCCTGCTCATAGGCGACGCGATCCAGCGCTTCCTCGGTCTGCATCACTGCGATAGTGTGCGCAAACCCCTCAAGGTATTTCGGCAGACTGCCCTGATTCGCGCCGTGGTGGAACCAGTTCGCCAGTTGTGCAGGATCATCCGTAGGGAGCTGACGGTAGTTGATGTCTTTTGCAAGATCAATCACTGTCCCGGGCCTAAGGACACCGTCCAGATGCTCGTGCAAAAGAACTTTCGGGAGATTTTTCACGATGGCGGCGTCCAGATTCATAACGGCCTGCGCGGTCCTCGGCCGCAGCGCACACACCGAGAATAACAAAGTAGCCGCGGGCATTTCAGGCAAAGGTGTTGTCAACCAAGGTCCCTTCCCTCGAAGGCTAGCCATTCCTCGAGCAGAGAGAACTGGGCGCAGTAGCTCAGCGCGATCTGGCCTGCTTGGAAAGCAGACGCCCTATCTATGCTCGATCCGATTTGGATTCAAGAAAGCTTTTGGAATTTGAATTGCCCCCGGTGTCCTTCGCAAGCGATCCCGCGTGAGACAGGAATTTGACTCCGACTGAAAATAAAGAGCTTAGCTTCGAGGAGGACTGTGCCAGAACTTAAGATTCTGGCGCAGGTCTGACACAGACTACCGGAAAGGGCGTGGAGCCGAGATTCGAAATGATTTAGAATCAGCTACATACCTAGCGCACCTGTAGCTCAGTTGGATAGAGCGTCTGCCTTCTGAGCAGACCGTCGCGCTTCCGCTATCTTGCTTGGGCAGTCCATTTTTACCAATAAATACGCGAGTTTTTGCAGGTTGCACCAAAAATGGGCGATTCGCTAGGCCGTTCTGTGCAACCTTTGCGCAACCTACTGCAGGGTTAGTGGCGACCCCGGCGAGACTTGAACTCGCAACCCTCGGATTAGAAGTCCGATGCTCTATCCATTGAGCTACGGGGTCGTCGATCTTGATTCTAGCATGACGGCTCGCCGAGACTTAACGATCCGCTTGTGAGGCAGAAGAAAACGATGGACTGCGCTGCGAAAATCCGCCACAGCCCGGGCGTAAGAATCGTGTTGACCTGCTTGATTTCGAGGAAGTGCGATACCCTAGCGGCGGGCCCTTAACCGATCGGCGCTCGTCGCCACGTGATACCATGTCGCTGCTATGCTCCAAAAAGCCGTGATCTCCTCTCTCCTTTTTCTTACGGGGTTTCTCCCTACGACAGCCGCCGCGCAAGAACCCGCCAAACCAAAGTAGGGGCGGAACACGCCTCTCCGCCCTCCTGCAAATGGTGTCCTAACCCGGACTTCCTCGCCAACGCAAGAAAAGCAAAGATCTCATCCGGCAGAGCTGTGCTTGGGATCACGGTTTTGGAAAACGGGAGAGCGGACGCGCGTGACATCAGCGAGGCATCGAGGACCCGGGGAATGGGTTTGCGGAAAAGCGGTGGACGCAGTCAAGAAATGGAAGTTCAAGCCAGCCACCGACCAAACTGGCAAACCGGTTAAGGCCAGGATTCTCGTGGAAATCATTTGGCATTCCTGCTCACGGTTCGCAGCGCTGAACGCAATTGCCCAAGCCTTGCAGCACGGTGGGCATTGATTTGCATTTTTGTCCGTGTAATTGTCCGTAAACTGGGTACAAAAGCAGCCAAAACAGTCCAACTCGAATTGCCGCTCTGCGTTGATTTCATTGGCTCTTCTTGATGTGACTCACTGGTGAGGCCCACTGCCATTTCGCATAATCTTGCTCCGGCGTAGAAAGCAAGAATTTTCCAACCGTCAATTTGTTGTCAGCCGTGAGCGTGAGTAAATCGGCAGGCACTGCCATGGCAACCACACCCTGGATTTTGCTCGATGCAGTGGGATTACCACCATGCCCTTCAAATTCGGCAACGCCCGGAGTAAGCGCCGCGAGCAACGCCATGTGTGCGCCGGAAGAACCGCCCATGGTCCGAATAACTTCCGCATCGATTCCGTATCGCGCTGCGTTTGCCGGCATCCAGCGAACTGCCGCTTTGACGCCCTGAATCGCGGCGGGATAAGGTGCCCTGTCGTCAATCCGATATTCGATGCAGGCCGCTGCGACGCCACGCCCGGCTAAAGCTGACGCTACACGAGCGTACCTTCGCGGTCACCCACTAACCAGCCTCCACCGCGCACGACCACTACACCGGGGCGACTCCGCGCGAGCGGCAACGGCAGATACAAATCCAAAAAGAGCTGTTGTCTCTCATATCTCGCATACGGCAACTTAGGAATTACTCGAACCTTGGGAGATGGGTGGTACTTGACGAAATTGTTGTCCTGGATTTGGGCTTTCGCGATGGCCGTATGCGTTACAGAGACACCGGCGACAAGGAACGCACATACGCTCAAAATGCCGCCGAGCCTGCCGCCGCTAATTTCCTGTATCTGACTCCTCGGCTCGGTGGTCGCAATTCTAATCAATGGGGGCAGGTCCGGGTCAGTCGGTTAGTCCGGAAATCGGGAAGGTCCTATCAGTGCCAACTTGGAGGTTTCCCGTCAATCAGGCACATTCGTAACGCCTGTCGTTTGTGATAGGTCCAATCATCCGCGTCAACAGATATCCTCGCAGCAAACTCGATGAAGGAGCGATACCGATGAATCTGCGGCTCGAAGCAAAGAGGTGGAATCGGTTCGTTGCGTTCTTGGCCAGCGCCTTCTTTTTTCTGTGCCTACCTATAGGAAGAAACGATGAATTCGATGTTCGACGTCGAATCAATCAATGTCCGGATGAGCGCAAGACGCGAGTGAAGCTGCGACTACTTACATCTGTAGGGAGGATTTGTGAAGTGCTCGTGATACTTCTTGCCGTGGCAACCGTTGTGTCAGCCGAAGCGCAGCAGAGTGGCGCAAGCGCGCCTCCAGCACAGGCTGCCGACACGCATAACAGCCGGAACTCGCTCGATTGGGCCGGCACCTACGAAGGGGTCTTGCCATGTGCTGGGCGTCCGGGCACGAAAACCAAGCTGACGCTCAACTACGATGGCTCCTACCGGCTGGTCACCCAGGCCCAGGGATCGCAGAATGCGGAAAAGTCCGTGAGCGGGGTCTTCACGTGGCAGCCCAGTGGGAACGCCATTACCCTCGACGAACGCGGCGGCCGACAGCAGTTTTTCGTGGGCGAAGGCCGACTCATACTGGTTCGCCCGGAAGGCGGCACTTCACCGTCCCCCGCAACCAATCTGGAGCTGACCCTTGTCGCGCCCGCACCCCACAGCGGGGATTTGGAGCAACAACTCGAACGCTATCGTTGGACGCTTGTCTTCGCCGCCGATGCCAACAATCGCCGCATCGCCGGTCTGCCTCCCGGCCACGACCGTCCGGTCGTGCTCAGCTTCGCCGGCTCGCGGGCGAGTGTCCAGGGACCGTGCAACCGGTTCGTCGGCGAGTATCAGGTCACTCCCGCCAAGCAGCTCACTGTCAACGTCGGCGCGTCCACCATGATGGCCTGCGATCCGGCCTTGATGCAGGCGGACTCCGTTCTGTCCAACCTGCTGGCCAAACCACCGCTAGTCCAGATCACCGGTCGCCCCTCCGCCCAGCTGCAGCTGGTATCTCCTGGCAATGGCACGCTAAACTTCACCGGCGAACCCACTCCGGAATCGCTCTACGGGGCCGGTACCACGGTCTTTCTTGAAATCGCCGCCCAATCGGTTGCCTGCCCGAATCCGCCGTCTCCCAACACCCGCTGTTTGCAGTACCGCGAGCGGCACTACGACGACAAGGGCCTGATGGTCGGAACTCCCGGCGAATGGAAGCCTCTGAGTGTCAATATCGAGGGCTTCACCCATCGCGAAGGCGTACGGAATGTCCTGCGGGTCAAGCAATTCCAAGGCCCTGCATCTGCTGGCGGCGCACCTTCCAACCTCTATGTGCTTGACCTGGTGGTAGAGACGGAAATCGTAAAGCCATAAAGCGTTGCCTCAATGGCTGCAACAGCGGGGTGGTGAAGATGATTGTCAGGCGCTGGCTAGTTCTTGACCTCACCGCTCATGGCGCGCCAGGGCTGAGCACCAGGATCAATGACCGCCCATGACATTGACTGAAGCGCGCTCGTCTTCCACGCCATGGCTGCTAAAACCCATCGCCTGGCTTTGGACTGGGCTGCGGTTCTTATTCAGCTTCCTTGTGCTGGCGTGGGCGACGCTTGTGCTCTATTGGTCGAATCTTCCGTGGGCCTGCCTACGCTTGGTTTTGGCAATCGCGTTCCTGGCATTCGGCACTTATGCGCTGTGGTGGAAGCGAAGCCTGCGCACATATCTTGCCTTCGCCGGGTTGTTCCTCGCGGTGGTTGTTTTGTACGTGTCTATCCAGCCTTCGTTCAACCGCGCCTGGCAAACAGAGGTGGCCGTGCTGCCGCAGGCGCTCCGTGATGGCGACCGCGTGTTGCTGAAGAATTTTCGCAACTTTGACTATCGCTCGACCACGGACTTCACGCCGCACTACGAATCGCGTGAAGTGTTGATCTCACATCTGACTTCGCTGGATTTCTATGTCTCCTACTGGATGCCCGGACCGGTGGCGCACACATTTCTGAGTTTCAATTTCGATAACGCGCCTCCCGTGTGCATCTCGATTGAAGCGAGACGACACGTTGGACAGGGGTTTGACCCTCTCGCCTCACTCTTCAAGCAATTCGGCTTGATCTACGTCGTGGGCGATGAGCGAGACATCGTGCGGGTACGCACGAATTACCGCCACGAGGACGTGTATCTTTACCACGTTGAA
>Ga0126383_10000628_pt1 | contig 20103 bp, 15 predicted proteins | sample PanSoiMetPlot_35_FD_96882 | JGI IMG/M metagenome (GOLD analysis project Ga0126383, IMG submission 96882) | Tropical forest soil microbial communities from Panama - MetaG Plot_35 | ecosystem: Environmental > Terrestrial > Soil > Tropical forest > Bulk soil | place: Panama | collected 2016-02-17
CGATCATCCCGCTGCTCGCGTACGCCTTATTCGGTCCAAGCCGAATCCTGGTGTTGGGCCCGGACTCCGCGCTCGCTCCCCTGATCCTGGCGGTCGTCCTGCCGCTCTCCGCGGGCGATGGGCAGCGCGCGGTCGCCCTAGCCGGCGCGATGGCGATCGTCTCGGGCGTCGTGTGTGTCGCGGCCGGCCTCGCGCGCCTCGGTTTCATCACCGAATTGCTCTCCAAGCCGATCCGTTACGGCTACATGAACGGCATCGCGCTGACCGTGCTGCTGAGTCAGGTCCCCAAGCTGCTCGGTTTCTCCGTCGACGCGGAGGGACCGCTGCGCCACGCGTGGGCAATCGTCCAGCAGGTGCTCGAGGGGCGCACGAACGTCGTCGCTTTCGCTATCGGCGCGTGCACGCTCGCGGTGATCCTGTTGCTCAAGCGCCGCCCACATGTACCGGGCATCTTGATCGCCGTGGTGGCTGCCGCCGTGGTGGTCGGGGTACTGGACCTCGCAACGCGCGCAAGCGTGTCCGTTCTCGGGCCTTTGCCGCAGGGTCTGCCCACGCCGACCCTTCCTCTCATCCGCCCCGACGACCTGGTGCCGGTCCTGATGGGGGGCGTCGCCGTGGCGCTCGTGTCCTTCGCCGACACGAGCGTGCTGTCCCGCACCTTTGCGGCGCGCTTGCGCACGCCGGTGGATCCGAACCAGGAGATGGTGGGCCTCGGCGCGGCCAACCTGGCCGCCGGCTTCTTTCAGGGCTTCCCGATCAGCAGCAGCGCGTCGCGGACCCCGGTGGCCGAAGCGGCGGGCGCGAGGACCCAGCTGACCGGGGCCGTGGGTGCGGTTGCGATCGCACTGCTACTCGTGCTCGCTCCGGAGCTGCTCCGGAATCTGCCGAACTCCGCGCTTGCTGCCGTCGTCATCGCCTCGGCCATCGGGCTGATCGAGATCTCCGACCTGCGCCGCATCTACCGCATCCAGCGGTGGGAATTCTGGCTATCGATCGTCTGCTTCGCGGGGGTCGCAGTGCTCGGCGCCATTCCCGGCATCGCGCTCGCGATCGTGATCGCAGTGATCGAATTCCTCTGGGACGGCTGGCGCCCGCACTCTGCCGTGCTCGGGCGAGTCGACCACGTCAAGGGTTATCACGACATCGCCCGCTATCCCGATGCCCGCGTCATACCGGGACTCGTGCTGCTCCGTTGGGATGCGCCGCTGTTCTTCGCCAATGCCGAGCTGTTCCATGATCGCGTCCTCGAGACGGTAGCGAGCTCCCCGACGCCGGCGCGATGGCTGGTGGTCGCGGCCGAGCCGGTCACGAGCGTCGACGTGACCGCCGCCGACATGCTCGCCGAGCTCGACGACACCTTGCACGCGGCGGGCATCGAGCTGTGCTTCGCCGAGATGAAGGATCCGGTCAAGGACAAGCTGAAGCGGTTCGGGCTCTTCAAGCGGTTCGGCGAGACGAGTTTCTTTCCGACGATCGGCGAAGCGGTGAGCGCCTACCTCGAAGCCCACCCCGTCGAGTGGGTGGACTGGCAGGACCGCACGCTGTAGGGCGCGATCGGAGTCACGCGAGAGGGATAGGGATCGACTTCACGCGCTCGGCGGATGCACGATTCGCGCGATTGGGCGAGAAGCGCGGTCATGCCGAAGCCCTCACTGGATGCTCATGGTGGGGACCGTATCGGGCACAGCGAGCACGGCTTCGGTCGCGGCCACGACTTGCTCGACCGACACGCCGGGCGCAGTCTCCATGAGGGTGGCGCGGCCGCCGGGGAACGCGATCACGGCCATCTCGGTGACCAGGAGATCGACCGGCCGCACGGAGGTGAGCGGCAGGGTGCACTGCTTAACGAGCTTCGACTTGCCCTTCGCACTGTGCTGCATGGCGATCACGACGCGCTTCGCGCCCGATGCGAGATCCATCGCGCCGCCCATGCCCGGCACCATCTTTCCGGGGATCATCCAGTTGGCGAGCCGGCCGGAGCCGTCGACCTGCAGGCCGCCGAGCACGGTCATGTCGACATGCCCGCCGCGGATCAGGCCGAAGGACATCGCGCTGTCGAAGGTGGAGGCTCCCGGCAGCGCCGCCACCGGTTGTCCGCCGGCGTCGGTGAGGAGGCGGTGGTGCATCCCCTCTTCGGGCACGGTGCCGGTGCCGATCAGTCCGTTCTCGGATTGAAAAAAGACGTGCATTCCATTGGGCACGTAGCGCGCGACCAGCGTCGGGATGCCGATCCCGAGGTTCACGAGCATGCCGGAACGGAGTTCGAGCGCGATGCGCTTCGCGATGACGGTTTGCGCGTCCATGCGGGTCAGCCTCCCGTGACGAGATAGTCGACGAGCGGCGCGGGCGTCACGACGTGGTCCGGCGCGATTACCCCGACCGGCACGATGTTGTCCGCATCGACGATCACCGTGTCGGCAGCGAGCGCGATCACCGGATTGAAGTTCCGCGCGGTGAGCGCGTAGTAAAGGTTGCCGAGGTAATCCGCGAGAAAGGCGTTGACGAGCGCGAACGCGGCCCGCAGCGCGGTTTCCAGCAGATAGTCCTTGCCGGCCACCGCGAGCTTCTGCTTGCCCTCCTCCACGGCGGTGCCGACGCCGGTTGGCGTCAGGATGCCGCCGAGGCCACAGCCGCCGGCGCGGATCCGCTCCACGAGCGTCCCCTGCGGCACGAGATCGACCTCCATCTCCCCGGCGATCATCTGCCGCTGGGTCTCGGGATTGGTGCCGATGTGGCTCACGATCGCCTTGCGCACGAGCTTCGCCGTCACCAGCTTGCCGATGCCGACGCTGGGCATCGCCGTGTCGTTCGCGATCACGGTCAGGTCGCGCTTGCGCTGTCGCACGAGCTCGTCGACGATCCGCTCCGGCGTTCCGACGCCCATGAACCCGCCGATCATGAGGCTCGCGCCGTCGGGGATCATGGAGACGGCCTTCTCCAGGGAGATCGTCTTCATCGTCATTCCGCTCCCACGTCGCTGTTAATCGGGTGGTGAATCGATGGTCCCGCAGAAGAGCTCGACGTTGCCGTCCGCAGGGCTCGTGCGGATGACGATCGCGTAGTGCGCACGGCGCAGCGCGTCGAGCGTCAGCGGCGCAGTATTGGATACCCTGAAGGGGCCGCCAAGCGGCGTTATGGCGGCGGTCCTTACCGACTGCGCGAGCACGCGATCGGTCAGCGCATACCGCGGTTGCGCCGGCAGGCTGTTGCAGGGGCCGTCGTAGAGAAACGTGTAGAGATGCACCGGTCGGGAGGCGAACAGCGGTGCTACACCGCTCACCTCGACCACGACGTTGGTCGTCTCGCCGCGCGGAATCAGGAATGCGCGCCCGATCTCGCCGGCGACGCGCGGCGTGGCGCCGAGCGGAACGGTGAGCACGGCCTCCTCCATTCTGTCCGCGCAGCCCGCAAGCGCAACCGCAGCGGCGAGCGCACCCGAGCTCATCGGGGCGAGCCCGACACTCACCCGAGTTCCCGCGTGAGCTCCGGTACGATCTTGAACAGATCCCCGACGATGCCGTAGTCGGCCACCTGGAAGATCGGCGCCTCTTCGTCCTTGTTGATCGCGACGATCACCCGGCTGTCCTTCATGCCCGCGAGGTGCTGGATCGCGCCCGAGATCCCCACCGCGATGTACAGCTCGGGCGCGACGATCTTGCCCGTCTGCCCGACCTGCCAGTCGTTCGGCACGAAGCCGGCGTCCACCGCGGCGCGGCTCGCGCCCATCGCGGCGTTCAGCTTGTCCGCGAGCGGCTCGAGCAGCTTGAAGTTCTCGCCAGAACCCATGCCGCGTCCACCGGAGACGACCACCCGCGCTGCGGTGAGTTCGGGGCGTTCGCTCTTCGTCAACTCGCGCCCGAGGAGCGTCGTCAGCCCCGCATCCGGCCCGGCCGCGAGCTTCTCGACCGCCCCGCTTCCGCCGGTGGCGCCGACCGCCTCGAACCCGGTCGAGCGCACCGTGATCACCTTGATCGGATCCTTGGACTGGACAGTCACCAGCGCATTGCCCGCATAGATCGGGCGCACGAACGTGTCGGGCGATCTGACTGCGACGATGTCTGAGATCTGCGCGACGTCGAGGAGCGCCGCCACGCGCGGTCCAAGGTTCTTCCCGAACGTCGTCGCCGGGAGCAGCACGTGGCCGTAATCCTTCGCGAGCTGCACGACGAGCGGCCCGAGATTCTCCGCGAGTTCGTCCTTGTACTGCGGCGCCTCGGCCAGGAGCACCTTGGCCACGCCTTGCGCCTGGCTCGCGGCCCGCGCCACGGCCTCGCAGCCGGCGCCGGCAACCAGGACGTGAATGTCGCCCCCGATGGACTTCGCCGCGCCCAGCGTATTGAGCGTCGAGGCCTTCAGGCGCGTATTGTCGTGTTCGGCGATGAGGAGGATAGGCATCAGATCACCTTCGCTTCATTGCGCAGCTTCTCGACCAGCGCCTTGGCATCGGCAACCTTGGCGCCACCCTTCCGTTTGGCCGGCTCCTCGACCTTGAGCGTGGCGAGGCGCGGGGCCACATCCACGCCGAGCGCCTCGGGCTTCAGGATCGCCAAGGGCTTCTTCTTCGCTTTCATGATGTTGGGCAGGGTCACGTAGCGCGGTTCGTTCAGCCGGAGATCGGTAGTGACCACCGACGGCAGCTTCATCGCGAGCGTCTCGAGGCCGCCGTCGACCTCGCGCACCACCTCGGCCTTCCCATCGGCGATCTTCACCTTCGAGGCGAAGGTGGCCTGCGGCCAGCCGAGCAGCGCAGCGAGCATCTGGCCGGTCTGGTTCGCGTCGTCGTCGATCGCCTGCTTGCCGAGAATCGCGAGCCCAGGATTCTCCTTCGCGACGATTGCCTTCAGGAGCTTGGCGACCGCAAGCGGTTGGAGCTCCGCGTCGGTCTCGACGAGAACCGCGCGGTCGGCACCGATCGCCAGCGCCGTGCGCAGCGTTTCCTGGCAGGCGGCGACGCCGCAGGACACTGCCACCACTTCGGTGGCGACACCGGCTTCCTTCAGCCGCACCGCCTCCTCGACCGCGATCTCGTCGAAGGGATTCATCGACATCTTCACGTTCGCGGTCTCGACGCCGCTGCCGTCCGCTTTCACGCGGACCTTCACGTTGTAATCGACCACACGCTTGACCGATACGAGGATTTTCATGGGGACGGGCCCTTTCTTCGCCGGGACGGCGACACTCGCTCGCGAGGCACCGACCTTTCCCCACCCCGCTCGAGCCTGCGGCAACTTATAGCGGACCGTCGGGGTTCCTCACCCCCCGCGACGTGGGGGCCGTCGCAAGCGCTCGTGCCGGCCCCGCGTGCATACCCCCCCTGACGCCGGGGGGGAGTTCGCGCCGCGCCTCCGGACAATTGCGGTCTTGAACGCTGGCGCAAGGCACCGGCGAACGAACGACTTGAAGATCACCAGGAGGAGGGGGAGTGGAAGGCGTTAGGGCGAATGGAACGTCGGGGCAGGTGACGGTGCGGGCGGCGGCGGCGTTGACCGCGGCGCTCGCCGTTGGAAGCGCGCTCGCATTCGAGTTCGACACCGGCAACCCGGACGTGTCGATCCGTTGGGACAACACCGTACGGTACAACCTCGGCGTGCGCGTCGAGGCTCGCGACAACAAGATCGGCAACTCCGCCGTGTCGGACGAAGGCACCTATAGCTTCGACCAGGGCGACATCGTGACGAGCCGCTTCGACCTGCTGTCCGAGTTCGACTTCGTCTACCAGAAGCGCTACGGCTTCCGGGTAAGCGGCGCCGCCTGGTGGGACCCTGCCTATACCGACAACAGCAAGTCGAACCCCAACCCGCCCCTCGTCAACATTCCGAGCTATATCAACCACAAGTACACCTCGTACATCAACCGCTACTACCAGGGCCCCTCCGCGGAGTGGCTCGACGCGTTCGTGTTCGGGAAGTGGGACCTCGGGGAGGTCCCTACCACCCTCAAAGTGGGGCGGCAGAGCCTCTACTGGGGCGAATCGCTGTTCCTCGGCGGAAACCTGCACAGCATCGCCTACGCCCAGAACCCCCTCGACCTGCAGAAGGGCTTCGCCACGCCGGGCGTCGAGGCGAAGGAGCTGTTCCGGCCGCTCGGCCAGGTCTCCGCGACCGCGCAGCTTACCGAGACGTTTTCGCTTGGCGCGCAGTACTTCTGGGAATGGCAGGAGTTCCGCTACCCGGAAGGCGGCACTTACACCGGCCCGGTCGACTTCGTTTTCAACGGTCCGCAGCGGCAGTTCCTCTCGACGGCGCTCGGCTTCGCCACGCGAGGGGCTTCGCTCAACCCCGGTCAAGGCGGCGACTGGGGCGTCGCCGCTCGCTGGAGTCCAGCATGGCTGGATGGAACCGTCGGGCTCTATTACCGCAATTTTTCCGACAAGCTGCCGCAGACCCTGCTCACCAAGGTCGGCGTCAACACCAGCATCTATAACCTGATCTACAAGAGCAACATCGACCTGTGGGGCATCAGCCTCGCGAAGAACATCGCGGGGATCAGCGTCGGGGCGGAACTCTCCTACCGCCACAACACGCCGCTCAATGCGCAGGTCCTCGGCAACGCGTCGGCGTCGGGGCCGATTGCCCAGGGCTCGACGCCCGGTCCCGTCGGCGACACCTATCACGGCCTGGTCAACTTCGTCGGCATCGTCCCGAAAACGCCGGTGTTCGACACGGCGAACTACGGACTGGAGCTCACGTGGAGTCACTGGGCGAAGGTGACGAGCGGCCAGAACCTGTTCTTCGCCGTAGGCTATCCAGGATGCACGGTCCAGGGCCGCCCCGGAGACAAGTGGGACGGGTGCACGACCAAGAACTTCTGGGGGCTCGGGCTGTCTTTCACGCCGACGTGGTTCCAGGTGTTCCCGGGCGTGGATCTCCAGGCGCCGCTCACGTTCGCGACCGGGCTGAGCGGCAACGCGGCAACCGTCTTCGGCGGCAACGAAGCCAACGGCAACTATACGATCGGCGTCGGCGCCGACATCTACCAGAAGTACCGCATCGACTTGAAGTACATCGACTGGTTCGGCCGTTACAAGGACAACGGCGTCGCGGTAACGAGTCAGAACGGCTTCACGACCCTGCTGAGGGACCGCGGTTTCATCAGCCTCACCCTCAAGGCCACCTTCTAGTTCTAGATTAGGAGAATTCGATGAATTTCACCAAGACACTGACAGTCGCCGCGCTGGCGATCGCCTATGGCGGCCTCGCCCACGCGGCCGTCACCGCCGACGAGGCGAAGAAGCTCGGCACGACGCTCACCGCGGTCGGCGCCGAGAAAGCGGGCAACCCGACGAAGACGATTCCCGAGTACACGGGCGGACTCACCACGCCGCCGGCCGGCTTCAAGCCCGGCGACGGCATCCGGCCCGACCCGTTCGCCGCCGAGAAGCCGCTCTTCGCGATCGACGCGAAGAACATTGCGCAGTACGAGGCCAACCTCACCGAGGGCACGAAGGCGCTCATGAAGGCGTACCCGAGCTTTCGCGCCGACGTCTACCCGACGCACCGCACGGTAGCGTTTCCGAAGTTCGTGATCGAAAACACCGCGGCCAATGCCATTCGAGCGAAGACGACGAACGACGGCCGCTCGATGCAGGGCGCCCACGCAGGGTTCCCCTTCCCGATTCCGCAGGACGGCTACGAAGCGATGTGGAATCACCTGGTGCGCTTCAACGGCCAGAGCTACGAGTCGAAGTACCGCAACATCAACATCGACTCGAGCGGCCGGCCGACGCTCGCGACCGAGGGTCTGAGCGTCCAGGAGTACCCGTTCTGGGACGCGAACAAAAAGGAAGCGGAAACCTACTGGCGAATCAAGCTCACCTACACCGGGCCCGCGCGCCGCGCAGGTGAGGCGCTGCTGCTCGTCGATCCGCTCGACATCGGGTCGAAGGACCGTCGCGCGTGGAGCTATCTGCCGGGACAGCGCCGCGTGAAGGTCGCCCCCGATCTCTCGCACGACACCCCGAATCCCGGGACGGCCGGCGCCACGACGTTCGACGACACGTTCATCTTCAACGGCTCGATGGAGCGCTTCGATTTCAAACTGGTCGGCAAGAAGGAGATCTACGTTCCGTACAACGCGTACGCGGCGGTCTACAAGGCCAAGCAAGACGAGCTGCTCAAGCCCAACCACCTCAATCCCGACGTCGTGCGCTGGGAACTGCATCGGGTGTGGGTGGTCGAGGCGACGCTGCGTCCGGGTAAGCGGCATATCTACAGCAAGCGCGTCTTCTATCTCGACGAGGACTCGTGGGCGGCGCTCGCATCGGACGAGTACGATGCGCGTGGGCAGCTCTACCGTGCCGGGTTCGCCTTCATGGCGCCGAGCTACGACCTGCCCGCGCCGTACACGGACATGTTCGTCCACTACGACCTGGTTGCGCGCGTCTATTCGCTGACCGGCTTCATCTCCGAGACCGGCGGAGTGCGCTTCACGAAGCCTCTCCCCGACCGCGAGTGGACCGCGGACGCAATCGCCGGTAGCGGCATCCGTTAGCAATGCAAGCGGGCGCCGCGGCGCGGCGCCCGCGCAACCCACCAGGAGGGGGCATGTCGCAGCGAACGTTCAGTGCAGCGCTGGCGGCGCTCGCGTTGCTCGCCCCGGCCGTTGCGCCGGCGGCCGAGTTTCGCGACGTGCTTGACACGCCGGCGACGGCGAGCGCGCTCGCGCCGATGGGTCTCCTCAACGGGCTCGCCCGGGCGGGGAAGCGCGTCGTCGCGGTCGGCCAGCGCGGGCACGTCGTCTATTCGGACGACGCGGGCCGCAGCTGGGTGCAGGCGAAGGTTCCGGTCAGCGCGGACCTCGTCGCGGTGTCGTTTCCGACGCCCGATCAAGGTTGGGCGGTGGGTCACGACGGCGTGGTGCTGCACAGCGCCGACGGCGGCGCGACCTGGATGCGCCAGCTCGACGGACGAAGCGCAGGCCAGGCGATGGTGACGTACTACACCGCCGAAGCGGCAAAAGGCGCCCTGGGTTCGCCCGAGCAGGCGGCAAAGCTGGTCGAGGAGGCGAAGCGTTTCGCCGAGCAGGGCCCGGAGAACCCGTTTCTCGACGTGTGGTTCCAGGACGAGCGCACGGGGTTCGTCGTCGGCGTGTTCAACCTCATCTTCCGCACCAACGACGGCGGCAAGACTTGGGAGCCGTGGTTCCACCGCACCGACAATCCGAAGACGCTCCATATGTATGCGATCCGCCCGGCGGGGGGAGAGCTGTACATCGTTGGCGAGCAGGGGCTCCTGCTCAAGCTCGATCCGCAGGCCAGCCGGTTCCGGGCGCTCGAGTCGCCTTACAAGGGAACGCTGTTCGGTGTAACCGGCAGCGCGAAGAGCGTCCTGGTCTTCGGGCTGCGGGGCAATGCGTACCGCAGCACCGACGGCGGCAAGAGCTGGCAGAAGATCGAGACGGGCCTGCAGGTCGGCCTCACCGGCGGTGCCACCGACGCCGGACGCATCATGCTCGTGAGCCAGGCGGGCCACGTGCTCGTCAGCGCGGACGACGGCGCGACCTTCAGGCCGGTGAAAATCGAGCGGCCGACGCCGGGGGCGGCGGTCGTGGGCGCGGACCAGGATGTCGCCGTGATCGCCGGCCCGCGCGGCGTGCGCGCGCTGCCATTGAACTAGCAATCGGACGGGAACGAACATGGCCATCGGCACCGATTCGCTCGACCTCATGCCGGTCGTGCGCGACCTCGCCGACTTCGACCCGAAGTCCGGCAGCCGCCTCGAACGGCTGATCTTCAACAACCGGCTCGTCGTGGTCGCCGTGTGCGCGGCGATCACCGTGATCCTCGCGATCGTCGCGGCGACGAAGCTCACGCTCAACGCGAGCTTCGAACGGATGATTCCGCAGAGCCAGCCTTACATCAAGAACTACCTCGAGCACCAGAAGGACCTACGCGGCCTCGGTAACGCCCTGCGCGTCGTGGTGGCGAACACCAAGGGCGATATCTACGACCCGGCCTACCTCGAGACGCTCAAGAAGGTGAGCGACGAGCTCGTCCTCACGCCGGGCGTGGACCGCGCGTGGGTCAAATCGCTGTGGACGCCGAACGTGCGCTGGACGGAAGTCACCGAAGAGGGCTTCCGCGGCGGTCCGGTCATGCCGGACAACTACGACGGCTCGTCGGGGGCGACCGAGCAGCTGCGCGCGAACATCGCGCGCTCCGGCATCGTCGGCAGCCTGATCGGCAACAATTTCCAGTCCAGCATGATCTTCGTGCCGCTGCTCGACCGCGACCCGACGAGCGGCAAGGCGATCGACTACCGCGGTCTGTCGCGCCTCCTCGAGGACAACGTGCGGGCGAAGTACGAGCTCTCCCGGGCGATCGAGGACAAGGTGCGCTCCCAGGAGACGCCGGCGATCCGCATCTACGTCATCGGCTTCGCCAAGCTGGTCGGCGACCTGATCGAGGGGCTCGCCCAGATGATGACGTACTTCGCCGTGGCCGCGGCGATCGCGACGCTGATCATCTTCCTCTACACCCGCTGCGTGCGCAGCACCGTGCTCGTCATCGCCTGCTCGGTCGTTGCGGTGGTCTGGCAGCTCGGCCTCGTCGCCGCGCTCGGCTTCGAGCTCGACCCGTTCTCGATCCTCGTGCCGTTCCTCGTCTTCGCGATCGGCGTGTCGCACGGCGCGCAGAAGATGAACGGCATCATGCAGGACATCGGCCGCGGGACGCACCGTCTGGTCGCGGCGCGCTACACCTTCCGCCGACTGTTTCTCGCCGGGCTCACCGCCCTCCTCGCCGACGCGGTCGGGTTCGCGGTGCTCATGGTGATCGACATCCCGGTGATCCGGGACCTCGCGCTCGCCGCGAGCATCGGCGTCGCGGTGCTGATCTTCACCAACCTCGTGCTGCTCCCGGTGCTGCTGTCGTACACCGGCGTCAGCGCGGCCGCGGCCGAGCGCAGCCTGCGCGCCGAGAACGAGGAGACGCGCGGCAAGGGCCTCGGGGCGCTCTGGTCGTGGCTCGACCGGTTCACCGAGCGGCGCTGGGCGCTCGGCGCGATCGGCGTGGCGGCGGCGCTCGCCGTCGCGGGTTTTGCGGCCAGCACCAAACTGCAGATCGGCGACCTGGACGCCGGCGCCCCCGAGCTGCGTCCCGACTCGCGCTACAACCGCGACAACGCCTACATCACCGCCAATTACTCGCTCTCGAGCGACCAATTCGCGGTCATCGTCAAGACGGCGCCCGAGGGCTGCCTGAAGTACCGCACGCTGGTGGAGGCCGATCGCCTCGCCTGGACGCTGCAGCGGGTGCCGGGCGTGCAGACCACGGTCTTTCTCGGCAACGCGGTCCGACAGATTACCGCCGGCTCTTATGAAGGCAGCCCGAAGTGGCTGACGATCGCGCGCAACCAGGATGTCCTCAACTACGGCGCGCAGCAGGCTTCGGTCAACAACCCGGATCTCTTCAACACCGACTGCTCGGTGATGCCGGTCATCGGGTACCTCACCGATCATCGGGCCGACACGCTCGATCGCGTCGTCCGCGCGGCGGCGCAGTTCGCCGCGGATCATAGCGAGCCGGACCGCCAGTTCCTCCTCGCGGCCGGCAGCGCCGGCATCGAGGCGGCGACTAACATCGTCGTGCGCAAGGCTTGGCGCGAGATGCTGCTATACGTTTACGCCGCCGTTGCCCTGCTGTGCTTCATCACCTTCCGCAGCTGGCGCGCGGTGGTCGTCGCCATCCTGCCGCTCGCGGTCACCTCGATCCTGTGCGAGGCCCTCATGGTGACGCTCGGGATCGGCGTGAAGGTCGCGACGCTCCCGGTGATCGCGCTCGGCGTGGGAATCGGCGTCGACTACGCGCTCTACCTGCTGAGCGTTCAGCTCGCGCAGCAGCGCGCCGGCGCGCCGCTGAAAGTCGCGTACCAGCGCGCCGTGCAGTTCACCGGCAAGGTCGTCGCGCTCGTCGGGGTGACGCTCGCCGCCGGGGTGGTGACGTGGGCCTGGTCGCCGATCAAGTTCCAGGCCGATATGGGGATCCTCCTCACGTTCATGTTCCTGTGGAACATGATCGGGGCGCTGGTGCTCATTCCGGCGCTGTCGCATTTCCTGCTCAACCGTCGCACCACCTCGCCGGTGGTTGCGCCCGCGCACCCCGCCCATGCCTGACCGTGGGCGCGTGGAGATCTCACGCACTCCGAGAGTTTGATCGCCAGTTACTAGGGTAGGAGGGATCATGATCACCTTTGGCCGCTGGGGCGTGATGGCTGTGGCAGGGGTGATCTGCGCATGTGCGTCCGCGCCGGGTCCAGGCTCCCGCGACACATTCAACGTCCGGCTCATCGCGGGACCCCAGAATGCCGGCCAAGTCGGCGAAGCATCGTTCACGGCGGAAGGTGACGCCACCAACGTCGTCCTGTTCTTGAGCGGTGTACCCGAGCGAGTAACGAGACCCGTCCATCTCTACACCTACATTTACGAGGGGACGTGCGGCAACCTGAGTCCGAAACCAGCGTTCTCGCTCAATGAGGTCGTCCTCGCAAGAGCCACCAGTTCGAGCGGGCCAGGCTTCACCCTCGACAAGGTGGCGCCCGTGCCGTTGCCAAAGCTCCGCTCCGGGCCCTACGCAATCGTAGTGCGCACCCAGGCGCCGGATCTCGATCAGGAGATGTTCTGCGGGAACATCAAGTGAGCGTCGGCCGCCCCTCGGCATTCACAAACCGCCTCCCGAATCCACTCCCAGCGAGCCACCGATGACCACCTACCTTGCACCCGTACGCGACATGCGCTTCGTGATGAACGACCTCGCGGGCTTGAGCGGCTTGCAGTCCTTGCCCGGCTTTGCCGACGCGACGCCGGAGCTGGCGGACGCCGTGCTCGAGGAGGCCGCCAAGCTCGCCGCCGAAGTGCTCGCCCCTCTCAACAAGCCCGGCGATGCGCAGGGGGCGCGGCTCGGCAAGGACGGCGTGATCGCGGCCGATGGATTTGCGAAGGCCTACCGGCTGTTCGTCGAGGGCGGATGGAACGGCCTCGGCGGCGACCCGGAGTTCGGCGGGCAGGGGCTGCCCTCGCTCGTGCACGCCGCGACGGTCGAGATGTGGAACGCGGCCAACATGTCGTTCGCCCTGTGTCCGATGCTCACCATCGGCGCGATGGAGGCGATCAAGGCGCACGGTTCCGCTGAGCAGAAAGCGCGCTATCTGCCAAAGCTCGTGAGCGGCGAGTGGACCGGCACGATGAATCTCACCGAGCCCCAGGCGGGATCGGACCTCTCGGCGGTGCGCACGCGCGCGGTGCCGGAAGGCGACCACTACCGCATCCGCGGCCAGAAGATCTTCATCACGTGGGGCGACCACGACATGGCGGCGAACGTCATCCATCTCGTCCTCGCCCGGCTGCCGGACGCGCCCGAGGGAACGCGCGGCATCTCGCTCTTCCTCGTGCCCAAGTTCCTGGTCCGCGCCGACGGCAGCCTCGGCGCACGGAACGACGTGCAGTGCGCGTCCATCGAGCACAAGCTCGGCATCCACGCGAGCCCCACTTGCGTCATGAGCTTCGGCGACGGCGAGGGCGCGATCGGCTACCTCGTCGGCCGCGAGAACCAGGGCCTCGCACACATGTTCACCATGATGAACGAGGCGCGCCAGAAGGTCGGGCTGCAGGGGCTCGGCATCGCGGAGCGCGCCTATCAGCAGGCGCGCGAGTACGCACGGGAGCGTGTCCAAGGACGCCTCGCCGGCCGCAAGAGCGGCGAGCGCGTCACGATCGTCCACCACCCGGACGTGCGCCGCATGCTATTGACCATGAAGTCGCAGGTCGAGGCGATGCGCGCGTTCGGCTACGTCGTGGCGGCGGACATCGATCTCGCCCACCGCCATCCCGACGCGGCGGAGCGCCGGAGACGGCAGGACCGCGTGGAGCTGCTCACGCCGGTGCTGAAGGGCTGGTGCACCGAGCTCGGGCAGGAGATCGCCTCGCTCGGGGTTCAAGTTCATGGCGGCATGGGCTACATCGAGGAGACCGGCGCCTGCCAATACCTGCGCGACGCCCGCATCGCCACGATCTACGAGGGGACGACCGGGATCCAGGGCGGCGATCTCGTCGGGCGCAAGCTCGCGACCGACCAGGGCGCAGGGATGCGCACGCTCGTCGCCGAGATGCGCGCGACCGAGGCCGAGCTCACCCACGCGGACGACGCGGACCTTGCCGCGATCGCGGCCGCCCTCGGCGATGCGATCAAGACGCTCGAGACGAGCACGGCCGCCGTGTTGCGTCACCTCGCCGCCAGTCCGGACGCCGCGCTCGCGGCCTCGGTGAACTACCTGATGCTGCTCGGCTACGTATGCGGCGGGTGGCAGATGGCGCGCGCCGCCGCGGCCGCGCGTGCGCGGCTCGCCGCCGCGGACGACGAAGGGTTCCACCGGGCCAAAGTCGCGACTGCGCGCTTTTATGCCGAGCAAGTCCTGCCGAAGGCATCGTCGCTCGCGGCCGCGGTGCTGAGCGGCGCATCGACTGCGCTAGCGGTCGACGAGGCCCAGCTCTGAAGTGAAGGAGGGATCATGTCGGCTGAAGGCCTCAGTCTCGGGAACATCCAGGCGTTCGTCGGGCGGGAGCTCGGCGCGTCGGCATGGATGACGCTCGACCAGCAGCGCATCGACGAGTTCGCTCACTGCACCGGCGACCGTCAGTGGATCCACGTCGACGTCGAGCGCGCGCGGCGCGAGAGCCCGCTCGGGACGACGATCGCTCACGGCTACCTGACGCTCGCGATGGTCGCGCAGAGCACGTTCGAGGTCCTCGTCGAGCCTGCTGGCATCGCGCAGGCGCTCAACTATGGGCTCGACCGCGTGCGCTTTCTCGCGCCGGTCAAATCCGGCGCCCGCGTGCGCAACCGCATCAAGCTCCTCGCCGCGGAGGCGAAGGGCGAGGGACGGTTCCTGCTCACGACCGAAAACACGATCGAGATCGAGAACGAGGCCAAGCCGGCATTGATCGCGCAGGTGCTGGTGATGGCGTTCGCGGAGACGAGCGCACGCCTCGCGCAAGGGGGTCGGCAATGACGCGGCGCAAGGACGACGAGCGCCGCGCGAGCGAGGCCGAGCCGCTCGCCGGGCGTGCCGCCGAGGAGATGCTCGGGCCGAACCCGTTCATCGGCCTGCGTCCGGAGGATGTTGCGGAAACCGTCCGGGTCATCGGCACGCAGGCGGTCAAGCAGCCCGGCCTCGTGCTCGAACAGGAGGCGGCCCTCGCCAGGGACCTGGTGGCGGTGCTGTGCGGCAACGCCGACCTCACCCCCGAGAAAGGCGACCGGCGCTTCGCCGACAGCGCCTGGCAGGCCAATCCCTTCTACCGCATCTATCTCCAGGGGTACCTCGCGTGGAGCCGCGCGCTCGACGGTTTCGTCGAGAAGGCTGCCGTCGACGAGCGCACTCGCGAGCGCATCCGTTACGTCATGTCGCTCGCGACCGAAGCGTTCGCGCCGACCAACACCCTCGCCGGCAACCCGGCCGCGCTCAAGAAGATGATCGATTCGGGCGGCGGAAGCGTCCTTGCCGGGTTGCAGCAGATGCTCGCCGACCTAGTGACCAATCGCGGCATGCCGGCGCAGGTCGACAAGCAGGCCTTCCGCGTCGGCGAGAACCTTGCCCAGTCGCCCGGCGCGGTCGTGTTCGCAAACGAAGTGCTCGAGCTGATCGAGTACGCGCCGGCGACCGCCGAGGTGCACGCGCGGCCACACCTCATTGTGCCGCCGCAGATCAACAAGTTCTATGTGTTCGACCTGTCGCCCGCCAAGAGCATCGTCGGCTACCTGGTGCGCGGCGGCTTCCGGGTCTTCGCCGTGAGCTGGCGCAATCCGACGCCGGAGCAGCGCGACTGGAACATGGACACGTACGCCGGCGCGCTCGTCGAGGCGATCGAAGCGGTGCGGGAGATCACCGGTGCCGCGGACGTGAACCTGCACGCCGCCTGCTCCGGCGCGATGACCGCGGCGGCGCTGCTCGGCCATTACGCCGCGCGCGGCGAACGCCCCGTACACGCGACCACGCTGATGGTCGCGGTCCTGGGAGTGAACGAAGGCTCGCAGCTCGGCCTCTTCGCCACGCCGGAGACGATTGCCGCGGCGAAGCGCGGCTCAGCCGCGAAAGGCGTCCTCGACGGGCGCGAGATGGGGCGCGTGTTCGCATGGCTGCGCCCGAACGACCTCGTGTGGAACTACTGGGTCAACAACTACCTGATGGGGCAGCCGCCGCCGGCGTTCGACGTGCTGTACTGGAACAACGACACCACCAGGCTGCCGGCGCAGTTCCACGGGCAGCTCTTGGACATCTTCGCAGGCGATCTGCTGCGCCGGCCCGGCGCGTTCACCGTGCGCGGCACGCCGATCGACCTCGGGAAAGTGGATTGTGAGAAGTTCGTGCTCGCGGGCATCACCGACCACATCACCCCGTGGCGGGCGGTTTACGACCTCGCGCGCACGCTCGGCGGGTCCGGCGAATTCGTGCTGAGCTCGAGCGGCCACGTGCAGAGCCTGCTCAATCCGCCGGGCAACCCGAAGGCGCGGTTCTTCGTCAACCCGGCGCTCCCGGCGACCTCCGACGAGTGGCTGGCCGGCGCCGCGGAGCGGACCGGCTCGTGGTGGGACTACTGGCGCGAATGGTTGATCGCGCGCTCGGGACCCCTCGGCCCAGCCCCCGCGGCGCTCGGCTCGACGCGTCATCCGCCGGGCGTCCCCGCGCCGGGCCGGTACGTCGGCGAGGCCTGAGCGCGCCCGCGCGAGGCCGTTCCGCGCCGGATGAGCGCCACCGCCGCTGCACGACCTCCGACGCTGGAGCTCAGCACTGTCGACGTGGGCGGGCAGCGCCTGCGCGTCGGCCGCTGGCCCGGCCGGAACGGCGGTCCGCCGCTTCTCATCTTCAACGGCATCGGCGCGAACATCGAGTTGCTCGCACCGTTCGTGCAGGCGCTCGACGACATCGAGGTGGTCACCTTCGACGTTCCGGGGACTGGCGGCTCGCCGCTGCCGGCGCTGCCGTACCGGTTCTCGACGCTCGCGCGGCTGGCGGAGCAGCTGCTCGACGCACTGGGCCACGAAGGCGCAGTGGACGTGCTCGGCGTCTCCTGGGGCGGCGCGCTGGCGCAGCAGTTCGCGCACCAGCATGCCGATCGCTGCCGCCGCCTGGTGCTCGCCGCGACTTCGGCCGGCGCGCTCATGGTGCCCGGCCGGCCGTCAGCGCTCCTCAAGCTGCTGAGCCCGCGCCGCTACCGTGACCCTGAATACCTGCAGGAGATCGGCGCGGAGATCTACGGCGGCGCGTACCGCCGCGATCCGGGGCTGCTGCGGATGCACGGCGAGCAGATCCGGCCCCCCGAGGGGTTCGGCTACGTCTACCAGCTGCTCGCGGCGTTCGGCTGGACCAGCGCGCTCTGGCTGCGTACATTGCCCCAGCCGGCGCTGGTGATGCACGGCAATGACGACCCGATCGTCCCGCTCGTGAACGCAAGGCTCCTCGCCACGCTGATCCGCGACGCGCGGCTGCACGTCGTCGACGACGGGCATCTGTTCCTCGTGACCCGGGCGGCGGAGGTCGCGCCGGTGGTGCGCGGTTTCCTCGCCGGGGAACGAGCTTGACGGCAACGGCCGGTCCCGCCCTCCCCGGCGTGGACGAAGTCGGGCGGCGCGCGGCGCTCGCCCGCATGCGTTGGACCGCGAGCGCCGTCCTCGGCGGCATGCTCGTCGCTTTGGGGGTGAGCGCGGCGCTCCAGTCCACATACCCCGCGCTCCAGTGGGTACGCGCGTTCGCCGAGGCCGGCGCGGTCGGCGCGCTCGCCGACTGGTACGCGGTGGTCGCGCTCTTCCGGCGCCCGCTCGGGCTACCGATCCCGCACACCGGCATCATCCCGGCGAACAAGGACCGCATCGGCGCGAGCCTCGGTCAGTTCGTCGAGCACAACTTCCTGACTCCGGAGAACGTCGTGCGCCAGCTCGACCCGCCCGCGCTCGCGGACGCGATGGCGGCATGGCTCGCCAACGCGGACAATAGCCGCGCGCTCGCCGCGTCGATCTGCGATTTTGTCCCCGGCGTGCTGGAGGCGATCGCGGACGAGGACGTGCAGCCGGTGCTCGAACGCGTCGCGAACGCGCAGCTCGAGCGGCTCGACGTCGCCGCGATCGCGGCGCAGCTTCTCACCGTGGTGTTCGAGAGCGAGCGCCATCAGGATCTGCTCGACCGTGCGCTGCCCGCTCTCGAGCGCTGGCTCGACGCGAACCGCGGGCGCATCACGGCGAAGTTCGGCGAGAACTCGCCCCTGACGCCGGGAGCGCTCGACCGGTACATCGTCGACCGGTTCGTCGCCGGAATCGTTGCGCTGCTGCACGAGACCGCGCGCGACCGGGAGCATCCGCTCCGCCGCGAGCTCGACGCGCGGGTGCGCGGGCTGATCGAGGCGCTGCGGACGTCCGAGGCGTACCGCGAGCGCGGCCGCGCGCTCGCCGCTGACTTCGTCGAGCACCTGCGCACCGAGAGCGTGTACTGGACGCTCTGGGACAGGCTAAGGGAAGAGATTCGAGCCGACCTCGCAGCGGACGCTTCGGGGATCCGGGCAGTGGTCGCCGATGCCCTCGTCACGCTCGGCCATGCGGTCGCCGCCGACGCAGGGGTGAAGGCGAAGCTGGCGGCATGGTCGCGTCGCGCGGCGGAAACGCTCGTCGTCAGGCACCGGCACCACGCCGCGCGGCTGATCACCGCGGTGGTGAAGCGCTGGGATGCCGGCGAGGTCGCGGCGAAGATCGAGCTCGAGATCGGCCGCGACCTCCAGTACATCCGGATCAACGGCGCGCTCGTCGGCGGGCTCGCGGGGCTCGCCCTGCACTTCGTCACGAAAGCGCTGGTGACCTGACGCAGAGCGGCCCTGCGCAGGGGCCGCCCGTTACTCGCGCGTCAGGCGTTGCGCTCGCGGAGCACCTTCTTGTTGAGCTTGCCGACACTCGTCTTCGGGAGCTCCGGGACGAAGGCGATGCGGTCGAGCTCCGGCACGGCGAACTTGCTGATGCGCTTGGACTCGACGTGACGCAGCAGGTGCGCGCGGATCGCCTCGGGCTTCAGCGCGGCGTCGGGCTTGCAAACGACGAACGCCATCGGTCGCTCGCCCCACTTCTCGTCCTTCACCCCGATGACCGCAGCCTCCTGCACGCCCGGCACTTCGACGATCAGGCATTCGACCTCGATCGACGACACCCACTCGCCGCCGGTCTTGATGACGTCTTTGATGCGATCGACGATCTGGATCGCGCCATCCGGCGCCACCACGGCAACGTCCTGCGTGTGCAGATAGCCGCCCGCCCAGAGCTCCTCGGAAGCCTGCGCCTTCTTGAAGTAGCCCTGCGTGAGGAACGGCGCGCGCAGCACGATCTCGCCCTGGGTCTTGCCGTCCCGCGGCACGTCGCGCATTTCGAGGTCGACGACGCGGAAATCGACGAGCGGGACCGGGCGGCCGGTGATCGAGCGGCGCTGCGCGTCGTCGTCGGCGTCCATCGGGGCGACGCCGCACGGCAGCTGCGCGAGCGCGACGACCGGGCCGGTCTCGGACATGCCGTAGCCCGCGAAGACGTCGATGCCCTTGGCGCGCGCGGCCTTGCACAGCGCGGGTGAAAGCGCGGATCCGCCGATGATCATCGTCCAGCCCGACAGGTCCTGCTTGCCGGCCTCGGCCGCCTGGAGCAGCATCTGCAGGATCGTTGGCACGCAATGCGAGAACGTGACGTTCTCGGAAGCTTTCAGCTTGAGCAGCACGTCCGGCACGTAGCGGCCCGGGAGGACCGTCTTGAGCCCGAGCGTCACCGCGATGTACGGGATTCCCCACGCGAGCACGTGGAACATCGGCGTGATCGGCATGTAGACGTCCTCGCGGTGTATCCGTTGGCCCGCGCGCGGCGCGCAGAATGTCATCCCCGTCGCGAGCGTGTGCAGCACGATCTGCCGGTGGCTGTAGTACACGCCCTTCGGGTCGCCGGTGGTGCCGGTGGTGTAGAAGGTGGCGGCCTTGGTGTTCTCGTCGAAAGCGCGGAGCTGGAAGTCGGGCGAAGCCTGCCCGACGAGCGCCTCGTACTCGCCCGCGACCGGCAGCGTGTTCGATGCGACCTGTTGGCCGTCGGCGAGGACG
>Ga0126383_10000629_pt1 | contig 20088 bp, 20 predicted proteins | sample PanSoiMetPlot_35_FD_96882 | JGI IMG/M metagenome (GOLD analysis project Ga0126383, IMG submission 96882) | Tropical forest soil microbial communities from Panama - MetaG Plot_35 | ecosystem: Environmental > Terrestrial > Soil > Tropical forest > Bulk soil | place: Panama | collected 2016-02-17
CTCAACCAGCGGCAGGCCCTTGTAAAGATTCACGATTCGCTCATTCTCCTTATAAAAAATGAAATCAAACAAATATTGTGCGTAACTATAGATGCTCTGCATTGCACACAAGATGCAAAGCCCTTGTCCTTTCGGACTTTTCGCAGTACTAGCCCAAGAAGAAGGGGTATTGAAAGCCTGAACTGTACCAGCAGAACCCCGAACTATAACACACGACTCCAAAATTGTAACTATTTTTTTCCGATAAATTTATCGCGTGCTCCTGCTCAGGTAATTCGCGGAGTTCCGTCCGCGCGGTAAAGATGGGTGGTGAAGAAAAAGCGCCGGCGGTGCCTTCAGAGGACACTTCGCCGACGCTTAATACCTTTGGTGAAACGCGCTGTAAAAACTTAGGTTTTGCTCGACTATTTTCGCGGAAGGACTGAATCCTTCATCGCTTTGCCGACGCGGAACTTAAGCGTAGTCTTGGCCGGAATCTGGATGGTCTCGCCAGTCGCGGGGTTTCGGCCTTCGCGCGCTTTTCTTTCGGATCGAACGAGCTTGCCGAAGCCTGGAAGCACGAATTCTCCGTTTGATTTCACTTCATTGGTCGCCAAGGTCGCCAGATCTTCGAACAATTGCTTGACCTGTGCGCGCTTCATGCCCGTCCTCTCCGCAAAATAGTTGATCACGTCGGACTGGGTCATGCGCTTCTTGCCTGCTGCGGTGGTCGCCATTTGGGTGTAGCCCCTCCAAAAGTTAACGAAATGGGAAAACTTGTCGTAGCCAGATATACCACAGACAAAGCATAAAGTCTGCTAAAAAATGGCCGTTTTTGGGGAATTTGGGAAAATTTTTTGCCTGTGGGAACGGTACGGCTGACGCAACTACAAACGGCCCGGCGCCCTAGCGCCTCTGGCTCTTTAGGATATGGTCGGGGCGAGAGGATTCGAACCTCCGACCTCTCGGTCCCAAACCGAGCGCACTACCAGGCTGTGCTACGCCCCGTGTCGATGAACGGCACATTCTAGCCATCGCGCTAAGTGACGGTCAAGGAACGCAGGAACGCGGCAACCGCGGTCAGGGCCTTCCCTCGATGACTTATGCGATGCTTTATATCGGCCGGCAATTCAGCGAACGTCTCGGCAAAGCCCTCCGGAATGAAGACGGGATCATAGCCGAATCCGTTTTCACCGCGTGGCGCCTGAGCAATCCTGCCAGTGCAGGTTCCCTCGGAAATGTTTAGGATCGCGCCCTCACGATTAGCAACCGCAATCGCTGAAACAAATCGCGCGCCCCGGCTTGAGGACCCGGCTTCGCTGAGTTCGGATAATAACTTCTGCACCCGTTCAGCATCTGAAGCGCCATCGCCGGCATATCGAGCAGACAGAACGCCGGGCCGGCCATCAAGCGCATCTACTTCCAACCCTGAATCATCGGCCAGCGTCATTAGTCCAGTTTGTTTGGCGTAAGCCGATGCCTTGAGCGAGGCGTTCGCAGAAAACGTGGCGCCGGTTTCCGCAACCGGATCAATCGAAGCGAAGCTGTTCAGGTCCAGGACGTCGAAGGGTAAATCAACGAGGAGTGTCCGCAGCTCACGCAACTTGCCCGGGTTGGCGGTGGCAATGACTATTTGCCGGTGATTCATTTTGCCTGGAGCAATTCCGTCGCGATCGCGCCGGCAACTCCGAAAGACGAACGGCTAGTCCATTCCAACGAGCCCTGTCTCATCACGACCGCCGTCATTGCCAAGGGCAGCTTCTGCGATGAGGCGGCAATCGCTGCGGCGTTGACGGAAAAGGCTGAGCGCGGTTGATGCGATAAGGCGTCAACAAAGGCAACTGCCGACCGGGAATCATCGCTGAAAGTCAATGAAATAAGCGGAAGCGAAACATCCACGAATCGTTGAGCTTCCCGGAATGGCTGCGTCGACGAAAGCGACTGTCCATCAACGCGCGCTTGCAGACATTTCCTAACTTCGTCGGCCGGCCCAATCAGGAAACTATTCTGAACGAAAGCTGCCGCCCAATTATCAGCTGCTATCTGCAAATCCGCTTCGCCAAGTTTTTCTTTTTTTGCGGTGCTCCCAAAATGCGACGCGATGGCTTTTTCAATCGTCGGACGATCGAACACTTCCGCAATTAGCACTGCGGGACTTCCTTCTTGCGTGCGAACCGTCTGCAAACGAGTTCCTATTCCCCGCGTGAATGTTTCAGCGTCTGCGATTCCATACGAGGTCAAGAGCTTTTGCATGACAGGTCGCGCCGCCATCGCTCCCAGAAGATCCGCATGCGATGCAATTACTGCACCGAGATCGTTCCAGACCGTGGCAGTATCATGAAAGCTATAGATCGAAAGCGAATGGGTGTCAGCCGGCACAAAAGGCAGTTGGGCCAGGTCAGGCGGACGATCCGGAGACATGCTCGCCTGCAACCTCTCAGCAACGCCATCGGCCAGGGTAATAGAAAATCGATCTTCAACCTCGCCGCCAACGAATCTTGCAGTCCAGCCCATGTGTTGGAGGATTCCGCCGAAGATATCCGAGAACCAACGCGCCTTGGTGATCGTGTCACCGGATACTCCCTCAGCACTTTCCGCCCTAAGCCAGTAAGTTTGTAAGAGGGACTTTATGCCGGGTTGTGTTACAAATCCGAAAACGATCGCTGATCCGGAATTTGTTTGCCGCCGCACCTGATCGACCTCGGTCTGCGACTTCAACGACGGCCGACTGCCGGCGGCCGCTTCTATCGACCGAACTACCGCCGACTCGTCATTGGCGATAATCACAGTCGTGTTCACGAAGGCAAAGACGATTTTTCGCGCACCGTCTTCGGATTGCCATTCCGAAAGTTCATAGCCACCTACCTGCTTGCGCACAAACGTCGGATTTCCAAAGTCGCTCAGCGCCATCTGCTCCAGATGACTCTCGAGGGCAGGACGGACGCGGCGAGCAGATGTGTGGGTTTCGATGATCATCGTGAGGACGGGCTTTATGACCAGCGCAGATCCACTTTGCGTACCCTCTGCGCCACTGAAAACAACGGCAACCTGTGACCGAGCAAACAAAAGCGCGTCCGCAGATCCAATCCCCGTCCACCGAGCGAGACGAATCAGCGTTTGATTGCCGGCGAGATTGGCCGGCACGCCGAGCAGCGGACCGATGGATTTCCAGGCGGTCGTCTGCTCCATGCCTAGAACCAGAGCACCGAGGTCATTTACTTCGACATAGGCAAGACTATCGGCAGGCGCCCAGACGGCGAGATCGGCGGCAGGCACACGATTCCAATACAACCATCCGACCGCCGTCAGGGCGACGATAGCCAATAACAGGACAGCGTTGCGCCGCAATTTCGTCAAGGGGCGCATGGTAACTGCTGAACGGCGGCGCTGGCAACGCGAGACCCTATCTATAAAGGACCCGAGTTCGATGCTCTTATCCCTTTTCCAACCCCCTCAGTGTTTCGCGATGTTTATCAAAAGAAAATATTGTTGACAACAGTAGGGTCGTATTGTAGCCTAGCGATGGCAGTGCTGGTCCGGATCCTTCTACCACTGGACTCTAATCTTTATGCTGCCGGCGGCGTTCCCGCCCGAAACATTCGCCCCGCCCATTGCTAGAGCGAAGCCCAAAAACGTTTGGTTAATCCAATGATGAATAACGCTACCTATCCCTGTCGCACTCGAATAGTGCGAGTTGGTTTGTCGCGAGCGCGCCGCGCGCGGGCTCGGGTCCGTCGTCAACGTCTGCTGATGTGTAAGTTAGTGAGGAGTCACTAAAAATGTTCAAACGCCCTAACAAAAGCATGGTCGGCGTCGACATTGGTTCGAGCAGCGTCAAGGCTGTCGAACTGCAAGGCAAGAACGGCGATTTTCAGCTCGTGAGTCTGGGGTATGAATCGCTCGAGCCTGATTCAGTCGTGGACGGCCAGATCATGGAGTTGAATACAGTTTCAAATGCCATCGCCAGCATCTTTAGCGAGCACAAGATCAAAACGACGAAAGTCGCCGCCGGCGTGAATGGTCACTCCGTAATCGTCAAGAACATTGTGCTGCCGCAAATGAGTTCTGAGGAATTGGATGAGTCGTTTGCCTGGCACGCTGAAGAGCACATTCCGTTCGATATCAGCGACGTGACTCTCGACTATCACGTTACTGAGTCAAAGGACGATGCCATTCATGTGCTGCTCGCGGCTTGCAAGCGCGACAAGGTTGCGAACCTGAAGCAGGCGATCCAACTTGCCGGAAAACAGCCGGCGGTCATCGATGTCGATGCGTTCGCCCTGCAAAATTGTTACGAGTTGAATTATGAACCGCAGCCGGGCCAGGTCGCGGCGCTGCTTAACATTGGCGCGTCCACGACCAATATCAACATCTTGAATGGTGACCGGTCAGTGTTCACCCGCGATGCGACCTTCGGCGGCAATCAGTACACGTCGCTTCTGCAAAAAGAGTTGGGTCTGACCTTTGAGCAGGCCGAGCAGGTCAAGCGGGGTATGCCGGTACCTGAGAATGTCGAGGAACGCGACATCACGCCTATCCTCGAAACCGTTTCCGACATCCTGGCGCTCGAAATTCAGAAGACTATGGATTTCTATCGCGCCACGGTTGAAGACGGCGGGCTGGCGGTCGAAAAAATTCTGGTGTCCGGTGGCGGTTCGAAACTCACCGGATTGATTGAATTTCTCAGCCATCGTTTTGAGATGCCGGTTGAGATTTTCGATCCCTTCAAAAAGATCAAGGTTGACGCGCGTGGTTTCGACCCTGAATACATGCGCGACATCGTTCCCGAAATGGCAATCGCCGTCGGATTGGCCCTGAGAGGAGTTGACGCCGGATGATCAAAGTAAATCTTTTAGAATCGGTAACCGATCGTCCGACGGGCGCCGCGTTTGTCGAAGATAAGGTCTCGAACACGCGCACCCAGACGTTCTTGCTGGCGCTGACAGTCATTGCGCTGCTGGTTCTTGGCATGGGCTTCGATTACGTCAGTTCGAACAAACAGTTGGACCTGGCAACCAAGGAGCTCGAGAAACAGCGCCGCATCAATGACCAGATGAATGCGGTCAAGAAGGAAGTGGCGGAGCTCGATAAGAAAATGCACGACATCGACTTCCGCATCGACGCCATTCAAAAGCTGCGCGGTTCGCAACAGGGACCGAGCGGCGTGCTGGCCGAAATCAAAGCGCGCTTTGATGCGGTGCCCGGTCTCTACCTGAAGAGCGTCGAACAGAAAGAAGGCGAACTGGTAGTAAAGGGTGAGTCTCCGAACGAGGCGGCTGTGACGCGTTTCGGGCAGAGCATGGAATTCTCATCCGGATTGTTCACCAATCTTAATATTGAGACTGAGCGCAAGACGGCGGACTCGAAGTCAGGGACCTCGGGAGCCACAGCTCCGGCTCAGCCGGCAGCTCCAGCTCCGGGGATGAACGCGATCGTCGTGCCTGAAGTCGTAGCGTTTACCATCAAGTGCAACTACGCTGCGGCCAAACCGCCGGAACCGCCTGCCGCCGCGCCTGCCGCGCCGGCCGCTGCTACGGCCGCGAAACCCGCCAACAACGTTGCTGCTCGCAACTAGAACTAGAACGCTAAATTGAGAGACATCATGAAGCTTGGAAACATTAACAACCTTCCGTGGTACGCGCGCCTGGGCATGTTCGGCGCGGTGGCCCTGTTGATTTATGGCGCGTTCTGGTACTTCGTGACCAGCGGCACGCGCAAGCAGACCAAGGCTTTGCAGGATCAAGTCGCGCTGCTGCAAAAGGCGAACATGGAAATGCAAGTGGCTTCGCAGCGACTCAATGACTTCCGGGCGATGTACAAAAACAAGCAGGAAGAGTTGGAAGAGCTGAAGGCCCTTTTGCCGGAGCAGCGCGAGCTCACGAACGTGCTGCAGGGTATTGAAGACCGCGCCAAAGCTACGGGACTGTCCGTGCGTCACTTCACGCCGAAGGACGATGTGCAACAGGACTTCTATAGCGGCAAGAAGATTGATGTGGCGGTGCAGAGTTCATTCTCTTCGCTGCGAGCCTTCTTCGATCAAATGGCCCGCTACCAGCGCATAGTTTCCATCACCAATTTTGAAATCAAGCAGTTAGATAACCAGGCGTCGGCAAAGACCATCGAAGCCCGTTTTGATCTGACGGCGTATTACGTGTCGTCTGAGAACCTGCAAAAGGCAGCTGCCAAGCCGGGAGCTTCTCCGTCCGCTTCGCCGGCGCCGGCAAATGGAGCCTCGCCCGCTCCGGCCGCCGCTGCCACCTCGAATCCATCGGCTGGCGCTCAGCAGGCAGTCCAACAGGCCGCGACGCAGGCAGCCGCAGGAACCGCAAAGTAGTCCGAACCACATACTTCGGGAACACAAAGATGAACTACAAAAACGCATTCAGATACTTCATCAGCGCCGCAACGATCGTTGGCGCGATGAGCGTGGTGGCTCTGACTGTCAACGCGCAGGACCAGGGCAAGGATAAAACCACGGACAAGTCCAAGGACAAATCCGTGGCCGCGTCTGAAAAATCGTCCGGCCGCGATCCCTTCCGCAAGTATCAGCCAGCCATCAAACCGCCAAAGGCCGCGGCCACGAAACTGGAAACACCGCCGATTCAGGTGCGCATCGAACGCTATCGCGCGCAGAAGGCCGCCGCGGCCACGGCCCACGTGGCAGCGCCCAAGCCCACCACCGCCTTGCTGCTGAGCGAGATACAGGTAACCGGAATTTTTCGCACACCGCGCGGTTGGTCTGCGATGATTGAAGCCACGCCGTTGACTCCCAAGCTTTCATATGTCGTCTATCCGGGCGAAAACTTCTTTGATGGTCAACTGGTAGCAATCGAAGAGAGCCGTCTGGTGTTCCGTCGTGACGTCGTATGGACCGACGGCAAGCGAGAAAGGTCGGTTGATATCAAGCCGCTTCGCGCACCGAACCCGGTCGAAGCGATGACCGCCAAGGCCGCGCCGGCTGAGTCGGCCGCCGAACCCAAAGCCGAGGCCGCCAAGGCCGACGGCGCCAAACCGGAAGCTGCAAAGCCCAATCCGGAAAAACAATAACGAGATCTCAGGCTCGCAATTCATCTGCCTCGGCAGCTTGAGAGCCGCATGCCCTGAACGAATTTCTTCGTTCAATTTTGACAACCCGCTGAACGTCCGCGCAGTGCGGCTGCTCTGAGATTCTTTCGCGCTCAGACGCGTATGACGGTCGTTCAGAAGCCATCCCTGAGGAGGGAATAATGTCCAAGCATTTCAAGAATATCGCCATCAAAGCATTCGCGGTCGCGTGTGCCGGTGGCTTATCGCTTAACGGATTCGCGCTTGCAGTTGGCGCGTCAGCGCAGGCAAAAGCCAAGTCCTCGCGGACTTCGATGATGCTTCCCGCACTTCCGGAACCTTCGCCCGATCCGGCCAAGCCCATGGGCAACCCAGCCAAAGACAACATGTCTATGCAGCAGGGCCAGGGCCGCCAATACGGGCAACCCGGATTCGTCGGCGAGGCGATCAATCTGAATGTGGTCAACGCCGACATTCGCGACATCCTTAACTACATTACCGAACAGTACGGCATCAATTTCGTCATTGATAATTCGGTGCAGGCTGTGCCGGTAACGGTGAACGTCCAGGATGTGCCATGGAACATGGCTCTGGATATGATCCTGAAAGCGAACCGCTTGGGCATTGATGTCAACGGCAACATTCTGCGCGTGGCCACGACCGACACGCTCGCCAAAGAAGCCGAGACGCAGCGCGTCATCATGGATTCGCAGTTGAACAATTCACCGCTCGTGACCGAACTTGTCCGGCTGAATTACGCGCGGGCTTCGGGCACTCTGGCTACCGCTGCGGGTTCAACCAGCGCCTTTGCCGGCGGTTCCACGAACCTCAGTTTTAGCGGCGGCGCCGGCGGCGACATGAGCGGCGGCGGCGGCGATCAGGGAATTCTTCCGATCATCAAGCGTCGCCTGTCGAGGCTCGGTTCAGTTGAAGTTGCCGGTCAGAGCAATTCGCTGATCATCACGGACGTGAAACAGAATGTCGAAGCAATTCGCCAACTGATCGCGATTCTGGATCAGCCTGAGCCGCAGGTTGAAATCGAAACTCGCATTGTTATCGCCCAGCACAACTTCAGCCGCGACCTCGGCGCCCAGTTGTCGCTCGGCGTGGTGAACTTCGGCAACGGCGCGCTGGCGAATATCAGCACGCTGCCGGCGAGCGGTTCGTCCGGTTCCGGCGGTTCTGGTGGTTCGGGTGGTTCTGGCTCTTCGCAGGGCAGCACCCTGACAGCCGGACCGAATCCTTTCAGTGTGTTCGGCGGTTTGGCGAACACTGCAATGCCGCTCAACAACTTCCGTTCACCTGGCGCTTCGACCGTCATCGGCCTGACGACCGGTCTGTTCGGCAGCGCCCAGATCAGCGCCCTGATTAGCGCCGCGGAAACGCGCGGTGAAGTTAAGACCGTGGCTACCCCGCGGGTGACGGCGTTGAATAATCGCCCGGCTCAGATCGAAAGCGGATCACAGATTCCAGTGCAGACGACCCAGGCAGCCGGCGGCACCGCAGTCGTGACCACCACTTTCGTTTCAGTTCCGCTGCGTCTCTCCATCACTCCGCAGATCACCGACGCCGGCACAGTCGTGTTGCGCGTGACGATCGAAAACAACACCGTCAACACCGGTATCGCCGTCGGCGGCGTTCCCGGCATTGATACGCAGCGCATGCAATCAGAAGTACTGGTTCCAGATGGCGGCACCACCGTGATGGGTGGCGTGCTTGCAGATCAGGAAGCGACGCAGAAGCAGCGCACTCCTGGTATGGCCAGCATTCCGATCGTCGGCAACATGTTCAAGCGCAAACTGGTGACGAAAGATTCGACTGAGATTCTTTTCTTCATCACGCCGCACATCTATCGGCCGGATTACGCCGGTCATCCGATGGCGGTGCAGCCGACGAACGGCCCGCGCATGACGACGGTCCCGCAGCCGGTGCCGCTTGGCAACCCGCTGTCGAATTCGTCGCCGTCTGAACAGCCGCAGGACAAACCGCAGTCGCCGGCGATGTTGCCGGTGCAGCCGAATGTGCTGGGTGCTCCAACGCAGCCCGCGACTCCGGCCGCAGGAACGGCGCGGCCAGATGCGGTCAGCGGCAAACGCCCGTAGTAACGGTAACTCTGGTTGGAAGATTCCGGTGGTCCGAAGCGCAAGCCTCGACCACCGGAACTTGTTTTCGAGGACGGTTTTAACAATCTAACTATTCAACCATTTTGAGGTTATGAAGATGCTCGCGATGAAACCGGCACGAATCACACACCTACTACTTTGCGCACTGATTCTGGTTCCGTGCCTTTCAACTCAACGGGTGGCGGCGCAGAAACAGACCGCCAGCGACAAGCCCTGGCATGAAGTCCTATCGACCGAGGGACGCTTTCGGGTGCTAATGCCCGACACACCGAATGAAGTTTATGTCCCGATCAACGGCCAGATAGTACACTCAGAGTTCCGCGCCTTTGTCGTAAAGAGTCCCGTAGCGATTTACGCGGTCCTGGTCGGCGATTTCCCAGGCGCGTCCTCGGATATGGAAACGATTCGCACGGCTTTTGATAACGGCCGCGATCGCGCAATGAGCGAAGGCAAACTTATTTTGGTGAGCGAAAAGGACATGAGCACTGCGAACGGTCCGTCGCGCGAATACGTCTTTGACGATGGCGCTTTCGTGATCAAGACGCGAGTTTATTACACTAAAGGACGCTTGTATCAGACGATATTCGGGGCTCCTGACCTCAACGGAATGCCGACCGGCATGGCCCAGTATTACGATGGGCTGGCCACAAAATTCCTGAATTCGTTTAAGATTGGCGGCTGAGAATTCTTAGGACGGACAGATCCATGTTCAAAGAAACGCTACAAACAATTGTGAGCAACACCGATGGCAGCCTCGGCGCGCTGATCATGGGCGCTGATGGTTTGTCTGTTGAGAAATTCTTCAATGAAGATGGCGCGGCGGCAAACCTTGATGTGGCTGCCGCCGAGTTCACCTCCCTGGTGCGCAACGCCGCTCGCTCCGGAAACGAACTGGCGCTCGGCGAGTTGCAAGAATTGATTGTCGCGCTCGGCCGCGTCACGTTTGTGATGCGGCTCTTTAACAAGAACTACTTTGTTGTGCTGGCCATGAAACCGGAAGGCAACATCGGCCGGGGACGATACGAGTTGCGCAAGGCAGATTTGCTGCTGGCACACGAATTCGCGAGCATGTAGCCTCAGCGTTGGACTCTCGAATTATGAGCGGCACTCAGATACAGTGCCGCTCATAGTGTTTTTACCCAACGGGTCAGAACCGGGAGCGGCAGCGACCGGTCCGGGTAAAGGCTCTGACAACTATTCGGTGTATGGCTGAGCCCGGTCGCTCCCGCTCCCGGTTCTGACACTAGTCGCCGAAATCCATTCCGATCTAAACTACGCGCCGTTATGCAAACCCTTGAATGCCCCCAGTGCGGCGCTCCCGTAACTTACGATCCGAATTTCGGGACAGCCGCGCGCTGCAATTACTGCGAAAGCCAGATAGCACTGCCTGACCAGATGCGCCCCGAGCCCATCGTTATGCCGCACATCGACATTACGATTGGGCCCCAGGTAGCGAGGACTGCCTCACGGGCCATCTGGTTTGTTTTTCTGATCCCGATCATCATTGTCGTCATCGTTTTCGCCGGCGTGTTTGGGGCGATTAGCCAGGTGAGAAGGGCCTTGCTGCCTTTGACGGCGCCCATTGCGCCGCGGTCTTCACGCCCGGGTGACACCGGAAATGGCTTTGTAAATCAGACACTCAAGTTCGGGAGCGAAGGCATGGGCCCCGGCATGATGGAAGATGCGCGGAGCATCGCGGTTGACGGGCAAGGCAACATCTATGTCGGCGAATACAGCGGCGGTCGCATTCAGGTCTTCGACGCCAACGGCAAATTCATCACGCAGTGGATCGCCGATCCGAAAATGCCTCTGCGAGGGTTGGCAGTCGATCGCAAAGGCACAGTCTACGTGGTGCAGCGCGGTATTATCGCCCGTTACGACGGACAGACGGGGAAGGCGCTCGGAAAGATCTCTTATTCAGAGGGAGATGGCTTTGACGATGTAACCGCGACGCCTGACGGCGGCCTGGTGGCCGCCTGGCAAAGAGGCCGCGACGACATTGTTCAGTTCGATTCACAGGGCAATATAAAACAGATTATCCGGGCGGCGATCAGCACCCCGGCCGACCGGAGTGAATTGAACACGCGGGTCGCCGTTGACGGCCGGGGGAATATTTACGGCCTCGGCAGCTTTACCAGCAGCGTCTTCAAATTTAGTCGTGACGGAAAGTACATGAACCGTTTCGGCGGCCCGGGCCATCAACCCGGGCAATTGAGCGCCGTCAGCGCAATCGCCATAGACGGCAAGGGACGCGTCTTCGTGAGTGACATTCAGGGAGTCCAGGTGTTCGATACTGACGGCCGTTATCTCACCACCTTCAAACCTGATGGGGTCGCCTCAGGCATGACCTTCAATGATCAGAATGAACTCGTGATCGTGTCGCGTAGCAAGGTGATGAAGTACACTATCAATCAATAAGTGTCGCAGCCGGGCCGTGAGCGGGGGCGCTCAGAACAAGCTCGATTGTGATAACGGAAGTTGCCCTCCCTGACGGCCGGGCCGCTGAATCACCCGGTGCCGGGCGGCATATTCACGCCCGGCATTAACTTGAGAATGATGCGCTGGCGCCGCGCGACGCGCTTGGGATCCCTTTGGGGATTGAAGACCGTGCGCGGGTTGGGAATCATCGCCGAGAGAAACGCACCTTCGCGCGCATTCAGACTTGCCGCCGGTTTGTGAAAGTAGTACTGCGACGCCGCTTCAGCGCCGTAAATCCCGTCGCCCCACTCAATCACATTCAAATACAATTCGAGAATGCGGCGCTTCGGCAGGTTCCTTTCCATGAAATAGGTGATGATCGCTTCCTGCCCTTTGCGCATGAATGAGCGCTCGCTGGAAAGATAAAGATTCTTGGCCAGCTGTTGCGAGATGGTCGATGCGCCGCGCTTGAAATCCGGCAGGTTCGGCAACCACGAATCATTGTCGCCTTCCTGCTTCGCTTCTTTGTCAGCCTCTTTCTGCGCCTGGTCCCACGCGCGCTGGATCGCGTCGTAATCAAAACCATGATGGGTCGCGAAGTTGTTATCTTCGCCCGCCAGCACCGCCCGCTGAAGCTGCGGCGAGATTTTTTCGAGCGGCATCCAAATCTGCACACGTTTTGGTGGTTGGCCGTTCTGCTGCGCCTCGCGAATCCGAGTTTCGATCATTGATGTCGTGGCCGGGTTCTCAGTAGCTAGCGTGCCCACGTGCGGCAGCGTCGCGGCCTCAAAAATCAAGCCGCCGAGCGCCACGCCACCGATGGCGTAGACGATGTACCGAATCACGCGAAACATATGCGAATACTACGGTCTCGATCCTCAAGTCACAAGTTTCGGATTTGAATCCGCGGGCACGAGGCTTGATTTCCAGCCGCGGCGCGAGAGCCCCGCCTCATCGCCGGCGCCGGTGCGGATGGTTGCGTCGAAACCACTGAGAATCCAGGGCGCCTGCGCCGTTATGCTCTGCCGGCGTACTCCAAAACATTTGTTTTCTGCCGCGTCTGCGTTCATAATCTTGCCCATGCCGGAAGCGCAACGCACCGCTACTCATTCGCAGACACTAGTCGTCGATTCGGAGACTTTTTCGTTCGAAACTCTCGAGGAAAAGAACGGCCAGGCGACGATCATCCGATTCCCCATCGACGACACGAAATACTATGCGGGTGACGTGCTGCTGGTGTTGCAGGGCACCGAGATTCATTTTCATGGCATGATTGGCAAGACGGAAGATGGTTTCGGCATTGCTTCAGACCCGCGCGGGTCGCTTTTGCCGGCCACCGTACAGTAACAGCGCTTGGGTCGCTGAGATCGACGCAAGCAAACGGCGTCCAAACGCCGAACTCCAAAGAGATGAAACGCCTGCTATTTGTCGCAGTTGCTCTTTTGCTCGCGTTCCCTCTGACCACGTCTGCCCAAAAGTCACAGTCGCCAAAGAAATATGTGAAGCAGGGATTGGAGCGGTTTGGCCGGAACGATCTGGTCGGCGCTATTGCGGAATTTGATCGCGCCATCAGTATCGATGCGACCTATGCCGAAGCTTATTTTGGTCGTGGCAAGGCGAAACGCGCCGCGGGCGATCTCGACGGCGCAATTGAAGACTTCGAGATCACGGCGAGCATCGCTCCCGATCTGGTCAGCAGCAATCACGACATTACCCAGGCATATCTGAACCGCGGCTATATCCGTTCGAACCGCATGGACATCGAAGGCGCGCTGGCCGATTTCGATCACGCCATCAAATACGATCCGAACGATGCCGATGCATATTTCAAACGCGGCCGTGCGTTTCTAATCATCGGGAACGCAAAGTTTGCGATCGCCGACTTCGACAAGAGCATATCCATCGACGACCACAATCCGCTGGTCTTTGCCGAACGCGGCTACGCGCGGCAGACGCAAGGACAGAATACTGAAGCACAGAAGGATTTTGAGCGCGGGCTGAAACTAAACAACGATTTACGTCTGATGCTGGATCTGCATCTCCTCGATTTACAGATGCAGATTAAAGAAATGGAACGTCGCCAGTTGGTAATTAAAAAGAATATCGCCTGAGAGTGGCCCGGGCGTCCCGGCCCCTGGTCGTCCACGCGCCGGATGTCCCGGTCCTATCTTGTATAGCCCGCCGGATGCCGTATCTCCACGTCCTGCTCCAACGGTTTGATGTCCAGTTTGTGAAAGCCCTTGTTCGTGTGGGTCGAACGATAGGTGAGCGCCAACTGCCGGCCCATCAGCAAATCAATCTCCTTAAGAAATGGATCGAAGCTGACGGGCGCCGCCGTGCCCTGAAAGAAAGCTCGTCCGCCTGTTTCGTCGGAAAGTCTTTGCAGACAACTTTGGCCGTTCAGGATCAACTCGTGCAAGGCTGAGGCAGCCGGCGGCACAAAGATCGAATAAATGGCCACCGCGCGGCGCTGAGCTTCTGTGATGGCGCGCTGCAAGTCGATGCTTTGGCTCGGAGAAGAACTGTCCATCCCGCGCGAAACATCGATGCCGTCACTGACAATAATCATCGCCCGCCGCCCCATGGGCTGCGAATCAAATCGCTTCAGCCCTTCGATAATCTCGACGTAAGGATTGTAGGCGCCGGCGCTGGCGAGACTCTGCGGCGCCCGCACGCTTTCCGCGACCTTGTCGAGCTCGTTGGTAAATTTCTTCCGCACTTCCAGCGAGCCGGGTCGAATATATCCGATCATCACCCGCGAGCCGCCCGGCTGACTGCGAATGTAGCTCGACATGTTCTTCATCTCGACCGCGGCAGACGAGACCAGGTCGTCCTGAAACACGATGGCCAGGGTCATCGGGCTATCGAGAGGCGTGCGGCGGGAAATCTCCTGCTGCACATCGCCGTCTTCGCGCAGGAGAAAATCGATGATCCGCATCTCAGCCGGAGCAGCGCCGCGCAAGCGTATGGAAATCGGGACGGTGACCGGCTTGGGCGCGCCGCGCTGCTTCCCATCCTGGGCCAACGCCGAACCGCCAAACATGAGCGATAAAAGCGCCGCGGCTAATCCAAATATTCTTTTTCGATCCGCAATCATATCGGTGTTTCGCTGGGCCATCATATTACAATCGCGAGTGAAATCAAGAAGCGGCTATGATGGGTGGTGACCTAATTTGACTGGAGCGCAACCGTCTCCGGTTGCTCTGTTTAGAGAAAGGCAAGCGAGGACTGTTGCGCTCCAGTCCAAAACGGTCGCCGATTTCAAATTAGAGCACCAACCGATGGTGGCTATATTGGCTTGCCTCTCTGGACGCGAGTATCATTAACGAGCTGTGACTGTGTCAGAGGAAATCTCAACAGACGTCCGTTTTGATGTGCCCGGCAAGTTGACCGCGCGCGAAAAGCGTTTGGCGCGGGTCTGGCAAGGGGCGCCCTGGCTCGCTCTGGCCGGCGTCACCGTAGCGCCGCCCGCCGCCTTGCTGCTCGTCTACTTGTTATCCGGCTTCTCGCCGCTGTTTCTCGTCCTGGCCATAACGGCGCTGCCGGTGTCGCTGATCATGGCCGTCCTCGTCACCCTGTTCCTCATAATGTACCGGCGCCGCTGGATGCGCGATTTGCGCGAACATCTTGCGTCTGATGGTATTACCGCCGACGAGGTTGGTTTCTTCCTTAATGAATTGACCGGCGGTGAGAAGCGCTCGCTGCGCGAAATGGAAAAGAAACAGCCGCTGCTGGCTGATGCTTACCGCGAAACCCTGGCGCTCAGATTGAATGCCACGCGACTTACCAGCCGCGCGCGCCGCGATTTGCTGCAAGTCGAACGGCGCATCAACCGGGCGCGCTACCTCAACGCCCCGGACACTTCCGTGTTACTCGACGAATTGTCTCGCGATCGCGACCGGCTGGAACGTCTGAAGCAGGAAGGCTCATCGCGCCGCGCCGAGGCGGAAGCCCGCCTGCAAATGATCGAAGCCGCCGCCAGCCGCGGCGCCAGCTGGGCCGAGACCAATTACATGCTGCAACGCCTCGACGAAGGTCGAAAGCATTTGCCGCTGGGATTGGAAACCACCCGCGCCGAACAACAACTACGCGAAGAAACCGAAGAGTTGCGCAAGGAGCTCACGCAGTAAGAGATCGTTTGAGCCCACATAGCCCGAGATCGCTTAGAGGCGGGCTGCCTCCCGCCTGGTGCGAGCAGAACCCACAAACCCTCCGCAACGTAATTTCTGGATAATTTACTAAGCATTCGCGTTCAATCGCCGGATAAGATGGCCAGTCGCCGGTGAAATATTTTCGTAGTCGGGCGGGCGGTAGCCCGCCTCTAACTGGAGTCAGCGGCGTTTTTAAAACGCCATGTTATGCTTCGAACGGAGGACTCATGACCCCAAACGATCGAAAAGCCACGATCCAGTTCGCGGGTGAGGACTTGTTTGTCGGCATCACGCCTTCGGGACACGCGCAAACGATCGAGACCGATTCGCATCGCAACAGCGCCGCCTCGCCCATGGAATTGTTAATGCTGGCGCTCGGTGGCTGCACCGGCGTGGACGTGATTGCGATCCTGAAAAAGAAGCGGCAACAGGTGACCGGTTATCGCATCGAAGTACACGGCGACCGGCGTGAAGAGTTTCCGCGCGCCTTTACGAAGCTTTACGTGAAGCACATCGTCACCGGTCATGCCATTTCTCAACCGGCGGTCGCCAGGGCCATTGAACTTTCGGACCAAAAGTATTGCAGTGTCGCAGCCACTCTCCGCGGCGCCGCTGAAGTAGTAACGAGTTATGAAATTATTGAAGACAGCTCCGCGACCGAGGCAGATTGAGAAATTGACGCTCATCTTGCTTGCGGTCTGCGCCACTCTGTTGCTGGCGCCTGCTTCACGCCCGCAGAAAGTATCCGATGCTTCGCTCGATTCGGTGCGCACGAGCGATCGCGCCGATCGGCTCGCGAAAGCGCCGCCGCAGCTTCCGGCTGCCGAACACATGCGGCGCGCCGCGGTCTATATGGCGAATCGAGTCTTTGCGGAAGCGCGCCAGCACTGGCAGGCAGTGCTGGACAATTACCCGAACGATACCAACGTGCCGGCGGCAATTTACGGCATTGGCCGCTCCCTTTACATCGAGCGCCGGTACGAAGACGCCCGCCAGATGTTCGAACGCGTGGCCCAGACTTACCCCGACACCAAGGAAGGCCGTGAAGGATCGAATTTCGCCGCCTCGTCGTTGCTGCGCATGGGACGGGGGGCTGAAGCTGCCGCGCGCTATGTCCAATACCTGGATAAATATCCCAACGGTGAACGGATTGAGACGGCCCACCTGAATATTATCGATGGTTACCGCGAATCGAAACGGCCCCAGGATGCGATTGCCTGGATCGACCGCACCCGCCAAAGATTCGCCGGCACTCCGGTAGAAACCAGCGCCGTGTTTGCCCGCCTGCGTCTGGACATTGCCCTGGGCGATTGGAACCATGCCACGCAAACCGCCGACGAACTGCTGTCCAAGGCGATTGCGAAAGATTCCAACACCAGCGCTGATGAAGTCCTCTACCTGAAGGCCCACGCGCTCGAACGCGCGGGCCGATCGCAGGATGCCATTCGGTATTTCGGGATGATTCCGGACAACGCCGATTCTTATTACGGGGGACTGGCCACCAACCGCTTGTCAGCGATTAACGATCCGGCAGCCCAACAGCGGGCCCGCGAGCGATCGGATTCGGTGCGCGCCGCGATCGAGAAAAATGCCGCCGCCTATCCGGTCCCGTTTCGACTCCAGGTTTTGAGCGAGTCGAAGAAGCGTTCACTCGATCCCCGGCTGGTGCTGGCGATCATGAAGCAGGAAAGCCAGTTTAAGCCGAATGCGAAATCGCCATCAGCCGCGCGCGGACTGCTACAGCTAACCATCGATGCCGCGCAGAAATACGGACCGCGCGCCGGATTGAAACAGGTGACCGACGATTCGCTGTATCAACCCGGCGTCAATATAGCCGTGGGGACCGAATATATGGCGGACCTGTCGCGCATGTTTGCCGGCTTATCCGAAGCCATCGCGGCCTCGTACAACGGCGGCGAAGACAATGTGGCGCGCTGGTTGGGCCGCACCAATCAAGGCGATGCCGGAGTTTTCACCGCAGAGGTTGGCTTCACGGAATCAAAGAACTACATCTTCAAAGTCATGTCCTACTACCGCGGTTACCGGCAGTTGTACGATTCAAATCTAAATCGGCGATGAGCGGGCCAAGAGTAAAGAGCTAAGGGCTAAGGGCTAAGCGTTAAGAGCTAAGCGTTAAGAAATAAGAGCCAGGCGCAAGACAAAAGCAAACACCCTTCACCCCTTTGCCCTTTAGTCCTTTGCCCTTTCGCCCTTTGCCCTTTGCCGCCCATTCGCCCTCACGGCTGTGGACAAAACTTCGGTTCGAATCCTTTCGCCCGCTCCCGTCGATCGAGCACGTCCGGTCTGGGATAGTCGCGCGGTATGATGCCCAGCTTCACCAGCGACGCGCGATACTCATAACGAATCGTCACCTCAGCGACTGCCTTCGCATCGAGATCCATATGGACCCACTGCACATCGTTGCGCACCGATCGGCCAATGCCCGTCGCCGCTGAGTCGTCATCAACCGACGGATAGGGCTGCACGCTCCGTTCTTTGTCGGCGTTGCCCGCGCCGGCCTGGGTGGGTAGTGATTCACCACGGCTGTCGCGCGGCGCTCGTTTAGCGTCTTCGGCGCCAGAGTCAGGCCTCGTCCGCTGCGTCACCGTCACCGGCTGGCCGCGCTCGCGAAAGAACACTGCGGAAATGACCCCGAGGTTCGCCGTCTGTCCCAGCTTCGCGCCGTATGAATCGCGCTCGGTGGTGAAATAAAATCGGCGGGCGCTCTCGGAACTCATTTGCCATCCGCGAACGGTGATGGTGCCGTAGGGTTCGATTACCCATTTGTGCGCGTCCCAGGCACTCGTATGTCGCGCATCAATCGAGTTGAGCCCGTCTACGGCGACGGCTACCGCCACGCGGGACGCCGTCGGATTGCGAATGCGCAGCTCATACTCAGCATTCTCCAGCGCTTCGACATAGCGCCGGCCACGGGCGGCGTACTCAGTAGCGGGAGAGCCATAGACCAGGACTTCCACTGAGAACCCATTTTCGGTCGCGACAATTTCCGCCGGCGACAGGTTAACTTCGCCTTCGGCGGCTGCCGCCGCCCGATGCAAGCCGTAGGCGCCGGCGCAAACCACCACGATTCCCAGGCTCACCAGGATACCCAGCGCGACACTCGTTTTCTTCAACATACTTCGGTCTCCCTTCGATAAATAGACTTCGGCTGACGATTGGAGAACGCTCTCCTCGGGCCGTTCTTGCGCCCGATCTCCAGCAAAATCAGCCGATTTTGGAAATCGTCGTGGTTACGATAGAATTGCTCGGTTTTTCTCGCACTTCTTTACTTGACGACAACGCGTTGGTAGGTTTCAATAGCGCGTCCGAAATCACTGAAATATGGCCGAATACGTACTGACCGCGACCAAGACCCAGGCTCGCGCTGGATCTTTCTATGATCGCATTGAGCGTTTCTATGACCTCACGTTCAAGTTAAATGGCTACGGTCGCTCACTCGACCAGTACTTACAGGCGCACCCGCTGCCGGTGTTCGAGAACGCGCGAATTCTCGATGCAGGTTGCGGCACCGGGACATTGACGCTCGCGTTGCTGCGAGCGCTTAAGGTGCCGGTGAAACTGACGGCGGTGGACCTATCGGCGTCGGTGCTCACCACGGCCAGCAAATACGCGGCAAAGAACAATCCGAACGCCCAGGAAGTGCGCTTCGCCCAGGGCAACGTATTAGCCTTGCCGTTTGCCGATCAAACCTTTGACCTGGTTGTGACCTGCGGAGTGCTGGAGTATGTGCCGCTCGAGGAAGGTTTTAGTGAGATGGCCCGCGTGATTTCACCGGGAGGCTACTTTCTGCATCTGCCGATGCGCCCGGCGGCCGTGACCACGCTGCTGGAACTCCTGTTCAGGTTCAAAACGCATCCGCCTGAAGAACTCGCCGAGACGACCGATCGACATTTTCAAGTCGTCAGCCATTACCGCTTTCCACCGTTCCAGACTATCGGCTGGAGCAAGACTGCGGTCCTGGCCCAGAAGATCTAACCGCCCAAACCCAGCAGCACCATCAGCGTCAGCGGACGGGTGGTTCCCTAATTTACCATCGGCGACCGTTTGGCACTGGAGCGCAAGCGTCCTTGCTTGCCTTTTTCTGAACAGGGCAACCGAGGACGCTTGCGCTCCAGTCAAATTAGGGCAGTCATATAGTTGACTCACCTGATGTCAGTGCGCGGAGCGCACGACAGCGTATAGCCTGGGGTGAATCCCGATTTATCGGGAGGAACCCCAGGAATACGGACACTTCGGAACAATGAGCCCGCGGAGCGGGCGACAGCCCTGGCGGTGGGCGCTACGTTGACTCCAATGGGCTGTCGCCCGCTCCGCGGGCTCGAATTCTTTCTGCGATTGATCCTGGGGCTTAC
>Ga0126383_10000632_pt1 | contig 20077 bp, 7 predicted proteins | sample PanSoiMetPlot_35_FD_96882 | JGI IMG/M metagenome (GOLD analysis project Ga0126383, IMG submission 96882) | Tropical forest soil microbial communities from Panama - MetaG Plot_35 | ecosystem: Environmental > Terrestrial > Soil > Tropical forest > Bulk soil | place: Panama | collected 2016-02-17
AAAAGACGACGATCCAATTAATGCTGCTGCGAGGAAGGCTAAGAATTAGCATGGAAGTCGTTGATTCTCCGGGCTTTTAATTTTTCGAGAACCGCAGTAGTCAGGACGCTTCTCTAAAAGACCCTGATGGCTCGAACTCTCCGGGGGAAGTCTTTATCGTCGCTGTGGACACGGCCATTATCGGCAAAATCGATGTGAGAGGCCATATCTGTAGTTTGCTGTGACGATGCCCAATAGCTGAAATTGTCGACTGAGCCGGTATCCCGAAACGACACGAGCCCGCTGGCTTTCAGATTGCGATACATGAGACTCAGCTCATCGCGCGAGGGAAGAAACCATCCACGCACGCCATTGACGCTCAACTGGGCGCACAGGTATGCCGCAGAGCCTGGCTCCGTGCAGGCGGCCAGCATGTCGGAAGTGTTCTGCTTACCCGTTCCTATGGCGGTGCCTCGGGCCCCGGATGTCGCCGTTCGAAAACAACCCCATTTCGCCCCCTCGCTCTGATCGAAGGGAGCTGCTTCCAAATATCGCCAGCCATCCGCGGCGTAATTCGGGTTTTCGTAGAAGATCCAGCCTCCGGCGGGACCGACATCCCCAATGACATAGTCCGCTTGAGACAGCCAGACGGTCATTTCTCCCTGGCCGCGGTTGGCCCATAAATAATACGGTATGAGCCTGACGGGTTGAGGCGCTGAAGACGGGTTGGCCATAGACTTTGCTTCGGTCTGGATCACGCCCACACCGCCGTAGAACGCCTTGTCGAACGACGGCTTCAATTCGCCCTTCGGATCGACCTTCAGATCCAGCACCCGCCCGTTAGAGACATCCGGCCATTCGCAGCAATACACGATCGGCCCGCGCTCGACGGCGGTCCTGCCCCTATCCGCCTTCACCCTGCGGTCGGCGGCGATTCTACGAGGATCGAAGGGGAATTCAATCCTTATCACATCGCCAGACTTCCAGTTTCTATCAAGAGAAATGTACCCTGACGGATCGGGAGAAGCGGAAAGATCCTTGCCATTCACTGAAATCCTGGTTGGCTTGCGGGCTGTATCTAAATACGAATACAGATCGCCAGGAGCCGGCTGGTTTCTGGCCCAACCGGGGACACGAAGCTTAATGACGCCTCTTACTTCCTCCCGGGCCGTCAACGTGATGGTGGACACGCCTCCCCACGGCATTTCGCTTTCAACCGACAGTGATAGGTCCTTTTGATTTATCTGGAACGAAGCTTCACTGGAAACATATAAGTTGACATAGATCGTTTCCTTTTTTTGGGCATAAACGAATCCCGGCATCCAGGCCAGGAATCGGACCAGATTGGGAGGACAACACTCGAGAGACGCCCGCTCCCAGCGAAGATCGCGTCCATCGCCAGCGCTGGCCAGGCGATTTACATAAAAGAAACGGTCTCCGGAAGCTGCAACTCCATCGATGGCATTGTTGTACATCCCGCGTTCCATGACGTCGATGTACTTACTATCGCCAGTCGCCAAAAAGAGTTTGTGGTTCAGAGTGATAAACATCAGGACCGCGCAGGTTTCGGAGTAAGCGGAAAGGTTGGGCAGAGAATAGGGTTCTCCGAAGCCTTCGTTGCCAGTGGATCCGACTCCGCCCGTAACGTACATCTTCCGGCTCACCGTGTCCTGCCACATACGGTGCGCTGCATCGAAATAGGGCATAATGCCGGTCAGGACTCCGACGTCCGCGAGGGATACCATCAGGGATACGCAATTCACCGCATGGCCGACCGCTTCGCTTTGTTCGAGAACAGGCTTGTAGGACTGGTTGTGCCTGCTTCGACCTACGGAATCCTCCAAGCCGCGGATATCGAGATAATGCTTTGCCAGGTCCAGATGCTTCTTATCGTGGGTCGCCCGGTATAACTGCACGCAATTGATTGCATCCCTTTCGCCACCGGAGAACGGAGGGCTGTGCAGCTTGAAATTGTTATAGAGGGCGTCGGCAGACCGAATCGCCTTATCGAGCAGGTCCCTTTTGCCGGTTGCTGTGTAATATGCCACCGCGATCTCGAAGCCGTTGTTGCCAGCGCCCGGCGATTGTTTCAGCTCTTGGACGCGGGCGTCGACTTGCGCTTGGAGCTTCTCGTCCGGGTGCACCTTCAGCGAGAGAATCGCAGCTTCCAAGACGCCGCCGCCCAAGCCCCTTGCCGACCCCGTAGTCAGCTTCCGGACTTCGAACGGGATGGTAACTTCGGCATTGGTCTTGATCTTTGGCTGCCAGAAGGTGTCTTTTAGGGTTACTTCCGTGTAAGGCTTGGCCTGGATAGAATATTCCGCCGGTGTATATTTCGCAGCCGATATTACGACGTCGGCAGCCTTGAGTGTGGAATGGGGCGCATTATCTGCAGCGTAAGCGAGCGTGCCTGCTCCGGCCGCGGCCTTCAGAAAGGTTCGACGAGGTGCTTGCATGATCAGAACTGGATCTTCAGTCCGGCCTGGTACACACGTGCTGTCAAGGCGCTCGTGGCTTGGCCGAATGTAGTGGTATTCAGAGTCAGACTCGGATTATTCAGGTTCACCCGGTTAAACGCGTTGTAGGCATCCATCTGTAACTTAACCGAAAGCCGGTCAGTGGCGGCGAACTTCTTCGCGAGCGAGAGATCCGTTTCAGCGAAACCAGGACCACGATACGTACCGATCCCTAGATTACCGTCAGTCCCCAGTGCGGGTATCGGAAACGCCGTTGCGGGAAAAATGCCAGTCAGCAATTGCTGTCTGCTAAAGCCGGAAGTTGGCAGCGGCGTCAGAGGAGCGTTCGGGCGGTCGCCACCGGCGCCGTCCGCATTCCAGTCACATCTCGGGTAGGATCCGGAACAGCCCACGGTCATTGGCGTGCCCGACTGAAGAATTGTGCTGCCAGCCAGCTCCCAGCCGCCCAGGACGCGATACGACCAAGTCTTGCCCTTGAAAAACGGCATCGCCCACACTCCCATCAGGACCAGTTTCTGCGACGTATCGAAGCTGGTCACGCCGCGGTCGAGATGACGATTCGCCGCATCCATCAGCGTGCTGGTGTCGCTAATTGCTCTACCGAACGTGTAGGAGGCTTGTAGATGGAGTCCCCGGCTGAACGCGCGCCGTAATACGACGGTGCCCCCATTAAATATGGAATTCGCGCCGGTCTGGGCTATGGTAATGCCGCCAAAATAGGGGTTCACTCCGGTGAAGACTCCGTTGTGCAACAGGAGATCTCCGGAATAGCGGTTGTAGTTCTGGCCCGACGAGAGATGGTGTCCAGCCGAGCCGATATAATTCAGTTCCAACATCGTGCCCCCGACCAACTCCCTCTGGACGCCCAGAAACCAGTTATGAACGTAGGGTGAGGTGGCCCTGGGATCGGTGCCGCTCGCCGAAACGCGCGCGCCATTGATCCCCCCAGCCGGATTGAGGCCGGTTTGGGCAGCCGCGTCAACCGGATAACCCAAATAAGCCGGGCAGGATCCGACACCCCCCTGCCGGCCATTGCCCTTGCATGCCGCACTTCCAAGACTATAGACGAAGCTGTTGCCGAACTGCTCTCCCAGGTTGACCGTCGCCGGACTGAGGTAGTTCATGTTCCCGAGAATGGCGGAGCCGCGATCGAACGACATTCCATAGCCGCCGCGCACCGCCATCTTACCCTTGCCCGTCGGATCCCAGGCAAAGCCAAATCGTGGACCCCAGTTGAAATTCCGGCTGGGCGCGAGCTCGTCTACAAATTGTACAGTGCCGTTAGCCGCTTGCTCCAGGATGCTCTTGCCGGCGCCTAGAACGAACGTCCGCGGAGCCTGCGTGTACAGCCAATGACCGAAATTCTCTTCGCGCAGACCGATGTTGAGCGTCAAGTGGCGAGTAACTTTCCAATCATCCTGGACGAAGAAACCGGTTTCGATATTGTGCCTGTGATTGAAACTGACCGTCGGTGCGCCCGTTCTCGGATCAACCTGGCGAGTCTCCTGCAGCGGCGAATCGATCGCGAAGTCCAGAATCGAATTGAAGGTGTAGGTGGGGATGTAATTCGAGGACCAGCCGTTGGCTCCCACGTCCTTGCGCAACTCAGCCCCGAATTTCAACGTGTGCGTAGAGCGAACCCACGTAAAGACGTCGCGATAATTGTAGTTCGTCTGCCACCACCCGCCGGGTACATTGGTGATCGTGGAGTCGGAACTGATCGGATATCCGACGCTGACCCCCGTGATGTTGATCTTGGGGATCTCCAGGTGTGTAGCATCCCAAGGATTGCCGTTCAGTTGTGAGACGCCGCCGCGAAATTCATTAATCTTGTTCGGGCTGAAGATATGAGTCTCGTTTAGATTGCCGAAATAGGTCCATTCATCCAGCGGGCGATCGAAATCCGGCCGTATCCCGCCGGCCTGGGAGGTCAGTCCGGTGCGATAGAACGTGCCGTATAGCTTGTCTTTGCCAGGGCGCAGTTCATGGTCAAGCCGTACATTGAACTGCGCTCCGCGACGGAAAAAATTGGGGGCAAAGCTGATGTTGCCGACGTCCATGATGCCATCAGCCGGTCCAGCGCTAAGAGGACCTCCGCCGGGAACTGGGCTGCCCAGATCCCTGAGACCGGAGGTGGGATAAGCTCCGGGAGGGAACTTAGTCACTAGGTAAGCCGCAATGGAATTCGGGAACTTCGATACGACATAGTCGCGGAACTGTGTCGTCTCCACCGTGTACACCTGAGAGGGCGCTCCAGACTGTCGCAAGCCCTCAAAAGTAGTGAAAAAGAAAGTTCGGTTCTTGAAAATGGGCCCACCGACGGAGTAACCATACTGATTCTTGCGAACGTTGGGTACAGTCGTGGCGAACACATTGCGTGCGGTCAGTGCCCCATTCTGGTTGTAATAAGACAACGTGCCATGGAAGCTATTAGTACCCTGTCTCGTGATCACTTGAATACGCGCGCCCGGATTGCGGCCCTCCTCCGCCGAAAAGTTGTTCGATACTACACGGATCTCCTCGATCGATTCGGAGTTAGGAACGGTGTTGACTGCTCCGCCGTAGGCGACGCTGTTGACGCTGGAGTCGTCGATGGTAAAGCTGTTGGCTGAAGAATCCTGCCCGCTGGCGTAGATCTGTACGCCGGTCTCGCCGGCAAACGAATCGTTGCCTCCGCCTTGCGAGCCGAGGCTGACTGACTGTCCGCGCCCCATCATTCCCGGTTGGAGGGCGATGAAGTTGAAGGCATTCCGGCCGTTTAAGGGAAGTTCGCTCAATTGCACACGGTCGACCTGTCCGGACACGCGACCTTGCTCAGTCTCGAGGATCGGTGCCTGCGCCTCTACTTTCAGTTGTTCCGCGACCGTTCCCACAGCCATGTTGAAATCCGCCTTGACGGTCTTGCTGATGTCGACGACTACGCCGTTCAGAACCGAAGCCGAGAAGCCAGCTTTCTCAACCTTCAGACTATACGTCCCCGGGCCGAGATTCGAAATCCGATAGAATCCCTCACTCGAGGTTTTGGCTACGCGAGTGATTCCGGTGTCGACATTTGTGGCGGTCACTGCGGCGTCGGGGACCGACGCCTGCGTGGAATCCACGACCGTGCCCTGAATCGCTCCTGAGAATTGGGCACACACCCATGGTGCGAAGAACAAGGAACAAATAACGAAACGAAGGGTACGAGACACTCTCTTCCTCCTTTTCGCGACGGGACGATTAAATATGGGTAAAATCTATCAGTTTTTCCGCGATTGTCAAGGCTTTCCGTAATCCTTCTTTTGTATTTTTGAAACGATTTTGTATTTTTGAAAGGTCTGTTCCATATGATCACGTACAAATGCGGGCAAGCCCGTCGGGCCGGCGGCCCGGCGCTGGCGATTTCGTGCAGTGAGACATCTGGCCCTCCGCTCGCCGACCGACCCATCGCAATTGCGAAAGTCCGTAGATAAACGAGTCCAGGCGTATTATACTTACGGCTATTCCGATGAGGGCCACGATCATTGTTGGATTACTGGCGATGGCGGGCCGCGGTGTCGCCGATACTTATCCGCGGCCGGTTGGAATCAAAGTTAGCAACTATACCTTCGACATCTCGTTAAACGACGCGAATAACGAATTCGTAGTGCAGGACACGATCGACATTCGCTTCGTAACAGCAGGCGTTACGGGTATCGATCTGGATTTGTGCAAGTTCAGCGCCGCAGTGCGCGCGCCGCAGACGTCCAACGGATTTCTGGATCCGTGTGCCGAACCGACGGGCGGTCGCGGGGGCGCGCGCAGCCTACCGACGGGCGGCAAAGGCATGACCGTCACCGATGTCAACTCGGGGGGCCAGTCTCTCGTCTTCCGCCACGAGAACGACCGGCTCCATATCAACCTGCCGCGGGTGTTCGGCGCCGGCGAGGAGCTTACATTCACGGTCAGCTACCATGGCGTTCCGGCCACAGGCATTCTGATCGCCAACAATAAGTACGGCGACCGGAGTTTCTTCTCGAACCCCTGGCCGCACAAGGCACGCAACTATCTCGCCTCGTTCGATCATCCCTCCATGAAGGCGCCGGTGGTGACCATTGTCACTGCACCGCGGCATTACCAGGTGATTTCGAACGGACGGCTGGCGGAGCAAACCGATCTCCCAGGCGATCTTCGACGCACCGTCTGGAAGGAATCGAGCCCCATTTGCACTTGCCTGATGTCGCTTGGCGTTGCGTCATTCGCAGTGGATCATTTCGGTCAATACCACGGCATACCACTCTCCTCTTGGGTCTACCCGCAGGAGAAGGAGGTCAGTTTCAAGGCCTTCCGTGCGTACACGCAGCCAATCCTGGAGTTCTTCATCGATCACATCGGCCCCTACTCCTATGAAAAGCTGGCGCAGGTTCAAGCCAACGGGATTAACGGCGGAATGGAACTCGCGTCCGACATTTATTACGGCTATGGCGCGAACGGCGCCGGACGGCAACTCGTGGCTCACGAAATGGCGCATCAATGGTTCGGCGATTCGGCGGCTGAGGCCGATTGGGATGACGTCTGGCTGAGTGAAGGATTCGCCACGTATTTCGCACTGCTGTATGCGGAGTTTCAGGACGGCCATGACACCTTCCTCGAAGCGGTCAAGCGAAGCAAGGCACAAGCGATCCGCTATGCCCTGGAACATCCGGATTCGACTATCGTTCATGAGAATCTGGCCGACTTCAGCAAAGTGATCGCCAACAATGCGCAGATCTATCAAGGCGGTGCACAGACGCTTCACAATATTCGGGGTGTGCTCGGCACAAAAACATTTTGGGCCGGCATCCGGCTTTATTACAACCGCTATCAGAACGGAAATGCCCGGACCGACGATTTCCGGCGCAGCATGGAGGAGGCATGCCGGAACGCCGGCGACGAGTGCCCCGCCGATGGCAAGGACCTTTCCTGGCTCTTCCGCGAACTGCTCAGTCGGGGCGGAGTGCTTCAGGTGCAGGGCTCCTGGCGCTACGATGAAGCCGCCAAGAAAGTGCAGGTTACGCTCAATCAGACGCAAAAGTCCGGCCTCTACCGGATGCCTATCGAACTGGCGATCACGCTGAAGGAAACGACCGAGACGGAGGGCCAACCTCGCCGTAACGAAACGCCCGAGCCACAGCCCGTGAAACATATCCGGATCATGCGGCTCGACCAGCAAAGCCAGGTTTTCGCGTTTCCCGTTGCGAGGGAGCCCATTAGCGTCGCACTTGATCCGGATGCGTGGGTAATGATGCAGGCGACCTTCGAGAGAAAGTAGACGCGTGTTCAAGATATTGATTGCCGTATTCCTTCTCCTGAGCGGCTTGGTCCATGGGCAGACGGACTACGCGGCAGCCGCCGAAGACGTGCGCAACGGCCGGGCGAAAGAGGCGATTCCGGTGCTCCAGCGGAGGTTGGCCGAATCGCCCTCCGATTTGAAAGCTCGCAATCTTCTCGGAATCGCGCTGATGAATGTGGGGCGCAACGCCGAGGCCCGCGTCGAATTTCAGAAGGCGCTCGCAACCGACCCGGCTTTCCATGCGGCACTGAAGAACCTCGCGGTGGACGAGATGGTGCTCGGCCAGAAAGCGGAGGCGAGACGTCACTTCGAGCAACTGTTGAAAGCGGTCCCTGATGACCCAGTGGCGCACACGTACCTAGGTGAGATGGCGTACGCCGCTGCTTCCTATCCGGAGGCCCTGGCTCATTACCAGCAACTCGCAAAGAAGAGTTACCCGGATCCCTACCGCGCGGGTTTCAACCTCGTGCTGGTAAACGTGAGTGCCGCCAACTACTCCGCAGCTATACAGCTCGGCGAACTCCTCATCCGCGAGCATCCTACCGCGGAACTGTACAACTTGGTGGCCCGCGGTTATGAGGGCGCAGGCCGGACGCAACAGGCCTACGATTCGCTTCGCTCGGCAATACAAATCGACCCGCAGGACGAGCGGAACTACATCGATCTCATGTCGCTGTGCCTGACCCACGAGAATTGGGATCTGAGTTTGGAGATCTCCGAGATCGCAATGCGCAACGTTCTGCGCGCGTATCGAGTGCGGCTGCAGCGCGGGGCGGTCTTCGCAATGAAGGGAATGCTGCAGAATGCGGAGAGCGAGTTCCGGGAGTCTGCGCAGATGGCGCCGGAATCGAGTTTGCCGATTGTAGCCCTCGGCTTGGTGAAGATGGACATGAAGAAGCCGGAAGAGGCGGCTGAACTGTTGCGAGCGAGGCGTGCACTCGATTCGAACGACTATCTCGTGAACTGGATGCTCGCGGAGGCGCTCACAGAAGCCGGTCAGGAGAGCACAGAAGCAATCGCCGCGCTACAGGATGCCGTTCGGCTGAATCGATCGACTCCCGGGCTCCACGTCCTTCTGGGTAAGCTCCTGCTGAAGCGGGGTGAGCGCGACCGCGCTATGCGCGAGTTCGAGGCAGCCCTGAAGCTCAAGCCCGACGACAACACAGCCGCGTACCAGCTTGCCATGATCTATCGCCAGGTCGGAAACCTCGACCGCGCCGAGAAATTGATGTCCATCGCTCAGAAAGCGGCTTCCGTCCCGGAGGCGGGGCTGGCTCGCCGCCAGGAGTTGGTCAAGATCATCCGCCAGGCTTCGCAGTAGCGCTCACGATCCCTGCGCCCTCGCGGATCACCACAAAGCGATCCGCTGGAACCTTCAAGGCGGATTCACGATTTCCCTTGGGCCAGCGGATTTCCAGATCCGCCGTGGTCGCGCCGCCCAGGCCGAAGTGCAGACGCAGATCATTCGCGGAATAAAAGCTGGACTGGCTCATGACTTCCTGAGCCTGCACCCGGCCGCCGTAACGCGCTATCACGCGCGCTCCGATCGCGCTGCGGTTAGATTTCACTCCGATCAGCTTGATCTTCAGCCAATGGTTGCTTCCGCCCAAATCGTTGCGGAGCAGCGATGGAGCCTCGTTCAAGTTGACGATCAGGATATCGATGTCGCCATCATTGTCGAAATCGCCGAACGCGCAGCCACGGCTACAATGGGCCTCCGGGATGGCCGGACCAGCCAAATCCAACAGCTCTTCGAACCGTCCGCGGCCGAGATTGCGAAACAGAACACGAGGTGTGTTCATGGGATACTGCGGCAGCTTCTGCGCGACCTCCGGAAATACGTTGCCCGTCACCAGGAACAAATCGGGAAAGCCGTCATTATCCAGATCGGCCATTCCGGCGCCCCAGCTTACAAAGCGAGACTCGACGCCGATACCGGCGGCGAGCGTGACATCTTCAAAGAACCCCTTGCCGTCGCTGCGGTAGAGGACGTTCGTGTCATCGGAGAAGTGCGTCTTGAAGATGTCGAGGTTGCCGTCCAGGTTGTAATCGCCAATCGCGATGCCCATGCCCGCCTGCGGATTGCCATCCTCGTTGAGAGCCACGCCGCTGATGAGTCCGACCTCGCGGAACGTGCCGTCGTGATTGTTGCGGAACAGAAAACTCGGTGTAGAATCGCAGGCAACATAAATGTCCGGCCAGCCATCATTGTCGAGATCGGCGGCGGCCGCGGTCATCAGGTAGCTGCCCTTCGCTTTCGCTATACCTGACGGCACGCTGACATCGGTGAAAGTGCCGTCGCCGTTGTTGCGGAACAGTGAGGCGCCTCCGGGTGGCAGGCCGCGCGGCCCGCAGTATACGGGAATGCCTTTCCAGTTACAATACGACTCGGCGCCGGGCTGCGGCACAGTTTTCAGATCGAATTCCAGGTAGTTGGCTACAAAGAGATCCAACAGACCGTTGCGGTCGTAATCGATGAAGGTGCAGCCGGAACCCCATTTCGGCCGGCTGGAGAGCAGACCGGCTTCCTTCGTGACATCGGTAAACGTGCCGTCGCCGTTGTTTCGATACAGAACATTTTGCCCCCAGTACGTAATGAAGAGGTCGTCGAAGCCATCGTTGTTGTAGTCCCCAATCGTAACGGCTGAGGCCCATCCGGTCCGCAGCAAGCCCGCCTGTTCGGTGACATCGCGGAATGTTCCGTCGCGCTGGTTCTTGTACAGGCGGCTGGTGGCTCGCGGCGAATCATGGAGACGGGCGCCGTTGAGGATCAGGATGTCGACCCAGCCATCCTGATCGTAGTCGATGAACGCAGCGCCGCAGCCGACGGTTTCGAGAATGTAGTCCTTGTGACGCGGCTCGCCATAGATGACCGGAGCAGTCAAACCCGCAGCGTTCGCGATATCGGTAAACTTTGCGTGGAAAGGCAAGCCTGATGTTTGCCCTCGCGGCTGCGCTTTGACATTCCGGGTTGATACGCCCTGCCCCTGCAACCGGCCCAGGGGAAGAGTCAAGAGTTTGGCGATATCGCGGCGGGTCCACATGTTTGAGGTTCTTCAGGCCTGTGGGAACACGATGCTGCACGTCGCAGGGCTATTATAATTTGAAGCCCATCATCGGTACCGGCCAAATTCGCCCAGGTCGCCGCGGAGCGAGCGCAAATTGGACCCACGACGCATTCCAACGCAGCGGGGCGGCGTAGAGGCCCGACGTCGCTTGTGGCCGTTTGGCCAAAGTATTCAGGTGGCGTGGCTGTAGTAGCAAGGCCCCGAGCCACTCTCGACGAAAATTGTCCTTTACCTTGATGGTTTCTTTCCTGGTGATAATGTTCCAGGAAAATCGACGCGAGGCGGCGTGCGGTGCGCGCGAAGTCAACGCCTTGGCACAGCGAGCGGCCCGGCGTTTGGAGATACCGTGGAGAGACCGGCCGCCCGCAGCCGCGCGTTGAGCGTCGGCAGGCGCTCTTCCACCACGGAGTTCAGCTCCAGCAACACCTTCTTGAGGCGCGATTCAAAAATTCCGATCCACTCGATCTGCGCAGCCGTAGGACGTCCGCTGTAGTTCTGCACCTGATCCACCAGCCAGTTCAGGCGGCGGCGCAGATTCTGGTGTTCCGGATCGTTCGGGCGCGGTTCCAGGTCCGCTTCGATGTCGTCCAACTGCTTACGCAGGGACTCGGCCAGAGTCTTGACATCGCGGGCGGCAATTTGGGGCGTGATCGCGCTCATCTGCGTCGCGATACTACCAATCTTTGCCAAGGCGCCGTCAATGGAACATTGCATTCCATACAGGCGTTTGACCTCGGTATAGTAGGCGTCCATGTCCGCGGCGTTTGCCTGAATGCGCGGGTCCATCCGTACGGTCAATGTCTCCTCCTGCGTTTCGCCCAGCGCCTCCACACGAACGCGATACTGCCCCGGAAGTACGCGAGGGCCGGCACCCGAACCGCGGCCGCCGCGGCGCGATCCGGCCGGCGCTACGTCGCATACGTTTTCGCGCAGTCCCCAGACGGCCCGATTCAGACCGGCTTCGGCGGGCCCGTTCAGCGTTTGCAGAACGCGGCGGCTTCCGTCGAGGATGGTAATGCGCGCGCCGCCCTCCACACGGGCGGAGAGATAGTACGAAACGATCGAACCATATGGCTTGTTCGGCGCTACCCAGACGCGGTCCCCAAGCACGCTGGTGTCGCTCGCGGGCGTATATCGCGTTGCGGCCGCCGGCCGGAACACCGTCAACTTCCGGTTCTGCGCCTGACTCAACTGCTGGAGCGGCGTGAGATCATCCAGGATGTAAAAGCCGCGCGCATGCGTAGCGATGACGAGATCGTTATCGCGCGGATGTACCACCATATCGACTACGGAGAGGTGCGACAGGCCCAGCCGCAGATCCGTCCAGTGATCGCCCCGGTCAAAAGACGCGAACACGCCGAACTCGGTGCCCGCATACAGCAGGTCTGGCGTTTTAGGGTCCTCCATCACGATGTGCACATACCCGTTCAGGCCCGCCGCGATGTTCTTCCACGTTTTTCCGTAGTCGGTGGTCAGGAACGCATATGGCCGGAAGTCGTCGCTCTGGTGACGGTCCATCGCCAGGTACGCCGTACCCGCCTGCTTCCACGACGCTTTGATCGCTGGCACCCAGGAGTTGGGCGACGCCCCCACGTTGCGAACCACATTGGTCCAGGTGGCGCCGCCGTCGGTGGTGATCTGCACGTTGCCATCGTCGGTGCCGGTCCAGATGACCTTCGCGTTTACCGGGCTCTCCGCGATTGCGGTAATCGTGCAATGAAACTCGGCGCGAGTGTTGTCCAGGGAGATTTCGCCGCCGCTCAGCTTGATTTTCTCCGGATCGTTGGTCGTCAGGTCCGGACTGATGATGCTCCAGGTCTCCCCGCCATCGCCGCTGCGGAAGAGCACGCTGCCGCCGTAGTAGAGGACATCGGGATTTGTGGGCGACATGATCGCGGGAGAGTTCCAGTTGAAGCGATACTTCTCCATGTTCGCGCCTGCGCCCGCGGGTCCTACCGGGTAGGGATGGATGAAGCGCTCCTCTGTGGTTCGCATGTCGACTTTGGTCAAATCGCCGAAGTGGCCGTCGTAGTAAACAATGTTGGGGTCACGCGGATCGGCGAATGCGTACATGCCGTCCGCCATGTTGCGCAGGCGCCGCCAATCGCCTTCGCGCACGCCAACTTGATTCCACCGCTCGCTCGGTCCTCTCCAGATCTCGTGATCCTGGAAGCCGCCCATGATATTGTAGGGCTCGGCCATGTCCACTCCCACGTGATAGGCCTGCGCCATCGGCATGTTGTTGACGAAATCCCAGTGTTCGCCCTGGTCGTTGGAAATGAAGAAGCCGCCGTCGCTGCCTGCCAGCAGACGGCGGGAATTCGTGGGGTCGATCCACAGCGCGTGATGATCGCCGAACATATTCCCGCCGACCGGCCGGAAGTTGCGGCCGCCATCGCTGGAAACGTAGTGGTTGCCCGCCAGTGCGTAGATGCGGTTTTCGTCGTTCGGGTCCACGCGGATCTGGGTGTAGTAGAACGGGCGATTATTGATGCTGTGATTGTTGGTGGTCATCCGCCACGTCCTGCCGTGATCGTTGCTGCGCCACAGCACGCCGTCTTCTTGGGCCTCGATCATGGCGTAGACCACGGCCGGATTGGAACGGCTGGCGCTCACGCCGATTCGTCCCAGCAGCTTTGCACCAGGCAGTCCGTTGCCCAGCGCCGGGTCTGTAAGCCGGGTCCACGTCTCGCCGCTGTCGGCGGAACGGTAGAGACCGCTTCCGGGGCCGCCGCTGCGGAAGTGCCAGGGCCGGCGCAGGTAATCGTACATGCCTGCGTAAACAACGTTCGGGTTGCCGGGTTCGAAGCAAATGTCGCTCGCGCCGGTGGTCGCGTTCACGTACAACACGCGCTGCCACGTCGCTCCGCCATCCGTGGAGCGAAACACCCCGCGCTCCTCGTTGGGTCCCCATTCGTGTCCCATCGCGGCAGCGAAGACGACGCGCGAATCTTTCGGACTGATGACGATGCGCGAGAAGCGCTCGCTGTCTTTCAGCCCCATGTGGCGCCACGTCCGTCCGCCATCTTCCGTTTTATAGATACCGTCGCCCACGGACGTGCTGTTGCGCGGAAAGCCTTCGCCGGTCCCGATGTAGACCAGTTCCGGGTCGTCCGGGGCAATCGCGACCGCGCCCACGGAAAGTGTGTTGCCATCATTAAACACGCTTGTGAACGTGATGCCTCCGTTGGTCGATTTGAAGAGCCCCGCCGTGGATCCGGCGGCATACAGCGTGTTCGTGTTACCCGGCACGCCGGCAACATCGTCTACTCTGCCGGCGAACATCGCGGGGCCGACGGAACGCCAGCGCAAGCCTGCCAGTCTCGCAGGGTCGACCGACTCGGTGGCCGCAGCAGCCAGAGCGGCGGCCGCGACCATCGGTGCAAGAAAGGGTCGGAACACGGAAACCTCCTTACCAGAGTGAGTACGCCGGAGTCTTCCTATCGAAATACATCAGGCAAGGAAACTCGCGTCTCGAGAGTGGATGCCCCTGGAGCGCCATCAGAACCAGATCTGCGCGCGAATCTGCAGATTGCGCGGTCCCACCGCCGTCGAAGTGGTCTGCCCGAACGTCGTGGAAGTGATGTTGATGCGAGCGGCGTTGCCGCCCACCTGAAATACCGGGTGGTTGAAAGCGTTGAGCGCTTCCAGCGCCAGCCGTATGCGGATTGGTTCCCGGATAAGAATGTCTTTAATCAGCGACATGTCGGCCTGCACATACTTGGGTCCGTAAAGGAACACGAACTGCCCGAACTGTCCAGCCGTCGTGGGCGGTGACAGAAGCTGAGCGTTCGCGCGGCCGTCGCTTCCCACCAGTGAAGGATCGACGAACGAAATGTTACGGTTCGGTCCCGGCTGTACCGTAATCAGGTTTTGAAGTTGACCTGCCGTGACGCCATTGAGCACCACGCCGGAATCGTACTGGTTCACCGTGTCGCGGTTGCTGACCAGTTTGAACGGCCGCCCCGACTGCACCCGGATGATGCTTCCCAACGTCCAACCGCCGATCAGGCGATTCACGAAGCCGTTCCCCGATACTTTGTGCCCTTGTCCCAACGGAATCGGGTAATTGAGGTAGCTCTGCCAAACGTGGCGGACGTCAAACACGGAAGGTGCCTTGTTCAGGCCTTTATTCCGGAGGGTCGTGTAGTTGGCGAAGCCGGCTTCGTTTTCCGCAAACAAATCCGAGAGGGCCTTGGCGAAGGTGTAGTTCGTGGTGAAGGTCAAGCCGTTGCCCATACGGCGCCGGAACTCAAGCTGCAAGCCATGGTAGGTGGAGTTACCGTCCGATGTGATCAAGTCCAGATCGTAGGGCGAGCCGATTGTGGTGGCGTTCAGCGTGGCCCCGGAGTTGAGCGGATTGGCCTGGAAGAAGTTGATCGGATACGATCCCGGACCCGTGTAGCCGCTGCTGGCACATGCCGGCAGCGCAGCTCCCACCATGCGGCAGAGATACGTCGGCGAACTGGCCAGGCTGGTGGCCAGCGCGCCCGCCTGCCCCTGCGTGAGTTGTGTGATGAATGTGCCGTTGCCGAAACCGGCGCTGCTGGCCAGCGCCGGCTGTCCCGCGCTGGCGCCGAAAGCCGTCTCGAAAATCGGCAGCGGAACCTGGCCCGCGCGTCCCTGATTGGCAAAACTCGAAACGCCGCCCTGCTGGTTGATGTTGTAGTTATTGAGCGCGTTGGCGAACTCGCGCGCGAATCCGTTCTCGATCGTGTTCACTTCGTTGATGTTGTATGTGCGCCAGATGTGCGATGCCTTGTTGCCCACGTACCGCGCTTCAAACACGGTGTTGCGCGCAATCTCCCGCTGGATGCCGAACGACCAGTTCTGGACATAGGGGGTGCGCAGATCCGGCGACGTTGTCCCGAACGATACCCGCCCAAACGTAAACAGAGACTGCGCGAAGGGTGGATTAAAACCGGTTGGGAACGTCTGTAGCGGCGGAAGCGGGGAACCGACGGTCAATGCGCCCGCTGTGAATCCGGGCTGGCCCGGGTTCAGGAACAACTGCTGCGTCCCTCCGGGATTAGCACCCACCGTCTCCCCGAATGTCAGCATGCCCTCCTGATAATAGGTAATGCCATAGTTGGCGCGGATCACCGTTTTACGGTCGGAGCCCAAGAGTCTGCCGAGCAGCCCACTTGTTTCAGTGGGGCTCCACGCGATTCCCACATTGGGCGCGGGATTGAAATTGTCGCTGGAGTAGGTGTCGGATCGCTGCGAGAGTGTCGGATTTCCGATACCGTTCAACTGTCCCGGCGCGAACAGGCGCGTGGATGGACCATACAAATCAGCCGCCGTTGGGCTGTTGTAGGTGCCGTTGGTGTTGTGCGTGTCGCCCGAAAACTCCCAGCGGAATCCATAGTTGAAGGTGACGTTCGGGCTCACCCGCCAGGAATCCTGGAAATACAATCCGAAGGATTGCTGCGCCTCGCGCGAGACCAGCGGAGTGTAGTTATTGTATTGATGGCTGGTCTCGTCGACCGCGCGGTCGCTGGCAATGCTGGAAATCCGGCCTGTCAGCATGGCATAGATCGCCAGCGCATTCGGCAGATCGACGGTTCGCACCTGAGGCAGCGTGGTCGCTGTGATCACGGAGGCAATCGGATCGGCGGGGTCCACCCCCAAGGTCACGTTCGGAACCCCCGCGTTGCCGTACAGCGAATCCCACATTGTGGTCCGCAGCATGGAGAAACCCGCCACCAGACTGTGGCTTCCACGAAGCCAGCGCACGGTGTCGTAGAGGTTGTACACGGGATTGTTGCGCGGCTCGGCTCCATTATTGGTGTTGCGGATAATCGCGGGGATGGTGAGCGGAAAGTTGATCTTGAGCAAACTGTTCCCCAGCGCGTACTGGCTGGGATTCTCGCCCACGTTGAACTGCTCCAGGCTGCTCTGCACGCCGAATTTGAACTCGTTCAATACAGTAGGGCTGACTGTATAGGTCGCGCCCAGCGAGGCGACATAATAGGTAGATTTGAACTCCGATTGTGCTTTGAATCCGGGCCCGGGCCACGGCTGGGTGCCGCGGATGTCGCGCCAGCGCAGGTTCCACGTTCCCGTAAGCGACAGTTTTGAGATGGGCTGGTAGTCCACGCGCGCCGTGGGATAGCGCTCCGTGGGACCGCCCGGAAGATTCCACCGGATCTGATTGGTGATCAGGTCATTCGCCACTACGTTGGCTGATCCGGCCGCGCTGTTCATCCGGCCCAGGATCCCGGACACTGTCGGGTCGACCGTGCTTGGGAAACCCGCCGCGCCCGCGATTTGTAGCAGGTTCGCGGTGTGTTGCTGCCCGTCCGTCCCCAGATATCGGAAGATCCCTTGCTGCGCTTCTTGCGTAAGCACCACGTTGCTTGTCAGGGTCTGGCTGGGCGCGCGATTCTCTTCGTAGTTGGCAAAGAAGAACAGCTTGTTCCTCCAGATCGGTCCTCCCAAGCTGCCGCCGAATTCGTTCTGCCGCAGCCGGGCTCGGGGCAGTCCGCTGGCGTTGTTCACCCAACTGTTGGCATTCAGCCAGTCGTTGCGGAACTGCTCGAACGCGCCGCCGTGGAACTGGTTCGTGCCGCGCTTGGTCACGAACCGCATTTGCATCGCGCCTTCTCCCGAAGCATCGGCGCTCAGCCCGCTGGTCGAAATGGTGACCTCTTCGATCGCGCCCAGCCGCAGCGGAGCGAACACGAAGTTGCTGGTGCCGCCGCTCTTGAAGCGTTGCGAGTTGTTGTTTACACCGTCCAGCGTGATATTCAGCGACGCATTCGGCAAACCGTTGTACGTACTGTTGCGGTCGGTCGATCCGCGCTGCGCGCCCGCGGTCAGCAGGCCAAAGCCCAGCAGGTCGCGGCCGCTAAGCGGAAGGTCCTGCACCAGCCGGTTCTGCACTGTGTTGGAGAGTTCGTTCGCGGTGGTCTCGATCGGTGTGGCGACACCGCTCACCTCGACCGAACTCGACGTTTCGCCGATGGCCATCTGTACCGCAATGTCGCGTGTACGTGCGGTCTCAACGATGACGCCGGTAAAGACCGCGGTGCGGAAGCCGGGCGCGCTTGCGGTGAGTTTGTAGGATCCGGCCGGCAGAGTGACAAACACGAAGCCGCCGTCCTTGCCGGAAAGCGTCTCCCGGCCGATTCCCGTGGCTTCGTCCTCCAGCTTGATTTTTACGTTCGGCATCACAGCGCTCGCAGGATCGATTACAGAGCCATGGATCTCACCAGTCGTAGTGACTTGAGCGAACGCGTTATGGCTCGCGCAGATGGCGATCAGCGCGGCAAAGAAGACCAGTGGCAGTCGTTTCATACGGCATCCCCCTTGAAGCATCCCCGAATCTCCACGTGGTAAGCTTCATTCGGCTCACTCGGGTAAGCGCTTTCACAACCTGTGCGGATTCTACGGAAGGAACGCCTGGTTGTCAAGGCAAACCGGAGCACGTGAATGAACGCCTCATGCCGGACAACTCGGGTCGCTTCCAGGACCGGCCATTTCAGCTCGGCGCCGATTGACCGCCTTGTCCGATAACATCCTGGAATCGCTTGCACGACTGTCAATCCGGACTTTCAGCGCGCTACTGCCGCACAAAGACCCCGTTGCGCCCAAGCCGCGTTCGCGATAGGCTAATCTCCGATATCATGTACGGCCGATGGGCACTGTTTCTGGGACTGCTGGCGCTTCCCGCTGCCGGTGCGGCCCAAAACATACCTCCCACGCGGCCGTCGGTGCGCAGCCTGTTCCCGCACGGCGCGCAGCGCGGAACCGATGTCGAAATCACCATCCGGGGCAAGAACCTCCAGGACGCCACATCCCTGGGCTTCGAAATCCCGCAATTGAGCGCCCGAATTCTTGAGGCGAGGCATAACCTGATTCGTGCGCGCATCCATGTGGAGCCCGCCGCCCAGCCCGGCCGGCACGACCTGCGCGTGATCGCACCGCATGGGTCCACTGTCGCCTGGTTCGACGTGGGAACGCTCCCCGAATCGCTCGAAAAGGAGCCGAACAACGATCTGGCTCATGCTCAGCCCATAACCTTTCCGACTACCATGAACGGGGTCATCCAGGCCGGCGATTACGACTACTTCAAGTTCGAAGCGCGCTCCGGCCAGACGCTCACCTTCGATATCGCAGCGCAACGCCTCGAATCGCCGCTCGACTCCGTGCTCAGCCTGCTCGATGACCAGGGGGGCGAACTCGCTTACGTCGACGACTACTACTGGTTCAAGGACCCCCACTTGACCTACACGTTTTCCAAGTCCGGCTTCTATTATCTGCGCGTGTTTGGCACTGGCGAAAGCGGGTCCGAGGTGTCAGACTACCGCCTTCACGCGTGCGAAATGCCGCAGGTGGATTACGTGCTGCCCGCGGGCGGAAAGCGGGGTGAGACGGCGGAGTTGACGCTCGCGGGTGTGAATCTGAGCGCCGTGGATGGCGCGGTCCTTGGGGATGGCGTCGCCCAAGCGGAGGTGGTAGAGCGGGGGGAGCGCCGGGTCAAACTGCACCTGAAAATCCCTGCAAACTTGCCGGAAGGACTTCAGCAGCTACATGTCAACGGAGCCGCGCTTCCCGTGCCATTCGTAGTTAGCAGCCTGCCCGAAATCGCGGTCACGACTGCCATGGCGCATCGCAAAACCGATCCGGTCCCCGTCACGCTGCCGGTCGCGGCCAGCGGTGTGATCGATACAGATCATCAGGGGCATTACTTTTCGTTTCGCGTGGACGAGGCGGGAAAGGTGCTGCTCGCGGTCGATTCGCAGCGCCTCAACTTCGATCTCGACCCCATCGTGATTCTCTACGATGCATCCGGCAAGCGCATCGCCTACCAGGACGATCCCGCAGTCAATTCCGGAAAGCGCCCCGCCAACGTGGATCCGCACCTGGTGGTGAATCTGGAGCCCGGACGGTACACCGCACAGGTTCGCGACAACGCGTTCCGCGGCGGCGAGACATTCGCCTATCGCCTTACGATGAAGCGGGCCGAACCTGACTTCGCCGCCGGCACGGTAGGCACGGATGAGACCCTTTTCCGGGGCAGGGACACGACCCTCACAGTGCGTGTGCGCCGGCTGGAAGGTTGGAACGCTCCGGTCGAAATCTGGGCGGAGAACCTGCCTCCGGGCGTCACCGGACCGGCCAAAGTGGTCGTGCCGCCGATCGCCACACACTACAAAGGCACCTGCGGCGAAGACATCACGCTGGATGGCACGGAGGTCGAATTCCCGTTGCGCGTGTCCGCGGATGCGCCCGCGGGTCTGAGCAGAGTCCGTTTCCGC
>Ga0126383_10000633_pt1 | contig 20046 bp, 20 predicted proteins | sample PanSoiMetPlot_35_FD_96882 | JGI IMG/M metagenome (GOLD analysis project Ga0126383, IMG submission 96882) | Tropical forest soil microbial communities from Panama - MetaG Plot_35 | ecosystem: Environmental > Terrestrial > Soil > Tropical forest > Bulk soil | place: Panama | collected 2016-02-17
CGGCGGCACGGTCCCCTGCGGGCGTGGGCTTGAGGTTGAAGCCGAGCACGATGGCGCTGGAGACGGAGGCCAGCAGGAGGTCGGAGTCGTTGACCGCTCCCACTCCCTGACCCACGACCTTGATCGTGACGACTGGATCCTCGATTTTCTGCAGCGCCTGGAGGACGGCTTCCAGCGCTCCTGGTGCGTCGGCCTTGACCACCAGGTTGAGCTCTCTGACCGCGCCCTCCTTGGCCCGGCGAGCCAGCTCCTCGAGCGTGACCCGGGGCGCACGCTCGCGGCTTGCCTCGGCCTGGCGGCGCTCCAGCAGCTTGGTCAGCGCGATCTGGCGGGCGGCCTTCTCGGAGCCGACGACCTGGAAGATGTCGCCGGCGCTGGGTACCTCGCTCAAACCGCTGACGACGACCGGCATTGCGGGGTCGGCGGCGGTCACGCTCTCTCCGCGATCGTTCACGAGCGCTCGCACCCGGCCGTAGATGTGGCCGCATACGAAGTAGTCGCCGACCTTGAGGGTGCCGTTTTGCACCAGGACCGTCGCCACAGGGCCGCGGCCCCGCTCCAGGTTGGCGTCGACCACGGTGCCGATGGCATGGCGTTCCGGGTTGGCCTTGAGCTCGAGGATCTGGCTCGACAGGACTATCGTGGTCAGCAGATCGTCGAGGCCCTGGTGCGTCCGCGCGGAGACGTGCACGCACTCGTACTCGCCGCCGTAGTGCCGTGTGATGATGCCCTGGGCGGCGAGCTCCTGGTGCACCCGGTCGATGTTGGCGTTTTCGCGGTCGATCTTGTTGACCGCCACAACGATGGGCACGGTCGCGGCGCGTGCGTGCTGTATGGCCTCGATGGTCTGTGGCATCACGCCGTCGTCGGCTGCAACGACAAGCACGGCCAGGTCGGTGACCTGGGCGCCGCGGGCGCGCATCGCGGTGAACGCCTCGTGACCGGGGGTGTCGATGAACACGACCGGGTCACCTTCAGGAGTGCTGACGTGGTAAGCACCGATCCGCTGGGTGATGCCGCCAGCTTCGCCGGCGGCGACCTGAGTGTGCCGGATTGCGTCCAGAATGGAGGTCTTGCCGTGGTCCACGTGGCCCATGACGGTGACGATCGGGGGGCGAGGCTGAAGCTTCGTAGGATCCTCGTGCTGCAGCGAGAAGAGTTCGCTGCGCGAGGTCGTGACTACGGCGCCCTCCCGGTCGGACTCCACGGCGACCACGTCCTCCGAGGCGATCGGTTCCACCGTGTAGCCGAAGTCGTCTGCGACGATCTCCGCGGTCCCGTAGTCGATGACCTGGTTCATCGTGGCCATCACACCGCTGCCCATCAGTTTCTTGATGACGTCGACGGGGCTCACGCGCAGGCGTTCGGCCAGGTCCTTGACCGAGATCGCGGGAGGCAGGACGACTCTGCGGTCGCCGTTCACCTGGGGAAGGCGCACGGCCGTCGAGCGGCCGAACTGGCTCCGGGCAGCCTCGATCGCCCGCGGCGGCAGCGGTGCCGCGGCGTTCCGCGTAAGCCTGTTGATCTTCAAGAAGTTCAACAGCTCGTTGTGGCTGATGTTGAGCTCGCGTGCCAGCTCGTGCGCTTTCATGACTCGAACGACTGATTATGACCGGTCCGGCCGCTATCAAAACCCGGCGCTGTCAGGCTACGAGAGCGACGGGTCTCTCTGCCAGACAAAATCGCCGGCACCGCTATGCAGCAGCAAACGTTGAGCAATTATCGTGATATGGCCCTACCCGGCGAGCCGGGCAGGGCCGCATTACGACAGCTGGTGACGTGCGGCCGGCCTACCGACGCACCAGAGCCACAGAGCGTCTCACGCCACGGCTCGAGCGAACGTGCGCGCCGCAGTCACCACCGCCGTCACAGCCAGCACTGCCATGATCGCAACGCCCTTGACCACGCTTGGGTCGCTCAGGTGGTCGTTGAACACCGCGCGTGAGGCATCCACCGCATACGCGAGTGGGTTGGCGGCGGCGATCGCGCGCAACCAGCCGGGAGCCAGGGTGAGCGGGAGGAGGACCCCCGAGAGAAGGACGAGCGGCAGTGTGGCCGTGGTCAGCAGCGGTGCGAACGAATCCTCGCTCTTGAGCCACAGGGCCAGTGCGTACGACAGCGAGGCGAAGAGCATGCCTATCAGAGCCTGGAGGCCGAGGACGACGAGGAGGCCCACCGGGTACACGACGAGCCCGAAGGGGATCGAAAGCAGGATCAGCAGCACCGAGCCCGCGAGGAGGTTGACCACGTCGCGCAGCGCGCGGCCCAGGAGCAGCGCCAGTCGGCTCACGGGCGTCACACGCAGCCGCTCCACGACTCCCAGCCGCAGTTCGCTGATCAGGCTGAAGCCGACGAACGCGGCGCCGAAGAGCCCGAGCTGGACGACCAGGCCCGGTACGAACACGTTGAAAGCGCCGCCCGCGGGAAAGCCGGGCGCCCTCGCCACCGACTTGAGGAGCGGCGCGAAGAGCGTGAGATACAGAAGCGGCTGAACCAGGCCGATCACCACCCAGGCCGGGTTGTGGAGGGTGATGCCTAGGTACCGCTCGAATACGAGCCAGCTGTCACGAAGGACCTTCATGGCTTGCTTCCCCTGAATCATGCGGCCGGCTCGCGCAGCGACCGGCCGGTCTTTCGCAGGAACACGTCGTCGAGGCTGGGCCTGGAAAGCGAGATGGTTTCGAGCCGTAATCCAGCGCCGTCCAGTAGCCGCAGGATGGCCGGCATCGCGGCCTCGCCGTGGTCGACCGCCAGCCGGAGCGTGCCGTCCTCTGCGACCGCCTCGCGCACGAATGGCTGCCCGGTGAGGAGCTCCAGCGCGGCGTTCCGACTGCCGGCCACGCCGAGCTTCACCACATCGCCAGCGATCTGGCGCTTCAACTGATTCGGCGTGCCCTCGGCCACGATCCGGCCGTGATCGATGATCGCCAGCCGGTCGCACAGGGCGTCGGCCTCCTCCAGGTAGTGCGTCGTCAGGAACACGGTTATGCCGCCATCGCGCAGGCGCCGGATCTCGTCCCAGAGCCGCGCGCGGCCATGCGGGTCGAGGCCCCCGGTGGGCTCGTCGAGGAACACGAGCCGCGGTCGGTGCACCAGACCGAGGGCGATGTCCAGGCGGCGCCGCTGCCCGCCGGAGTAGCTGCCGGAGGGCCGGTCTGCGCATGCGTCGAGTTCGAGCATGGTGATGAGCTCGGCGGCGCGGCGCAGCGCATCTCCTGCGGTCATGCCGTAGAGCCGGCCCTGGAACACCAGTTCGGTGCGCCCTCTGACCGTGTAGTCGGTGCCGCCCTGCTGACCCACGTAGCCGATCCGCTCACGCACTTGCTGCGGCCGTCTGAGCAGATCGCACCCGGCGACGGTCGCGTCTCCGCCGCTTGGCGGCAGGAGAGTCGAGAGCATCCTGAGCGTGGTTGTCTTGCCGGCACCGTTGGGACCGAGGAAGCCGAAGATGGCTCCCTTTTCGACGCGGAGGTCGATTCCGGCTACGGCCTCGACCGGGCCTTGCCGAGCTTTGAACGTGCGGCGCAGGCCGCGGGTCTCGATCATGCAATTCGCGTCCATGGGCGGTCTCCCTGCTGGTGGGTTGTGGGCCCACGGAACGCTCGCTGTTACGCTTGGTCCCATACGCTGTCCAGGCTGGCGCTCGCGTGAGCCGGCTTGGGGGTCTGGCCTCCGGCAGCCTGCTGCAACATCCTGCCGGGGGCCGCGTTTCTCACTGCATGTGCCGACCTCCTTCTCGGATGGCGGCGAAATGCCGGACCAGTGCCTCCAGGTCCCAGTGCAGCTTGCTCGAGCGGATGTCGTCGATCAGCTTCAGCACCCAGTCTCGCTCGGCCTGCCGCAGCGCCCGCTTGTACTCGTGCTGGAGCAGGACCAGTCTCGGCAGGCTCGTGCGCATCGCCTGAAGGGCGGCGTCCAGACCCGCGACCTCCCCTTCCAGGCTGGCAAACCGGTCCTGCAGCGCTTCGAGAACCGCCCCAGGATTCAGATAGCCCACGAAGCCGACGGCGACCCCGAAGACAGGGTCTTCGACCACGGGCCTCTCCAGCAGCTGGACCAGCCGGTGCTGAAATTCCGCGCGACCTTCGTCGGTGATCCGATACACGGTGCGTTCCGGCCGCCTGCCTTCACGGCTGGTCTCGACTGGCTCGATCAGCTCGTCGCGGGCCAGCCGTTCGAATGCCCGGTACAGAGCTCGTGGGCGCTCGATCGCATAGTCCTTGTGGCGCTGGCGGATCACTCTCTGGACGTCGTACGGGTGCATAGGCCGCTCCGTCAGGAACGCCAGCACGGTGAGAGCCAGCACGTCGGCGGGAGGTGACCTGTCAGGCATGTCGCACTATGGCGGTGCGCAATATAGCAGATGGCATCACATTGCACAAGGTCTGGCTGTCACCGCCCGGCCTCGACGACCGTCGACTCTGGTGCCTTGAGGTACGCGCCCGCCCGTATCCGGTCCAGGACGTGGGTGGCCCACTCCCGTTCAGCGGCGATCAGCCTGCGGTTGTGGTCGAACACGTCGGCGACGATCGCGTCCAGCTGCGGTATGTGGCCGACGGCCTGCCGCTTCAGGTGCTGGCCCACGTCCATCTGGGCCGTGATGGCATCCAGCGCTTGCAGGCGCAACCCCAGCAGCTCCGCGATCTCCCCCGGCCCGAGCAGGCCCACAAACGACAGGGCTACGTCCACCGCCTGGGCCGTGAACTGGGGGATGGTCCAGGCGACACGCAGCAGTCGCTTCAGCTCCTCCCTGCCTGAGTCCGTGATGCGGTAGGTCGTACGGGTGGGCAGGTTGCCAGCGCGGTCACGGCCTACCTCCTCCACCTTGCCCTCGTCCGCCAGCCGCCGCAGGGCCGGGTAGATCGAGCCGTAGCTCACGTCGGCCCATTGGTCCATAGTGCGCAGCTCGATCTGCCGGCGCAGCTCGTATCCGTGCATCGGCTGACCTGACAGGAGCGCGAGCAGCGTGAGGCGGGTGACGTCACCCGAAGCCGGTATCCGAGCCCGGGTACTCATGCTCTAATACTAAGGTATAGGTAGCGCTCCAAGGCAACTCTCCCGCCAGGTTGGGGGAGTACCCGGCGAAGCCGGGGGAGGGGGCGAGCGCACAGAAGAGCGGAGCGTGCCTCGATCAGATCCGGTCCGGGGGGCCTGCCGCAGACCTACGAGCCCAGGTCGGCCCAGACGCTTTCGCCCACCCGCGCTTTCAGTGCCCGCTCCAGCGCATGGCGCTTTCTCGCCTGCTCTATACAGGCCGCGTCGCGGTGCAGGTACGCTCCCCGACCCGCGGCCCGGCCTGAGGGGTCGGGCCTCACGGTGCCGTCAGGCCCTCGCACGAGCCTTATCAGAGCGCGCTTGCCGGCCTCCTGACGGCAGCCCACGCACGTCCGGACTGGCTCATGCCTGGTCTTGGGCGACACCGTTCTCGACGGGCTTGATGTCCACCCGCCAGCCTGTCAGCTTCGCGGCCAGCCGGGCGTTCTGGCCGTCCCGACCGATGGCCAGCGACAGCTGGTCCCTGGGCACCCGGACGTGCGCTGTACGTGTGTCGGCGTCGATCGCCACTGAGATGACTGTGGCTGGACCCAGCGCGGCCGCCACGAACTTCTCCGGCTCGGCATCCCAGTGCACGATGTCCACGTGCTCACTGCCGAGCTCAGCCAGCAGGGACCGGTGGCGCACCCCCTTCGGCCCGACGCAGGCGCCCACCGGGTCGATGCCTGGTTCGGAGCTGGAGACGGCGATCTTGGTACGAAGTCCCGGTTCACGGGCGATGGCGCGAACGTGGACCGTGCCCGCAGCGATCTCGGGCACCTCGGCCTCCAGCAGGCGCAGCACGAGGATGCGGCTGGCCCTGGACACCCGCACCAGCGCCTGCCTGGGGCGCACCTTCGGCTCAAGCACGACGATGGTGACCGGGCGGCCCGGCACAAGCTGCTCGCCGGGGATCTGCTCCTCTGGCGGCATCCAGCCCTCTGCTCGACCCAGGTCGACGTACACGGTGCCCCGCTCGATGCGATCGACCATTCCATTTGCGAGCTCGCCCTGACGGCGAGCCAGCTCGCTCAGCGCCCGGTCGCGCTCCAGGTCGCGCAGGTGACGCATCACGGCGGTGCGGGCCGTCTGGGCGGCAAGTCGCTTGAAGTCGTCAACTGGCAGGTGACTTTCGGTCACGCTTCCGTCGGGCTCACGCTGCCGGAGCAGGACGTCCATCTCGCCTGTCTCGGGTATGAGCTGGACCGAGACGTCGCCGGCGGGCTCGAAGGCCCGCCTGTAGGCGGCCGCCAGCGCCTCCTCGACGGTGCGCCGGAGGTCCTCGAGCGGCACCCCGACTTCTGCGCTGAGCTGCTGCAGCGCGGCCAGCGGGGACTCCGTCGCTTGAGGCTCGCGGCGTGTCTCAGCCATCGCTACAGCGACGCCACCAGGCGCCCAGCGATGATGTCGGTCCATTTGAGATTGGTTACCTCGTCCTTTCGACCTCGAATCAAGACTCCGGCGTCGTCGACCGAAGCCAGCTGGCCCTCGAGCGCAACCTCGGTCTCGCCCGAACGGTAGCGGATGTTGACCTTTCGGCCCACGAAGCGCTCGTATTCGGCCCGGTCGCGGAGCTTGCGCTCGGCCCCCGGTGAGGAGACCTCGAGAGTGTAGGACTGGGAGATGAGGTCCGCCTGGTCCAGCAGTGGACCAGCCACCTGGCTTACCCGCTCGCAGTCGTCCAGGGAGATGAAGCCCTCGGGCTTGTCGATTGTGATCCGCAGGGTTCGCCCACCGCCGCCCCCCTGCGACAGGGAGTAGATCGAATAGCCCATGTGCGAGAGGGTCGGCCCCAGGAGCTTCTGGATCTCCACGAGCGGCCAGGTAGGCATTGTGCGGACTCCCCGCGAACTAACGACGGACCGGCTGCAGCCTCCGCCACACGACGAGCAGTGGCGTCGCGTTGAAGATCGAGCTGTAGGCTCCGGAGACGATCCCGATCAGCAGCGCGAGAGCGAAACCCTTCAGGGTGTCGCCACCGAACAGCAGCAGCGACAAAAGCACGAGAACCACAGTGAAGCTCGTGATGATCGACCGGGCCGCGGTCTGCATGATGCTCAGGTTCACCACCTGCTCGAAGGTCAGCCTGCTCGAGACGATCATGTTCTCGCGGATCCGGTCGAAGACCACGATCGTGTCGTGGACCGAGAAGCCTACCACTGTGAGCACCGCGGTGAGAAACAGGCTGTCGATCTCACCGATGCGCAGCTTGAAGACCGTGCCCAGGATCGAGAAAATGCCGCAAAGCAGGAACACGTCGTGCAGGAGCGCCAGCAGTGCACTGCCGCCGAACTGGAAACCCGAGCGCCAGCCGCCCTGCACCTTGCGGAAGCGGAAGGCCAGGTAGAGCAGAATCAGCGTCGAGGCCGCGACGATCGACAGGGCCGCCGACCTGACGGTCTCACCAGCTATCGTTGCTCCGACCTCGTCGTCGCGGCTGTTCGCCTCGTCGATGGGGCCCACCCTCTTCTCCAGGTCGGTCTTGAAGCGGTCCCTTGCGGACGGCGTCATCTGCGACGTCCGGACGATGAATGTGCCGTTGCCGGTCTGCTGGACGAGACCGTTGACTCCCTCCTGGGCGACCGCTGCCTCTACCTGCTGCTGCGTGGGCCGCTCCTGGAAGGCGAGGAAGAACTCGTTGCCACCCGCGAAGTCGATCCCGAGCCGGAATCCGTTGGCAACCATCGAGACGATACCGGGAATGATGATCAGGAGCGAGATCCCAAAGAAGATGTTCCGGCGGCCGATGATGTCGAGGCGGCGGGTCGGCGCCGCGACGGCCGGCGGCGCTGCGTCTTCGGCCGCCATTCCTGGATGGCTAAGCTCGGCCACGCGCCACCCCGAGTAGGCCGCCGCTTCGCGCCCAGCCGAAGTTGAGCACTATCGCGAGCATGTTGTGAGTGATGATGATCGCTGAGACCAGGCTGATGACCACGCCGATCGCCAGGGTGATCGCAAAGCCCTTCACCTGGATCGGCGCCGCGAATATCAGCACCAGGCTCGTGATCAGGGTAGACGTGTTCGAGTCACGAATCGCGGGCCAGGCGCGGCGAACCGCGGCGTCGACCGCGGCGCCGATCGTGCGGCCGGCCCGCATCTCCTCTTTGAAGCGTTCGAAGATCAGGACGTTGGCGTCCACCGCCATCCCCACGCTCAGGATGAACCCCGCCAGTCCGGCCAGGGTCAGCGTGACCGGCACCATCTTGAAGACCGCGAGCACCACGCCTGCATAGCAGAGCAGGGCGAGGCTGGCCAGCAGGCCTGGCAGCCTGTAGAACGCGACCATGAAGACGATGACGACGAGCAGGCCCAGCAGTGCAGCCGCGACGCTGAGCTTGATCGACGTGGCGCCGAGACTGGCGCCCACTTCGTAGGAGGACAGCACCGTGAAGTCGACCGGGATGGAGCCGGAGTTGAAGAGGATCGCCAGGTTCTTGGCCGAGTCCTGGCTGAAGTTGCCCTCGATGTAGCCCTGACCGTTTGGAATCGGTCCGTTTGGGATGGAGGGGTCGCTGATAAGGTGGCCCCCCTGATCCACCGACCTGGACAGGTCGGGTCCCCTGGTATTCCACTGTGCGATGTCGTCTGGGGTGAGGTCCAACCAGTTGGTGACGTGACACTGTGCCGCCCCCGTCCCCTGGCTCTGGCAGACGTTGTAGGCGTCCGTCGTCAGCTGGTTGAAGATGCCCGCGCCTTCCGAGTTGAACTGGAAGTTGACCACCCAACCGATCCCTGTCTGCGGGTTCAGACCGGCCGAGGCGCTGGTGAGCATGTCGCTGGTCATCTTGGTGATCTCGGGCTTGAACCCCGGATAGGGAGCGGCTGTGATCGATGAATCCGGCACCCACTTGGTGATGACCAGCTTTCCCTTCTGCCCGAGCAGCTTTACGGCCTCAGAGGTCGAGACGCCCGGGAGCTGCACCTCGACGCGGTCATGGTTACCACCGCCGCCTGGCTGCACGGTGGGCTCGCTCACGCCCAGGGCGTTCACGCGCTTCTGGATTACTTCGATGAACCGCTGCTGTACCGACTGGCGGTCCTGGCCGGGTGGGAATCCTGCGAGCTGGAGCTGAATGTCGGTGCCGCCCCTGAGGTCGAGGCCATAGTGCATGTAGAGCTGCCAGCCGCTGAAGTTCGGCGGCAGCCCCGGCACCGGGCCGGTAAGCGGGTAGTGGTTCACTACGCGATAGACGTACCCGGCACCGTCCACGAACAGTGAGAACGCCAGAAGAATGACGACGATGGCTCGGACGAGCCCGCTCGTTACGAATTGCAAGGCTATTGGAGTTTAACGAGGTCGCCCCGGCAGTTCCTACAGGAGAGACTGCTGCACCGCGGCGGAAGGCGGCTCCATGCCCAGATGCCTGTACGCAAGCTCCGTTGCGACCCTGCCTCGCGGCGTTCTTGCCAGGAGGCCGCACTGGATGAGGAACGGCTCGTGCACGTCCTCGATCGTCTCCGGCTCCTCGGCCACTGAGGTTGCGATCGTGTCCAGGCCCACCGGCCCGCCGCGGAACTTGCGGATCATCGTGTCCAGGATCTTGCGGTCGAGCGGCTCCAGGCCGAGGGCGTCCACCTCCAGCATGGCCAGCGCGGCCTGAGCTACCGCCAGGGTGCCGCGCCCGTCCGCCCGCACCTGAGCGTAGTCGCGGACCCGGCGCAGCAGCCGGTTGGCGATCCGCGGAGTCCCCCGCGAGCGCTGGGCCAGCTCGCTGCATGCCTGCGGGTCGACCTCGAACTCCAGGATGCGAGCCGAGCGCTGGATGATCTGCTCGAGCTCTGCCTGGTTGTAGAAGTCGAGCCTGTGGACGGCGCCGAAGCGGTCGCGCATCGGGCCACTGAGCAGGCCCTGGCGCGTGGTTGCGCCCACGCAGGTGAAGCGCGGGAGCTGGAGGCGCATGGCGCTCGCGCCGGCCCCCTTCCCGGCCACGTAGTCGAAGCGGAATTCCTCCAGCGCCGGGTAGAGCGACTCTTCGACGAGCTTGTTCAGGCGATGGATCTCGTCGATGAAGAAGACGTCGCGGTCCTGCTGGTTGAGCAGCATGGATGCCAGCGCACCGACAAAATCGATGGCGGGGCCGCTGGTGGTCTTGATGGCGACGCCGAGCTCGTTGGCGATTATGTTGGCCAGTGTCGTCTTGCCCAGGCCAGGTGGCCCGCACAGCAGGACGTGCTCGACCGGCTCTCCCCGGCGCCTGGCGGCCTCCAGCAGAATGCCCAGGTTCTCGCGAACCTTCGCCTGACCCACGTAGTCGGCCAGGGTGCGCGGACGAAGCGTGCGATCGAATACTTCCTCGCCGGCGGCGAGGGCCGGATCGAGCACATGCTTGGGGTCCTCCGGATCCATGACTACCGTCCCAGGGCCTTCAGCGCCGCCGCCAGAGCCTGCTGGGCGCTGGGCTTGGAGGCCCAGTCAACGGCTTCGAGGCCCTGACGTGCCTGCTGTGCGGTAAAGCCAAGGCCCCGCAGCGCGGTCTCGACCTGGCGCGGGAGCTCGCCGTCTCCTGCCACCGCGGCGGCCCGCGGCACCGCCATGACCGCCGCCTCTGCTTCCAGCTTGGGCCGCAGATCGATGATCACCTTTTGAGCGGTACGGGGTCCGACCCCTGGAGCGCGCCGAATGGGCCCGACATCCTCGCTGAGGATCGCCCGCTTCAGCACCTCGATGCTGGCCGAGCTGAGGATGGCCAGTCCCACCTTGGGCCCAACTCCGTCGACCTGGATCAGCTGCTCGAAGAGCTCCAGCTCCGCGGCGGTGCCGAAGCCGAACAGAGCCAGCTGGTCCTCCCTGACGTGGGTGTGGACGTGCAGCTCGACCTGGCTCCCAACCGGACCAACGCGCTCCCGGGCGGTGGCCGGAATGCTGACCAGATAACCGACCCCCCCGGTCTCTATGACGACCTGCTCTCCGGTGGCCCGCACCACGCGGCCACGCAGGTAGCCGATCATGGAGCCCAGAGCTGCTGCAGGAGCCGGCGGCTCCGGGCGTGGCAGAGGGCGATGGCAAGGGCGTCAGCCGCATGGTAGTCCAGCCTGGCATCGGTCCTGACCTGGAGGGCAAGCATGCGCGCCATCTGCGCCTTGCCTGCCATGCCGTAGCCGGTCAGGACCGATTTGACCTGCGCCGGCTTGTACTCGTAGACGGGGAGCTGCGCCGCGGCCAGGGTCGCCAGGATCGCGCCCCGCGCCTGGGCGACGCCTATTGCGCTGGTCGCGTTACGACCCACGAACAGCTCTTCGAGCGCCGCTTCATGTATCGGGCTGGCGGCGAGGATCGCGCGAAGCTCGCAGACGATCTGCAGCAGACGCGGACCGGCCGGCCCTGGCGAGGTCCGGATGGTGCCGCACGCCGCGACCTTGCCCTCGCGGTCCAGCAAGCCCCAGCCGGTAGCGGCCAGTCCCGGGTCGATGCCAAGCAACAGCGTGTGGGACCTAGACGGAGGTTGAGATGCGTTCGAGGACGTCTTCTGGGATGTCGAAGTTGGCATAGACCTGCTGGACGTCATCCTCCTCTTCAAGGGCCTCCAGCAGCCGCAAGACGGACGCGGCCTTGTCCTCGCCGACCGGCACGGTCTGCCTGGGCTGCATGGTGACCTCGGCGTTCTCGATGGCGACGCCGGTCGCGGCGACCGCCTTCCGGACGGATTCGAAGCTGTGTGGATCGGTCGTGATCTCGATGGTGGCGCCGTCCAGCTGAATGTCATCTGCTCCGGCTTCGATGGCGCTGAGGCCGATTTCGTCTGGGTCCTTGTCGCCGACTTCAGCCGTGATCACGCCCTTTCGCTCGAACATCCACGCGACGGAGTTGCTCTCACCGAGGCTTCCGCCGTACTTCGAGAAGACGTGGCGGATGGCCGCGGCCGTGCGCTTCCGGTTGTCGGTCATGCTGTCGACCATGATCGCGACCCCGACCGGGCCGTAGCCCTCGTAGCGAAGCTCTTCCAGCGACTCGCCCTTGCCGGCGCCCGTTCCACGATCGATGGCGGCCTGGATCTTGTCGGCCGGCATGTTGACCTCGCGTGCTTTCTGCACTGCGAGCCGCAGACGGAAATTGCCGTCGACGTCGCCGCCACCCTCCTTAGCAGCGATGGTGATCTCACGGCTGGCACGCGTGAACGCCTGGCCGCGCTTCGCGTCGACGACAGCCTTCTTGTGCTTGATGCCCGCCCACTTGGAATGCCCGGACATCTACTCAGTCTTCTCCTTCTCGAACATGCTTTCGGCGATTCTAGCCCCGTGCAACCCTGGCCTGCTCACTCGACAGTAGTTCTTCTACCACGGGTGCCCCCGCCTCGGAAAGGTCAGGGCGCGCGATCCCGCGGAGGTAGGGAGCCTGCCGCGTTTCTATTCTCAGCCGAGTCGAACGCGGACGACGTTGCGCCTTCCGGCTTGCAGGATGTCGCCGTCGTCGAGCGCGTGATCAACGCCGACCGTGTGCTGATTGACGCGCGCTCCACCCTGCTCGACGACTCGGCGTGCGGCGGAACGAGTCGGGTACCAGCCGAGCTCGACCAGCGTCCCGACGAGATCGGCCGGGTTTCGCGCCGTGTGCTCCTTAAGGTCGTCGGGCAGCTCGCGGCGCCGGAACCGGCGGTCGAAGTCCTCTTCTGCAGCGGCCGCTGCCCCAGCGCCGTGCAAGCGCTCGACAAGGCGCCGCGCCAGCGCTGCCTTGGCGTCGCGGGGCCCAAGCGCCAGGGCACGGTCGACCTCTTGGGCGGGTAGCCCAGAGACCAATCGTAGGTATGTCTCGGTAAGCCGGTCCGGGATGGACATCGTCTTGCCGTAGATCTCCTCCGCGGGCTCCGCGATCCCGATGTAGTTGCCGAGCGACTTGCTCATACGGCGCCCGTCAGGACCCTCCAACAGGGGGAATACGGCAACGTCCTGCGGCTCCTGGCCGTAAGCGCGCTGGAGCTCCCGGCCGAACAGCAGGTTGAACAGCTGATCGGTTCCCCCGATCTCTACGTCGGCCCGAATGGCCACCGAGTCGTAGCCCTGGTTGAACGGATAGAGGATCTCGTGGGCCCCGATCGGCGCGCCGGCTTCCAGTCGCTGAGCGAAGTCCTCACGCTGGAGCACAGATTGAAGGGTCTGCTTGCCCAACAAGCGCAGGATGTCGCCTGCGGTCATCTCAGCAAGCCACTCGGAGTTACGGTGGACCTCGGTCCGATGGGGGTCGAGGACCTTGTAGAGCTGGTCGACGTAGGTCTTGGCGTTGGCGTCGACCTGCTCGCGGCTGAGCATGGGGCGAGTCTCAGACAGGCCGCTGGGGTCGCCGATCTGGGCCGTGTAGTCGCCGATGATGAGGACGACGATGTGACCGTCGTCCTGAAAAGCCCGCAGGGCGTCGAGCTGTACGAGATGGCCGACGTGGAGGTCGGGCGCCGTGGGGTCCAGCCCGAGCTTGACGCGAAGCTGATCACCCCGCCGCAGGCGCTCGCACAGATGGTCTGCGACGTGAATCTGAACCGCGCGCTCCCGGAGCCACTCCCAAAGCACAGCCGACATGGGCCTAGAGCTTACTCATGACCGCGGGGAAACCGCCCTGTTTCCGGAAAAGGAGCCTCTTCCAGCTCGTGGATTGGCTCTGTTTCCGAAAACAGTGCGCTTGAGGGCGGCGCCGACTTGAGCCACGACCGCGTCAGGGGTGTTGTAGACGTCGGCTGCAGTGAACCGAAGGAGGCGGAAGCCTGCGCTGAGCAAACGGTTCTGGCGACGGTTGTCCTCGACGAGACTGTCGCGATGACTGCCGCCGTCGTACTCGAGGCCGACCCGCTGCTCCGGGTAGTACAGGTCTGGCCGCCTGAGAAGGCGCCCCCGGTGGTCGTAGAGCGGGACCTGCGCCTGGGGTCTCGGAAGCCCGGCCAGCACCAGGAGCATGCGCAGGCGCGTTTCCATCTGCGACTCGGAAGAGGCGTCGGCGAGATCGGCTACTTGCCGAGCCCGAGCAACCCCGGCGCACCTTGAATGCGCGGCCACGTACGAGCGAAACTCAGCCAGGTCAACGATGCGGTTGTGCAGGGCCGCATCCACCGCCGCGACTGCATCCACCAGCGGTAGCCGACGCGGCAGATCGAACACGGTTACCACTGGGGACGTGGTAGGCAGCCCTTGCCGCTTACGTCAGCGTCCGTGAGGGTGCCGTGCCGGATGGTCACGCCCGCGCGCGGAGAGACTCCGCATGCATAGGGAACCGTCACCTCGGGTGGCTCCCCGGGCGAGCTGTCGAAGCCATGCAGCCAGGCAGCGGTGCGGCCGGAGAACGCTGCTCCCGGGGGGAGCCGGCGAGGAATCCCAGCGGTGGCCATCAGCGAGCTCTTCTGAAGTCCAACCCAGACGTAGAAGCCGCGTGAGATGCGCCTCCAGCTGGACCCTCGCAGCTGCCAGCGAGTGAGCCCAATACGGCGGGCGTCGGCGAGAGTGAAGGGACCTGTAGTGAGCCCTTCCGGAATAACTTGACGCCGCGGCACATAGAACACCGTGCGGCATCCGGGATCAGCTGTCCATCCGGATTGTTAAGCCCACGTTTTCCGGAATGCGTGCACTTAGTGCGCCGTCTGATCAGCCCCTTTCCGGAAATGTGCCCTTCGGCCACCCCTCAGGTGCGGAAGGTCGCATGATGGTGCCGCACGAGCGCCGCCTTGATCGCCGCCAGCCGGTGGTCGACCTCGGCGTCTGTAAGCGTCCGCTCCGGGCTTCGAAACGTCATCGAGAAGGCGACGCTCTTGTGCCCCGCCGGCACCTGGCTTCCCCGGTACTCGTCGAAGGCGTTTGCAGACTCGAGCAGTTCGCCACCGGCCTCCATGATCGTGCGCAGAAGTGCACCGGCCTCCGCTGCTTCGGCAACGACAACGCCGAGGTCTCGGCTGACCGGCGGAAAGCGCGGCAGCGGCCGTGCCCGGCGGGGAAGGTCGATCGCAAGCACCGGCTCCAGCTCGACCTCGAGACCGACCGCGCGGCCCTCCAGGTCGAACGCCTCGACCACCGACGGATGCAGCTCACCGAGGTATCCCACCGGTTGCCCGCAGACCAGGACCTGTGCGCAGCGGCCAGGATGGAACAGCGTAGCCGTGGCGCGCTCGTACGAGACCTCGACCGGCGCCAGGGTGTCCAGTGCCCGCTCGAGCGCACCTTTCAGATCGAGGACGCCCAGCCTTCCGCCCTCGGGACCACTCAGCCCTGCATGCACAATGCCCAGGCGCAGCGGCTCGTCGGGTTGGCCATCTGGCTGCTCAGGCCGGCGCAGGTAGGCCCGTGCAACCTCGAAGACGGCCACCCCCTGGCGCCCGTAGTTGCGATTGTGTGAAGCGACCCGCAGCAGCGAGGGGAGCAGCGTGGTCCGCAGCGCGTCCTGTTCGTCGGAGACAGGGTTGATCACGCGCATGGCCTCAGCCCCAACGCCGAGCTGATCGAGCATGACCCGCGAGGTCAAAGCAGGCGTCACGACCTCCGTGGAGCCTGACCCAGCCAGCGCATGCCGGAGCGGGTCGAGCCGCCTCTCCTGGCTGGGAGCCGCCGGGTGCCAGGAAGTCTGCCGCGCCCCAGGCAGCGTTGGCGGCACCTTTTCGTAGCCGTAGATGCGGCCGACCTCCTCGGCCACGTCCTCGGGGATGCTCACGTCCAGCCTGTAGACCGGAGGCAGCACGTCCCACTCGCCGTCGTCCTGGACACGAACCTGGAAGTCGAGCCTCTTCAGGATCACCTCCATCTCCTGGAGCGGGACGTGGACACCCAGTACGGCATCGATCCGCTCAGGACGGAACCTGACGCGCGCGGGCTCTTGAGGCCGGGGGTAGACGTCGGCCCAGCCGAGGTGGATACGTCCACCGGCTAGCTGCGCCAGCAGCGTCGCGGCCCGACGGGCGCCGGCCAGTGCCAGCTCGGGCGAGAGCCCCTTCTCGAACCTGCTCGATGACTCGGTGCGCAGACGCAGCGCCCGGCTGGTCGAGCGGACGTTGACGCCGTCGAAGTTGGCCGCCTCCAGCATGATGTCCACGGTCTGCCCGGTGACGGCGGAATCTTCGCCCCCTATGATGCCGGCCAGCGCGATCGGGTGTTCGGCGTCCGCGATCACCAGCATGTCCGAAGTGAGCGAGCGCGTCTCGCCATCGAGGCACAGGAGCCTCTCGCCACGTCGTGCCCGCCTGACCACGATTCGGCGACCGCCGATCATCGCGAGGTCGAAAGCATGCAGCGGCTGTGCGTACTCGAGCGCGACGTAGTTCGTGATGTCCACGACGTTGCTGATAGGCCGAACTCCCGCCGCATACAGCCGGCGTCGCATCCAGATCGGGGACGGCCCCACCTTGATGCCGGTGATTGGCGCGCCGATATATCGCCTGCACAGCTCTGGCGCCTCGATCGCGACGCTGATGAGGTCGGTGCCGGGAGGCTGGGCGCCGCCGGTGAACGGGGGCATGAAGTCCAGGTCGAGGCTGCTGCCAAGGGCCGCTGCCAGCTCTCGAGCCAGGCCCAGGTGGCCGAGGCAGTCGGGGCGGTTGGGTGTGACCTCAACCTCCAAGACGGCGTCGCTGGGGATGATCTCGTCGAGGCGCTGGCCGGGACCGCCATCGTCAAGCAGCAGAATGCTGTCGTGGTCGTCGCTGATCAGGAGCTCAGCCTCGGAGCAGAGCATCCCCCGGGCATCGACGCCCGCGATCTTCCCATCCCGCACCAGCGTGCCATCGGGCACGGTGGTGCCTGGCAGCGCGACCGGGACCAGCGTACCTGGGCGGGCGTTGTCGACCCCGGCGATGATCTGCCGGGTGTGATCACCCACGTCGACCTGGTGCACCCACAGCGGCTTGCGGGAGCTGGGGTGCGGCTGCTGCGAGATGACGCGCCCGACAATCAGCTGCGATAGGTCGATGGGTACGATCTCCTCGACGTTCCAGCCGGCCATCGTCAGCACGTCGGCGACCTGCTGAGGCGGGAGGTCGTGGCCCCCCGCCAGATCGCAGAGCCACCCGTAGCTGACTTTCATCCCAGACTCATCCCAACTGCTCTACAAAGCGGAGGTCGTTTTCGTAGAAGAGGCGGATGTCGTCGACGTCGTACCGCAGCATCGCGATGCGCTCGATACCGAAGCCCCACGCGAAGCCCGTGTAGCGCTCCGGGTCGATGCCGCCGTTGCGCAAAACGTTGGGGTGGACCATACCGCAGCCGCCGACCTCGAGCCAGCCGTCGCCGCCGCAGCTGCGGCACCCGCGCCCGCCACACACGCCGCAAGAGAGGTCGAACTCGAAGCTGGGCTCGGTGTAAGGGAAGTACGTCGGCCGGATCCGGATGCGCCGGTCTGCTCCCCATAGCGACTGTGCGAAATAGAGGATCGTGCCCTTCAGATCGCCGACGGTGATCCCTTCATCGACCGCAAGCGCTTCGACCTGCATGAATTGCGCCAGATGTGAGGGGTCGGTGGCATCGCGCCGGTAGCAGCGGCCGGGCATGATGACGTAGATCGGCGGTTCCTTCAGGCGCTCCATCGAGCGGATCTGCATCGGCGAGGTGTGCGTACGCAGCAGCAGGTCCTCTGATTCGTTGAAGAAGAAGGTCTCCTGCATATCGCGCGATGCGTGGCCTCGGGCCAGGTTGAGGGCCTCGAAGTTGTACCAGTCCGTCTCGACCTCGGGGCCGATCTCGACGTGATAACCCATGGTCTCCATCACCGTCTCGATCTCGCGTTGAACCAGAGTCAGCACGTGTACCCGGCCCAGTGCGGGTGGGCGGCCCGGGAACGTGATGTCGATGGACTCGGCGGCCGCGAGGTCCGAGATCCGGGCCTCGGCAAGCGTCTCCGAGCGTCGTGCGAGCGCGTTTGATATGGCGGTCTTGGTGGCGTTGAAGGCCTGGCCGGCGGACGCGCGCTGCTCCCTGGGAAGCGACGCCAGCGAGCGGGGGATGCTCATGAGCTCACTCTTTGCGCCGAGAAACTCGATCCGGAGGCGCTCCAGCTCGTCTTCGTCCCGCGCGGCCGCGATAGCCGCCAGCGCCCGCTCGGCCATTGCCGCCGGTGAGTTCACGCTTCCAACCTCCGCCGGATATCGAACAGCAGGATGGCCGCCGCGGCCGCCACGTTGAGAGACTCCACTCCCGGTGTCATGGGAATGGTGACCAACTCTAGATCCTTCCGCTGCAGCCCGTGAGCCTCGCTGCCGAAGGCGAGCAGCGGCCCGTGGGCCAGATCGGCATCTAGATACGACTTTCCTCCGCGAGCGGTCGCCCCGAATCCGCCCCAGGCACTGAGCTCGGACCAGCGGCCACGGCTGACCACCAGCCGGAAAACCGTGCCCGCGGACGCACGCACCGCTTTGGGGCTGAAAGGATCTGCGCTGCCCTCCAGCGCGGCCAGAGCGCGTGCCCCGGCGGCCGCGGCGGTGCGGCAGACCGCGCCAACGTTGCCCGGGTCCTGAACGCCGTCGAGTACGACAAGCGGCCACCGAACGGCCCTGGCTGCAGCCATGGCATCTGCCATGGAAGCCTCATGGCTCCGGCCGATCGCGAGCACGCCCTGTGGGCTGATGGTCTGGCTCACCGACGAGAATGCGCGCTCGGCGAGTGTGACCACCCGGTCGGCGGGCGCCGAGAACGCGACGCCGTCGCGCAAGGCGAGAACCTCCAGCTCGACCCCGCAAGCGACGGCTTCGCGAATCACCATCGGACCTTCGAGGAGGACCTCGCCTGGCTCTCGCCGGCGTCCGAGGCGCCGCAGCCTGCGAATGAGCTCGTTGTGGGGGCTCTGGAGCGGCTGGCTAGAGGTTCTGCTTTGCAACCTCCACCAGCCGAGCAAAGGAACCGCTGTCACGTACCGCCAGGTCGGCAAGCACTTTGCGGTCAATCTCCACTCCGGCCTGGCGGAGGCCGTACATGAACCGGTTGTAGGGCAGACCGCCCAGGCGCGCGGCCGCGTTGATGCGGGCGATCCAGAGCCGCCGGAAGTCACGCTTGCGCTGCCGGCGGTCGCGAAACGCGTAGGCCAGCGAGTGCAGGAGAGCCTCGTTCGCGGGCTTGAAGAGCAGCTTCCGCGAGTATCGAAAGCCCTTTGCACGCTGGATGACGGCACGGTGCCTGCGGTGGGCGACGACGCCTCGTTTGACGCGAGCCACGGCTAGGCTCCCAGCGAGCGCCGCACCTGCTTGTAGTCAGCGGGGGCGACGGCCTGGGCCGAGCGAAATGCGCGCTTCCGCTTGGCGGACTTGTGCTCCAGGAGGTGGCTCTTCCATGCGTGCTTCCTGATCAGCTTCCCGTTCCGCGTGATGCGGATTCGCTCCCTGAGGCCCTTACGTGTCTTCAGCTTAGGCACTTTGTGAAGCCTCCCTAGGTTGTGCTGCGGCGGCTGGTGCCGCGTTCGGTGAAGGCTTGTGCAGGGGCGCGAGGATCATGAAGAGCGTGCGGCCTTCCATGATTGGCTGCCGCTCTATCGTGGCCACGTCCCGGGCGGCATCGGCGACGCGGTCAAGCAGACGCCGGCCGATGTCCTGGTGGACCATCTCACGACCGCGAAACTGGATCGTCACTTTGACCTTCTCACCCTGCTCCAGGAACTGCCTCACATTGCGAAACTTGGTCTCGAAGTCGTGGTCGGCGACCTTGGGGCGCAGCTTCATCTCCTTGAGCTTGATGACGTTCTGCCGCCGTCTCTGATCCTTCTCCCGCTTGATCGTCTCGAACTTGTAGCGACCGTAGTCAAGCAGCCGGCAGACAGGCGGGTTGGCTTGGGGTGCCACCTCGACCAGGTCGAGACCCTTCTCTCTTGCGATTCTCTGCGCCGCTTCAAGGCTCAGGACGCCCAACTGATTGTTCTGATCATCGATCAGACGCACCTCCTGGGCGCGGATCTGTTCGTTGATCCGAAGCTCCTTAAACGGGATGGGCCACTTCCTCAGACGCTTTCAGAGTGTTCCTGTTCTCCTTCGTCAACATCAAAAAACGGACGGCTGCCGGGCCATCCGCTCACGGACAACTAGTTGCCGGGCGTAGCCTGTTCCCCTCAGCCTGCCGGGTTGGCGAACCGGC
>Ga0126383_10000636_pt1 | contig 20005 bp, 15 predicted proteins | sample PanSoiMetPlot_35_FD_96882 | JGI IMG/M metagenome (GOLD analysis project Ga0126383, IMG submission 96882) | Tropical forest soil microbial communities from Panama - MetaG Plot_35 | ecosystem: Environmental > Terrestrial > Soil > Tropical forest > Bulk soil | place: Panama | collected 2016-02-17
CCGAGAATGTGATCGTCGGCGAGGAGATCGTCCGGCACCGGCTCCTCTCGCGGGTAATCCACTGGTGCGTCGCGGTATCGTTCATCGGCTGCTTGTTTACCGGCCTTGCCATCTGGACGCCGGTCTTTGGCTGGATGGCGTACCTGTTTGGCGGCCTTGCCGTCTGCCGTTGGCTTCACGCCTGGCTGGGCATTTTCTTTTTCGCCTCGTCGGTGGCGATGTTCCTCCACTGGCTAGGCCAGATGCGAATGGACAAGGGCGACTGGGCGTGGATCGGACCGAGGCTCTTCTTGTACATGAAGGCCGAGACCGATGACTCTCAGGTCGGCAAATACAACGGCGGGCAAAAGATCTTCTTTTTTACTTCCGCGCTGTCCGCACTGGCTCTGTTCCTCACCGGCGTTGTGCTCTGGTTTCCACTGAGCTTCGACCAGACGCTGCGGGAGATCTCCTGGGTTTTGCACGACGTGACCTTTATTCTGTTCACCGCCTCGATCATCGGTCACATCTACTTAGGTACAGCGTCGGAGCCCGGGACCTTTGGGGCGATGACCCGCGGCGTAGTCAGCAAGAAGTGGGCGCGTTTCCATCATCCACGTTGGTACCGCGAAGTGACGGGTGAAGAGAAGCGGCGCTTCTAAGGGTGTTGCCGAGTCCGCCTTCGATCGACGCTCCCAGCGCGCCGAGCTGCTGGCGGCCGAGTCCGAATCTGCGCGCGCTCCATTGCGCTTTGCGGCGGGTTTGTATCAGGTGCAAGGGGAGATGGCCGGCGGGCTTGAAGCGAGCCACGCATCGAACCCGCTCACCGGCTCTTTGGCGAACGATGCGGAGCGGGTGGTGCGCGCAGCGCCCAGGCTGCTGCGGTACGCCGTCGAATCAGCTCCCGAGGTGCTGTCGAATCAGGCGCGGGCGCGAATGGAAGACGAGCCGTCGGTCATGCGATCGCGGCTCTTGGTCTATTGGACGGACGATTCTTACGCTCGCGAAGACTATCTCTCGCGCGCGCTGTTGCGACCCTACATCGAGGTGCTGGCGAGCTTGCGGATCAACCCGGATCGCCCGCACCGCGCAGGTCGCTGTCCTTTCTGTGGCGGGCCCGCTTGGATCGCCATCCGCCGCTCGGATTCTGGCATGGACGGCGCCCAGCGGCTCCTCGGCTGCGCGCTGTGCGGCGGAGAATGGCAATTCAACCGCGGCCGTTGCCCCTGCTGCTCGGAAGAGGATCCTTACAAGCTGCCAACGTTTCAAAGCGATGCTCATCCCTCCGTTCGGATCGAGGCATGTGAAACCTGCCATCGATACATGAAATCCATCGATCAGACTCTCGACGCCCGCAGTATCCCCGAGATCGATGATCTGTTTTCGTTGAGCATGGACGTCTGGGCGTCCGAGGCGGGCTTCACCCGGATCGAACCCGGCCTGGCAGGAATTTGATCACCCGAGCTGGGGCATCTCCGGATCCGTGTCGTCGGATTTGGGGGCCAGTGCCCGGTAGGCACCGGCAAGTCTCTCTTGAGACCAACCGAGGAACAGTCCCTCTCCTCGGTAGTGAGTTTCCTGAAGAGAAACTTCGACCACCAGAATCGCTCCGGATCCCTTTGGCGAGGTCACTTCCAGCTTCCAGGCTGATTGAGTCACTTGACTCTCGCGTGAACGAACATTGACCCGCTCCAGTGGCTTGGCCACGATGCCGCTGATTCCTTCGAATTCTTTTGCGTCAATTGGATCGCTCATTGCGTGGCAATTTATCACGGCGAGCCGGCGCAAGCAGCGAGCGAGCGTTGCGCCTGAATGCCGGCTGCCAACGCAGGCGGTTGCTCTTCTGTTGCACCGACTGCCTTGGCCGGCTACCAAGGACGCATGGAGTTGGCCATTCGCTCTACCGTGAAGCTGAACAACGGAGTCGAGATTCCGGTCCTCGGCCTGGGCGTGTTTCGTTCACCCCCTGGACAGAAGACGCAACAGGCCGTGCTGGATGCGCTGGCGGTGGGCTATCGCCACTTCGACACCGCTCACATCTACGGCAACGAGAAGGATGTTGGCGAAGCGATCCGACAGAGCGCAGTACCGCGGGACAGCATCTTTGTCACCACCAAGCTGTGGAACAGCGACCACGGCTACGACCGCGCGCTTCGCGCCTTTGACCGAAGCGCGGGCGAGCTCGGCCTCGACTACGTGGATCTCTACCTGATCCATTGGCCGGTCGAAGGATTGCGCACCGAAACCTGGCGCGCGCTGGAGACGCTGCTGCGCGACCGAAGATGTCGTGCCATCGGCGTGAGCAACTACACCATTGCCCATCTCGGCGAATTACTCGACGTCTGCGAGGTGGTTCCGGCGATCAATCAGGTCGAGTTCCATCCGTTTCTCTATCAGCGCGAGCTGCTCGAGTTCTGCCAACGGAAGGGAATTGCGCTCGAGGCGTACAGCCCCTTGGCCAAGGCCAAAAAGTTGGCCGATCCAGCGCTGCGGCGCGCGGCGCAGAAGTACGGCAAAACGCCGGCGCAGATCTTGATCCGCTGGGGCTTGCAGCATGGATTGGTCGTGATCCCCAAGTCGATTCGCAAGCAGCGGATAGAGGAAAACGCCGACGTCTTCGACTTCGCGATCGCGGGAACTGATATGCAGGTGCTCGACAAGCTGGACCGGAACTTCCGTACCGCATGGGACCCGACGCATGCGCCCTGAAGGCGGGGAGCCGAAGTGAGAGGCGATAGCTTTGATCTGCCGCCGAGGCTGTGGAGCCTCGTTTCGGCAGCTCTGGACGATTGGCAGCGGCACGACAAGGTCGGCCGGCTCTGGTCCGGCGACCCATCGCTTTGGACCGGTGCCGACGAAGGCTCGTGGCTGGGATGGCTTGGAATCACTAAAGACCAACTCGCGCACGCTGAGCAGCTCTTCGATTTCGCCGATGAGGTGAAGCGGTCCAGCTTCCGTCACGCGCTCCTGCTCGGAATGGGCGGTTCGAGTCTATTCCCAGAAGTGCTCGCCGGCAGCTTTGGGTCGGCCAAGGGATTCCCAGAGATGCTCGTCCTTGATTCCACCGTCCCCGCCCAGGTCAAGGCGGTGGAGGAGAAGATCGATCCCGATCGAACGCTCTTCATCGTATCCACCAAGTCGGGCGCGACGCTGGAGCCGAACGTCTTCAAGCAGTACTTCTTCGAGCGCGCGAAGGAACACGTGGGGGCGGCCGAAGCCCCGCATCGCTTCATCGCCATCACCGATCCCGGATCGCCATTTCACCGCGCTGCCGAGGCCGAGGGATTCCGACATGTCTTTTTCGGCGTCCCGACAATCGGCGGCCGATATTCGGCGCTCTCCAATTTCGGCATGGTCCCCGCGGCGACGATCGGATTGGACGTGCGCAAGCTCCTTGAGCGCGCGGAGGAAATGGTTCGCAGTTGCGCGGAGAACGTGGCGCCCAAGGATAACCCGGGCGCGCTCCTCGGCGCGGTCTTGGGTACACTCGGCAAAGAAGGTCGGGACAAGATTACCTTCATCGCCTCGCCGGGCATTCGCGCGTTTGGAGCTTGGTTGGAGCAGCTCCTCGCGGAATCCACTGGGAAGAAGGACACCGGATTGATCCCGGTGGACGGCGAGCAACCCGCGCCGCCCGATCGCTACGAGCGAGATCGCCTCTTCATCTATCTGCGACTGGATTCGTCGCCCGACCAAGCCCAAGACAACGCAGTGGACGCGCTAAACAGAGCGGGTCAGCCGGTGGTGACGCTGTCGCTGCGCGATACGTTTGACCTCGCGCGGGAGGTTTTCCGCTGGGAGATGGCCACCGCGGTCGCCGGTTCCATCCTGGGAATCAATCCCTTCGATCAGCCGGACGTGGAAGCGAGCAAAGCGGCGACGCGCGAGCTCACCAAGCAGTTCGAGTTGACGGGTTCGCTGCCGCAGGAAACGCCGTTTCTCGAAGCCGATGGATTCCGGGTGTTCGCCGATCCGTCACTCGGCGATGTCTTCAATCCCCGGCAAGACTCTGGAGATCTGATCGGCGTCCTGCACGCGCACTTCAAACGCGCATCGGTGGGCGACTACTTCGCCCTGCTCGCTTACCTTCCGATGAACGAGGGCAACGAACGAAGGCTGCAATCAATTCGCCTTCGGGTGCGGGATCGGCAAACGCTCGCCACCTGCCTGGGCTTCGGTCCGCGATTCTTGCATTCGACCGGGCAGGCCTACAAAGGTGGGCCAAACAAAGGTGTGTTCCTCCAGGTCACAGGCGATGATCCGCTGGATCTTCCGGTGCCCGGACAGAAGTACAGCTTCGGAGTCGTGAAAACCGCACAAGCCCGCGGCGACTTTCGTGTCATGGTCGAGCGCGGCCGGCGGGTGCTCCATGTTCACCTGGGGCCGGACGCGCAAGGGGGGCTTGAGTCGCTCGAGCGATCGATCGCCGAAGCCCTCAAGTAGACAGGAGCCGTCGACCAAAGCAATGTAAAGCGAGGGAATGAGATGCCGCCGAACGAAAACTCGGAGCACCAACAGATCGCTGATCCCTGCATCGTGGCAATCTTCGGTGCGCTTGGGGACTTGACGAAGAGAAAGTTGATTCCCGCGCTCTGCAACCTGATGAGCTACGCAATGCTCCCGGAGGAGTTCGCGATCATCGGTATCGCCCGCAGGGAGCTCAGCGAGACGCAGTTTCGCGAGCAGGTGCGAAATGAGGCTCAGCAACTTGGCTGCTACGAGCAGAAGACCTGGGGCGAGCTCGAAAAGAGGCTTTACTATGTCCGCGGCGACTTCCAATCGCCGGAAACGTACGAGAAGCTCAAACAAAAGCTGTCGCAGCTCGCGGAGACCTACCGCATCGGTGGCAACATCCTTTTCTACCTTGCCACTCCGCCGGACGCCTTTGCCGAAATCGTCCAACAACTTGGAAAAGCGGGGCTGGCGCGAGAGGAATCGGGCTTTTGGCGAAGGGTGATCGTCGAAAAGCCGTTCGGTCGCGACCTGGATTCAGCCATGGAGCTGAACCGACAGCTTCGCTCGGTGTTGAAGGAAGCTCAAATCTACCGGATCGATCATTACCTCGGAAAGGAAACGGTGCAGAACGTCAACGTCTTTCGCTTCGCGAACGGGATGTTCGAGCCGATCTGGAACCGGCGATACGTAGACCACGTGCAGCTCACCGTCGCCGAAGAGCTCGGGGTAGAGGGGCGGGGCGGCTACTACGACAAGACCGGCGTTCTGCGCGACATGATTCAAAACCACATGTTCCAACTGCTGACTCTGATCGCGATGGAGCCTCCGAGCACTCTCGCGGCAGAAGCGGTGCGCAACGAAAAAGTGAAGGTGCTCCAGGCCATCCGTCTCCTCGAGGGCGAGGAAGTGTTGGCCAAAACCGTCCGAGGTCAGTACGGCGCCGGGGTGATCGACGGGAAGAAAGTTCCCGCCTATCGAAACGAGCCGAATGTTTCGCCCACCTCGCGGACGGAGACCTATGCTGCGCTCAAGCTCGCGGTGGAGAATTGGCGCTGGGCGGGCGTGCCGTTCTACTTGCGCTCGGGCAAGCGGCTGGCCCGGCGCGATACGACGATCATCATCCAATTCAAGCGCCCGCCGCTGCTGCTTTTCGAGAGGGAAGGGGTGGAGGAGATCGAGCCCAATCGATTGGTGATCGACATCCAGCCGCACGAGCGCATCCGCATTTACGTAAAAGCGAAGAAACCCGGCACGGCGGTGCTGCCGGTCACGGTCAAGCTCGAGTTCAGCTACAAGGACCTCGGGCAGGGTTTCGAGGCGACCGGCTACGAGCGCCTTCTCTACGACTGCATGGTCGGCGACTCCACGCTTTTCCACCGCGAGGACATGGTGGAGGCTGCCTGGAGGATCGCCACGCCGATCTTGGATGTTTGGTCCACTTTGCCGCCGCGCGACTTCCCGAACTACGGCGCGGGAACCTGGGGTCCTCGCGCTGCCGATGAGCTCATCGAGCGCGACGGTAGACGGTGGGTGAACACGGAATGATCTGATGCTACAAACCTACCAGCGATGATCCTGGCCGGCGACATTGGCGGAACGAAGACGAACGTCGCTCTCTTCGGAATCGCCGGAAAGTCTTTGCGGTTGGTGGCGACGGAGACTTACGCCAGCCGCGACTACCGAAGTCTCGAGGAAATCTTAAAAGAGTTTCTCGGCGTCAGCCGCGGCACAATCTCGCGCGCCTGCTTTGGAATCGCCGGACCGGTCAAGGACGGGCGCAGCGCGACGACCAACCTCACCTGGGTGGTGGACTCGCGCTCGCTGGCGCGCATGCTCGGATTGAATCGCGTCGGTCTGCTCAACGACATGGAGGCGTCCGCCTGGGGAATCGCGGCGCTCGAGCAGAAGGACATGGCGGAAATCAATGCGGGGTCTCCCGTACCAACCGGAAACGCGGCGGTCATTGCTGCCGGCACGGGGCTCGGAGAAGCCGGGTTGGAGTGGAACGGAAAGGAGCACTGGCCATTCGCCTCGGAAGGCGGGCACTCGGACTTCGCTCCGCGCACCGAGCTTGAAATCGAGCTTTTGCGCTACCTCGCGCGGGAATTCGGCCGGGTGAGCTACGAGCGCGTGCTCTCGGGCCCGGGCCTTCACAACATCTACCGGTTCTTGCGAGACACCAAACGCGGCGACGAGCCCGCCTGGCTCGCCGAGGAGCTCTCTCAGGGAGATCCATCGGCGATCATTTCACAGGTAGCGCTCGAAGGGCGGGCCGAAATCTGCGAGCGGGCGCTGGAGCTGTTCGTCGAATTCTACGGCGCGGAGGCTGGCAATTTGGCGTTGAAGATGATGGCGACCGCCGGAGTGTACGTCGGCGGCGGAATTGCGCCGAAAATCGCCGAGCGCCTAAAGACCGGGCCTTTTTTGGAGGCTTTTGTATCGAAGGGACGCCTGCGGCCGCTTTTAGAGCAGGTGCCGGTCCGGATTATCCTCAACGATCGGACCGCGCTCCTCGGGGCAGCGCGCTGGGCCCTGCGCCACGGCTCGGAGCGCGTGATCGCTCGGCCACGGGACGTCTCGGTCCCGCGCCGCGGGCTGCAGGCGCGGGCCAAGCGTAGGTGAGGAGCTTTTGATGCACGCCGGCGCAAGAACGGTCGAAGTCTTCGAGAACATCGACCTGCTCACGCGGCGAGCAGCGGAGCTTTTCGTCGAGTGCGCGAATGGGGCGGTGGCGAAGCGCGGTCGTTTCGCGGTTGCCTTGTCCGGAGGAAGGACGCCGCAGGGTCTGTACACTCTCCTCGCCCAAGGAGATTATCGCGATCGAATTCCCTGGCGCGCGACTCACTTTTTCTTTGGCGACGAGCGATGCGTGCCGCCGGATCACCCTGACAGCAACTTCCGAATGGCCAAGGAGGCGATGCTGTCGAAGCTGGAGATCCCGGCGGAGAACATTCACCGCGTCCGAGGCGAGCTGCCCGCCGCCAGGGCCGCCGAAGACTACGAAGAAGAGCTCCGCCGATTTTTTGCGCTCGCCGAGGGACAAGCTCCGAATTTCGATTTGGTGCCGTTGGGGATGGGGGCGGAGGGGCACACTGCCTCGCTTTTTCCAGGCACCGACGCCGTTCAAGAGCGCAGACGACTGGTGTGCGCGATGTGGGTTCCCAAGTTGAGCGCATTTCGCGTCACGCTTACGCCGCCCGTGTTGAACGCCGCCGAGTTGGTCGTTTTTCTTGTCGCCGGGGCGGACAAGGCCGTCGCATTGGAAGCGGTGCTCGAGGGGCAACCTGACCCCGATCGCTACCCGGCTCAGGCGATTCAACCGACCCAGGGATCGCTGATCTGGCTCGTAGACCGAGCTGCCGCGAGCCGCCTTCGCCGATAACTTCAAACGGCCGGCAATCGATGGCCGGCGCGGCCCCGAGCGGCGTCCTCGATGCAACGCACCACCAGCGCTGTCCAGCCCGTCTGGTGCGAAGCGCCAAGACCGCGTCCGGTGTCGCCGTGGAAGTACTCGTGGAACCACAGCAGCTCGCGCCAGTGCGGGTCTGCCGCGAAGCGGCCATCTCCGAAGCAGGGGCGAGCGCCGCTCGAATCGCGCAAGAAGAGCCTCGCCAGTCGCCCGCTCAAGTCTCGCGCCACCTGGGCAAAGGTCATCCATTTGCCTGACCCGGTCGGGCATTCCACCCGGAACGAGTCGCCGTAGAAGTGCTGGTACCTCTCCAGCGCTTCGATCAAGAGGTAATTGAGCGGAAACCAAACCGGGCCGCGCCAGTTCGAGTTGCCTCCGAACAGGCCGCTGGTGGATTCGCCGGGCTCGTAACCCACCTGCCTCTCCTGGTCCCCATGCCGGCCGACGTAGGGGCGAGCCTTGTGTATCCGCGACAGGGAGCGAATTCCGTAGGGTGAATAGAACTCGTTCTCGTCCAGCGCGTAGCGCAGGAGGCGTTCCAGCCTATGCCGGGATGGAAGGGCCAGGAGAAGGTGCGGGCCGTGGCTGTGGCTCTCTGCGGACTCGAGATAGGTGATGTGACGGGCGAGGTCCCTGCGGTTTTCGAGAAACCACTTTGTTCGCTTCCTGAAGCCCGGCAGGCGGTCGATCAGCTTGGCTTCGATCGGTTCCACCGCGAGCAGCGGGATGAGGCCGACCATCGACCGGACTCGCAGCGGGATCGACGCCCCCTCCACGCGCAGCTGGTCATAGTAAAAGCCGTCCTGCTCGTCCCAAAGGCCCACACCGCCCATCGAGTTGATCGCGTCGGCAATTGCCACGAAATGCTCGAAGAACTTTGAGGCGATGTCGTCGTAGGCGACGTCGTCCCGCGCAAGCTCAAGAGCGATGGCGAGCATCGTCGCGCAATAAAACGCCATCCAAGCGGTGGCGTCCGCCTGGTCCAGCGCCGCGCCCCGGAGCAGCTTCGAGCGGTCGAACACCCCGATGTTGTCCAGACCGAGAAAGCCGCCGGCGAACAAATTCCTGCCCGCGGCATCTTTGCGGTTCACCCACCAGGTGAAATTCAGCAGAAGCTTCTCGAAAGCCCGGATCAGGAAACGACGGTCCCTGGGGCCGCGGGCAGCGGAGATCTTGTACACCCGCCACACCGCCCAGGCGTGGACCGGCGGATTGGCGTCGGAGAAATCGAACTCGTACGCCGGGATCTGCCCGTTGGCATGCATGTACCATTCGCGAAGCAGCAAGATGAGTTGGTCCTTAGCGAGCTGGGGATCGATCGTCGCGAAGGGAATCATGTGGAAGGCGAGGTCCCACGCTGCGAACCACGGGTATTCCCATTTGTCCGGCACCGAGAGGACATCGCGGTTGTAGAGGTGCTTCCACTCGTAATTGCGACCCTGCTTGCGGTTCTCCGGCGGCGGCGGCTGCGCGGGATCGCCCTCGAGCCAGGCCTTCACGTCGTAGTGATAAAACATTTTCGACCAGAGCAGCCCCGCGTAGGCCTGCCGCACCACCCGCCGCTCTTCGTCGGCGAGAAGAGGATTGGTTCTGGCAGCGTAAAAGGCGTTTGCTTCGTCGATCCGCTGCTGGAACACGCGGTCGAACTCGGGGCCGAAGGCAGAGGCCGCGTTCGCTTCCGCGAAGAGGCGCAGACGTACTACTTCGGTCCCGCCCGCGGGCACCTCCAACACTGAGTAGAGCGCCGCCTTGGTTCCCGCGTTGCCGTCGTTGATCGCGCTTCGGTCGCCGTTCACCACCAACAGATTGAAGCCATCCTTCGTTCCGTGGCTTTCATTCTTGGCGCCGAAGAGCCTCTCGGCGTTGGTTTCGTTCTCGGTGAACAGCGGGCGGACAGCACGCAGCTGGTCTATTTCCCAGGCCACCCGAAAGTTTCCCAGCGAGGCGTGCTGGGCAAGCAGCTGCGATTCCTCCAGCGCGATGCGCGGCTTCGGCCAGTATCCTTCACCGCTGCGGCCCCAGGACCAGGTGTTGCGAAACCAAAAGGTGGGCAACAGGTGAAGTCGCGACGGCTCTGGGCCGCGGTTTGCAATCGTAATCCGTATCAGGATGTCGTCGGGAGCGGCCTTGGCGTACTCGGCGAAGACGTCAAAGTACCGGTCCCGATCGAAGATTCCGGTGTCGAGAAGCTCATACTCCGGCTCGGCCTTGCTTCGTTTCGCGTTCTCCTCCACCAGCGCGCGATAGGGAAAAGCTCCCTGCGGATACTTGTAGAGGCCTTTCAGATACGAATGCGTCGGCGTGGAGTCGAGATAGAAGTAGCATTCCTTCACGTCCTCGCCGTGGTTGCCCTCGCGGCCGGTGAGACCAAACAGCCGCTCCTTGAGAAACGGATCGCGTTCGTTCCACAGCGCGATCGAAAAGCAGAACCGGCCTTCTCGATCGCAGATGCCAAGCAGACCATCCTCTCCCCATCGGTAAGCCCGACCGCGCGACTGCTCGTGGGGGAAGTACTCCCAGGAGCTTCCATCCGCGGAATAGTCCTCGCGCACCGTCGCCCACTGGCGCTCCGCCAGGTAGGGTCCCCACCGCTTCCAATTCTTTTCCCGGCGAGCGTCCTCCGCCAGGCGGATCGACTCGGGATCCAGAGCACCGCTCGACATCGCCTTCGTTTACCATTTGAAGCCGGCCCGGCTTAACAATTCTTCACGTTCAAACCGAGGCGTTGCTCGCATCGCGCATTTAGGTTTGGGTGCGAAGTGGCGCGCCTCCGGCAGCGAGCTTCTTTGGAGGTACGTCTGACCAACGACGTTGATACATTCTCCGGGGCGATGTCGTTCCGGGTCCTGCTCATCGACGACGACCAGAGGCTGTTCGAGCTGTTGCGCAACTACCTCGGGCAATACGGCGTAAATCTCACCCACGCCGCGGACGGCGCTCGCGGCTTGCTCGCGCTGGAGAGCTCCAGCTACGACGCGGTGCTGCTCGATGTGATGATGCCCGGAATGGATGGCCTCGAGGTGTGCAAGCGGATTCGCGCCAAGAGCAGCGTTCCGCTGATCATGCTCACCGCCAAAGGAGACGAGGCAGACCGAGTGGTTGGATTGGAGCTCGGCGCGGATGATTACGTTCCCAAGCCCTTCGGTCCCAGAGAGCTGCTGGCCCGGTTGCGAGCGGTGCTGAGGCGGACGCACCCCGAAGCAGTCTCGGAGCGGCTGCACGTGGGAAACATCGAAATCGATGTGCCGGCCCGCGAAGTGCGCGTCGCCGGAAAAGGGATCGAGCTGACCGGAATCGAGTTCGATATCCTGGTGGCGCTGATTCGGCGCGCGGGAAGGGTAGTGCCGCGCGATGCGCTGATGATGCAAGCAGGCCGCAGCGACGTGACGGTGAGCGAACGCACGGTGGACGTCCACATTTCGCATTTGCGGCAGAAATTGGGCGACGATTCCCGCGTGCCGAGGCTGATCAAGACGGTGCGAGGAGTTGGCTACGTGCTCGCGAAGGAAGCAACGTGAAGCGGTTCAGCGCTTACTTACGAGGCGGCCTTCAGCGGCGCATTTTTCTTTGGTTCGGCGCAAGCATCCTGGTCGCCAGCGTCACCGCGACCCTGGTGACCTGGATTGCCGCCGGGTTGGGGGAGCCCACCTGGCGCCGGAACATCGATCGCGGACGCAGCTACCTTCGCGGCGAGTTCGCGCGCGTCTGGGATTCGCCCGCCGAGCGCGAGGCGATGGCCCGCGAGCTGTCCCAATCGATCGAGACCGACGTGATGCTGTTGGACCAGGACGGTCGAGTCATCGCCACCATCGGCAATCCGTGCCGGCGCGGGGCGTTCTCGATGGCCATCGAGCGCGGTGGGCAGCCGGTGGGCGCAGTGCGCATCTGCGGGCCGCGCCATCGCTTCCGGCCCTTCTGGCGCCTCGGTTTACCCTTGCTGCTGACAACGGCGGTCCTTTGGGCCGCCTCGGGAGCGATTGCGCGGCGCCTCGGTCGCCCACTTTGGGAGATCTCGCGCGTTGCTCAGGACATTGGCGCGGGCAAGCTGTCGAGCCGCGCCTCCATCCCCTGGCGGGACCCGGGCGAAGTTCGCGTCCTCGCGCAATCGATCAACGACATGGCAGATCGAATCGAAAAGCAGATGGCCGACCAGCGGGTGTTGCTGGGTGCAGTGTCTCACGAGCTTCGAACGCCACTGGCCCGGGTGAGGGTCCTGCTGGAGCTCGCGCGGGAGAGCGGAGCCGACGCAAAGACGTTGGATGAGCTGGAGCGCGAGGTGATCGAGATCGATCGGCTGGTGGGAGAGCTCCTGGCGAGCTCGCGCCTGGACTTCGCGGCTCTCAAACCCCTGGCGCTGGATGCGGCCGAAATGGCGAGGCAAGCTCTCGAACGAGCTGGCGCCGATCCGTCGCTGCTTCAGGTCGAGGCGTCGGGCACGCGGTTCCTGGGCGACGCGACCCTGATTGCCCGCGCGCTTGCCAATCTCATCGATAATGCCATCCGCCACGGCGGTGGGCTGGCGTGCCTGCGAGTCAGAGCGCGCGATGGGCGGATCGCCTTCGAAGCGGAGGACGCCGGGCCCGGGTTTACCGGCGGCGATGAGGAGCAGGTTTTCCAGCCGTTCTATCGCAGCTCGAAAGACGGACGCGCCGATGCCGGCTCGCACGGGCTGGGGCTCGCGCTGGTTCGCCGCATCGCTCAAGCCCACGGCGGCTCAGCCTATGCAGTGAATCGGGCTCCCCAGGGGGCTTGCGTCGGCTTCGAGGTCAAAGGGGGCGCCCCTGAAAGCTGACCAGGCGAGGCTCTGCCCGCCGGGGCCCGGCTTCCACGATTGAAGTGCAGTTCAAGTTGTCTTGAACTATATGAACCGCATGGAACCGGAGCTCGATCTGAGCGACTTTCTGGACCGGGTGGAGCACGCGCTGCAGTCCGCTCTCCAAGATCCATCGTCGCCGCCGGCCGAGCTCGAGGGCGGCACGCTGATGAAGGCCGCCCGCCACCTGTGCATCGGAGCTGGAGGGAAACGCGTTCGTCCGCTGATGGTCAGGCTCTTCGCTGACGCTTGCGGGGCGCCGACCGAGCACCTGACCAGCGTCGCCCTGGCGGCCGAGTTGATTCACTCGGCCAGCCTGCTGCACGACGATGTGATCGATTCGGGGATGTACCGGCGAGGTCGGCCGACGGTCAACGCCCGCTGGGGCAACATCGTGGCGGTGATGAGCGGCGACCTTCTGCTGGCCACCGCCTTGACCCGACTGGCGGCGATCGACGCCAAGCTGGCGCAGCTGGCGATCCGCACCGTCGCCGAAATGACGCGCGCAGCGATCGCCGAGGTCGAAGCCCGCGGCGACGTCTCGCTGCCGGTGGAGCGGCTTCGCACAATTGCGGAAGGCAAGACCGGCTCCCTTTTCGCGTGGTGCGGAGAATCGGCCGCTCATATGGCCGGCGATTCTCGGGCTGGGGAGCGGTTCTCCGCGTTCGGCCGCCGCCTCGGGATTGCATTTCAAATCGCCGACGACATCCGAGACCTCACTGGGACCGATCAGGGAAAACCTCAGTACGCGGACCTGCGATCGCGCACGCCATCAGTGCCGATCCTGCTTTCCGCCTCCAACAACGTCGATCTTCGAAAGCGGATCAGAGAAGCGTGGGCGTTTGCGGCGATGACGCCCGATCGCGCCACGGAGCTGGGTACCGCAGTCCTCTGCTCCGGCGCCGTCGAGCAGGCAATCGAGCGCATGGAGTGGGAGATCGAAGCGGCGATCGATGCCTTGGGCTCCTATGCTGCCTCGCGAGGTGGCACGGAGCTGGTCAGCTGGGCGAGGCGATTGGCGATCGGAGTCCAGCGGCGCGAAGAAATGCCTGAGAGAGTGGTTTCTGGATGATGAGTGTAGCGATGAAAGAAGCGATCCGCACCAAGGAGCCCATGCCCCTGGCCAGCTGGGAAGAGATGGCGATCGAGGCGGTGGGCGATGTGATCGAGTTTTGGGGATTCAAGCGCAATCAGGGCCGCGTCTGGGCGCTCCTTTACTTGGGCGGCGAGGCGTTGTCCGCGGGCGAGATCGAAAGAGCGCTCGCACTCTCCAAAGGAGGGGTCTCGATGTTGATCCGCGACCTCGAGCGCTGGAGAGTCATCCGGCGCGAGCGCAGCCCCGGCGATCCCGCCTGGCGATACCGCGCAGAGACAGAGCTGATTCGCATGGTGACTCGGGTAGTGGAGCAGCGGGAAGGCGAGTTCATCACCCGCATCCGAAGCCAGATCTCGGAGGCGCGGCGGCTGGCGGCCGAGGCGGGGAATGTCTCGCCGCAGCGGCTTGCCCGTCTGGAGAAGATGAACCTTCTCGCCGACCACACCGAGCGCGCGCTCAAGCTCTTCATTCGCACCGCTCGCCTGGATGTGGGGGGGATGTTCGAGGTCTTCCGCGAGGGTGCGCGGGCGATGCGCCGGCGCAGTGTTTCGAGGTAGAAAGCGAGGATGGATTCGCACTACGAACAGGTGATGAAGCAGCGCGCCGAACAGCAGGAGGCGCCGGTGCGCCTCTACTTTGCCTATTCCACCGTGCTCGACCGGTCAGCGTTCGAGCAATGGCGAAGCGAACATGGCTATGGGTTTTTTACCCTGCCTGAGGGGAAGCTGGCGGAGGCGCTCGATGTCGACCTGGTCTACGATTTTCCGTCGCGGTGGTGGGGCGGCCGCGTCGCCGGTCTGGTGGACCGAAAGGGAGCGTCGGTCTTCGGACGCGTAATGGAAATCGCCGGCAAGGACTGGCCGATCATCCAGCACAAGGAGGGAGCAATCACCGGGATGTGCGTCGAGCGCGAGCTGACGGTTCGCTGTGAAGGGCGGGAGCAAAAGGCAACCGCGTTCACTACCCGGCCCGAGCGCGCGAGCCTGGAAGGGCCGGTGAGCGCTCAATTCGTCGAGGCGCTGTTGCGAGGAGCCAAGGCGGCCGGACTTCCGGATTCATATCTGGAGGCAATCCGGCGAGCTGCGCGCTAGCCCAACTGCATCGCTGGGAGCAGCCAAAGAACGGCGAGCGGCGGCAGCGCGAGCTCATAGGAGGCGGGCTGCCCATCCCATTCCTCTGGGCGCGGAGTGATGTGGCCCGGATTGCCGATTCCAGAGCCACCGTAACCAGGGTCGTCCGTATTGAGAATCTCGACGTAGGGATCTCGCTGCGGCAGCCCGATCCGATAGGCAGATTTGGGCACCGGCGAAAGATTGGCCACGCAGACCAGATGCCTGTTCCCCGACGCCGATCGCCGGATGAAGGCGAGCACGTTTGCGTTTGCCGAGTCGGCCTGAATCCACTGGAAGCCCGCGGGATCCGTGTCAGCTTCGAACAACGCCGGCTCATCGTGGTAGCGGCGATTGAGGTCGGTCAACGCCGCCTGGATCCCCCGGTGCAGCGGGTCCTCCAGCAGGTGCCAATCCAGGCCGCGATCGTGATTCCATTCCGACTTCTGACCGAACTCGCCGCCCATGAACACCAGCTTCTTGCCGGGGTGAGCCCACATCCAGGCGAACAGAGCGCGCAGGTTGGCGGCGCGCTGCCAGGGGTCACCGGGCATCTTGCCGAGGAGCGAGCCCTTCACATGAACCACCTCATCGTGGGAGAGGGGAAGCACGAAGCGCTCGCTGAACGCGTAGAGAAGTCCGAAGGTGAGCTGCTGATGATGGTGGCTCCGGTAGATCGAGTCCTTTGAGAAGTAGGTCAAGGTGTCGTGCATCCAGCCCATGTTCCATTTGAAGTGAAACCCGAGGCCGCCCTCGGATGCGGGAGCGGATACCTTCGGCCAGGCGGTGGACTCCTCTGCGATCATCACCACCCCTGGATGCCTTCGCCGGACTGCGTCGGTGACGTCCCGCAGAAAGGCGATCGCCTCCAGATTCTCGCGACCGCCAAAGCGATTGGGGATCCAGCCGCCCGCCGGACGGCTGTAGTCGAGATAGAGCATCGAGGCGACTGCATCCACCCGCAGACCGTCGACGTGGTACTCCTCGATCCAGAAGAGCGCATTGGCGAGCAGGTAATTGCGAACCTCGTTTCGCCCGTAGTTGAAGATCAGCGTTCCCCAATCGGGGTGAGCTCCCTGGCGCGGGTCCTCGTGCTCGTAGAGGGCGGTGCCGTCAAACCTCGCCAGGCCGTGCTCGTCCCGCGGAAAATGTCCCGGCACCCAATCGATGATCACCCCGACGCCCCGCAGATGAAGGTAGTTGATCAGATAGCGCAGGTCGTCGGGGTGGCCGTAGCGCGCGGTTGGCGCGTAGAACGCACTCACCTGGTAGCCCCAGGAGCCTCCGAAGGGATGCTCGGCGATGGGCAAAAACTCCACGTGGGTGAAGCCCATCTGGATCACGTAGTCTGCGAGCGCAGGCGCCAGCTCGCGATAAGTGAGCGGCCGGTCACCATCCTCGTGAACGCGCCGCCACGAGCCAACGTGAACCTCGTAGACCGCGAACGGTCGCCGGGTGAGTTCGGCAGATGCCCTTGCTTCGACCCAACCGCGGTCGGTCCATCGAAAGCGCTTGAGGTCGTGCACCAGGGACGCAGTCGCGGGCGGAACTTCGGTGCGAAATGCAAACGGGTCGGCTTTGAGCCTCGGCGGTCCTCCCAGGGCCGGGCGAATCTCGAACTTGTAGCGCGCGCCGTCGCCGATCTCGGGAATGAACAATTCCCAAATTCCCGAGGCGCCGAGCAATCGCATCGCATGCAGTCGCCCGTCCCACGAGTTGAAGTCGCCGACCACCGATACCCCGGCCGCGCCAGGAACCCACACCGCAAAGGACACGCCGCTGGAGCCATGGTGGTGCGCGGGATGCGCTCCCATTCGCTCCCAAAGTTTTTCGTGGCGGCCTTCTCCAGCGAAATAGAGGTCGAGCTCGCCGAGCGTCGGCGGAAAACTGTAGGGATCGCGAAGCGTGAAAACGGCATTGTCGGGATAGTGGACTTCGAGCAGGTACCCAAACACTGCGGACGGGCCGGGGATGCGCGTTTCAAAGAATCCCTCCTCGCGCGGCTGCATCTCGAAACGGCCGCCTGAATCCGGCAACACGTAGATGCGGACGGCTTCCGGCCGAAATGCCCGTATCACCACTCCGTCGCCTGTGGGGTGGATGCCGAGCACGTCGTGCGGGCTGTGATGCCGCAGCTCCAGGATCTTCTGGATCTGCAAGTCAAGGCCGACCGGGTCCGCAGTGCTCACGGCCCTTTCCCCAGCTCCTTGAGGGTGCGGATCGGAATTCGAACCCAATCGGGCCGGCTCTGCAGCTCGTAACGAAGCTCGTAGACACTCTTCTCAAGCTCGAATGCGTCCAGCATGGTCCCGAAAGCCTCGCCGCTTGGCAGCAGGTCCGAGCGTTTAAGACCCTCGACATACGCGCTCAAGAACGCCTCGCGGCAGGGTATGGCGCGCTCGCCCGCGGCCGCCCCTTCAAGCTCGACTGCCGCTTGCGCATAGGCGAATGAGCGAAGCATCCCTGCCACGTCTTTGAGCGGAGTGTACTTTTCGCGTCGCTGGTTGAAGCTCCGGGCAGGCTCGCCTTCGAAGTCGAAGATCATCCAGTCGCCACTGACCCGGAGCACCTGCCCGAGGTGCAGGTCGCCGTGCACGCGGGTCTTCTTTCCGGAAGGAGGGATTTGACCGAGCTGCTGGGCTCTCTCCACCAGAGGCTCGCGGAGATCTCCCAAGTCCGGTATCCGCTTTTCGGCCTCCCCGAGCGTGACCCCCAGCTCGCCGATGATCGACGAGCTCCACCGCTGCAGATCCTCCTGCTGGATGGCCTCCGGTGCAAAAGCCGGATCTGCGGGAGCCGAGGCCAAGGCGAGATGGAGCTCGGCCAGCACCTTTCCGAGCCGCGCCATATCTCTCAAAAGCGCCGCGTCGGGAGTAGGTCGCGCCCGAAATGCAGCGAGGGCGTATTTCCAGCCGTCGCTCTCGGCGCGCACGTATTGGTGAAGCACGGCCAAGGTGGCTGCAGTGGGTCCTTCCATCTCAATCACGCCGAGCAGGGCAGGCGCGCCCTTGAAGGAGGGTTGCGACGCCAGGAAGCGGCCCATCTCCACCTCGGGATTCAAGCCGGGTTCGATCTTCCGGATCACCTTGAGAATTGCCTGATCCTCGAAGACCAGCGAGGAATTGCTCTGCTCCTCGGTGATTCGACGCACGCGCGGAGATGCAGGCAGCTTGCTCAAGACCATCTGGGCGCCGGGCAACGTTTCTCCGCGGAGCGCGCCCGCTCCACTCGGTACCGAGCGTCGCTCGCGAATGATTCGAAGCAATTCACGCGCGAACTCGTCGTCGTCCAGTGCCGCCGAAACCCTCGCGCCGGGCTGTGGAGAAACCATCAATTGGTATCGCTCGCGCGGTCCCAGCTCGTAGGCGACTTCGATGATCGCGAGGATGAAAGCGCCCAGTGAGCTGACCGGATGGCCCTCGATGAAGATCTCGGTGTGATCGATCACCGAGATGTCTTTGATCGGCAGGCCCTTGGATCCGAACCACCGCTGCGCCTGCAAGTAGTCGGGAAGAATGCTCAGGTCGATGCCGGTCATGCTCATGCCTCGCTCGCAGTCGGTTTCTCCAGTCGAAACCACAAGAACATGTACGGCCCCAGAGAGAGCTGATAGGACTTGTCGCTGATCGTCGGGAATCGCGTCTCCCCGAAGAGCTCAACCGGCGTCCAACTCAGCCATTCCGAAAGGTCGAGCTCCGCGGGCTGCGCGTGTCGGCTGAGATTGCAAACCACCAGCACGGTTTGATTTTGGTACTCGCGGACGAAAGCCAGCACCTTTCGATTGCCTGGATTTTGAAATCGAAGGCTGCCGAAGCCGAAGACTGGGAAGCGCTGCCTGACGCGGACCAGGCGCCGGATCCAGGAGAGCAGCGACGAGCGGGTGCGCTCTTGTGCCTCCACGTTCAGCGCCTGGTAGCCGTAGACCGGGTCGGAGATCACCGGAGCGTAAAGCTGGGCGCTGTCGGCTCGAGAGAATCCGGCGTTTCGATCTCCGGTCCACTGCATCGGCGTTCGAACGCCGTTGCGGTCTCCGAGGTAGTAGTTGTCTCCCATTCCTATCTCGTCCCCGTAGTAGAGGACCGGGGTACCCGGCAAGCTGAACAGCAGGCTGTGCATCAGCTCGATCCGGCGACGTCCGTTTTCCATCAGAGGCGCCAAGCGCCTGCGTATGCCAAGGTTGAGCCGCATCCGGGCATCGCGGGCGTACTCTCGATACATGTAGTCGCGATCTTCATCGGTCACCATCTCCAGGGTGAGCTCATCGTGGTTGCGCAGAAAGAGCGCCCACTGGCAATTCGGTGGAATCTGGGGCGTTTGTTGCATGATCTCCTGGATCGGAGTCCGCTCTTCGCGCCGCACCGCCATGAACAGCCGCGGCATCACCGGAAAGTGAAAGCCCATGTGGAACTCGTCCCCGTCGCCGAAGTAAAGGCGAACGTCGGCCGGCCACTGATTCGCCTCCGCGAGCAGCACGCGGCCCTCGTACTCAGCATCTATTTTTGCGCGGAGCTCTTTGAGAAAAGCGTGCGTCTCGGGCAGGTTTTCGCAGTTGGTTTCCTCCCGTTCGAATAAATACGGCACTGCGTCGCACCGGAAGCCGTCCACGCCCATGTTCAGCCAGAATCTCATCACCTCCAGCATTGCCTGCTGGACCTCCGGGTTGTGGTAGTTGAGATCCGGCTGGTGAGAGAAGAAGCGGTGCCAAAAGTACTGCTTGGCGACCGGATCCCAGGTCCAATTCGAACGTTCGGTATCGAGAAAAATGATGCGCGCGGCTTTGTATTTGTCGTCGGTGTCGCTCCACACGTACCAATTTCGCTTCGGCGACTTCGGATCCCGCCGGGCCTCTTGGAACCACGGATGCTGATCCGAAGTATGGTTGATCACCAGCTCGGTCAGAACGCGGATGCCTCGCTTGTGCGCTTCTTCGACCAGCTTGCGAAAGTCGTCCACCGTCCCGTAGTCCGGGTGGATGCTGTAATAATCGGCGATGTCGTAGCCGTCGTCGCGCATCGGCGAGGGATACATCGGAAGCACCCAGAGGCAGGTCACGCCCAGATTCTGAATATAGGGAAGCTTCTCGATTAACCCCGGGATGTCGCCAATTCCGTCGGCGTTGGAATCGTAGAATGCTCGAATATGCA
>Ga0126383_10000638_pt1 | contig 19986 bp, 13 predicted proteins | sample PanSoiMetPlot_35_FD_96882 | JGI IMG/M metagenome (GOLD analysis project Ga0126383, IMG submission 96882) | Tropical forest soil microbial communities from Panama - MetaG Plot_35 | ecosystem: Environmental > Terrestrial > Soil > Tropical forest > Bulk soil | place: Panama | collected 2016-02-17
AAGCCTTTCCGATTGCGACGTGGTCTCGTTGCGTGTGCGGGATCGGCATGGAGATAATGGATTAGTGGGCGTAGGCATTACTCGAGATAGTGGTGATTCCCGTGAAATTGATACTTTTCTGCTCAGCTGCCGCGTGATTGGCCGCACGGTGGAAACGGCCTTGCTATCCCATCTGGCCGAAACCGCGCGGGCAAAAGGGCTGAAGTTCCTACGCGGATGGTTTCTTCCTACGAAAAAAAATGCGCCCGCGAAGAACTTCTACGCAGAACACGGTTTTAGTATGGAACGCAATAACGATGAAGGATCTCAATGGGTTCTCGACCTACAGCAGAACCACATCGAATGTCCCGCGTGGATTAAGCTTCATGTACGTATTGAGGAAAAAATTTGACAACGCAATCTTACGAGCGAGTGCGCATAATTGCCTCAGACGTGTTCGGCGTTTCCCTGGAAGAAATTTCTGACGAGTCCTCGCCAGAGTCAATCGAGCGTTGGGATTCTACCCAGCATTTAACCTTCGTTCTGGCGCTTGAAGAGGCATTTCAGCTCCAACTCACCCCTGAGGAAACCGAGAGCATACGGAACATCGGAGAAGCTGCAAAACTTGTGCAGAAAAAACTTCAGGTTGCCCGCGGGTAAAATCTATTCGTAAGTACACTCACTGTAATCCCAAGCTGGGGCATGCCGATTTCCGTTCAACCGTATCGGGAGGAGCACGAGAGCGCTGTCAAAGCGTTTAACCAGCGTCTACGAGCTGGGACCTCGGACCCGAACCTGGTGTTCTACGAGCGCTCTCATCCTTCATGGCTTCCGAGACAGGAAGGCAGCCCGATGTATAACAAGTATTTTGTTGCGCTCGATGAGGGCGTGGTGCGCGGCGCCTACGCGCTGAAATACGAGCAGTTTTTCGTTGCGGGACAAGGCGAGTACACCGTCGCTTGTTACCATCACCCGTTATCTGAAGGCATTGTGAACCGCAATTACTTCGCAGTGGGAAGCCGGCTTCTGCGCGATGCCATCTGGCGCGAGCCGATGTTGTACGCGCTGGGTATGGGAGGCTTTGACCGTCCCCTGCCGAAAATGCTGAAGTTAATGGGGTGGAACCTTACTCCTGTACCTTTTTATTTCCGGATCGTCCATCCCTACCGGTTTTTGCGACAGATGACATTTCTGCGGGACTCTCCGTGGAGACGTTGGCTCATGGATTTTGCCGCGTTCAGCGGGACTGGATGGGCCGCCCTTACCGCTTTACAGAATGCGAGACAGTTGACTGCTCGCCGCATGACGCGGTTCGAGACGTGGCAAGTCGACGAATTTCCAGTCTGGGCAGATACGTTGTGGCTGGAGACCAAAGATACTTACCAACTGGCGTCTGTCCGCAATCATCAGACGATCACGCGACTTTATCCATCCAGCGACAAACATTTAGCGAAGTTGTGCGTGAGCCGACAAGGCAAGCCGGTGGGCTGGGCGGTGGTGGGGGAGCGGAGGAAGGATCCAAAATACGGAACGCTCCGCGTGGGCTCGATTGTAGACTGTTGGGCCCATTCAGAGAACGCACTTCCGGTAATCCTGGCTGCAACCCAACAACTGGAACAGAGAGGCGTGGACCTGATCGTGTCAAATCAGAGCCACCATGACTGGTGCCGCGCCCTGGAACAATGTGGTTTTTTTCGCGCCGAGTCTAATTTTGTTTTCGGCACCTCGAAGAAGCATTCCGCCCTTCTCCAGCAGAGAGAAGCTTGCCGTTTTCATGTAACGCGCGCGAACGGTGACGGACTTCCCCGAAATTTCTGAGGATCTCTAGTAGCGCTCTGACGACGTAGGGGCAGCCGCGGTGGACAACTCGTATCCAAGCTTCTTCATAACCTCCCCCCAGGCAGCTTCGATCAGTTCCACGGACTCAGCGGGCAAGACCGTTCTCCAATCTTCGGAACCAGCTTTCCGTACAAATGGCTTGTCGTGGCGTGTGTACCGGGTTTGCACCCACTTGTCGCCCTGGTCCTTTTCCAGGCGACGCATCCGGTCCGCCGAACTCAATTCCGCAGCACGAGCCAGCCGTGCCGGAGCCGGATCAATCCCGAGGAGACCGGCGACCTTGGACATTTCCCTGGCAGGATCTGCCAACATATCTTCGTAGCGCAGGAGCAAGAATCCCGCCCGGCCCTGCCGCGTGCTGAGCCAACTTGTAACGTGCTCTCCCCAGGAACCGAGCCGGTCCCAGTACGTCGGCTCCATCCAGCGCGGCACAAAGGCCTCGATCGGGTAACTGTCGCCCATGGACCGCTGCTTCATCTCCCAGTGATAGTTAGAAATCGCCACGTCTCTTGGATCACGCACAAGGTAAATGACCCGCTTGTAGCGTGGATCAAAGCATTCGTGGCTTTTCATAATACGCGGCCGGGGAAGATTGCGCAGCGTGCGGTCCGAATGTTTGTACATATCGGGAACCGATCGCTCTACATTTAAGAAAGTAACCGGCTCGTGTTCGGAGACGAGATTCCCCACCAGAAAACGGGTCCAGGTATTTCCCGAGCGAGGATACGAAGTGAGAAAAATATCATCCGGGAAAATCGTGATGTCGCGTTCGATTCGCAGTCTTCGAAACAGAACGTCGCTGACTCGAGAAAGATGTTTTAGTCCCCTCTTTAGCATCCCCTCATTCCAATCCTTCGGCAGGTCCATCGGCTGGAGCGAACTTCACAGTTGATTTTAGCAAGAGGCAAGCGTGCCTTTCCGCTGCCCAATTACAGAAGTACGCGCGACAACTACTGCATTAAGCCGAATGTGAATCCACATCTTGTGCCTCAGACTGACCTTTACGCCGGCTCTGCAGCCAGCCTTGAAGACGTTGCTTCCTGTTGAACATTTTCTTGGCCTGATCTCGTAGATTCGAAATGATCGCAAAGCGCGACTTCGTAAACCAAGGCACACGGTGAGGTGTACAACCGTATTTTTCCTTGTATGTCCCTTCCCCACCCCAGTCATATACTTCCATTCCTCTTCGCTTCCAATAGCGCATGGCGTACCAATGAATCGCTTCATTGGGACGTAAGATTTGACTCGAGCGAAGGCTGGCATTTCCCCAGAATTCTGCAATTTTGTTGAAACCGGGGAAAATGCCGGTGGCAATACACTTGCCTGCCGAATCCCGCGCCCGTACCAGGAGCACACGTCCTGTCGGCTCCACGTTCTTTATGAGCGAGCGAACGCGCTCGATTGGATAACTAGGCACCAGACCTTGTTTCGCATACACGTCTATCAGTTGTTCGTAGAATTCGTCCGCAAAGGCGGCATCATGGGCTTCTTCGATGGTGACCCCGCTTTTTTCCGCTTTCCGAATGCAGCGCCGGCAGGCACTGTCCATAGCGTTGAACAGCTTGTCTTCTGGCTGCGTAAGATCAGTCCGATACGAAGCATAGGCTTCGCAGCTAAATCCTAACTGCATCCCGTCCTCAAATGTAAAGTGCGGGTCGGAAACTTCCATGTGCAGACACTTCAAGGGACCCCAGGCAGCGTCTTCGATGGCAGCCAGCGCAGCCTTACGCGAAACACCAGGCACCAGGTTGAAACCAATGTAAGGCGTGGTCCAACCCGGGAACGAGCTGCCGAGAACTCGTATCCCGAAACGTGAAAACACTAATCCGGTGAAATAACCCACGACATCCCGACCGTCGGACAATTCGCATACCACAATTCCTGCCCGCTGCGTTTCACGAATGAAATTCAGCCATTCCCGCGTCTGAAATACGGTTCGGTCAGCAAAGCTATCCAGCATCCCCCACGGTACATGTGCCGGATCGATTAGCTTCGCCTTCATAGGTGTTCTCAAATCGTGAGTGTGAATCCCTTACCAGCAAATCCCTTGATAGGTTGCGGCCGAATGCGGGCGGGTTGCGGGATCTAAGTTGACGAGGTCGATCACGGTTTGTTCCGGTTCCACACATTGCGACAACTTACCGTTTTCGATCCTGGTGGCAATGACTACCACTTCACCGCTGCGCACCACTTCGTCGAATTCGGATGAAAGCAGAGAACCGATATGAGGAATAACGTTTTCGATGTACTGCCGGTTCGATCCAGCGAGCTGCCCCAGAGAGACATCTCGGTCCCAAATCCTCACTTGGCATCCTTCGCCGAGCAATCGTTTGATCACGTGCACTTGGGGGCTCTCTCGCAGATCGTCGGTGCCTGCCTTGAAGCTCAAGCCCAGAAACGCAATCTTGCGTTTGCCAGTTTGCAGGACCGCGTCCACCGCCCGCTCCACATGCACCGAATTGCTGGGCAAAACTGATTCCAGCAAAGGCAGCCCAAGATCAAGCTCCTTCGCCCGATGTACCAATGCGCGCAAATCCTTAGGCAAGCAGGATCCGCCAAACGCAAATCCTGGCGATAAATACGCTGGAGAGATGTTGAGCTTCGTATCAGATGTATAAATTTTCGCAACCGCCTGAGTGTCAACTCCCAGGTACTTGCAAAGCGTGCCCACTTCGTTCGCGAAACTCACTTTCACCGCATGCAGGGCATTCGAAACGTACTTTACCATCTCAGCCACGGGGATGGTGGTCTCGAAAACAGGTGCAGGAACGGTCTTATAGAGTTCGCGCAGCTGGGCGAGATCATTCGCATTTTGCGCACCCAGAATCGTATAGGGAGGCTGATGAAAATCCGCTACGGCGCTCCCTTCGCGCATGAACTCAGGGTTATAGCAGAGCGAAAAATCCCTGCCCGCGCAGAGCCCGCTGGCCTGCTCCACAGCCGGAATGATCAGCGATTCTGTCGTGCCCGGCAACACTGTGCTGCGCAACACAATCACATGGTGGGATTGTTTTTGCTTCAGGGCGGCACCGATTTCGCGGACCACACGCTCAACGTATTGCAGATCGAGCTTGCCGCTGCGGAGGCTTGGAGTGCCCACGCATACAAATGAAATGTCCGATTCGCCGACTGCAACCGCCGCATCTGTGGTGGCCCGCAGCCGACCCGCCTGGTATGCCTCAGTGAGCAACTCGCTGACCCGCGCTTCCACAATGGGGCTGCGCCCGCTGCCCAGCATCTGCACCTTGGTCGGACTCACATCGACGCCGATGACCCTGTGTCCGAAGTGAGCAAAGCACGCTGCGGACACCGAGCCAACATATCCCAGGCCAAACACACTGACTGACAGACTCACTCTCTAACTCCTCAAACGCAATTGCGTATGATAGTTACCGCGAGACGGCGATAGTAATGCAGTTTTCCCTGTAAGCAGAAGGACCGTTCCCTGGTATCCGGAGAGCGCCCCCGAACTTTGTCCAACCAGCATACCCGATACCGACACTCTTTGTTCTATGTTCTATCGTTCTATCGTTCAGAATGCAGTGGCCTTAATAGCGATACCAACCCCAATTGCGGCGTACCCCGGCTCTGAGGATAAACTGCTTCTGTGAGCCGTCCCGTACATAAAGTCTGGTCCCGGCTGTCCAAGATGTCTTGGGACGAATTACACACCCGACTGCGACAGGAAGCGGGCAAGCGCATGGATACGACCCTTTTTCGCCTCGGGGTCCACCCTGGATTGAATCAGCGCCGCAATGTTGGTGGCTGGTCGGGCCGATTCTTTTTCTCTCCGGCGGAATTGCCCAAGAGAGTCAGCCTTTTACGGCAGTACCTGCCGCTGGAGATGGAAGGTGTGGTCCGCGAGGCGGACGAGATATGTTGCCACCGTTTTCGTTTACTTGGGCACAGCGACCTCGACTATGGCAAGGATATCGATTGGCATCTCGACGCGCTGCACGGCAAGCGCACGGGGCTCATCCCTTGGTACAAAATCGATTTTCTTGATTTTGAACTGGCAGGTGATCACAAAGTAACCTGGGAATTAAATCGCCATCAGCATCTCGTAACTTTGGCCAAAGCATGGCTTCTCACGGGCGACGAAAAATACGTCAAGGAAACCGTCGCGCAGTGGTACGCCTGGCAGCGCGCAAATCCCTACCCTCTCGGCATTAACTGGGCGAGCAGTCTGGAGATCGCATTTCGCTCTCTTTCTTGGCTTTGGTTGCGCCACTTGCTGGCGGACTGCTCCCATTTACCGGCCAGTTTTGAGAACGACCTACAGCGCGGCCTGGCTCTCGGCGGCCGCCACATCGAGCGTTATCTCTCCACTTATTTCTCACCGAATACCCATCTTCTGGGAGAGGCGCTTGCCCTTTTCTTCCTTGGCACGCTCTGCCCTCAGATTGCCTCGGCAGAGCAATGGAAGAAAGATGGCTGGAGGATCATTCAAGAAGAAGCGCTCCGTCAGGTTCGCCCGGATGGCGTTTACTTCGAGCAGTCATTGTATTACCACGTGTACGCCCTCGATTTCTTTCTGCATGCGCGCTTGCTCGCTCTGCGAAACGGAATGGAGATTCCGCCGGACCTCGACGACGTGATCCGAAAGATGTTGAGGGTCGTGCAAACGCTCGCCCAAGTCGGGCCCCTGGATGGCTTTGGCGACGACGATGGCGGCAGGCTCTTCAATCCCCGACGTAACCGGCCAGAGCATTTGACCGATCCGTTGGCCATCGGGGCATCCCTGTTCCGTGGCGAAGGCCTTTCGACTGCCACCGGCGTCACGGAAGAAGCTATCTGGCTGTTGGGCGGAGATGCGGTGGCGGACACGCATACTGCAGCGCGCCAGAGTTGCCCTCCGAAAACCACGTGTTTCGCGGATGGCGGGTTGTACATTTTGGCGGACCTAGATCCCATCCCACAGCAGATGGTGATTGACGCCGGCCCTCACGGTACTGGGCGCAGCGGGCACGGCCATGCCGACGCTTTGAGTGTGAAGATGTCTTTGGACAATCGAGTTTGGCTAGTCGACGCCGGGACTTTTGCCTATGTGACTCCCGGCAGTGAACGGCGGTCGTTTCGCGGTACTCTCGCGCACAATACTATGACAGTGGACGGACTCGATCAAGCCGAACCGGAAGGTCCATTCGCTTGGAGTGCTCTTCCCATTACGCAGACCGAGCATTGGATTCGCGCCGCGAAATCTACGCTTTTCGTGGGTTCGCATTCCGGATACGAGCGCCTCGCACAACCGGTCCGTCACCGCCGCTTCGTCTTCCATCTCGGCGGTAGCTTCTGGATGGTGCGCGACGTCGCTGAGGGAACAGGAACGCATCTGCTTCAAACCTCGTGGCATTTTGCGCCGGACCTCGAGGTCTCGGCGGAGAAGAACAAGTTTGTCGCGTCACCTTCGATCGCGCACAGGTCAAATTCCCCTTTCGCGAGCCATCTCACCATGCTCGCGGTTCCCGATCGGCAGTGGAATTATGATCTGGTCAAAGAGCAGATTTCGCCGACCTATGGTGCGGTCGTGCTCGCTCCCGTCGTGCGCTGCAGCGCCCAGGTGGCCCTCCCTTCCGAGCACGCCGTTTTGCTCTTTCCCTCGACTGATACTGGCGAGGTGTCGCGCGAATTCTTACGCATCACGGAACGGACGACCGCCACGAAGATTCCCTCCGCCGTCTATACGTATGATCTCCGCGAGACATGGCATTGCATGATTTTCGGCCATCAAGACTCGGAACCTTGGACCTTCGGCCCCTGGAGCAGTGATGCCATGTTCTTCTACGTCTGCATGAGGGGCCAGAGAGTAATTCATCTGTTGTGTTGTCAGGGAACCTCCGTTTACTTGCATGGTGAACCCGTTTTTTCACGCGTCACCCCGCTACAATACCTAGAATGGACGAATGGGGAAACCGGACCTCAAAGCTTTGCATCAGATGACGCGGCACTCTTTTCTCTTTCGGAGGCGGCCCTTGAGGCAAGCATTCCGACCTAAGCGGTGATCGCGATGGTTTATTTCTGAAGGACGCGCGTTGAAATGTGTGGCATCGCAGGAATGCTGAAATTCGGTAGCCAGGGCTGGGTTGAGCCCGGCGCGATACGGCGCATGTGCGACATCATGGCTCATCGTGGGCCTGACGACGACGGGATCTATACCGCAGGTCCCATCGGCCTAGGGATGCGCCGCCTCAGTATTGTCGATCTCAGCACCGGTCATCAGCCTCTAAGTAACGAAGACGGTACACTCTGGATCGTCTTCAATGGCGAAATTTACAACCACCGGGAATTGCGTGAGCAGTTGGAGTCGCATGGACACCTCTATCGCACGCATAGTGACACCGAAACTATCGTCCACCTTTACGAACAATATGGGCGCGACTGTGTGCAACACCTGCGTGGGATGTTCGCCTTCGCGATCTGGGACACACGCGCACAGAGTCTGTTCCTAGCCCGTGACCGCCTAGGCATTAAGCCGCTCTACTATCAACTGACCGATCAGGGTCTGGTCTTTGGCTCGGAAATCAAGGTAATCCTTGCCCATCCCGGAGTCGAGGCACAGTTTCACAGGGAAGTCCTGCCTGAATTCCTTGCCTTCGGATATCTCTCCGGTGAGGAGACCTTTTACGCCGGGATTCGCAAGCTCATGCCCGGCCATTGGATGGAAGTTGACTCGGGCGGCCAAGTCCAGATCGAGCGCTACTGGGATCTGCGCATTACTGAGACTGAATCACCCCATAGCGAGAAATATTACGTTCAAACTTACCGCGAGATTCTCGAGCAAGCTGTAAACAGCCACCTGATGAGTGACGTGCCGTTGGGCGTTTTCCTCAGTGGCGGCGTGGATTCAAGTGCCGTTGCAGCTTTGATGACAAAGATCCGCGGCACTCCGGTTGAGACTTTTTCCGTAGGCTATGCGGAGGACGACTACAGTGAACTGCCCTACGCCCGCATAGTCGCTCGGCATCTTAACTCCGTCCACCATGAAGTTCTGCTCAGCCAACACGAGTTTTTCGATACGCTGCCTCTTCTTATCTGGCACGAAGACGAGCCTGTCGTATGGCCGTCGAGTGTCCCGCTATTTCTGGTGGCCCGCCTGGCCAGCGAACGGGTGAAGGTCGTTCTCACTGGCGAAGGAGCGGACGAAACACTTGCGGGGTACACCCGATACGCGTTCACGGTTAGGAATGCCGAATGGGACCGCATTTATCGAAGCGTAATTCCAGACACAATCCGCCGCTGGGTTCGCGGTTCCATCGCCGAGTCCCCCTGGATCAGAGCCGCCCTCCGCCGCAAGTTGTCCCACACGTTTCTGGCGCGCAACGGAAACGCGTGGGCGTCGTTTTACTTCGACAATTTCTTCTCTGCCTTCAGCGAGGCCGAGCAGGCGGGACTGCTGTCGAGTGATATCGCTGAGGAATTCGGTGCTGGCGCAGCCTATCGGCAAGTTCTCGATTACTGGGAACACTCTTCAGGGGAGATGCTGCAGCGTCTGCTCTATACCGACATCAAGACCTATCTCGTCGAACTGCTCATGAAGCAAGACAACATGAGCATGGCTGCATCGATCGAGAGCCGCGTTCCCTTCCTCGACCATGTGCTCGTCGAGTTCGCCACCAATATCCCACAGCGCTTGCAGCTTGGTGGATTTGCCGGTAAGCGCATCCTGAAGCAAGCGATGGAAGATCTGCTCCCGCACTCCATCCTCTACCGGCCGAAGCTGGGCTTTCCAACACCCTGGAGCCGCTGGCTGGCCGGTCCACGACTCGAGATGATCCGCGACCTGTTGCTCGAACCGCGAAGCCTTGATCGCGGACTGTTCCAGCGAACCGCTCTCGAGCGACTGTTCCAGGAACATCGGGCGGGGTACCGTGATCACTACGACCGTATCTGGCGGCTGCTGAATCTGGAATTATGGCAGAGAGTCTGCATCGAGAAAGAAGAACACAAGCCTGCGCCTGCGGTCACAGTCTAGAGAGAGTTTTCTCCTGATCGAGCACCGGCCTATGTCATCGCTCGATAGACTTCTAGCCACTGCTCGCGCACGACGGGCCAGGAGTAATGCTCCATCTCCCGAAGCGCACTTAAGGCCAGTCGCTCCGCCAGTTCAGGATCCCGAAGCACCCGGATCACATTTTCCGCGAGCGTCTTCGCATCTCCGACGGGCGAGAGCAGCCCTGTGCGTCCGTGCTCGACGATATAACGCATGCCCTCCGGATCCGTGGTCACAACAGGCATCCCCGATGCAAACGCCTCCAGCACGGACACCGGCATGTTATCGAGACGCGAGGCATTGAGAAAGATGTCGGCCCGGTCGTAATATCGCCCAATCTCCTCGCGCGGTGCGACACCCTTGAAGGCCACCCTGGACACCCCCAGATTCCGCACCAGCTCTCGAATCTCATTCTCCAATGGGCCTCCGCCAACCAGATCGAGCTGCGCGTCGGGAAACACTTTCTGCACCTCCGCGAACGCGTGCACCACAACATCCACGCAGTAGTAACGATGAAATCCGCGGGTACAAATCAGGTGCGGACGAAGCGGCCGTCGCAACCGAAACGAAAACTGCGAGACATCGACAATGTTGGGAATGGCCTGGGCTTCCAGCCCAAATTCACGGAACACTTCGACCAGATACTCGGAGGGAACTATCAACCGATCCGCTTTCCTCAAGACGGGGAGCGCGCTGCGGAAGTGCTGCAAGTGATCGCGTGCTTCCCCACTGTGATAGTGAATCAGCGTCTTCTTGCCTCTTCGCCGGGCGACCCAGCAGGCGGGGGCGGGCGCGACCAGAAACGACCAATAGGACGCCGAGAAAATGTGAGCCAGGTCGGCTTCTTTCAAACCGCTCCAAAGCTTGAATAGGTAGATCGGTTGCCGAATCATGGTCCGCAGCAGCGGAATCCTCTCCGCCCATTGGAGCAGGCGAGGGAAAGCCGGGTCGATAGGAATGAACTGCATCTCGACGTTCTTGTCCCCCTTCCAGCCACGTCGCAGCAGATCCGCCTGCACCGATTGTCCCCCTACATATCGAAGTGAAGCCGCGACAGTCGCCACCCGGGTGAGGGCTCGGGCTTTGGCCCCGCTTTGTGTCTTCGCATTCGCCCGCAAGCCCTTTCTTTCTAGCAGCTCCCGATAAAGCTCCTCGTGTCGCTGCCTCATTTGCTCAAGCGTGAAATTTGCACGGGCAAAGGTTCTGGCATTGCGACCAAGGCTTGCCCGCAGGGCAGGATCACACAGCAGACGTTCGACTGCTTCCGACAGAGCTTCCTCATTATTATTATTCGGAGCAACGAGCACACCGCGATCTTCCGTGACGAGTTCGCTGTTTCCGCCGACGAGGTTCGCTACGACCGGCACACCTGCAGCCATGGACTCGATAATCACATTCGAGAGACTCTCTGAAGCCGAAGGCAAGACCGAGATATCAATAGAGGCGAGAAGCGCAGGGATATCTCTCCGATCTCCGAGGAACTGCACATGGCCACCCAAGCCTAAATGTTCAGCTTCCCTCTCCAACTCAGCGCGCAGCGGCCCATCTCCTACAAGCACGAATTGCAGGTCCGGGAACCGGGAGCGGAGTCTCGCCGCCATGCGGAGAAAAAGCCGATGATTCTTCGAGCGCGCATTCATGCGGGCGATCATGCCTACGCGAAAACCATTCGGCACCCGAGGCAATGCGCGCACAGATTCCGCAAAGGCTTCCGCTGGGAGCCCATTTCGGATGATAGTCAACTGGCTCTCTTTTAAGCCAAGCTCCATCAAGCGAGTTGTAGCGGCGCGTGAGTTGCAGACCACTACCTCGCACCACCGCAAAATCGCCGCCTGGGCGCGCTCCTGCTTCCAGCTGAGTAGATCTCCAAGCTGCCGCTGGCTGCCAATGAGAATGGGCACGCGAGCCCAGCGGGCGGCAGGCAGTAGAGTCAAGTTGGTATAAAAGTCAAATGCGTGCGCGATTTGAGTATTACAGTTCTTCAGGTGTCGGGAGAGACGCAGTCGGGTACGAATCGACTGCAGGCCATAGAGGCTGCCGCCCAGGCAAAATTCTGGAATTTCGCCCAAACCTGCGACGAACGGGCCTTTCCTCATGATGCAACCCAAGTGAACCTTGAACTGCTGCCGATCCAGGGCACCAGCCAGGGCGGAGAATTGGCGCTCGCTGCCGCCAGTTTCGAGACTGTTACTCATCAGGAAAACATCGGAAATCGGTTGCCCTGTTCCCAATCTAGCAGTCCCGCCATTCGCAGACGAAGAATCCTCCGCAGGGCCAGAGAGAGCAGCTGCCATCATCCTGCGCCTCCGCTCAAGGCAGCCACTGGATCGGAGGGCCGTTCGCTCGTACTTCCAATCCTTTCCAAGAAATTCCGATGCCACAGCTCAAATACAAGAAGGCGCCACAGGCGCGCCGAGTGGTCCCGGCGCTGGTTAAAATGTTCCTCTAACATCAGGCGAACACCGTTTGGTTTGAAATATCCGCGTTGTAGGGTGCGCGGCTCAAGCAGGACAGTGCGCACAAGGTCCTTTAACTCGTTGCGCATCCAATGTCCTAACGGCAGGGCAAATCCTTGCTTCGGGCGGTTCAAAACCTCACGAGGCACGCCTACGCGTTCCGCCAGTTTGCGGAGAATGAATTTTTGGCTGCCGTTGCGCATCTTCCATCTCGGCGCAAGCCCTGTCACCCACTCGAGAAAGACATGGTCGAGCATAGGAACTCGGGCTTCTAGCGAGGTCGCCATACTCATCCGGTCCACTTTGGTCAGAATGTCTCCGGGCAAATACGTCTTGGTATCGAGATAAAGAATACGGCTGAGCGGATCTCGAGCGGGCGCACTGTCAAGATACTTGCGAAATAGTGTTAGTGGTGCGCCGTTAGCGGCCACGAACTCGTCCGTAAGGATGCCCATTTCTCGTTGAAACGATTGGAACGAGATCCTTTCCATATACCGCTCTTGCCATGGCAGAGAAATGCTATAAGCCCGATTCCTCCCCAGCATCGCATACGGAATCCGGGGATGAACATTTTCGCGGTACCAGCGCCTGGCCCGCAAAGGAATCCAATCATGAGATCGGTCTTCAAGATAGATTCGGTACCGATCATAGCCTGCGAATCCCTCGTCACCGCCATCGCCAGATAAAACGACTTTGACGTACTTCCGCGCCAGGCAGCAAATAAAATAGGTCGGCAACATGGATGAATCTGCGAACGGTTCTTCAAGATGGTTGGTGAGGTACGTCACCGTATCGACAAGATCCGGTTCCACGATTAGCTCATGATGGTCAGTGCCGAATTTTTGGGCTACGAGCCGCGCATATGGGGCCTCATTGAAATCGGCGTGCCGAAATCCGATGGAAAATGTTTTTACCGGCTGCGAATTGGCTCGCGACATCAAAGCTACGATCGTCGAAGAATCCGTGCCCCCACTGAGCATGGCTCCCAACGGAACATCTGCGATCAGACGAATGCGCACCGCCTCGGCAAGCCTTTGTTCCATCTCGTCCAGCAGTTCTTCTTCGCTGTTCGGATCATACGTACCGTATTCTGGCAAGTCCCAGTACTGCCGAATGTGAACCTTACCCTTCTCAAACTCAAGCAAATGTCCTGGAGGTAACTTCTGAATCGTCTCAAAGACTGTTGCGGAGTCGGGAACATACCCAAAGTACATGTATTGCAAAAGTGCTTCGTGATTAACCTTGCCCAAGTCCGGCCTTACCGCCAGGATGGCCTTTATCTCCGAGGCGAAGAGCAACGTGTTATCGCGTACGGCATAATGCAGCGGCTTCTTTCCCAGTCGATCGCGGACCAGTAGGAGCCGGCCAGCGCGTTCGTCGTACAGCGCGAAGGCAAACATCCCTCGCAGTTTTTGCACGCATTCGGAGCCATATTCTTCGTACAGATGGACGATGACTTCCGTGTCTGTGTGTGTGGAAAACCGATGTCCGCGGTGTTCCAATTCTGGGCGGAGTTCGAGGAAGTTGTAGATCTCTCCGTTGAAGACAATCCAGACGGACCGGTCCTCGTTGAACACCGGTTGGTGCCCGCCGGCCAAATCGATGATGCTAAGCCGGCGCATGCCCAACCCCACGCCGCCCTTTACGAAGATGCCTTCATCGTCAGGACCGCGGTGCACAATCGCCTCACACATCTGATGAACCACGACGTTGTTGACCGCGCCATTGCTGTGATCCTGCACGATGCCGGCGATGCCGCACATACCTCTATCCTTTCGCAACCACTTTGCCGACCGCATCACGACCTGCATCGGTAAGGCGCGGCCGCTCTCGCTTGAACCGATAGTCGCGGTATTCCCCAGGATTCCCTTCCCGCCCGTCGCAGGCCGCAAGGATGATGTTCACCATTTCACGAGCGGAAACAAAATGGAGCGTTTCGCCCCTTGGCCCGGCAGCGCCCACCAGATCACGCAAAAAATGGGCCATGGGCTCGCCTAAAATTGCATCATCATGCCGCGGATCCATACCATGACAGTGCAACTTGATGAATAACCAGTCAGGCCTGCCCCGTACCGAAATTGCCGCTCGCTTCCAGTTCTCTAATCGGCGGAGACTCGCCGGATTCAGACGGGTCAGCGACCCATTGTCGATGCCAAACCGTCCCCGTCGGATATCCGGCGTCAGAGGTCCCTGCACCATGATCGGGAATATCTGCACCGCTCTTCCACAGGCAAGGTCTCGCCCTTTGCGCTGCGGCGCCCGTTCCGAAAGCGGAAGCGTGCACTCATAAAGGGAGTTGACTTTCCCCGTCTGCGCCCAGTGAAACACCGCGGTCGGCAGGGTCATATCCGCATAACAACCGGTTTCGAACAGTACCTGCATCTCACTATCCACGCCGCACGCGCGGCCCCGATTGGAGTTCGCGAGTGCGAAGTTCCCGTGGACGAAAACGTAACGCGGCACGGCCATCCCGCCGTCATACGACAAACATCCGTGCTCGTCAGCAAGCCTGTCCCGAAACTCGATCAGTTGTCGGCGAGTGTTCTCGGCTGAATCGGGTGCTCCCGCACCGTGATGCAAGTGGATTTCAACTTCTCCCCAACCCGAGTGGCAGTGGTGTGCGAGTCTACTCAAGTGAGACCCTTCATACTGCTCGGCAGGATAGAAGTAAGTATGAACAAAAGGCCGTCCCTCCGCATCTCGGAACTCTTCGAATCGTCTCGGATATTCAAGACACCACCGCTCCAGCCGTCTTTCCTGTTCTGTTTTGGGAGCTCGGTAAGACCCACTTTCCGGCACAATGGACGGTTCAAAATGATCGGCGAGCGAAAAGATCAGGTGAGTCCGACCGCCGCCAGGATGCCGCCTCAGCCGCTGCCAAAAATATCCCGGTACCCAGCTCCCTCCGTAGCGGAGTTTCTGCTTGAGGCTGATTCCCGCCTTTTTTTTTATCTTCATCTTTGCTTCCGGCCAGCCACTCTTGCTTAACGAACAGGTGCTAGCTCCCCTGCCTGCCTGCTTCCTCTTTGCTGCAATTCAGGCCGAGGCCGCACATTTACCACAAAGTCCTGCTGTTTTTTTTCTTTGGCGATCGCCAACAACACTGAGGTATAGCCCACGGCGAAATAGGGAAAGAACTGGTACGCTTCCGGAGCGAACAGTGCCCCGACAAGGAACCCGATCAGAGAGATATGCAATGCTCGGGCAAGCAAGTCGCTCTCCTCATCCCATGCTCCCATTCGTCTCCACTGCCTTAGGTTGGCGAACCCACGCGCAAAAAATAACAAATAAAGAATGCCAGCTGCGATCCCACCTTCGACCGCTATTTGTAAATAGGAGACGTGAACCTCTCGCCACTCCCCTGAATAATTGGGAAACATGCCCATTCCGATGCCCAGTGGGTAGTGCGCCATGGTTGGGAAGCTAAGCTTTATTAGTCGCCAGCGCTGCTCGAAGGATCCGTGTGCGCTAGTATCCACTGCGTTATTCTCCTGGCCCGATATCGCGAGGAATCTATCTTTTAGGCGTTCCCCGGCTGTCAGCCCGATCACCAGCGTTACCAGTGCTGCCGCGGCGATGAGTTGCGGTCGTCTCTGCTTAACTCCGAACTGCCACAATCCGAATGCGCCGACAATCATCAGCGTGATGAATCCTCCACGAGAAGCGGTCAGGAACAGAGCTGTGCCCATGGCCAGCATCGCTACGATCCACACTACCTTGCTCGCAAGCTTTCTTGTTTGGAGCAGGAAGGCGATACAAAATGGAAGGGACAGCACAATAGCAAATGCCAAGTCATTGGGATTGGAATAGATTCCCCCAATCACCCCTTCTAACCGGGGGTGATTCCGCCCCTTCAATACGGACACGACCGTGATAATCGTCACCGAGGCGGTCTGGATGAAAATGATTCTCCTCAACCGCTTGAAACTGCTAATCCCAAGGAACATGACCACCCAGGCAACCACCGCCTTACTCCAATCCATCGTCTTGAGAAGAGCTCCACCCTTCCACACCGGCGACAGCAGCCCTGCCAGGCAAAAGAGAGCGACGATCCCGCACAAATAGAACGCCTCCCGGGGTAGATCGCGCAGGCTCCGCTTGGAACGACCTGCGCCTAATACAAGTCCTAAGACCGCAAAAATTCCTGAGATCTTTGCCAGAGGGATGTATTTTAGTCCGGGGATCCAGTCCTCCGGCCGAGCGCAATAAACCACGAAAAATGCGCTTAACCAGAAGAATGCTCCACGCAACGGTTCAGTTACGGTAACCGTCTTCTGCCTCCAGGCGGAACGTTGAGCGGTGCTTCCCGGATCAGCCATCAGAATTTCCCTTCCGACTCACTTTCAAGAGCTGCACTAGTCAGGACAGGGTGTGCAGCGCCTAAATCCGAATGCTTCCCCACCACCCGTCGCAGTGTCTCGCTGAACTTATCTGCAATCAGCGGCCATCCATACTTCTTCGCAAGGATAGCGGCAGCTTCTCCCTGGCGTTGGCGCGCCTCCGAGTTATTAAGCAAGGTGACTACCGATTCGGCAAAATCAACAGGCGAGTCCGCCAGAATCACATCCTTTCCGTCGTGCACATCAAGTCCCTCAGCCCCTATGGTGGTTGAAACCAGTGCCTTGCCGACCGCCATCGCTTCATAGATTTTCAAGCGCGTACCACCTCCTACCCTCAAAGGCACGACTACCACTGCGGCCTCGCGCAGATGCTCGACCACAGAAGAAACTCTCCCCGTTACTTCTATCGAAACATTGGCTAAGTCCTTCACCCGCCGATGCGGACTCCGACCAACGATCCGGAACCTCGCTGTTGGCACTTTGGCTAGGATAAGGGGCCAGATATCTGCGCAGAAATGCTCTGCCGCATCAATGTTTGGTTCCCAGTCCATTGCTCCCACAAATAAGACCAGATCCTTCTCTTGGCCGTGCGGCTCGCCTGGACAAAACTCCTCGATATTGACACCGGTCGGGACTACAGTGATGCGTTCTGGCTCTACCCAGCGACTCATCAGCTTCTTGTCATGGTCCGAGACTGCGATCACGTGATGAAACCGCCGCACCGCCTCCTGTTCGTAGCGCATCATGCGGGAATACTCCAGGCGATAGACTATTTTCCTCGTCCAGTTGGAGGCATTAGCCGCGTGTCTACTCCAAATTTCACTTTCCACGTTGTGCTGGAACAGAACCGAAGGCACTTCAAGTGAACCCGGAAAATTGTTAGCCGCGTCCAGGAAATCCGAGACCAAAACATCAGGCTTTAGTTGTGAGATGCAGTCCCGTAGCTGTTTTCGGACCACGGGCGACGCGAACCGGCTCACAGCATACGGTGCTGCATACACGAGGTGTAACAGGTAGTCAAATCCTCGTGCCCACACTGTGTCGAGGCTTTTGCCGGTGCAGACACAAACCGACCCGGGAAGTTGCTGCTCCAATTGGGCCTCATACTCGCGGTCCGCAATGCCGTCGTAATAGGAGAAGAAAATGACTTCTTCGTGGGTCGCCAGTTGGCGCAAAATATTGTACGAACGGATGTCTCCTCCGCTGTGCACGGGCAATAGCTTATTGGCCTTTACCCAGAGGATTCTCACTGGGTCCACACCTCTTTCCGCCTCGTTAGAAAGTTGGCCAAAGCCACGACCGCTGCAGTATTGAGAACGATCAACGTTAGTGCAGCATTGGCCACGCGCGTAAGCAGCCCTCCGGGAACATCAGTCAATGCCCGAAGGCTGAGCGTGTAAAAGAGCATCTCTAGAAAAAAAAAGCCTCGGTAGGGCTGCTGTGGTATTAGGAGAGGTGCTATCAACATCGCTGCAAGCGCAAAGGGCACTAGCAACCGCAGAAGCTTGTGACTGATGAAGCGAAACCGCAAAGGATTTTTGCTTCGCAGAAGCCATGGAGCTATCTGCAACAATTGGTAATTGCCCGTGAGCGTGCGAACCTTGCGGCGGAACTCTCGTCCAGCACCTAGGTCGGGACTATCCCAAGCTCGCGCCCGCTCGTCAAACACCACACGGGCGCCCTGGCGCGCGACATAAAGAGGCAGATAGACATCATCGAGAATGGTGTCGGCCGGAATCGCAACAAGAAGAACACGGCGAGCGGCGTATAAGGCCCCCGTAGCTCCTACCACTGATCCGGATAAGCTCTCCAGTTCTCGGATTTTCTTTTCGATGCGCCAGTAAGTCCCCATTCCCTTTTCCGATTCCCCTGACTCCACGTCGCCCAGCATCAGCTCGCCGCTGGCGCATCCCACTGCTTTTTCGGCAAAATTTTCCATCAACAAACGAAGTGCATCAGCCTCGATCTGCTGGCGTGCGTCCACAAACAAGACCATCTCGCCCCGCGCGACCGCCAAGGCGCTATTCAGTCCTGCAGCCTTGCCTTTGGGATCAGCAAAAACGAGAATCCGGTACCGACCGTCTTTCGCAGCTTCGGAAAGAATCTGTTCGGTTGAATCTTTGGAACCGTCTGAGACCACGATAAACTCCAGGCGATCCTCAGGGTAAAGCAGCGCCGCCAAATTCTTCAGTTTTCGTGGCAGAGTTTTTTCTTCGTTGCGAACCACCATCACGACTGAAACGAAAGGCAAATAAGAGGCCCGCCGAATGGGGGCCGGATGCACGCGGCTAATAATCCAAAGCCATAGCACATACCCAAAGTACGTGTAGAAGACGACTGCCACTGCGCACCAGAAAGTCACTTTCACTTAGCGGCCCCGCCCGAGCAGCACGATCTTGATGGTTTGGAACATGATCATCAGATCCAGCCCAACGGATGCGTTCTTTATATAGAACAAGTCGTACTGGAGTTTTTCGCGCGCATCTCCCAGCGTATTACCGTACTTGTACTGCACCTGCGCCCAGCCAGTAATCCCGGGTCTCACGGTGTGGCGAACGCCGTAATAGGGGATCTCCTGGCTAAGCCACTCCACAAATTCAGGACGTTCGGGTCGAGGACCGACAAAATGCATGTCGCCTCTCAGCACACACCACAACTGCGGAATCTCGTCGAGACGCGAGCTTCTGAGGAACTTGCCCACCCGGGTAATTCGGGGATCATCATCGGCAGCCCACGTAGCCCCGGTGTCGGCTTCCGCATCTCGCCGCATGGTGCGGAACTTATAGCAATTGAAAACCGAGCCGCCTCGACCGACACGCTGTTGACGATACAAAATTGGCCCCGGAGAACTCAGTCGGACCGCCAACACAATGAAAGGCAAGAGCGGTAATGACACGATGAGACCGATCAAGGCCGCGCTGAAGTTCACCGTGCGCCTGAGCATGCGGTTAAAACTACTGAAGCGAAAGCCTTCGGTGAAGATCAACCAACTGGGATATAGCTGATCAACTTCGATTCGTCCAGTAATTTTTTCCAGCCAAGACGTCGCTTCTTCGACCTTAACCCCGATCAGGCGCAGGGCAAGCAACTCTTCAACCGGAAGAGTTCCCCGACGGTCTGGCATCGCCACGATGACTCTATGGACACCTTTTTGCTGGACGGACTCGGCTAAGTGAGCGGCTACGCCTTCGCGTGTCAACTCACCCTCCACATTTCCTGTCCAGCCAGCGACTTCAACACCAAAGGCTTCCCGGCGCAATCCATCAAGCAGACGTTGTGCGCGATCTCCTGTTCCAAGTACGTAAACGCGTTCGCGGAATCGTGGCTGACAGACGAGCCATGCATACACCGAGCGCCAGCAGAATAACGAAACAGCTAGGAT
>Ga0126383_10000639_pt1 | contig 19980 bp, 17 predicted proteins | sample PanSoiMetPlot_35_FD_96882 | JGI IMG/M metagenome (GOLD analysis project Ga0126383, IMG submission 96882) | Tropical forest soil microbial communities from Panama - MetaG Plot_35 | ecosystem: Environmental > Terrestrial > Soil > Tropical forest > Bulk soil | place: Panama | collected 2016-02-17
TAGTTGCCATATTGTAGTTCTCCTTCTTAGTTTCAGGTTAATGACCACAAGATACTGTACTTCGATGTGTCTTGTGGTCTAGAGAGAACGGCGCACAACATCTTGCTATATAAACCTTAATTAAATCCTTGTCAACAACTTATTACTCAAGCTGAAAATTTTTCCGGGTGATGTGCGGCGTGTTGCGCGATGAAGATGCGTCGTGATCTGGACGCGATCAGAGATCAAAAGTGATCCTGATCGCTTACTTGAAGAGTGGCGTGAACAACCAACCATCGTGATGATCAATTCCGTAGTAGGTCATCACTGAGTTGCGTTGACTGCGACTCTGAACTCCGAGGAAGGGACCGGATGAATCTGCCGAGTCGTCTTCTCCGCCGCGCCCGGTGCTCGTGGATCCGGTATCAAGCACATTGAGCATTTGCGGAATGACTGAGGCGAGGTTACGCATGTCGTTGCGCGGTTGGGGCGGAGCGCCGCCCGCGTAGACGGTGAGATCCTTTACGAAGCCCGCGACGTTCTCGGCCGTTGGTCCAACCAGTTTCCATTCTCCGCTTTTGGACAGCGGATCGTGCGCTGCCTCGGCGCGCAGAATTTGCAATTTCTTCGTTCCCCGGGGAATGCCTTGCAGCAGGTCGTCCATCGAATTGGGCAGTGAATTCACGCCCTGGGCGCCCCGGTAGCGGTAGTAGGAGCGGATTGCGTCAGACACCTGTTCCCCCCGAAAAATGGCCTCTTTTTCACGTTCCCGCTGTCCCTGCTGGCGTGAATTTTCGGCCGCGGCCAGCGCGAACAGGGCGAGGATGCTCATCAACAAAAGCAACGAGACCAACGCGTATCCGCGCTCGTCCGGGCGGTCAGATGACTTGGTAATGCCATTCATAATTTAAGGCTCGTCGTCGACGGTTCGGGTGGGCGGCCGGTATGGACCACCGCCCGACGCCTGCTCACTCGAGAAAGAAATCGTGTGAGTGATCTTCAAGGTCGTGTCGATTAGCTTAACTTCTTTGTCTGAGATGCTCACGACTTTGAAGCGGTTACCCACGGCATCGCCGCGCTGCACATTCAGCAGATCTTTACTGCCCTTGTCCTGAAGGACGGCTATGTCGTTGGCGCGTGGTTTGCCGATCAGCCCGACGTAAGTGTAGTTGGGTACGGGCGGCGGCGTCACGTTGAGTGAAATCTGGTTCGAATAGAGACGCCGATCCGGAGTTCGCACTTCGATCTGACGCGTGCCTGGACTGCTGATCATGGCAGCGGGCACGGTCACGAATAATTGCTGCGCGCTGATGAAGCGCGTCGGCATATCACGCCCGTCAATAAAAACGTGAACGGCCGGTGTGAACTTGTCACCACCGACTTGCAATGCAAAGTCAGTCGGCGTGCGCGCGTAGACATTCGAAGGTGAAAGTGACGAAGCTGTCAGCGGCGGCGATGGCGCTGGTGTGGGCGTCGGAACGTAAACCGGTTTCGGAGTAGGCGACGGCGGAATATAAAACGCGAAGATGTTGCGGTTGGCTTCCGAGGCGGCCGGCACGTTCCCGCTATAGTTGATGGGGACGCAGTACGAGCATTCATCCGGGTTGGCCGGTTCGTTGATCGTGCCGGTGATTGAATTTGGTTTCGGCGTCGGAGAAGTCTTCGCGAGGTTGTTGGTATTGGTCGATGGCTTTGATGAGCCTCCGAAAAACACATAGCCGAGAATAATCAAAGCCACCAGGCCCAACGCCGCGGCGGCGATCATCTTCTTCTTCTCGTTTGGGTTGTTGGGATCGAAGAACTTCATGGTTAATTCACTGGCGCTTGCTTGGCTTCGGGTCTCTGAAAATAGGTCGCCAAATCCAGACGCAAGCTGACATAGCCTCCGCGCCCGCCGGCAATGTCGGGGGGCGCTTCAGGCTTGGCGGGGGCTGTTGTCTTGGGATTCTTCGTGGCCTTCGGTGGCGCAAACTGATTCGGCGGCGTTAGCGGCTGATCCTGGACCACACCAGATTGCTTCACGCCTTCGAGTTCGACTGCGTTAATGATCAAAAACTGGCGGCTCATTTCGATGTCGCGCACGAAGTGGCGAACGTTTGGATAGAGACCTTCGACAGTCACCGACACGGCGAGGCCGGGATAGATGCTTTGCCACTTCGCGGTGCTTTGCTTTTCGGCGCTGATGCCCGGCTGCACTTGCGTCTTGGTGCCGACAACTTCGAGCGGTGAATAATTGGGACCAGCAGTGTTTCGCAGACCGTTGGTCTTGATCAGATTGTTCAGCGTGTTATAGAGCGACATGCGTCCGGAATTTTGTCCGGACAGCCAGTTGCTCTCGAAGTCTTCGAGGCTGGCGGTAATGCGCGCCACACTGTGACTGGCAACGTCGTCGTCTCCGGCTTGCGTCCGCACCGCCAGCACCTGTCCCTGCAAGCGAGTGCGTTCGAGTTCCGTCGAAACCCGGCGCGAGTTGGCCGGGACATAAAAGTATAGATAGGCGAAGACGACCAGCACGGCCAGCAGCGCGGCGCCCAGCAATCCGATCAACTCAGGCAATCCGATCACGTTTAACGCCGGACCGCTCATTTGGCGAAAGGGAATCGAAATCTGCCGCCGTGGAGCCGGACTGTTGTTGGTCAGAGGTTGCTCCTGGCTCATTGAGCTTTACCTCCTGTGCCGGCGGTGTCGACCGTGCGCCGCGCGCCTGGTTCAATTGCATAACTGCGAGGCGCATAGTGGACGTTCAGTTCGTACTCCGACCCGGTTTCGCCTTTACCACGCTGCGGGTTCTGCGCTACCAGTTCTGCGTGAAATACGCCGCCGCCTTCCATGTCTTCGATCATCTGGGTGACGTCCGATGGCGTCTTGCTTGAGACCACCAAATCGAGATCCGCCACCGGCCGGCCATTCTGAACACCGACACCCTTGACCAGAATCTTGGTGACTCGAACTTCACCCGGCAGCGCTCCCTCCAGATCTGCAAACAGCTGCGACCACGAGAATCGTTTCCGATCAACCAGGCCGTGCGCATATTTCAACTGGCGCTTCTCGTCGTCGGTCAAGGCTGTTTCGACGGCTTTCTTCTGCTGGTTCAGCGCCACCAGCTGTTTCCCCAGTTCCGTGACGTCTCGCTGGGTCGCCGTGATGCTCGCGTAGGTCCTGAAAGTAGATTGCGCGAGGAACAGCAGCGCCACGATTGACGCTACCGACACTAAAGCCGTGACCGTCCAGGGCAGTACCCGGTTACGAAATGGATTGCTGGCGAGGTTGAGTCTGGTGCTCATCAATCGAATGCCTGACGAAAGGATACACGCGGCTTGCGAACCCGCGCAAACCAGTTCCGGCCGCCGTTCCTGAATTACACGTTAAGAGATGAATAAGGTTGCGGAAAGAGTTGGATCGTCAGGCGCTGGCCGTCATGTCGAGCCGATCCAATTTCAGGTAAAGTCCCCGGCGGGTCAACCCAAGTTCGCGGGCCGCGCGGGAGATATTCCCGTTGTGTTTGCGCAAAGCCGCGGCGATCATGCGGCGTTCCACTTCGGCCAGCGCTTCCGCCAGGGTCACATTTTGCAGTGGCACAGTAGCGGCAGAACCGCCGAGGGCGATTGGCGTGACTGAGGCCGGGGCCATTGGCGAGCTCATGCGGCGCAACTCTGGCGACAGTTGCTCCGCGGTGATCACGACTCCGTCTTCGGCCCGGGCGACCAGCCGCTGCACTTCATTGCACAGTTGGCGGACGTTGCCCGGCCAGTCGGCGACCATCATCAAATCGACTGCCTGCGGCTCAATCTGCACGTCCTGACGCCCGAATTTTGCTGCGTAGTGGTTGACGTAATAATTAACGATGGTGGGAATCTCCGATCGCCGTTCGCGCAGGGGCGGGACGCGCAGCCGAATCACGTTCAGCCGATAATAGAGATCTTCGCGAAACTTGCCCTGGGCGACCATCTCTTCCAGGTCGGTGTTGGTGGCCGCGATGATGCGCACGTCGACTTTGGTGGGGCGCTGCTCGCCGAGCGGTTGAATCTCGCCTTCCTGGAGAAAGCGCAAAAGTTTCGGTTGCAAATCGATCGGCAAATCGCCGACTTCATCGAGGAATAAAGTGCCGCCGGCGGCCGCGCGAATTAGTCCGTCTGAATCTTTTACCGCGCCGGTAAACGCGCCGCGCCGGTAACCGAACAGGTAGCCCTCAGACAGTTCTTTAGGAACCGCGGTGCAGTTAAAGGGTACAAAGACTTTCTCGCGCCGCGACGACAGCGCGTGGATGGCGCGCGCCACCAGTTCTTTTCCGGTGCCGGATTCGCCGGTCACGAGCACGGTGACATCTGATGAGCGAATCTTATGAACCTCTTCCACGAGTCGGGTCATCGCCGGACTTGTATGAATAAACCCCGGCATCAAGCTCGTGCCGGCGAGGTCCGATTCCTCAGCGCCGGCCGTACTGATGCGATTGCGTTCTCGCAACGCGCAGACGTCCAGGCCCAATTCAACAATTCGCAGCAGCGGATCGAGCGACAGCCCCTCGTGGAGGCGGCTTGAGGCCCTTGGCGAGATCAATACTGTTGCCTGAGGCGCGTTGCCTGGCTTCAGGGTGACGATGTCGGCATTCGCTTTCGCGGCGAAAACTTCGAGGTTTTTGTCTGACTGCGCGACGGCCAAAGCAGCCGCCATTTCGGAACTCTCGACCTCGCTCAGGCCGTGGCTGACGATAACGCGTTGCTTTCCGCTGGATGGTTCTGCGTCAAGAATCGCCACCTGCCGGCAATTCGTTTCCTGGCGAATCACCGCGGCCAGTTCGTGAAGCAGCAGCTCGCGCGAGGCCACAGCCTCCGCCAGTCGCAGGGTCAGCAGTTGCGCAATCGTGTCGCTCTGACGGGCCGGGTGCGGCCCGCGCTGTTGGAGCGCCGCCGTCGCCGCTTCCGCCCTGGTCAGATCAAGACGCGCGCCTAACTCGCGAAAAATGTTGATGGCCCGAGCGAAATGTTCGCCGGCGTTTTCAGGTTGTGTAATCGAATAAGCGCGGCCCAGTTCATAGTGCGCGCAGGCGCTGCGATATCGATCGCCCAGCAGATCGAAGATCGAAACGCTGCGGCCAAAGTGTTGCGCCGCCAGCGTCGCCTGTTCTCGTTTCATCTCGAGCAGACCATGCAGACGTTGAGTTTCTCCGGCCAGCAGCAGATCAGTTTCAGAGTCGGTGATCAGCTCGTCCAATTTCCCCAACGTGTCGTCGACTTCGTCGAACTTGCCCGCTTTGAGGGACACTTCGGCGAGCAGCAGCCGCGATTCGCAGATCGCGCGCCGGTCGCCGATGAGATCTGCCAGGGTCAACGCGCTTTTTGCCTGGATCAGCGCCGAGTCCATTTGATCCATCGCCAAACAACATCGCCCCAACGTGCGGTGAGTTTGGCACCGGTACCAGTTGTGACCCCGGCGCATGGACAACTCGACGGCGCGTTCCAAAAGACCACGCGCCTCTGCCAGGTCGCCGCGCAGCATCAGGAGTTCGCCCAGCGAATCCAGAATCATCGGGTGCTCAGGCCCGTCGACGTCCTGCGCGATTGAGAGGGCCCGCTCCAGCGATTGCTGCGCTCGATCCCATTGACCGATCAGAATTAAATTGATGGCCAGGTTGTTATAGGCTTCCGCGGCGTTCGCCTTATGATCAGTCCGTTCGTAATAACCGATGGCCTTTTCGAGATAACGAATGCCCTCGGTCGGCCGCTTGAGCAAATAGCAGGCGCCGGCCATGTTCGAGTAGGTGCGTCCGAGCAGGTAGCTCGCCGGATGATCGCCCACCAATTGGATCGTCTGGCTGAAGTTCTGAATAGCGTCTTCGAACTTGCCTTCGGGAATGTCTGCGCTGGCCAGGCCGAAGTAGGTTTCGGCCAGCCCGCGCCAGTCGCCGCTCTGGCGGTAGCAGTCGAGCGCGCGCTGCGAGTAGCCGCGCGCAATCGGATATTCAGTGATAGTACGATAAACGCGGGCCATTGCGGTGTAAGCGGCTCCCGCCAGCACCCCGTCGGCGGGCAGATCGCGCAGGGTCGCTTTCAGTAGCGAAATGGCTTTGGGCTGGTCGCGATTGTAGTTATAGGCGAGGGCGATCTGGATTTGCAGGCGCGCGCTCAACTCGCGGTCCAGCTTTGCGCGCATCTCAGGGTCTTCGTACATCGAGACCGCATCGAGCGATTCCCGGAACTGGCCCTGCATCTCCAGCGCCAACGACAGAGCCAGGCGCGCCTGCGCCAGCAGAGTCTGGTCCGCGCGGACGGCTGAAAGGATCACGTTCAGACGCTTGCGGGCCTCGGTGCTGAGTCCCTGATCGATTAGATCGCGGACCGCATTGAGTTCCGCCGCGACTGATTCGGGCGTACCCTTCCCCGTCGCCGAGTTGAGACGCGCACGGGCGCCGTCCAAATCGACCACAGCACTGGCCGGTTGACGTGGGTCCTTATTCAAACGGGCTCTCCCTACCGAGGCTTTGTCGGGTGCACACCTTTACCAACACGTGAAGTATTAGTAAACGCCCAATATAGTGCGCGTTTCACGTCCAGTCGAACTGGCGGGACAGTTAATCGTGAACGGAATGAACCAGCAGAGCGGGAGGAAAATAACACAGAGTTCGGCCGGCGTCACTATTGGAATGGCCGGCCTCTAAAGCGCGCAGCAAGAATTCCGACCAAAGTGTGCTGCCGATCCCGGGCGAGGCGGACCACCCGCGCGCGGCACATCTGGCGAAAATCGCGGCCGCTGGACCCTCTGATCAGGGGGTTCTATTCTTGACACCCCACAATACGGCCCCTATCATGCTTGTTTCCGCGTTGGTCGGAATTGCCGTCTGATGTATGTTCGAATCTCTTTCCGACAAGCTCAAGCGGACGCTGAAGAACCTGCGCGGCGAAGGCGTCTTGACGAAGGAACACGTCGACGCTGCTTTGCGCGAGATTCGGCTGGCGCTGCTGGAAGCAGACGTTAATTACAAGGTCGCCAAAGATTTCATCGCGTCGGTCAAGGCCAAGGCCGAAGGACAACAGGTCTGGCTGGAACTGAAGCCGTCTGAGCAGGTCGTCAAGATTGTTTTCGACGAATTGGTTGAGCTGCTGGGTGGCACGTCATCGCGGCTGGTTTTTACCAAATCCAGTCCCAATGTGGTGATGATTGTCGGACTGCAAGGCTCCGGCAAAACGACCTCGACCGGCAAGATTGCGCGGTGGCTGGCGCAGAATCAGCAGCGCAAGCCTCTGTTGCTTTCGACGGACGTTTACCGGCCGGCGGCGCGGGAACAATTAAAGGTCATCGCGAAAGCGACCGGCCAATCGATCTTTGAAAAGCCTGAAACGAACGATCCGCTGGATTTGACGCGTGGCGCATGGCAACACGCCCGCGACACTGGTTATGACACGCTCCTGATTGACACGGCGGGGCGGCTGCACATCGACGATCAGTTGATGGAAGAGCTGGTCCGGATCAAGAGTGAAACGCATCCGGTTGAAATCCTTTTCGTGGCAGATGCCATGACCGGACAGGATGCGGTGCGCTCAGCGGAAGAGTTTCATCGGCGCGTGGGCATCACCGGCGTGGTGCTGACCAAGATGGACGGCGATGCGCGCGGCGGCGCGGCCTTGTCGATCAAGCAGGTGACCGGCCAGCCCGTGAAATTCGTCGGTGTCGGCGAGAAGTATGACGCGCTCGAACCGTTCTATCCGGATCGCGTGGCGCAACGCATTCTCGGGATGGGCGACGTGCTGTCGCTGATCGAACAGGTCCAGGACAAGATCGATCAAGCCGATGCCGAAGCTCAATTCGAGAAGCTGCAAAAGAACCAGTTCACGCTTGATGACTTTCGTTCGCAGCTCAGGCAGGTTAAGAAGCTCGGTTCCTTCTCAAAGATTTTGAAGCTGCTGCCGGATCAGCTGCTGGGCGGCGTCGGCATGCCCGACCTGACCGACGAACAATCGGAGATGATGGAGAAGGAGCTGAAGCGCACCGAAGCCATCATCGATTCAATGACGCGGGAAGAGCGTCTGAATCACATAATTCTGAACGCGAACCGCCGGCGGCGCATCGCGCGGGGCTCGGGCACGACCGTGCAGCAGGTGAATGCGCTGATTAAGCAGTACACCGAAATGCGCCGCATGATGCAGGGCATGTTCAGCGGCGGCGGCCTGCGCGGAAAAATGATGCGACGCATGACCGGCCTTTCCGGGATGGAAGGCGGCGGCGATCCGATGATGGCCGGTATGCCCGCGGGCTTGCCGGGTGTGTCGCGGCGAAAGAGAAAGAAGAAGAAGCGGCGAAAGTGAAGTTTGACGATATCGTTTAGCGGCGGCAGTGGGGCCGCAGGGTCCGGCCGCAATTGGGCCAGCTAAACGAACCGAAATTTGTTGAAGGAGAAACGATTTGTTAGCAATCAGATTAATGCGAACCGGCGCCAAGAAGCGCCCGTCATATCGCATCGTAGTAAAAGAGAAGCAGTCCAAGCGCGACGGCGCGTATCTCGAAAATCTCGGGACCTACAATCCGACGCGCGAGCCGGCAGAGATCAATCTCAAGTCGGATCGAGTGCAGTATTGGATTGGTAAGGGCGCGCAGCCGACCGACACCGTGCGTCGCTTGATCAAGCAGGCGGCCAAGAACCAGGCCGCCGCGACTGAAGCCGTCTAAAGTCCAACGTTCAAAGTCCAGGGTCGCGAAGCGCGGCTTGGCACTTTGGGCATGGGACTAGTGACTTTGGAATAACCGATGCGCGAAACGATTGAAATGGTGGTCAAGGCCCTGGTCGACGATCCGTCGGCGGTCGATGTGCGCGAGGTGGAACGCGAAGGCACCACCCGCATTGAGATCCGGGTGGCCCAACCCGACATGGGCAAAGTAATCGGCAAGCAAGGCCGCACCGTGCGCGCGTTGCGCTCGCTGGTGTATGCCGCCGGCGTCAAGCACCACCGCCGCTTCGTGCTGGATGTGGTTGAGTAAGCGGCCGGAGACTCAGTCTGTGAATGATCATGGAAAGCGATCACAGACCGGGTCTCCGGCCACCTGATTCGGAAGATCTAATCGCCGTTGCTCTGATAGTTAAGGTGCGCGGGTTGCGCGGCGAGGTGGTGGCGGATTTGCTGACCGACTTTCCGGATCGCTTTGCGGAGTTGTCGTCGCTGGTCGCGATTGCAGCAGATGGGTCTCATCGATCTTTGCAAATTGAAGAGCAATGGTTTCACGGCGACCGGCTGGTCCTGAAGTTCGCCGGCTTCGATCGAATTGAAGAGGCCAGGGAGTTGGTCGGCAGCGAACTCGCGGTCCCCGCGGAAGCACGGATCGAACTTCCGGAAGACAGCTTTTACGAGTGGGAGCTGATTGGCTGCCGCGTCGAGACGATTGACGGCAACGCCGTGGGTGAGGTCAAAAAGATCATGCGCACCGGCGGCGTGGAGCTGCTTTCCGTCGTCGATGATGGCGGGCGCGATCGGCTGGTACCGCTGGCCGGCGATATCGTGGTCGGGATCGATAAGGAGAACAAAGTAATCCGCATCGATCCGCCGGAAGGATTATTGGACTTATGAGGTTGATTCATTGACTCATTGATCCAATGACTCATTGATTAAATGAATCAATGAGCAAATGAATCAATCGCCATGCTTCGCGTCGACATCATCACCATCTTTCCGGATTACTTTCGCGAGGCGTTTGATTTCGGGATTATCCGCCGGGCGCGAGCGGGCGAGTTAGTTGAAATCAAGGCGCACGACCTGCGGTCGTGGACCTCGGACAAACACCATGTCGTTGACGATCGGCCCTTTGGCGGCGGCGATGGTATGGTGCTCAAGCCGGAACCGATCTTTGCAGCCGTGGAATCGTTGGCCGGGGCGCGCCGCCGCGCCGATATCGCCGCCGGGAAACGGGTGGTGCTGCTTTCGCCCCAGGGCGCGCAGCTGACCCAAACATTGGCGGCCGAGCTCGCGCAATGTGAACAGCTGTTGCTGATTTGCGGCCGGTACGAAGGCGTCGACGAGAGAGTTGCCGAGGCGCTCGTTACTGACGAGCTTTCGATCGGCGATTATGTCTTATCAGGCGGAGAACCTGCGGCCCTGGTGCTCATCGATGCGGTAGTTCGCTTGATTCCAGGCGCGCTGGGCAGCGAAACCTCGGCCAGCACGGAATCGTTCTCAGCAGGATTGCTGGATTGTCCGCATTACACGCGGCCTCCTGAGTTTGAAGGTTTGACGGTGCCCGAGGTTCTGATGACCGGACATCATGCCGAGATTGCCCGCTGGCGCCGCGAAGCCGCGACGGAAAAGACGAAGCGGAATCGGCCGGACCTGTTGAAATAATAAGGTGCACCCGGTAGGAGTTGCGACCGGGTCACTGTTTGAGTAACCGATATTTTGAAATTGAACCGGTCGCTACCGCTCCGGTACTGACCTCGTGACTTGGAGTATTGATCATGAATCGTTTAGACAACGTCGAGAAGACGCAAATACGAAATAACATCCCCGATTTTCAGCCGGGTGACACCGTGCGCGTGCATGTACGCATCAAGGAGTCGGAGACCAAGGAACGTCTGCAGGCCTTTGAAGGTGTCTGCATCGCCCGCAAGCATGGCGGCGCGCGCGAGACCATTACCGTGCGCAAGACCAGCTTTGGCGTGGGGGTGGAAAGAATTTTTCCGTTGCACGCAACCATCGTCGATCATATCGACGTCGTGAAGAAGGGCCACGTGCGTCGCGCCAAGCTCTATTATCTGCGCAATCTGCGCGGTAAGGCGGCCCGCATTCGTGAGCGCGACACTCGCCCGAACGCAGACGCTGCCGGCGCCGCCGCGGCGGGCGGCCGGGGCGAAGCCGCCGAGGGTAAGAAGTAGTCGATACACGCAGGTTGCTACTTGCGTGTATCCGGACTCGACGCAAGCTGACGGCTTGCGCTACGTCACGTGCGCATCGCGATCGACGCCCATTCAGTCGGAGCCAAACTAGCCGGCAACGAAACCTACGCGATAAGTCTGATCGAGGCCCTCGCCGAGATCGATCAAGACAACCAATACACGATCTACGTCACGAAACAGCAGGCACTCGACCGCTTTGCGAATCGCTGGCCGAACTTCAACGTTCGACTGACGCTGCCGCACACACCGCTGGTGCGGATTCCGCTGACCCTTTCACGCGAACTGCGCCGCCACCCCGTCGACGTTTTGCATGTGCAATACACGGCGCCGCCGTTCGCCCCTTGTCCGATCGTCACTACCATTCACGATCTTTCCTTCGAGCATCTGCCCGAGACTTTCAAACGACGCAGCTGGATGCAGCTGCGTCTGACTGTACGCAGCACCGCCCGGCGAGCCGCGCAGATCATTGCTCTGTCGGAATACTCGCGCCACGACATCATTAACACTTACCGGGTCGCGCCTGAGCGGATCACGGTCACTCCCGGCGCTGCCGCGCCAGGCTTCGCGCGAGTGGTCAACGAAACGGAGTTGCAAAAGGTCCGCGAGACCTATGGCCTTGAGCGAGAATACATTCTCTCGCTCTGTTCAATTCAGCCGCGCAAGAATCTGGTTCGACTGATCGAAGCATATTCCCTCTTGCGCCGTTTGCATCCAGAGGTTAAGCTTCCCCAGCTTGTCCTGGCAGGAAAACGCGGCTGGCTTGATAACGAAACGCAGCGTGCCGCGCGACGCGACGAATATAGCGGCATTCGTTTCACCGGATATGTCGCCGACGAACATTTGAACGCGCTCTACAGCGCCGCCACCTGTTTTGTTTATCCGTCGTACTTTGAAGGCTTCGGCTTGCCGATCCTGGAAGCCATGCAGTGCGGCACGCCGGTAATCGCGGGCAACCGCACCAGTATTCCGGAAGTGACGGGCGAAGCCGCTCTGTTGTTCGATCCCTTCGACGTGCAGTCTCTGGTCGAAGCGCTCAAGCGAGTCTTGAACGATTCTGAGTATCGAGCTACGTTGAGGGCCAGCGGATTACAGAGAGCAAGCGAGTTCAGTTGGCTGACCACGGCGCGGTTGACGCTGGCCGCCTATAAAAAAGCTGCTGGTCAGACAGATACGAATCAGTGACCCCGGTCTGGTTCGTGAGATTCAGACGATGCGCATCGCAATCCTGGGTATCAGGGGAGTTCCCGCAAATTACGGCGGCTTCGAAACCTTCGCAGAACATCTCTCGACCCGCCTGGTCGCGCGCGGTCACGAAGTAACTGTTTATTGCCGCGCCCACTATGTCAGCCCACGGCAACTCGAATTTCAAGGCGTTCGCCTGAAAGTCCTGCCGACCATCAAACACAAGTATCTCGACACGGTCGTACACACGTTTCTGTCCGCCCTGCACGCTGCGCCGCGCCGCTACGATGCGGCGTTGATTTGCAACGCTGCGAACGCACCCTTCGCGCCGATCCTGCGCGTCGCCGGCACGCCGGTCGCTCTCAACGTGGACGGTCTCGAGCACAAGCGCAAGAAGTGGAATTCGATCGGACGCCAGTATTATTTGATGGCCGAACGGTTAGCGACGATTCTGCCTACTGAAACCGTGACCGACGCGAAGGTGATTCAGGAATATTATCTGGCCCGCCACCGGGCCGCTTCGACGATGATTGCTTACGGCGCCGAAGTGGAACGCCGGATTGATCGTTCCGTGCGCCGCTGGCGCGTCGAGCCGAACCGTTACGTGCTCTATGTCTCGCGGCTCGAACCCGAGAACAATGCGCATATGGTGATCGAGGCCTTCAAGCGCGTGCGCACCGCCCACAAGCTGCTGATCGTGGGTGATGCGCCTTACGCGCATGAATACATCAAGGATCTGAAGGAGCGTGCGCGCGGCGATAAACGAATCGTCTTCACCGGGTTCGTGTTCGGCCGCGATTACCGCATGCTGCAACAGAATGCTTATTGCTATATACATGCCACCGAAGTCGGCGGCACGCACCCGGCGCTTTTAGAGGCGATGGGATTCGGCAATTGCGTTTTGACCCTGGCAGCTCCGGAAAACATCGAAGCGATTGGCGACGCCGCCATTGCCTATGCGGACGAAGCCGATCTCGCCGAAAAGCTCCAGAAGGTGCTGCGCGACGGATCGCTGGTCCAGTCCTACCGTAATCGCGCGCAGGCGCGCGTCGAACAGGCGTACGACTGGGATTACGTCGTGGACCAGTATGAAGAGTTGTTCGCCAAGATGGCCGGCCTGCCACTACCTGCTCGTGATCGCCAGACCAGAATTTCCGCCGACACTGAGATCAATCAGGGCGCCCGCTCAGCCTCAGTCTGACCGCTCATTAGCCACCCGCAGTCCGCGGTTCGTGTTTACTTAATCGCTTTAATACTCGCCGGCTTTGCGAACAGCGCGTCGGCGATGGGCTTGTTGTATTCGATGGTGTCGTAGGCGATGCGGCTGGTCTGCACCTTATTGGTGTAGTGATCGATGATGAAGGGTGCGGTCACGCCGTCGATGGTGATCATCTTGTGCAGGCGATCTTCTTCCGGGAGCAACTCAACCTCTTCCGTGTCGCGGTTCTTGTGTTTGCGCTCGTAGATGATCTTGGCGGGCGAGCCATCGTCGGCCGAAAATTCATATTCAACCCAAAAATCATCCGGATAAGTCAGACGCACGGCTTCGTTGCGATGGCCGATGACGCCGGCTTCACGACGGCCGGCATAAGTCAGCTTCGCGCCCTGATCGCGCCAGCTGCCGCGCAGCAGATTCTCCAGCCCGACGCGCACCGAGAGTTTGAAGTCGTCGAGCTGTTCCGGGGTTTGGTCCTTCAGGGTCAGACCCGCCCCGTCATAAATCCAGCCGCCGCCTTTGAAGTTGGTTTGCACGGTGCGCGCGCCGCCGCCGCTGAATTCAGTGCGCTCTTTGTCGGGATAGACGACGTAGTCAACAAACTTCGCCGGGATTTGAGAAATGCCGTCGGCAAAATTCGTAAACAGCCCGCGGCCGGTCACGCTCTTTACTTGCAGGTAGCGATCGCCCCCGACAATCTTCAGCGCGCGCTGGATGACCGCCTGGGCTTTCTCATCGTCTGAAAGGGCGGGCTTGTCGGTCTGCGCGAAAGAAACGGACGCCGGAAACAGCAACAAAAGAGCAATTACGATCTGGGTCGCAAGCGATTGAGGCTTCATAAAGGGCAATGGGTTAAGTGGCCGGAGACTTCAATCTGTGATCGACCGGGGCCGATTAATCACAGACGGAAGTCTCCGGCCACTTTGAGATTAGTTGTTGGCAACGCTGCCGTCAGCTTCATCGACGATTTGCGCGACCACTTCGCCGTCGACGGCATCGACCTTGAAGCTGGAGCCGCCCTTCCACATTGTGGTGATCGGCAGCTTCACATGTTCGTCGATGTAGCGCTTCAAAAAGCGCGCTCCGTACTGCATGCTGTAGCCCTTCTCCGTCACAAAGTCGATGGCGCCCGGGGTTATTTCGAAGGCTTTGCCCTGCCGCTTCATCTGGCGATTGGTCTTGTCGAGATAAAGCTGCGCAATTTGTTTGACCTCGTCCATGGTCAGCGGTGAAAAGACCACGATCTCGTCGATGCGATTGCGAAATTCAGGCGAGAACCGTTGCTCCGCAGCCTTCAGGACTTCGTTCTTGATGGCGCGAAAATCGCTGGCCGTCTTGGTGCCGAAGCCGAGCGGCTTTTCGAATTTCTTGAAATTGTCAGAGCCGAGGTTCGACGTCATGATCACGATTGCATCCGACAGGTAGACGCGGCGGCCGCGGCCGTCGGTCAACCAACCTTCGTCAAAGGCCTGGAGGAACAGATTCATCAAATACGGCGAGGCCTTTTCCACTTCGTCGAGCAGCAGCACGGTGTAGGGGTTCTCACGCAATTGCTCGGTGAGAATGCCGCCGCGTTCAGAACCCACAATGCCGCGCGGCATGCCGATTAGCTTTTCGACCCCGACGGTGCCGTCGCTATATTCCGACATGTCGATACGCACCATCTTCTGCTCGTCGCCGAACATGAACTCCGCGACTGCCTTTGCCAGTTCGGTTTTGCCGACGCCGGTGGGGCCCAGAAACAGCAGGACGCCGTCGGGCTTGTAGTGCGATTCTTTCAGCGGGCCCTTGTTGAGGCGCAGACGTTGGGCCACCGCCTTGATGGCTTCCTTCTGGCCAATCACGCGCTGCGATAACTGCACTTCGGTCAACGCAAAACGATCTGAGGTATCGCGGAAGATCATGTCTCGCGGAATGCGCGATTCCTGCGAAATCACATCGATCACATGTTCCGGCTTGACGATCATGCCGGCCGGTTCGTTGATTTCGACTTTCACCGCGGCGGTGTCCAGCCAGCCGATCGCTTTGTCGGGCAGGTGCAGATTGCGAATGTATTTCGGGGCCATTTCCAGCGCGGTGTTGATGGCTTCGTCCGAGATTTGCACCGAGTAATTGCGCTCTAAGCGGGGCCGCAGACCCAGTAATATCTCGCGGGTTTCGCCGATTGAGGGCTCTTCGACCTTCACCAGCCGGAAGCGGCGCGCCAGGGCTTCGTCTTCACCGATATATTCCTTGTACTCGTTGAGCGTGGTGGCGCCGATGATGCGCAACTCGCCCTTCGCCAGCGCCGACTTGAACATGTTGGCCGCGTCAGACGAAGTTCCAAGGGCCGCGCCCGCGCCGATAATGGTGTGGGCTTCGTCGATAAAGAGAATCAGGTTGTCGCGTTCCTTGACCTCATCGATGATTCCCTTGATGCGCTCCTCAAACATGCCGCGCAACATAGTGCCGGCCACAATCCCGCCCATCTGCAGTTGCACCACGTGGCAGTTACGCAGCCGCGCCGGCACCTTCTGCGGTTCGAGTTCGATTAAACGCGCAAGTCCTTCGATGACCGCCGTCTTGCCGACGCCCGGCTCACCGACGAGCATCGGCGAATTGGCGCGTTCCCGATGACAAAGAATTTCGATGATCTGTTGAATCTCTTTTTCCCGTCCAATTGTCGGCGCGATCTTGTCGAGGCGAGCCTGACGATTGAGAGAGACGCCAAAGTGTTTCAGGTAAGGCGGCAACTCAAACTTCTTGCGATATAGCTCTTCCTTCTGCTCGCGTTCGTTGACGTTGGTGCGCACGGTTTCGGCGACCACTTCCGGGCTGGCGCCCAGACTGCGCAGCACGTCGACGAATAGCGAGTCGGAATTTGAGAGCACATCAAAAATGTCGGTGGCTTCGATCGTTTTGCGGCCATGCAATTTCGCCCGTTCGGTGGCCCGCTTGAAAAGATCGGTTACGTCCGGAGCGATGCGGATGCCCTTGCCGACGTGTTGCCGGGCGGCATCCAGTCGGTGCTCGATCGCGCGCGCGACTGCCAGCGGATCCAAAGCGAGACCGCGCATGGTTGAGTTAAAGAGGTCCGGTTCCTCTTTCGAAAGCGCGCTGATGATGTGCTCGACCGAAATGTAGTTCTGATCGCGGCGCCGCGATTCGTTCACGGCGTTCTGCAAAATTCGCTGTCCGCTCTCGCTGAATCTGTCTTTATAAGCTTCTAAATCTGCCATGGTCGTATTAATTATGAATGCTTCAAAGCGCCACGCGGAACCGCATGAAATATGTTACGCGGCGCAGGACTTTGATGTTCAGAGCATATTCATCGTTGCGTTTCAGTGCAACAAGAATCTGCCGCGCCATCTCACTGCAATTCTCTGGCCAGCAGCAAGGGCGTCGCTGTGTGAACGCTTCAGGCAGTGACGGCTTGCGGCCGCGAACTGAATTGCATCTCTCCCTTGCTGCCTGAGACAACAACTGTTTGGCCCGGCAGCACTTCCCCGTTCAAGAGTTTCATCGCCAGGGGATTCTGAATCAGCGTCTGAATGGCGCGCTTCAAAGGCCGCGCCCCAAAATTGGGGTCGTAACCCTCGCGCGCGAGTAGTTCTCGGGCCGAATCTTCCAGCACCAGCGAAATGTTCCGCTCGTGCAGCATTGAGCGCAGCCGTTCCAACTGCACGCCGATAATCAGGGTAATCTGCTCGCGCGACAGCCGATGAAAGATCACGATGTCGTCGATCCGGTTAAGAAATTCAGGCTTGAAATGTTCGTGCAGGACCTGGGTGACGGCCTCGCGCACTTCTTTCTCATCGTCACTGACTTCCTGAATTTCGCGCGAACCGAGATTCGAGGTCATGATCAGAACGGTGTTCTTGAAATCCACCGTGCGGCCTTTTGAATCAGTCAAACGGCCGTCATCGAGAATCTGCAGCAGCACATTGAACACATCCGGATGCGCCTTCTCTATTTCGTCGAACAGAATCACAGCGTAGGGCCGGCGCCGGACGGCTTCGGTCAATTGACCGCCCTCCTCGTAACCGACATATCCCGGCGGGGCGCCAATCATGCGAGCCACGGCATGCTTCTCCATGTATTCGGACATGTCGAGCCGCACCATCGCGCGTTCATCATCGAACAAAAATTCCGCCAGCGCCCGCGCGGTTTCCGTTTTGCCGACGCCCGTCGGTCCCAGGAAGATGAACGAACCCACCGGCCGGTTGGGATCCTGCAGGCCGGCCCGCGCCCGCCGCACGGCGTTAGCCACCGCTTCCAACGCTTCGTCCTGCCCGATGACCCGTTGACGCAGACGATCTTCCATCGTCAGCAGCTTCTGCATCTCGCCTTCCAGCATTTTCGACACCGGCACCCCGGTCCATTTGGCGACCACCTGGGCGACGTCTTCTTCGTCGACTTCTTCCTTCAGCGTCACGCCGTCCTGCTGGACCTTTTCCAGCTTCGCTTGTTCCGTCTCCAGCCGCCGTTGGCGCTCGGGAATTTGCCCGTACTGAATTTCCGACGCGCGCCCGAGGTCGCCGGCATTCCGCGCCTGGTCCAGCTGGACTTTCATTTGCTCCATCTCGGCCTTGGCGGTGCGAATGTGCTCAATAATCTCCTTTTCAGATTGCCACTTCGCCTTCATGCCGGACGACTCTTCTTTCAAGTCCGCGATGCGCTGCTCGATTTCGTCGAGCCGTTTCCTCGAACGTTCGTCTTCCTCGCGCTGCAACGCCTGACGCTCGATCTCGAGCTGCATGATTTCCCGCTCGAGTTCGTCTATCTCCTGCGGCAGTGAATCAATCTCGATGCGCAGACGGGAAGCCGCCTCGTCAATCAGATCGATGGCCTTGTCCGGAAGAAAACGATCCGTGATGTAACGATTTGAGAGGGTCGCGGCAGCGACAATCGCCGAGTCTTTGATACGCACGCCGTGATGGACTTCGTAGCGTTCTTTCAAACCCCGGAGGATCGCGATCGTGTCTTCGACGGTCGGCTCGCCCACGTAGATCTGTTGAAAACGGCGTTCCAGCGCGGCGTCCTTTTCAATATGTTTCTTGTACTCGTTGAGCGTCGTGGCCCCGACACAGCGCAGCTCGCCGCGCGCCAGCGCCGGCTTCAGCATGTTCGAAGCATCGATGGCTCCTTCCGCCGCGCCGGCTCCCACCAGCGTATGCAGCTCGTCGATGAAGAGAATGATCTGTCCCTGCGCGCTCTCGATCTCCTTCAACACAGCCTTCAGCCGATCCTCAAATTCACCGCGATATTTGGCGCCGGCCAGCATCGATCCTAAATCTAGTCCCACCAGCCGCTTGTTGCGGAGCGTCTCCGGGACATCGCCCGAGACGATTCGCTGGGCGAGTCCTTCGACGATTGCCGTTTTCCCGACGCCCGGCTCGCCAATCAACACCGGATTGTTCTTGGTGCGCCGCGACAGCACCTGGATCGTTCGCCGAATTTCATCATCGCGCCCAATAACCGGATCTAGTTTTCCCTGGCGCGCCGCATCCGTCAGGTCACGAGCATATTTCGAGAGGGCCTGATAATTGGCTTCGGCGTTCTGATCCGTAATGTGGGATCCGCCGCGCGTCTGGTCGATCGCCTTCTGCAGGTCGTCCGGGTTGACGCCGTGCTGGCGCAACAGTTTGCCGGCATCGCCATCTTTTTCCCCGGCGATTGCCAGCAACAGATGCTCGGTCGAAATGAACTCGTCCTGCATCTTCTCGGCGCGCTTTTGGGCCGCGGTGAATATCTGCGAGAGCCTGGGGCTGAAATACTGCTGCCCACCCTGCACGTGCGGGAACCGGCCCACGGCCGCGTCGCAATCGTTCTTGATCACCGCCACGTTGGCGCCAAGTTTGCCGAGTAGCGGGCGGACAATTCCCTCCGGTTGATCGAGCATGGCAGAGAGCACGTGCTCTGGCTCGACCTGTTGATTCTGATTGCGTTCGGCCAGCTCAATCGCCGACTGAATCGCTTCCTGCCCTCTTAATGTGAATTTGTCTAGACGCATAGAACCAGAGAGTCTCTTATCTGTCTAAATTGTTGTGTAAGTATTCTCTGCCTCCATCAAAGTTTGTGCAATCAAGAAAGGAAAAGGGCGACTGGCGAAAATCTGCCGTCGCCCTGAGCAAATTTTCCCAGAACACTAAGCTTTGGTTGAGGCCGCCTTTGAACTTTCAGTCTTGGCGTCGATGGTCCGGGCCGTTTCGCCGTCACCCTTAATTTCGATGCGCCGGGCCTTGGTCTCTTCGCGCTTCGGCAACGTCACGCGGAGCACGCCGTTTCGATATTCCGCATTCGCGCCTTCCGCCGTAACGGTGTTCGGGAGCGTGAACGAGCGGGTGAAACTTCCGTAAGCACGCTCAACTCGATGATAGTTGTCCGTCTCCTCTTTCTTTTCGAACTGGCGCTGGCCGCGCAGCGTGATTACGCTGTTTTCGACTGAGAGGTCAAAATCTTCGCGCTTCATTCCCGGTAGTTCCGCCTCGAGCACAATCTGCTCTTTGTTTTCATAGATGTCCACGTTGGGACTCCAGGCCCCGCGGGCGATTCCCTCATCGTCGAGCGCGCGCGGCACACTGCCGGTGAATAGCCGATTCACCTCTTCCTGAAGCGTCCGCAGGTCGCGGAACGGGTCATAACGAACAATACTCATATCTGCATTCCTCCAGTATTCCTTGTGTTCTACCCCGGCTTTAAGTCGGTCTTCATCGCCTGAGCAGGTCGTGATAATAAATGCTGAGTGTGA
>Ga0126383_10000640_pt1 | contig 19972 bp, 16 predicted proteins | sample PanSoiMetPlot_35_FD_96882 | JGI IMG/M metagenome (GOLD analysis project Ga0126383, IMG submission 96882) | Tropical forest soil microbial communities from Panama - MetaG Plot_35 | ecosystem: Environmental > Terrestrial > Soil > Tropical forest > Bulk soil | place: Panama | collected 2016-02-17
TCACCAAAGAAATGAAGGTGCTGGATCTCGGGTGTGGCGATGGCACGACGGCGTTGCCTGAAGCGAAGCTCGGTGCGGATGTGCAAGGCATCGATATTGCGAGAAACCTGGTTGAAGCTGGAAACAAGCGCGCAGCAGAGCACGGCCTAACGAATCTCAAGTTTCAGGAAGGGGATGCGTCGAATCTCGAGCGCGTGCCAGACAAGTCCTTTGATGTCGTCGTCAGTGTTTTCGGCGCGATGTTTGCGCCCAAGCCGTTCGAAGTTGCCAAAGAGATGGTGCGCGTCACGCGACCAGGCGGTCGCATTGTGATGGGTAACTGGATTCCTAATGATCCGACGCTCGTGGCGCAGATCCTGAAGATCAGCTCAAACTACACTCCGCCTCCGCCGGAAGGTTTCGTTAGTCCAATTACTTGGGGCGGCGAGAGCCATGTGATCGAACGTTTCACTGCGGCAGGAATTCCGAAAGAGAACATCTCGTTCGCGAAGGACACCTTCATTTTCAATTTTCCGGGCACACCTTCATCGCTCGTGGACGAGTTCAGAAAATATTACGGGCCGACAATGAATGCATTCGAAGCCGCAGAGAAAAACGGCCGGGCGGCTGAGCTACAGAAACAACTCGAAGACCTGTTCAACAGCCAAAACACGAGCGAGGCCGGCACGTCCATTCCGGCAACTTTCCTACGCGTAACCGTGGCGCTATAAAGTCAGAGGTAAGAAATAAAAAGGAAGAATGGAGCTGACGGGGTCAGCGACATAGAAGGTAAAGCCGCGATGGGTAGCGGCGAGCGAGTTGGGAAGCGAACGAGTTTCAAGTAAGAAGGCGGTCAGTGTTCGCCTTGTTTTTTCTTGCCTTGGGGTTGTCCTTTCGGGGCAGGACGATTTCCGCCTCCCATTTGCGGATGTTTCCCTCCCATTTGAGTGTTACGCGCTCCCATCTGGGGATGCTTGCCTCCCATTTGTGGATTGCGCGACATTTGATTCATTGCACGAGGCCCATGAGCGGGACCTCCGGGTCCAGCCATTTTACCGGAGTGCAATTTGGCTTGGTTTCCTCCAAGGTTTCCCCTGTTCCCTTGACTTCCGGTCTTGAGCTTGTTCCCGTTTGCTCCGGCTTTTCCTCCTCCCTGAAGATTACGTTCAGTTACGTTCCCCGCTTTGTTTTCAGCTTTTCCCGCTCCCGCTCCTGCTCCCCCTGCAGCCCCAAGTTCCTGCGCGCCCTTGCCTTGCCCCGCGCTTTCGCCCTTGTTGAACGACTTAATCGCATCGGCGTTCGGATTGCCCTTGTTCACGGACGCCCGGAGATTTTGATCTTTGCTTGCCGCCTCCTGACGTGCGAGCTGCTGGGAAGTTGGCCCCATTTTCTTGGCGTTCGCCGCGGCGGCTTTCTGTTCGGCAGTCGGCTCAGCCTTTATCCCATTGGGACCGTTAAAGCTCGCTCGGTTAGCGTTAACGTTTCTGTTCACCGAGTTATTGATATAGGTGTTATGGACAACATTCGTATTCACACGCGTCACAGCGGTGTTGTACTGGAAGGTGTTTCCCTGCCATCGTCCGCCCCAGTAGCCATTTCCGGTGTAGCCATAACCATAATTAATGCCTCCGTAAAAACCGACGGTCGGTCCCCAGTAGCCCTCGTGAAACGCATAAGCCCCGTTGGCCCAACCCCACCATGGAGGAGTCCAAAGCAGACCCACTGTTGGCGGGGGGACCCAGACGCCTGGTACCAAATAATAGTCCCCGTCACCCCAGGCCCAGTAACCCGGAGTCCAAATGTAGCCTGCAACCGGACAGGGCGGTTGCTCGTATACCGGCAGAACCGGCGGAGCGAAATTGATCGATATGCCTACCTGACCGAACGAGGACGTCACAGGCAGTGCGACGAACAGGAATGCAGCAAAAACAAAGGAACGTAATTTCATCATTTTCATGTCTTAATAGTTAACCACGCCCGGATCAAGAAAGTAGCGAAGCAGAATTCAAAAGCCTGAACGATAGACGGCGCCGCTATCTACGCTGCGAGATTCTTCGACTGCGCTTAGGATGACAACGCGATTACGGCGTTGTCACTTCATTCGGTCGAAGGTTTTTTGCAGAATCTCGAGATCGCTCGCGGCGCCGGTCTTTTCGCGTGTGGTCTCGATCCACTTTTTTTCCAATGAGTTCTTCGTTGGCCGATCGGTTTCGTAGAACACGCCGAAAACACCTGGAAACGGGAGCGACGCCAGTTTGTATGCGGCCAATTCATCGGTCACATCGTGTCGTAACTCGTCTTCGGATGTGCCATCCCATTTCTTCTCTTGGATCACTTCGAAGCTGCCGCCCTTGCGCGGATTGGCAGGATCGAATACGTCGGGGAAAAATTCGACGCACTCACTCAAGCATTCGATAACAGAGAAGCCCTGATGATCGAACGCGCGCTCGATCATTTGCATCATGTGAGCCACGTTCGCGGCGTGGGTGCGCGCAATGAATGTCGCCCCTGCCGAGACCAATTTTTTCATCGGATTCACGGGCTGATCGATCGCGCCGGCGGGATCGGTTTTGCTCTTGAATCCGATTGGCGACGTAGGCGACGTCTGTTTCTTCGTCAGCCCATAGACAAAGTTGTCCATGATGAAATACGTCATGTTGATGTTTTTGCGCGCGCCGTGATCGAGATGATTGCCGCCAATCGAGAACCCATCGCCGTCGCCGCCAAAGAGGAACACATGGAGATCGGGCCGGGCGAGGCTGATGCCGCTGGCGAGTGGGACGGCGCGGCCGTGAATGAAGTGCGCGCCATGGCCGTTGACGAAATAGGGAAAGCGCGATGAACAACCGATCCCGGCGAGGGTGACGATTCTTTCGTGTTCGAGATTGCGTTTCTCGAGAAATTTGTAAAACGCGGCCAGCACCGCGAAATCGCCGCAACCAGGGCACCATGTCGGGTGATCGGCTGTGATGGCCTTCTTTGTAAGCTTTTCCCGCGACGGCTCTGCGATCGCAGGCGACACCCCTGGCGCTACAGTTGTGGCGCCGTCGCCGTTGCCTGTTATTGCTTCACTCATAGTTAAATCAAACCTCGAAACTCAACCATTAAACGTCCATTAATGTTTACCACATGGTGCGAAATGCGCGAGTAGTTCAAGAACACAGGGGCCGCAAGAAATGGCTTTGGCCCGTCCGGGGCTGGGTAGGATTGCTGCTGGTCGTGATTTGCTGGCCGCTGAACTGGACTTTGCCCGGCATGCGAACGTCTTATTTGTTCTTTCCGCTCTGGCTCGGGTACATTTTGGTCGTCGACGCGATCGTTCAGGTACGAGGGGGAACCTCGGCCTGGACGCGTTCGCGGAGGAATTTTGTCCTGCTCTTTTTGATTTCGGCTCCGGTCTGGTGGTTGTTTGAGCTGATCAATCTGCGGACGGGCAACTGGGAATACCTTGGTGAGGAGTTCAGCACGTTCCAGTTCGATTTGCTTTGCACCATCTCGTTTTCTGTTGTCGTTCCGGCGGTGTTTGAGACTGCGGAACTCGTGCGCAGCTTCGCTTGGGTCGAGCGGTGCGCTTACGGTCCACGCATTCGTGCAGCGCGTTCTCTGTTTGCAAGCCTCTTCCTGTTGGGCGTGGCGATGCTGGCTGCCACGCTCGCTTGGCCGAAAATTTTTTATCCGTTCACGTGGATCTCGCTGGCTTTGGTTTTGGAGCCGATCAATTACTGGACGGGCCGGCCGCACTTTCTAAAGGAATTGCGGAAGGGCGACTGGCGCACGGTGATCGCGCTGACACTGGGCACGCTGCTGTGCGGTTTCTTTTGGGAGATGTGGAACTACTATTCATACCCGAAATGGATCTATCACATCCCGGGCCTTGGATTTTTGCGAATCTTCGAAATGCCGTTGCTGGGCTACGGCGGTTACGTCCCGTTCGCGCTTGAAGTCTATGCGTTGAAGAATCTTATCTGGCAGAACGGGCCGCGACTCGTGCAGCGCGGATGAATCAGAAAGTAGGGAGATGAGCGACATAGAGGCAAATCCGCGCAGGTAGCGGTGACGGAGTGTGGGAAATGACGGAATTTTAAAATGGGGAACAAGATTTGACTCCAGAAACCACGAATCCATTAGGGAAAGCCAAATGCCAGTCTGGACAGACTCCTACAGTTCGGAGTTGGGCGTTGGAGTTGAGCGCTGGGCGTCGTCTTCACCTGCAGCTGCAAAGAAACAGGCTACAAGCCTGTTTGGCGCACAGACTGGAAGTCTATGTTCCGTCTTAGCCGACGCCTTGCGGTACGACTTCTCGCAGGGTTTTCACGCTCTCTGGCGCCGTATCGTGGTGAACGACTTCGGCCCCTTCGCGCGGAATGTAGCGCGCGGCGAACGAGCGACCTTTGAACACGCCGTCCAGAATTTCTTTCACTCGGAATGTAAGGCCGTCGGTCTTGGTGAAGCTCGTGATTTTTGGTTCGCAGTAGCGCGCCCGCAAAATCGTGGCGAGCTGGCCGTAGCCGTAAACGCCCTGGTCATTCATCTCGACGGTGACGATGCGTTTGAAGTTTTCGAAGATTTTCTCAAGGCCGTTTGGCAATGGATGAAGATGGCGCAGATGTAGCGCGCCTACTTTTTCGCCTTGCTCGCGCGCCATCGTGACAGCGTCGTGGATCGGTCCGTAAGTTGATCCCCAGCCGACCATCAACGTGCCCGCGTGATCGCCGTAAATTTCAGGCACCGGAATTTCTTCGGCGAGCTTGCGCAATTTGTTGCGCCGCTTCGCGGTCATCGCCATGTGCAACTTTGGGCTGCCGGTCGGGTGACCCATCTCGTCATGCTCGAGTCCTGCGAGCAGCGGATATTTTCCATCGAGAATGCGGGTACCCGGAGGGGCATGTTGCGTGATTTGATCGATCGGATACGGCTTATGTGTCTGCCGCGGCGTCAGATCCGGCTTTGGATCGACCATGAACTTCGACAGATCGGGTTCGTCGAATGCTTCGATGCGCGTGGCAAGGGATGTGTCGCTCAAAATGAAAACCGGTGTGCTGTATTTGCGCGCGATGCGTGCGGCTTCGATCGCGATGTAGAAACAATCTTCCACGCTCGCCGGCGCGAGCACGACACGCGGGCTGTCACCGTGGCTGCCGAAAATCGCCTGATGCAAATCGCTTTGCTCGACGTTAGTAGGCAACCCAGTGCTCGGGCCGCCGCGTTGAATGTTGCAGATGATCAGCGGGATTTCGGCCATCGACGCCCAGCCGATCGCTTCCGCCTTAAGCGAAATCCCGGGGCCGGCGCTGCCGGTCACGGCGAGCCAACCCGAATACGAACACCCGAGAGCAATTGACACCGATGCAAGCTCGTCCTCCGCTTGCACAAAAATGCCGCCATACTTCGGCAGCTCGCGACGCAAGACTTCCATCACAGACGACCACGGCGTGATCGGGTAACCGGCGCCGAAACGCACGCCGCCTGCGATCAGGCCGTACGCGAGGGCCTGGTTGCCGTCCATCGTGATCTGAGCGCGGCCGCTTGCCCTAGGAATGTGCTCAAATCGATAATGTTTGGTTAAAACATTTCCAACGGGATATGCATAGCCGGCCTGGAACGCCATTAACGCGGTGTTCACTACGCTTTCGTTCTTGCCGCCGAATTTTTCGGTGATCAGCCGTTTTAACTTGTCTGCGTCGAGATTGAAAATTTTCGAGATGAGACCGAGCACGAAAATGTTCTTGCCCTTGTCCTTGGCCGTGCCTCCTAGCGCTTCAATTGTGAGGCCGGTGATCGGCACGCCGACGTAAACGAAGCGTTTGTCGTCGACGTTCGGCTCCACGTTATCCGAATCATAAAGCAGCACGCCACCTTCGCGCAGGAAACCGATGTGGTCCTGGTAACTATGCTGGTAAAACGCGACCAGAAAATCGGCTTCATCACCGGCCGATAACACTTCGCCGGAACCGATGCGGACCTGGAAAATGGACGGACCGCCCGAAATCGTCGCGGGGATGGTCATGTAGGTCATCACATCGTGTTCGCTACGCCCGGCGAGCCGCGCGAGGAACGCGCCGGCGGTTTGAATGCCGTCTTGCGAGTTACCCGCGAGCCGGATCACCGCGTCCTGAATACTTTCGGGGCGCAAATCGGCCCTGTCGGTGTTCGGCGCGGCTGTTGATGCAGCTGTCTCCGGTCCTTCGCTCACGGGATTAGAAACGTAACAGATCGAAACACCATTTCCACCGGCAATTGAACCGGCGCGAGTTCCCGACTCGCTATGTCGTCGTCGGGAGCCCAGCGGCTTTCCAGGCTTTGAAGCCTCCAGCCATGGAGCGAACGTTTTTGTAGCCCATTTTTTGCAGGCTCTGGGCTGCGAGCGCGGAACGGCCGCCGCCGCCGCAATGGCAGATAATCATTGCGTTCGGATCGGGAACTTTTTCTTCGATGTCGAGCTCGATGGTGCCGCGGCTCATGTGAGTCGCGCCGGGAATGTGTCCTTCGTCCCATTCGTCTTTGTCGCGGACATCGACGATTGCTGCTTCGCCGCTTTGTAGTTTCGTAGCCGCCTCCAGCGGCAAGATCTCGGTGATGTTCTTCTTCGCGTTAGCGACGAGTTTTTCGAAACGACTGTGCTCTGCCATTCCTGAATTTATCCACTGATTCGGCAGATTGGAAAGCCTGGCCGGCGCTTCGCGTCCGTTGCAGCCGCAGATTTTCAGAAGGAGGCGGATTTCCACGCCGCGCACGGGCGTGGCTACAGGATCGGCGGTCACAGATCGCCGCTACAAAAGGAACAAAATAATCTGCGTTGTGCTGCGTAATCTGCGGACAACTCTACTCGTAGCGCAGCGCTTCGATGGGGTCGAGCGCGGCGGCTTTGCGCGCGGGATAAAAGCCGAAGAAGACGCCGACGGCTGCGCTGAACAAGAACGCAATCGCGATTGAGCTAATTGAAATCAGCGTGGGCCAGTTGGCGTAGATGGACAAGATCCTCGATGCAGCGATGCCACAGATGATCCCGATTACGCCGCCGACCGAACTGAGCGTCACGGCTTCGATCAGGAACTGGGTGAGAATGTCGTTCCCGCGGGCGCCGACGGCCATGCGGACACCAATTTCGCGTGTCCGCTCGGTCACGCTCACCAGCATGATGTTCATAATGCCGATGCCGCCGACGAGCAGTGACACGCCTGCGATTGCGCCGAGCAGAACGGTCATCACGCGCGAAGTCGCTGTGGCTGCTTCGGCGATTTCCTGTTGCGTGCGCACGGTGAAATCGTCGTCACGCCCGGGGCGAATGTTGTGCCGCTGGCGAAGCAGCGAGATGATTTGTTGCTGCGCTGCTTCGACCTGGCTCGCATCGCCAATTTGCACATTGATATTGCGCAAAGTCGTGCCACCGATCACGCGTTTCATCGCGCTGGTGTAAGGCATCACAACGATGTCGTCCTGGTCCACGCCTTGCGGGCTTAGGCCTTTCGGCGTGAGCACGCCAAGAATCGTGAACGGCACGTTCTTAATCCGCAAAATCTGGCCGATTGGATTTTCGTTGCCGTAAATCTGCGTCGCGGTCGTGCGGCCAATGACGCAAACTTTATTCGCGCTGCGCACATCCTGAGCAGTGAACGGCGCGCCGTCAACCAGCGGCCACTGGCGAATATCGAGGTAATCCGCCGATTCTCCGTAAATCCGTGTGAACCAGTTTTGATTTCCAGCAGCTACCTGGGTGGTGGAAACAACTTCTTCGCTTACCGCGATTACGCCCGGCACTTCGCGCCGGATCGCTTCGGCGTCTTCAATTTTCAACGTGCCGGCACCGCCCCAGCCGGTGCGGATGCCGCTGGATGTGGTGCTGCCCGAGAAAATCAAAATCACATTTTCTCCAAGGCTGGCGATCTGCGCTTCCACTTGCGCCTTGGCGCCGTTGCCGATGCCCACCATGGCGATCACCGCGCCGACGCCGATGATGATGCCAAGCGCAGTGAGTACCGAACGCATTTTGTTTCGGCGCAACGCGCGATAGGCGACGTTAAACGTGGGCGCGAGTCGCATTCTGTTGGTTGAAGCGTTGAAGTGCTAAAGCGTTGAAGCGGATAGATGCTGAAGCTGGTTTTTCGCGTCGGAGCGCCGCGTAACTAGATGATCGTCCCGGATCAAACCGTCGCGCATGGCGACGTTACGTTGTGCGTAGGCCGCGATGTCCTGCTCATGCGTGACCATGATGATCGTGATTCCGTGCTCGTTGAGTTGTTGGAAAATTGCCATGATCTCTACGCTGGTGCGGCTATCGAGATTGCCAGTCGGTTCGTCGGCGAGCAGCATCTCCGGTTCGTTGATCAATGCTCGCGCAATTGCCACTCGCTGTTGCTGCCCGCCGGAAAGCTGACTTGGATAATGGTCTTCACGGCCCGCGAGCCCGACCGATGCGAGTACGCGATCTGCTCGTTCGCGCAGCTGCGGACGCGATAGGTGTTGCGCGCTGTAAACCAGCGGCAATTCCGCATTTTCGCGAGCCGATGTGCGCGGGAGCAGATTGAAATTCTGAAACACGAAACCGAGTTTGCGATTCCGAATGTCCGCGAGCTGATTGCGATCGAGATCCGACACGTCTGCATTATCCAGGAAGTACTGGCCGGAACTCGGGCGGTCGAGACAACCAAGGATGTTCATGAGGGTCGATTTGCCCGAGCCACTCGCGCCCATCAATGCGACGAACTCGCCGCGTCTAATTTCCAGCGACACACTTCGCACGGCGGGTACTTCCATTTCGCCGGTGCGATAAATCTTGTGCACCTCAACCAGCCTAACAAGCGCGTCGTTATTCATGGTGCTGCAAGGTGGATCGCGATCTCCGAGCGCGATGCCAGCGAAATGCGGCCCTGCCGCCAGATTTTGTATTGAGCGTATCCCGAAAACTTGCGCCTTCGGCGATCAAGTTGCCATCGAGCTCGGAGAGCTCGATCCACCTTGTCGTGCTCATGGAAACCTTCGTGGGCCCCCGGAGAATGGATTCGCCGGCGTAGATGCAGGCTGTGATTTTGCGGCCATCTCCGCGGTTACGACGCGATCGCCCTCCTTTAATCCTTCCACAACTTCGGTCACGACGCCGTCGCTGATTCCTATTTTAATCTGCACTGGCTTCGGTTGACCAAAGGATAAGACGTAGACTGTTCGGTCACCTGTTCGGCGATCGCGTGCACCGGCGCCCTGTCTCGTCGCGCCCGGGGATCGCGATCCACCCTGGGCCGCTGTGCTTTCCGAGGATGTCGGGCCTGCGTCTGCGGGCCGATATCGCAGCGCGGCGTTTTTGATCTGAAGCACGTTGTCCTTCCGCGCTACGATGATTGAAACATTGGCGGTCATCCCCGGCTTCAATTTCAAGTCGGGGTTGCGCACGCCAATGACCGTGTCGTAAGTAACGACGTTCTGCACTGTGATCGGCGCGTTGCGCACCTGGACAACTTTGCCGTGGAACGTCTGCGTCGGAAATGCGTCCACGGTGAAATCGACGTCCTGTCCCACTTGGACCATGCCCACGTCGGCCTCGGCCACGTTGGAATCGATCTGCATTTTAGTGAGGTCATTTGCGATTTGAAAAATAACCGGCGCCTGCAAACTGGCCGCGACCGTCTGGCCAACATCCACACTGCGCGAGATCACCACGCCATCGATGGGCGAGGTGATCGTGCAGTGTTCAAGGTCGGCTTTCGCTTTGTCTAGCGCGCCTTGTTTGATTTTCACGTTTGCTTCCGCTTGGTGAAGGTTTGCCATCGCCTGATCAAGGTCTGCTTGCGATGACGTTTTTCGAGCAAACAAGTCCTCGGTGCGCTTGGCGTTGACCCTGGCCAACTCAAGCGCAGCCTGCGCGCTGGCCAGGTCGCCTTCCGCTTGAGTCACCGTAGCCTGAAACAATGCCGGATCGATCTGCGCCACTACCTGGCCGGCTTTCACCTGCGAATTGAAATCAACGAACAACTTCGAGATGTTCCCGGAGACCTGGCTGCCCACCTGCACGTTGACCACGGGATTTAGCGTGCCGGTCGCGGTGACTGCCTGCGTAATCGGGCCGCGGCTGACAGTCGCAGTTTGGTAAGTTGCACCGCCACTGTTCCGGCACTCGCGAACAACAAATGCAATAAATAACAGCCCGCCGATTACGGCGAGCCAGGGCAAGAAACGTTTCATCTAATCTGCGGTTGACGCGCTTACAACTAAGAGACAGGAGAAACCGGTGCGCCGTTACATCGAAATCTATTCCATCATGCTACGCAACTCGCTCATCCGGGACATGAGCTTCAAGGCGAACTTCCTGTTGTGGATGGTGGTGGAGATTCTCTGGTTCTGCGGCCAGATCGTTTTCTTCAGCATCATTTTTGGGAACGTCGATCACATTGGCGACTGGACCAAATGGGAAGTGGTGCTGCTGATCGGCACGCACCAGATCATCGCCCAGCTTTTCCAGGCGTTCTTCTTCGTGAACATGGCGAATATTCCAGAACTCGTACGCACGGGAAAGCTGGATTCCGTTCTGGTGTTGCCGATCGACAGCCAGTTCGCGGTTTCCACGAAACAATTCGGGTTGGACAGCATCGTCAACGCGGCGCTCGGGGCCGTCGTGGTCTGCGTGTCACTCTCCAAGCTGGGCGTGGTGCCGAACCCACTTTCCATTTTGCTCTATCTGGTGGCGCTTTGTTTCGGGATCGCCGTGCATTACTCCATCATGCTTGGCCTGGCCGCGGTGAGCTTTTGGATCGTTCGCGCGCAGGGCCTGGTCTATGGCTATTTCAATTTTCTTAACATCGCGCGTTATCCAGATGTGATTTTCCCGCGGCTGTTCCGTCTGATTTTTGGCTGGGTAATTCCGGTGGTAATCATTGCGAACATCCCCGCGCGCCTGCTCATCAAATCGTTTGGTCAACCGGTTCCTCTGATGCTGCATCTGGTTATGGCATCGATGATTGTGTTCTGGTTGTCACGGGTGTTTTGGAGATTTGCGCTCCGACATTATTCCAGCGCCAGCTCGTGAGGCGATCAGGCTCTTTGTTGACGAAAGCCCGCTCGACCGCGACGCTCGATTAGCTTTACGGAAATTTCGCAGATGACCATTGAAGTAAAAGTTCCCTCGGTTGGGGAGTCCGTGACAAGCGGAGTCGTCTCCGCCTGGCACAAAAAGTCCGGGGAGTTCGTGAATGAAGGCGAACCGCTCTTTGCACTCGAGACGGACAAGGTGTCCACCGACATCGTGGCCGAAAAATCCGGCGTGCTCGAAACAAAAGTGCCCGAAGGCCAGGAGGTAAAGATCGGCGAAATCGTTGCGATTATCGATGATTCGAAGCAGCGAGGACCGGAAGAAAAGGCGGAGAAGCAGCCGGAGAAAAAGCAGGCGCCCGAGGAAACGAACAAAGAAACTGGGGGAAAGAAAAAGCCGGAAGCGGTAGGTGCAGCCGTCGACGGTGGGACGCGGGAATCACCAATTGCGGCTACAACGCTTTCGCCCGCGGTCCGCCGGATTGTTGAGGAAGAGGAGATCGCGCCCGAAGAAGTTGCCGGCACAGGGCCGGGCGGTCGCTTAACCAAAGCTGACGCACTTGCTGTAGCGGTAAACCGCGGCAAGGCAAAACCTGTAAAACCCGTAGGGGAGGCCGTTAGCGTTCCGAGAACGGCGGCACCATCCCCTGCAGCTGCTGAAGCAGGCGAAGCCCGGTTCGTCCGCAAAAAAATGTCACCGTTGCGCCGCAAGATCGCGCAGCGACTGGTGATGGCGCAGGATACGGCGGCGATTCTCACCACATTCAACGAGTGTGACATGAGCGCCGTGCAGGAATTACGCGGGAGCAAAAAAGAGCAGTTCACGAAAAAGCACGGTATGAAACTCGGGCTGATGTCGTTTTTTGTGAAGGCAGCGGTGGAGGCGCTCAAAGCCGTGCCCGTTGTGAATGGCCGCATTGAAGGAGACGACTTTATCCAAAATAATTTTTACGACATTGGCGTTGCGGTTTCTACCGACCGTGGGCTTGTCGTGCCAGTGGTGCGCGACGCCGACAAGAAAAGTTTTGCCGATCTGGAGCGCGACATTGCCGACTACGCAGCCCGAGCGCGCGACGGTAAATTGAAAATCGAACACTTGCAGGGGGGCACTTTTACCATCACCAACGGCGGCGTATTTGGGTCGCTCTTCGCCACGCCGATTTTAAATCCACCGCAGAGCGCTATTCTCGGGATGCACAAGATCATGCCGCGGCCGGTGGCGGTGGAGGGTAAAGTGGAAGTACGGCCGATGATGTATCTCGCGCTCAGCTACGATCATCGCGCCATTGACGGAAAAGAAGCGGTGACCTTTCTCATTAAAGTGAAGGAATGCATCGAGGATCCGACAAAACTCCCGCTGGATTTTTGATTTCGCCGATTGCCATGTTAAGCGAAACATCTCTGATCGATCTGGGTGACGAGCGGGAAGAGCAGCCAAACTTCTATGACCGCGCGTGGCGAACCGAAGAAATGATCTGAGATTGAAAGCCTGGCCTCGCGAGCTTCGCTCGCTACGTTGCAGCTTCGCTTCGCTCAGAATGACAGGAACTAACCATGGACACATTTGACGTTGTTATCATCGGTTCGGGGCCTGGCGGTTACATTGCTGCGATTCGTTCCGGTCAGCTTGGGTTGAAGACCGCTCTTGTCGAGAAGGACAAGGAACTGGGCGGCACCTGCTTGAACGTAGGCTGCATTCCAAGCAAAGCGCTTCTCACGTCCAGCGATCATTTGATGTTCGTCAAAAAAGAGGCGGCGAAGCATGGAATCGTGGTCGACGGCGCGCGCGCGGACCTCGTGAAGATGCAGGAGCGCAAGAACAAAGTTGTAAAGACATTCAACAGCGGCGTGCGGTCGCTGATGAAAACGAACAAGGTGACTGTGTTCGAAGGCTGGGGCACAATCACCGCGGTCGGAAGAGTCTCGATCAAGTCCTCTAATGGTCAGACGCAGGAGATTGAAACGAAAAATATCGTCATTGCCACGGGCAGCGCGCCGATGGAATTGCCGTTCGCGAAATTTGACGGCAATACAATCGTAAGTAGCACCGAAGCGCTGGAGTTCACCGAGCCTCCAAAGAAACTGATCGTGATCGGTGCAGGCGCGGTGGGGCTTGAGTTGGGCTCCGTCTGGAACAGGCTCGGATCGGAAGTAACGGTTCTGGAATTTTTGCCCCGAATCGCGCTCGGGTTCGATCTCGAGCTGTCGAATCTGCTGCAGCGTTTGCTCACCGCTCAGGGCATGACTTTCCACCTCGAAGCAAGAGTCAGCGCGGTAAAAGTGGATAACGGCCGCGCAACTGTGACTGCCACCAAAGGCGATCAGGAACTGAAATTCGATGCGGACAAGGTGCTTGTCTCGGTCGGGCGTCGTCCGTTCTCCGATAGTCTCGGCGCGGAAAAAGTGGGTGTCGAGTTCGATGAAAAGAAACGGATCAAAGTGGACAAACATTTCCGCACGAATGTGCAAGGCATTTACGCCATCGGCGATGTGATCGCTGGGCCGATGCTAGCGCACAAAGCCGAGGACGAAGGGATCGCCGCGATCGAAATCATCGCGGGCAAAGCCGGCCACGTGAACTATGAGGCCATCGCCGGGATCATCTACACCAACCCCGAGTTAGCCGGTGTCGGTCTGACCGAAGATCAGGCGAAGGAGCAGGGAATCGATGTCCGTGTCGGCAAGTTTCCGTTCCGCGCCAACAGCCGCGCACTCTGCAGCGATGACGTCGAAGGAATGGTGAAGTTTGTCGCCGATGCAAAAACTGATCGTATTCTCGGCGCGCACATTCTGCATCACATGGCTTCAGAACTAATTGCCGAAGCCGTTTCAGTGATCGAATTCGGCGGCAGCTCGGAGGACATTGGACGCACCACTCATTCTCACCCCACCTTGAGCGAAGCCGTCAGGGAAGCCGCGCTCAATGTCGAGAAACGCGCGCTGCACATCATCAACCGCTGAGCGTTGTAGCGGCGTCTAAATCCTCGGCAAAGCCTTGGACGAAGCGCGCATTCTCCAGATGGCACACGCCTACGAACAAAGCACCGATTGGCATAAACGAAGGGCCAGTCATGATTTGTTAGGGTTAACCTAACGAATGCGGCCTAACGACTCGTTGTTTATCACTTCGGCACGAATGGCCAGAAGATAGGGATGAAAATGCTGGCTACGATCCAGAGGATGATGTTGAGCGGTGCGCCGATCTTCGGGAAGTCAGCGAAGCGGTAACCGCCCGCGCCAAACACGTAGGTGTTGGTTTGATGTCCGATGGGCGTGGCAAAACTCGCGGCGCAACCAAACATGACCGCGACCGCAAATGGTCGTGCATCCACTCCCATCGTCGCTGCGATTTCGAACGCGATCGGAGTTATTAATAGAGCAACGGCGTTGTTGCTAATCAGCTCCGTGAGAATCGTTGCGAGTAAATAGATGGCCGAAAGCGTTGCGCGCGGCCCGAAGTGGCCGACTGCCCCCGTGACGCCGCTGGCGATGAGATGCGCAGCGCCGGTTTTTTCCATGGCAGCACCGAGTGCGAGCATCCCGAAAATCATGTAGAGAATTCTCCATTGGATCGCGCCGCGCGCTTCCTCGATGTCGAGGCAGCGCGTGAAGACGACGAAGATCGCGGCAATAAGCGCGAGCGCGGCAATGGGCAGCACGTGAAACGCAGCGAACACAATCACGCTCAGGATTCCGGCGACCGCGAGCGGCGCCTTGTGCCGACGAAACGCACGTTGTGTTGGTTCGGTGAGACTGAGGAAGTCACGCTCCTGCATGAGCCGATGAATCGCTTCGGGCGGGCCTTGCACCAGTAGCGTATCGCCAAAATCCAGCTCGACGTCCTGAAAATTTTCCCGCAGGTTCTCGCCCTGGCGGTGGACCGCCAGGATGAGCACGCCATAACGCTGCTCGAAATTGAGCTCATGCAGCGTCTTGCCCAGAAAAGTGGAGCGATTCCCGAGAATTCCCTCCATCAGGATGCTTTGCTGTTCGCGGATGGCTTCGAGACCGAGGTCAGCTTCCGATTGGAAAACCAGGCCGGACATTTCCTTGATTCCTTTCACGCCGGCGATTGAGCTCTCGAGAAGGAGCTGGTCACCGGCGGCGAATCGCAAACTATTAAGTGGCGTCTCGAGCCGCTCGCCGCCGCGCTCCACAGCAATGATCTGTGCTTCGCGTAAGCGGGCGAGCGGCGTTTCGGCGATTGTTTTGCCCACTAGAGGCGACGCCTTACTGACCACGGCCTGGGTGAGAAATTGTCGCGTTATCCCCTCGCCGATAAGCGCCGCGAGCGTTTCCCGTTTAGGTAAAAGGTAGCGCGCAAAGCCGAGCAAATATCCAATGCCGACGATCACGAAAATGATTCCCAGCGGTGTGATCTCAAACATTCCAAATGGTGCGAGACCTCGGCGTCGCACAATACCATCGACGAGCAGATTCGTAGAGGTGCCGATAAGCGTGATCGTGCCGCCGAAGATCGAGAAATAAGAAAGCGGAATAAGCAAACGTGATGCTTTTAGAGTCGTGCTGCGCGCGAGGGCCAGAACCACGGGCACGAACACAACCACCACCGGCATATGATTGATCAGCGCCGAGAGAGGCAACGTCAATGCAGCCAGAGCAAGCGCCGCCCGCCGTTCAGTGGTTCCGGCCATGAGGGTGAAAATGCGTGCGAGAGAATCAATTACGCCGGTGCGCTCCAGGCCGGCGCTCAGCACAAACATGCAGCTAATCACAATCGGCGCGCTGTTACTGAAGACGCTGAGTGTTTCATCCGTCGTCAGGACGCCGGAGACCAGCAGCACACCCATTGCGCTCAGCGCCACCAGATCTGGCGAAAGCCATTCGCGCAGGAACGCGGTGAAAACCGCTACCACTAGGCAGAAGACGATGATGAGATGAAGGGTGTACAGGCTCATTTGTCGGCTGCAGATTTGAGGCCGGTCGACTTTTTCGCCGACAACGCCCCCGATCACAACTGCGAAATTGTCGGCTCACTCTGTGCGGCGCACGAGCGCGAAAGGTGTGCCGGCGTTGTAGAGGGCGCTTGTGCCAAGCGCCTCGCATCTTGATTCGGCGTTTGACACAGCGGAGTCGGCGGAGCCGAGCGACACAGACCGGAAGCTCGCCAGAATGAGCAAGCAGGAGCGAGCGAGTCAAACGCCGCTGCACCGTTTTCAGATTACGTCCCCTCAGCTACAGTGCGTTCATGGCTCACGTAAAAATCGAAACAATCAAGAACGGTCCTTACATCGTGACGGGCGAAGTGGAATTGATCGACGCGGATGGACACAAATTCCCTGTCGAAAAACGAATGGCTCTCTGCCGCTGCGGTGCGTCTACGGAGAAACCGTTTTGCGACGGCACACACTCGAAAATCGGCTTCAAAGCCGCAGAGAAAGCGGTGCCGGAATCGAAGGAGTAAAGCGCTGGCTCCAGGTCCGCAGAGCGATGGCGCGGTGGGCTCCTATCGCTTGTTCCCATTGTATCAGCTATGGTAATCTTGCAGCGATGAATCACCTGGATGACGTTCACGAGCCGTCCGCCGCTTCAATGAGGACGAGGCGGTCTGGCGCTGTTTTCAGAAGAAGTGGGCGTTGCGTCGATTGCGTCTCTCGGGCGATCCATTGGCTGAGGATATTTTCGATCAAGTCGATTGGGCGGCAGCTGAGCGTGAATGTTGCGAGGTTCGCGCTCTCGGGTTCCCTGTTCAATGACAGCGAGCGAATCGGTCGCTCTGTCGTTGCAGGTCGAGCGCCGCATTTATTTGATTCGCGGCGAAAAGGTAATGCTGGACTATGATCTGGCCACGCTTTACGGCGTCGAGACACGGGCATTAAAGCAAGCCGTGCGCAGAAACAAGGAAAGGTTCCCTGGTGATTTCATGTTCGAACTTAGCGCGAAGGAAATTAGCACACTGGTATCACAAAATGTGATACCTACTCGCGGCAAGTTGGGTGGTGCTAACCCAATGGCTTTCACCGAGCAAGGTGTAGCAACGTTGTCGAGCGTGTTGCGCAGCAAACGTGCGGTGCAAGTGAACATCGCGATCATGCGCACGTTTGTGCGGTTGCGCGAGATGCTGCTTTCAAATGCCGATCTCGCGCGTAGGCTCGACGCGCTCGAGAAGAAATACGACGCTCAATTCAAAGTCGTATTCGACGTGATTCGCGAATTGATGACACCTCCAGAACCACGGAGACGCCAAATCGGATTCCATTCTCATGAATAGCAAAACCGTAGTTCCAATCGCCATCGCATTGTTGAGCTTCGGGCTCGCGGTGCGCGCCGAAAGAATTTCCCTGGTCGGCGCGACGGTGATTAATCCGGCCGACGGCAAAGTGCTGCCGAATACCACGGTCGTCATCAACGGCGACAAGATTGAGCGCGTCTCGATGGGCAAACAAGATGCTGCCACGCTCGGGAAACAGATCGGTTGCGCGGGCAAATTCATTCTGCCCGCTTACATCGACACGCACGTGCACTTCTTTCAATCGGCTGATTTGTTCACGCGGCCGGACGTTGCCGATTTTAACAGTACTCGCCCGTACAAAGACGAAGTCGCGTGGATCAAATCGCACCTCGACGACGTGTTCGCGCGCTACATTCGCAGTGGAATCACGAGCGTGGTCGATGTCGGAGGACCGATGTGGAATTTCGAGGTCCGCAGGAAAGCGAACGCGACTGCAAAAGCGCCGCACGTAGCCGTGGCTGGGCCGCTCATCTCAAGCGTCTCGCGTGAGAAACTCGATCTCGGCGATCCGCCAATCGTAAAGATCGACACGCCCGATCAGGCGCGCGAGTTCGTGGGCAAACTCGCGCAACAAAAACCGGACCTGGTGAAGATCTGGTATATCGTGGACAAAGATCACCCGGTCGATGCGTTTCGGCCTATCGTCCGCGCAACGATTGAAGAGAGTCGCGCGCACAAAATTCGTGTCGCGGTGCATGCCACCGAGCTTGAGACCGCGCGTGCGGCAGTGGAAGAAGGCGCAGACGTGCTCGTCCATAGCGTGATCGACAAGCCGGTCGATGACGCATTCGTGAAGCTGTTGAAGGATCGCCACGTGATTTTGTGTCCGACGCTGGTCGTATTTGAACGATACGGTCGAACGTTTTCGCACCAGCTGAATCTGACTCCCGAGGAACAAAAGTGGGGCAATGCGGAAGTGATCTCATCACTGGATGTAACGAAAATTGCGCAGGAAAAATTGCCGCAGCGAGCCAAGGACGCCTTGGCTGATCCGAACGCCGCGCTGGATAAGATCAAGAAGACGTACGATGTCGCTCTGCCGAATCTGAAGAAGCTCGAAGAGGCGGGGGTAACGATCGCCGCCGGCACTGACGCGGGGAACATCGGAACAATTCACGGCCCCGCGCTCTTCCGTGAATTTCAATTGATGAAAGAAGCCGGGCTGACTCCGATGGAGATTCTGCAATGCGCGACGGCAAACGCCGCAAAACTTTTCGGCGGTGAAACCGGTGCGCGTATCGGCAGGCTCGAAAACGGCTACTTCGCCGATCTCGTGATTCTCAACTCGAATCCGCTGGACGACATCAAGAATGCTTCTGATATCGAGACTGTGATCAAGAACGGCGTGATGTATTCGGCGGACTCGATTTTGCGCTGAGGCGCTGTCTGGGGAGCGGACGCGTCTCGCGTACTGGCGAGCGCGTCCTCGCGATCGCGAACTTTTCTGTCAGGTTTCAATCTTCCCGCGCGTGACATACAAACGAAGTTCGTTTCGGCGCGACACCGAAACCAGCACGCGAGACGCGTGCGCTCCACCAAAGCTTTGGCGATGACGCGTAACAAGGTGAAATCCCTTGCTCGCCAGCGAGAGTAGCCGCAAATTTTTGTTCCTATGGCTACGCATCCAACTGAATACGCGCATCCGGAAGCGTTGGTGGAGACCGATTGGCTGGAGAAACATCTCAACGATCAAGGAATCCGGATTGTCGAGTCGAACGAGGACATCTTACTTTACGACACTGGGCATATCCCGGGCGCGGTGCATATCGATTGGCGCGCCGATCTGCAGGATCCGGTGATTCGGGATTATATTTTACCGGAGAAATTTGCGCGGCTTTGCAGCCGTCAGGGCATCACGTCGGACACCACTTGCATTTTTTACGGCGACAAGGCCAACTGGTGGGCGTGCTACGCGCTTTGGGCATTCCGGTTGTTCGGTCATGAAAAGGTGAAAATCCTCAACGGCGGCCGCGACAAGTGGAAAGCGGAAGGCCGTCTGATGACGCGTGAGATTCCAAAATACGCGGAGACAAGTTATCCGGTGCCGAAGAAACGTTTCGACAGGGACATTCGCGCATTCTTCGACGAAGCGCTCGGACAGAGCAAGAGTGGTAAACCGCTGATCGACGTGCGTTCGCCGGGCGAATACAGGGGGGAAATCACGCATATGCCGGAGTATCCGCAGGAAGGCGTGCTCCGCGGCGGTCATATTCCTGGGGCGAAGAGTATGCCGTGGAAGACGGCCACGAACGATGATGCTACGTTCAAGCCAGCCTCGGAACTGGCAAAGATCTATTTCGAGCACTGTGGCGTCAGCCCCGAGAAAGACACAGTCGTCTATTGCCGAATTGGCGAGCGTTCCAGTCACACCTGGTTCGTTCTCACCTATTTGTTAGGCCTTAACAACGTTCGCAACTACGACGGTTCGTGGACTGAATGGGGCAACAAGGTGGGCGCGCCGATCGAAAAGAGCGCGTAAGTTTTTGGGGAGCGCCCGCGGCCTCGCGTGCTGGCGATGGCGCCCTTTGCCATCGCGGACTTCGCGAGATTCTACTCAAACGCGCCTGGTTTTCACCAGCAGCTCATGAACTGACTGCATTCGTCGTTGCTCTTTGCGGCTGGAACGGAGCTGCGCGATCGAGCGTTGCATTCTCCGCGTCCAGTTTAACGTTGCCCTGGTCCCTGGCACGTTGAACCGGTACTTGCGCGCCACGAGATCGGTGA
>Ga0126383_10000641_pt1 | contig 19970 bp, 28 predicted proteins | sample PanSoiMetPlot_35_FD_96882 | JGI IMG/M metagenome (GOLD analysis project Ga0126383, IMG submission 96882) | Tropical forest soil microbial communities from Panama - MetaG Plot_35 | ecosystem: Environmental > Terrestrial > Soil > Tropical forest > Bulk soil | place: Panama | collected 2016-02-17
CAGAACGTGATCGGCAACCAGCACACCGCTGCCGGCATTTTGGAGGGGTCGCATCAGTTCACCGGCAATAAATGCACTGCCGTCTCGGTCACTTGGCACACACAAAACCCTAGATGGCTGATGATTTTCGACACGCAGACCGCGCCATCACAGGGTGCGTTTGCTGCCAGCGTACCGTTGATCGTCTGCCAGTACATTGCTGGTGCGGGCGGACAGGCTGACGGCACTGCCAGTTTCGACTGGACCAGCCATCCCATCATCGTGACCACGGGCCTGTTGGTGGTTATTTCCACCAACCCCGCCGCCTGCACGGCTCTCACTACTGACGGCGCAAACGACTGGTTCTCGGCACAGATGCAATGATCCTGGCGCTCCTTCTACTGGTGCTGGCTTTTTGCGGGACGGCGAACGCGCAAGTCGTCAGTCCATTCACGCTGCCTCCCGGCAACGTGGCGAGCAGTTCGATTCCCAACGGAGCACCGCCGCAGATAGTCGGTTATAGCGCGGCCAACACGGGCGAGAGCGAGACGGTGGTGGGCGACATGACCTTCGCCCGCACTGCCACCAACCAGTACACCAGCACGGTCACCAAGATTGGCGGCACTCCGGTCGGTGCGTTGGCAACTCTGAACGCGGGGGCCGGACTCACGGCGACTGCAACCACCCTAAGCCTCACCCCGCCGGTCACCATCGGGTATGGCGGCACCGGCACCCAGACAGCACCACTGGCGGGGCAGATTCTCATCGCCCAGTCGGCTACCGCGTATGCGCCCCTAACCATGCTCGGGGATGCGACCATCACCTTGGGGGGACTCATCACCGTCACCAAGATCTCAGGTACGACCCCCGGCGGGGTCTGTTCAGGCGGGCAATTCGTGTCGAGCATCTCCGCCTCAGGAGTCCCTACTTGCACGACGCCCAGCATTGCCGGAGTTCCCAGCGGCACCGCGCCGCAGATGGTTGGTTACACTGCGGGTGGCGCTCCTGAATCGGAGACGGTAAGCGGCGGTGCGGGCGGGTGCTCGTTCACGAGAACTGGGGCGAACGCCTACCAGATGACCTGCTCGACCTACGCGCCCACTGCCAGTCCAACCTTCACCGGCACCGTCACTTTGCCAACGACCAGTGCGACCCAAATCACTGCCTCGACCAGCATCACCGTATCGGGTGGCGGCACATTCACCGGACCAGACGGCGGGACGTGGACCAACAGCGGCATCAACGATCAGATCATCAAGGCCACCAACCAGTTCCAGTTCCCTGACGGTGCGACGTGGACCTTGGTTGGAGCCAACAACGTCAAAGGCATCGGCATCGGGCAGGCGACGGGGAGCGACCCTCTCGACATCACGGGCAATGGCAACATCGCCACATGGGCGACGGTGCTCAACAACGGCACCGGAGCCGCCACCTCATCGGGTTTCAAGGCGACCAACGGGACCAACATCACCTATCTCGCAATGGAGGGTACGGCCCAGAGCGGAGGATCGCCGGAACTGACTCCGAACACGGCGGTGCTGTGGGGCGACCAAGGCATTCATATCGCTTCGCACGGCGGGCAGCAGATTCAGATGCTCGTCAACAACACGATTCAGGGATACTTCGCGACCAATGGTCTGCACCTGACCAGTCCGCTGGAGATCGCCTCGGGCGGGACCGGCACCGCGACTGCGCCGACGGTAGGACAGACGCTGGTTGCCACCAGTGCAACTGCCTATGCGCCCACTACGCTCAAGTCCTCAAACTTGTCCGATACGGTGGTGGCAGGAACTTGCAGCATCCAGTTGCAATTCGGTGGAGCAACGACCGGCATCACTTACCAAGCTGGAGGTTGGCCATATTGTAATTGGTGGCGTTCCGGTCCACTGGTAACGGTCGTCTGGGGCATATGGCTCAGCTCTAAGGGAACCGCAACTGGCAGCGCGACGATTTGCGGGTTTCCCAAAAACCTCCCGAATGACGGTTTCAATTTCGGGTTCTATCCACTTATAAACTACGGCACCCTCACTGGAGTCACCGGAATCCCCGGTCTGTATTCGGGCGGTAATGGGGGGAACTGTTTCGGTGTGAGCCAGATGAACACCAGTTCGCAGGGCGCAATCGGTGGTCTCACCAATGCCAATTTTGGGGGCGGTGAGAATCTTCAGGGTAGCTTCACCTATCCGACGAACGATCCATGAAGCGATTACTTTCACTGCTGATGCTCCTGCTCTGGCCCGCGTGGGCGTCCGCGCAGATCGTCACACCAGGAGGGGGAGCTATCGGCGGGGCGGCAGGCTCGATCACGGGCGGCACCTGCTCCAACCCGCAATTCGTACAGGCAATTAACACCAGCGGAGTTCCCACTTGCGCCACACCTTCTGGCGTCCCCGGTTCTTTAACGCCCTACCAGACCTTTCAGACCGACGCATCGAACAACCCGCTGTGGAATACCTACCCCGCCATCGGCGAAGCCCCGCCCGCGAACGTCGCGCTCGGAATCAATATGGCGGGGATTGCTACTACTGGCAGTGCCGTCCAGATCGTCCAGAACAACAACGCCGTCACGCCGCAGTGGGGACTGCAAGTCAACAATTCCCATGCTCAAGGAGCCGCTGGTGTGCAGCTTACGGGTGGCACTGGTGCTACCACCGTAACCGGCGCACTTGTAGCCTACTCAACCTCTAACGCGTCGCCTTGGAGCGGCGCGATAGTGCTCAACGGCGGCACCAACGTCGCTGGCGTTGTCATCAACGCCCCAACGGGCGGGTCGGTAAACGAAGAAATCAACGGTGTAAGCATCGCCAACGTCACGTCGTCTGGCCTGTTCCTGAGCGTCGCGCTGGCGGCGGGGCAAGGCGGGACCGGCCTTGCCAGCACTCCCGCATCCGGCCAGATCCTCGTGGGCCAAGCGGGTGCCGTGTACGCATTAAAATCGGTCGGCGGCGATGCGACCATGACCAACACGGGAGCGCTCACCGTCACCAAGAGCGGCGGCACGCTGCTCACAGCCCTGTTCGCTCCTTTGAGCTTGGCTGGCACCAGCAGTTCAGTCGGCTTCAACTTCGCAGGCACGGTAACCGCGAACACCATCGCCGCATTCACTTGCACGGTTCCTCTCACGGTCGGGACGAACTTTGCCAGTAGCGCGGCGACGTGCGGCACCAACCCTGCCGAATCGGACGCCTACACGGTCAAGGTGAACAGCGTGTCGCTCGGCACCATCACTCTCAGCACTTCCTGCGTGGCGACACTAGGGACCGCGACCCAGACTACTTGCTCGGCTGGGCAGCGGATGGAGATTGACGCGCCTGCCACGGTCAGCGGTGCGAATGTGGCGATTACCCTCGCGGTGACGCGATGATCCGGCGAATCGCGCTACTGCTGCTGGGCTTGCTGGTGCTCGCCTCTCAGGCGTGGGCCGCGCCAGCCGTTGTCCAGACGCAGCAACAGTTCGTCTCTGCCAACAACCCTTCGATCACCTTCGCGTCTCCAGCGACGGTCGGCAACATGATCGTCATCTTCGTCTCGGGCTTCAGCAGCACCGCGCCCACTCTCGGTGGCAGCGTGGGAGTTTCTGGCGGTTGGACGGTTGTGGGCAATGCCAGCATGGGAGCGGGCAGTCTCTCCTCTTGGCAATATGCAGGCATCGTCACGGGAGCCGGTACAACGGTGTCGGCGACCTTCGGAACATCCTCCTTCAGCTACCTAGTGGTGGCGGAATACTCGGGAGCGCCAGCCAGCATCGTGGTGGACGGAACTCCAACGTCCAACACCGGAGCGAGCGGCAATCAAAGTTGCCCGACCTACACCACCACCAACGCGAACGATCTCATCATTGCATCAGCGAATATGCAGGGCGGCGGAAGTACGACTGCGCCGGGAGCGCCGTGGAATGCCTTTACCGTCCTAAACGGCCAGTTCTCCGCGATCTGGCAAGCTCGCACTACCACCGGAACTTTCGCGCCCGTGTGGACATCGAGTAACACCGGCTGGACAGCAATATGCGGAGGCATCAAGGTGCCTGCCGCCGCCGCTACTGGCCAGAACAAGGTCACCATAGTGCAATGAGAAAGGTTCTCGCACTGCTGGCGTTCCTGCTCTGGCCCGCGCTGGCCTACGGTGCGGGCTGCACCATCACGGGCCAGGTCTTTAATCCCGATGGCTCGCCCTTAGTGAATGGAACCGTCCAGTTCAACTCCATCGTCCAGCAGACCTTGCAGGGGAACGTCACTATTCCCCCGACCCAGATCTCCACCACCACCGACAACACCGGCACCATGAAGCCCATATCGATCGTGCAGGGACTTCAGGGTCAGTTCGTGTTCTGCAGCCCCGCCCAAGGTGGCTGCGGTAATCCGACGCCGGTCCTCATCCCAGTCGCCTCGACCGCTAACATCTCGGCGATCCTCATCGGCATCCAGTTGAGCAGCGGCGGCAACGTGGTCGCCTCAAGCCTCAACGTGACGGGCAACTCCACGATGGCTGGCACGCTCACGGTGACCGGCCAGACGAGCCTGGGGGCGCTCACTGCGTCGGGCGCGACCATCTTGCAGAGCACGTTGGCCGTCACTGGCAACGCAGGCTTTTCAAACATTACTGCCAGCGGCACCCTCGGCGTCACTGGGGCCGCAACCCTTGGGGCCATCACCGCCCCGTCACTCGCGCTGACTGGAAGTGGGGCCAACCTCACGGGAACCATCCAGATGGCGGGTCCGCTGGGAATCGGCACCGCGCCTGCTTGGACCCTCGACGTTGCCAATAACCAGAACGCGACGACCAAGGCGCACGTTCTGAACAACAACGCTGGGGCCAGCGCAGCGTCGATGCTGGAGGCCGACAACGGAACCTGCGTGACGGATGTGGGCGTCTTTGGCACCGGAGCCACGCCTAGCGGCTCTCCCTTCTACACGGCCAGCCGCGGCTTCGTCCTCGGCGGTTGCCCGAACGGGCTGCTCATCCAAGCCGCTGGCACCGCCGCGATGCTGTACCTGAGCGCTCCAAACGGGAACAACGTGATCGTTCCCGGCAACCAGCACTTCGGCACCAGCATGACCGGCGTGAGCACGCACCCGACTCCTGGTACTTGCGGCAGCGGCCCAGCCGTGACGACCACCTCGACGGATAACGCCGGCATGATCACCGTAGGCACTGGAAGTGTTACCAGTTGCCAAGTAGTGTTCGCGGCGGGGTTCCCGAATATCCCGCCATGCACTTGTTCATCGGTTACGATCGGAACTTGGTGTACAGCCAACCCCAGCACCAGTGGCTTGACCATGACCTTTGGGACCAGTGTCGGCGGGAGTAACGCCAGTTGGATCTGTTGGGGAAATCTATGAAGACTCTCTTTCTCGTTCTCTGGATACTTTGCTCCGCAGTCGCAGCCTACGCCCAAACGCAGCAACAGGGACTGCCGACTGATCCGGCCCAAGTCCAGACCCTGCTCGAAAGGACCGGCTGCAACGCGGAGGTCAGCGCGGCGTCGAACACCATCGCCCAGCAGCAGAAACAGATCCAGGACCTGCAGAAGCAACTCAACGCGAAAGATCCGCCCAAGTCAGGAGCGACCAAACATTGATTGCATGGTTCAAAAGCGTGCTGATCTTTTGGGGCCTGAGCTTGGTCCTCATGCTCCTCGGCATAGGTGTGTGTCTCTTGTTGAGCGCATTCGGTGTCCAGGCACAGAGCACGCCGACCGCGACTCCCACTCCGACCGGACCCGCGATGTGTACCGTCACCGGGAGCGTCGTTCAGGCGGACGGAAGCCCGCTCGTGAACGGGGTCATTACGCTCAACAGCCAGAAGATCCAAGTTATCAACAACGTGGTCGTCAACCCGACCGTGGTGACCACCAACACCGACGCGAACGGAAACATCCGCGCAGTCTCGCTGCCACAGGGGCTGCTCGTACAGGTGACGGTGTGTCCGCCGGCAACCGGCCAGGGGCAGTCGGCGAACTGTTCCGCACCTTACTCGGCGTTCATTCCCTTTGGGCTGACCGCGAACTTCGGCCAACTCTCGCAAGGAACCTCGCTGTCACCGCCGAATCCTCCAGGCTCGCCTCCACAACTACTCGGTTGGAACACCAGCAACGCAGTTGAGGCGGAAACGCTGGGTGGAGACCTCACGCTTGCTCGGACTGGCGCGAATGCATACAGCGCGACCGTGCTCAAGGTGAACGGCAACACGCCGGGAGGAACCTGCACCTCCGCACAGGTGGTCAATGCAATCGACACCAGCGGCAGGCCGACGTGCGCGGCTCCGCCGCCGGGGAATTTAGGTGGTCCCTATCCCGATACCTCGACGTGGACGACGACTGGACCGCAACTCGCGACCAACTTGACGATGGTGAACACCGGCACGCTGACCTTCCCCAGTGGGAGCACGGCGACCAGTGCGGGCTTCAACAATGTCAAGGCGTTGGGCGTTGGCGCATCCGCGCCAACTGTCGCAGGCAATCTTGCCTTGTTTGAAGATGACTTCAATGGAGCGGCAAATTTTACGGTAGCAAACAAGATTGCGGGTGCGAACGCGCAGAGCGTCATTTACCTGAACAACGACAAGAGTGCGACGACTGGAGATTACGCCGCTATCGGGTTAGCCAGCAGCAGCTTCACCGCAGGCGGGGCGTTGGTTCCTCCTGAGAGTTATCAAATTCTCGCTTCCGCTCCCGGTGGCATCGAAATATCAAACGCAACAGCATCACCAATCAATTTCGATCTGAACGGCCTTAATATCGCTAGAATCAACTGGATAGGCCAAGTAGAACCCGACACTAACAATGGCAACGGACTGCTGGACCTCTACAGCAATAGTGCGAACGCCATCACCTCGGTCAACCTCTACAACAACAATACCAGCGGCACCAATGTTCAAGCGCTCTACCAGGTCATAACCGACAACGGCGCTACCGTCGCCAAATTCGGCAACACTGGACCCGCCTATTCGGGTGGCACCAACGCCAACGCGACATACCTCTCGTCCAGCGCACCATATTTTAACTTCCTGACCTTTTACTCGGGTGGAATTTACCAGTTCTACGCGAACGGGGCGCGCAGGTTCGCAATCTCGCCATCGGGCAGCGAGACGGACGGGCAAATCTACATCAACAACAGTCAGACCACTTCGCAGGGCGGGGCCTGGCCGGTGATGGATCAGGGAACGTGGACGCCCACCCATGCATTCAACGGGTCCACGGCAGGAATCAGTTACGGTGTGCAGACTGGCACTTGGGTGCGGGCTGGAAAGGCCGTCACACTGGAGTTCGTGACTACCTTTACGACCAGTGGGGTGCCCGCTGGCGCAGCTTGGACGCTCTGCGGATTGCCGGGGCAAATAGCCAATCAGAACCAAGGCGCGTGGGTGTTTATGAACTTTGGTGGGATAACCTTACCAGCAGGTGATTTTCTGGGGGGCTATTACCAGAACGGCGGCAACCAAACTTGCATTTTGATGGCGGCGATCAACAGCAACGGCGGTGCTATAGGGGGGTTGAGCAGTAACAACGTTTCTGGCGGAGTGAACGTTCAAGGTTCCTTCACCTACATGATGCCGCCATGAAGTATTTCGTGCTCCTGATCGGATTATTCGCGGGCGTGGCTTACGCGCAGAGCACTCCCATGCCCACGCCCTCACCCAGCCCCACCACCACCGGACTGACCTATGAGTCGAGCAAATATCCGCCGCCTCCGACCAACACATTCAGTCCGATGCCGTCGCCGATGCCGACGCCCGCAGCCAAGAGGTGAACTATGGCAACGATACCGACCACGTCATTGCCAAAGGTCGAGGGGGAAACCTCCGATGCGAGCGCGGTGCTGCGTCATGATACCGTCGCTAGGTTCATCATCGGGCTGGTGGTCATCGTGCAGTTCGTGGTGCTGGTCGCCTACGTCAGTTACCGGAGTGCGCCGCTTGCGGACTCGCAATTGATTCTTGGCGCTGAAATTTCGTTCGTCTCGATCGTGTTGAATTATTTTTTCGGCTCTTCGAGCGGGTCTGTTACCAAGTCGGCATCTAAGGGACCGGCGACCGAAACCGAAACGACCTCCAGCCCATGACACTCCAAAAGCAAGCGGACGTGGTGTTCATGGCCCTGTGCCTGTGGCGTGAGGCACGGGGCGAGAAGCACGCCGGCAAGGTCGCGGTGGCCCACAGCATTATGAACCGGCTCAAGTCGCCGTCCTGGGGCAACACGCTGATGTCGGTCTTGTTCCAGCGCCTGCAATACTCCAGCCTGACCTACAGCAGCGACCCGCAGTTGTCGCTGTGGCCCAAGGACACCGATCCCAGTTGGGAAGAATGCCTCACCATTGCGGATGGGGTGATCCACGGCCGCATTGCCAATCCCATACATGGGGCCGACAGCTATCACGATACCAGCATCAAGCCGCCCAACTGGGCGACACCGGACAACTTCATCCAGCAGATCGGGAGGTTACGTTTTCACAAGGTGGGCAAATGAATGAGTGAGGAAACAGATTTCGCGAGCAAGATCTCCAGCGAAGCTCCCTGGTGGTCGAAGGCTCCGATCTGGTTAGCTGCTGGCATCGTTGGCGTTCCCTCACTCATCGCCATTGGCGCGGGGTACTTCGTCGCGCACTACGTTACTACCTCATTAAACCAATTGAACACCTTCAGCCAGTCGCAACTCTACCTGCTCAACGAGCACATGAACGACCAGAAACACAATTTCAGCGTAGTGTTGAGATTCATCGATGACGATCTGAAAGTCCAATACCGGACCTGCCTCAATGCCAGTAAAACCGACGAACAGCGGGCCGCGTGCATCACTCCAACCGAAAGGGAGCAACTATACGGGATTAAGAAAAACCCGCGCACCGATCCACCAGCGACTGACTAGGCGCGTTTCTGGTAGGCGCTTATCGGCACCACCTTCTTCGTCCGCCGCCAGCGTTTGCGCCAGTGCTCGCGGTGGAACGCGAAGTAGGCCCGTACGAGGATCGGGTCCGCACCCTTGTTCTTGGGCGCGTGCTTGGGTGCGTGCTTGGACGCGCACTCATCGATCAGGTCGCCGAACATCTCTGGGGTAAGGTCATCCAACAACATTACTCGACCCCCACACGGTCGATTTCGATATGCGGGACTAGCTGCCGGATTACCGACAGGGCGATCGACATAGGCACCGACAGCACTACTGAGAGCCTGCCCTTCTTCAAGGAACGTCTGCGGCTGTACAGGCCGGTCTTGTTGTAGGAGCGCTTGGCGGGCGTGCCATTCGGCGGGAGATAGGGCAATTCGCCGTGGCGCTTCTTCGCCTTCATGCGGTAATAGGTAGCGCGGGCCGACGTCACCTTGCGGCGCTGCTCAGGTGTCAGCTTCTCGCACTTCTTTTCGTGCCGCGCCATCTGGAGGATCGTGATTGGTTCGTGGCAGAAGCGGCAGTTCTTCTTCTCGTAGGTGTTGGCTGGATGGGTGGAGATTCCTCTGGGCATGATCCCTCCTGCCCCTGTGGGCAAAGTAACACGGTTGTCAACCTGAAAGTTGGCACCGTCCGTAGCCTGTGCTAGAGGGATGGTGTCCAACGAGCAAAATCCTTTTGCGCCCCCGCACAAGGTAAAGTCAAGGCGATCCCGTCACGGTCGCCTTTTCTTTTATCCCCCTTCATGGAGTGAGAGTTGAGGCTCGACTGGTAGTGGAGCTTCTGAAACCTCCATCTCGACTCGAGGCCGATCGCTGTACCACTTCTCAATGGTCGCCTGCACGATGAATTTGTCGTCGCGGATCACGATGCCGGTTAACGCGTCGGCCGCAGCCTTGGCGAGATTGTCGTAGTCTGGGGTGATGGTGGGCCGGAATACGCCGCGCAACGCCTGTTGCTTCTTCTTGTTCGACAGTGACAGCGGGATTTCGAAGTAGACCCTGAGTTTAAACTCGATCGGGCAGGCTAGCGGAGGTCGTGTTCCCATCTCCTTCGCGGCGCAGTAGCGGGCCACATCCTTCCAGTCCGCATACTTCTTGTCGTCGTAGGCATGGGTGCCGAAGCGTCCGTCCTTGGCGTGCCACGACGCCACCTTCTTGCGGAAGGGTGCGGCCTCACCAGGTACGACTATGACTATCGGCGTTCCCACTTTACCCGCACCAAGAACATTTCGTCTTCAAGGGTTTCAATGTCAAACCTCAGCCGCTTGAGCTTGCGCTCCATTTTCCGCATCAGTCGCAGGAAATGCAGGACGTGACGAATCTTCACCGCCGCCATCTCCTCTGAGCTCCTGCGTACCGGAGCTTGGTCGAGTAGCTTCGTGGGGCATCCTTGATCCGCCGGTACTGCTCACCACAGGTTGGACACATTCGGTCGCCGCCATCCACTGGCTGGCTACACCAGCAAGTGAATGAGATCCCGCATCGGCAGCAGACGTGTTCGTGTTCCATGTCACTCATAACGCGCCAGGTGGTCGCACTGGGCCTCGTTGCAGGTCTTCGGGTAGTGGCACTCCAGCATATGGCCGTACGGGCAGAACATGGCCTGCATGGGGCTGCACCTGCACTGCGGGTTGGCGGGGAGCCGCTTGTCGCCCAAATCGCGGCTGGTGCCGTAGCGGGCGTCTACCTTGAGGATGTCGAGGAGCTTGTCGAGGTCGATCTCTTCGCCGGTATCCTTGATCACGAATTTGGGGTTGTTACTCATCGTCTGAGAATTCCTCTTTGCGGGTCCGCGTTTCGAACTTGTGCTCGATCGCCAGACCCGGCGGTTGCACGGTGCCCCGGTTGTCGGTCAGTAACTTCTTGAGCTTCGCGTACTTGTGCGAGACGAGGTATTGCATTGCCGGCGTTTCGGCCAGCCACCTGAGGTAGGCGCTCAGGTCGGAGAAAACGATCTCACCTTGGTCGTCCCGCTTTGGAACCCAGACCTCAACCATGATCTCGCCCTCGGGCTTGCCCAAGTCGGGGTCCACGCTTACCGCCTTCGGGACGATGGGGTCGTCGGCTCGGAGTTCAGCTTCTTCGTGCTTGCCCATATCTTTCAGATGTTCGATCTCGGCCTCCCGCTGCTCGGCGGCTTGGCGGGCGGCTTCTTCCTCCAGCCTGCGCTGCTCGGCCGCGAGACGTCGGCGCCGCTCGATCTCCCAATCCGACCGGATGTCCTGGCAAAGCTTGAGTACTATCTCCACCGGTTTCCTGATGCGGTTCAGCAGATTGGTGACAAAGCGGTGCGCCTCGTGCAGACGTCGGGCGTGCTCGCGCAGGGGCGAGGCCTCGACGTTTTCGAGGTAGCGCTTGGCCTTCTGTGAGTACTCGAGCGCGAGATTGGCCCGCAGAGGTCCTGGCCTCATCCCGCGCAGTTCAATGCCGCACTCAATTAGTTCGGCCAGTTCGATTTCGAACGGCTTCGCCAGCCGTTGGGGATCTTCCTCGGGAAGAGCGAGTTGTTGCTCCATCGTGACGTTCCTTGATGGGCCGGCGCAGCAAATCGAGCTGATTCTGGAGCACTTGCTCCCGGCATCCGCGATGCCAGAAGTTGCCCTCGCGGTCCCGTGTCCAGTAATACAAGTCTCTACTGTCCGTTTGCCCACAGCCGTAGCAGCTAGTCGTCATGGGATCGCTCCTTCATCGAGTCGGGGTCGAAACTCCTGCCAAATCCAATAAGCATCGATCAGTGAAATGAACCGATCGAGGTCGCGCCAGTCATCGTGGGGGTACAGTTTGAACGTGCCGTCTTCCCTGAGCAGCAGGCCGAAGCGCTTCATGCGCGGGTTGCCGATCGCCAGCACCTGTCCGGCGGTCTGAAGCTGGCACCACCTCGGCATCGTGCCGCTCTTGAGCTCCAGGTCCACCTCACCCTTGTTGTCATCCAGTTGCACGAGCTGGTCGGGGTGGCTGATGTAGCGATAGATCTCGTTGCGGTATTCGTGTTCGACCTCGACCACCTTGACTTCGTGGTCGCGCTTGAACTTGCGGTAGGCATCGAGATAGCCGTGGCACTCCGGGTGCCGACCTTCCCACCCGTCGCCCAGGTCCTTGTTCATACCGATGAGATGACACGCGGCCGTTACCAACGTGCCGCGGCGCATTGCTGCGGGGTTGGAGAACCCCTCCAAGTCGGCCATCAGACCGAAGTGCCGGATGATCTCGGTGGTGCTGGGCCACTTGGCAAGCTTCATTGGAGTCGCTCCTTTGCCCACGCCACCGCTTCAGCGTGCGCCTCAAGCGCCATCTCCCACGTCGGGGTGCGGTTGAAATAGCCGTCATGCACGCTGGCGTGATGACCGTGCTCAGTGGTGAACACCATCGTCTCAAACAGGTGCGGCAACTCAGGGTCCGTCCACGAGTGATCAAGGCCCAAAAACACCGTGGATACCCAGTACGGGCCGATGTCCTGCTGCTTGACGATGCGCTTGTCATCGTTGGCTTCCATCCACTGCGCCCACGTCAGGAGGTCTTCGCACGGCACGGGGATCTTGCCGTCGAGGATGTACCTCCCGTTGTGCGAGCCGCGCTTCACTTGGTGGATTGCGCCTTCAGCTCGAGGGAGAGTTGCTTGGCTTGGGTCGGCGTCAGGTCATAGATGTCAACTACCTGATACTTCTCCGCGACGTAGCGCTTGAGCTTGGAGGCTGGCATTCCACATAACCCAGCCTCGGCGATAAGCTTGTCCTGCTGTTCGTCGGTGAGAGTCGGTTCGACCGCCTCTGGTATTTGCGGCGATGGAGGAGCAGCGGATATCAATCTCTTGCGGCCACCATGTGGTGGTGTCTTGGATGGTCCGCGTCCGCTGCTTTGCTCCACCGCCGCGCCCGTCGGGGGGCTTGCGCTGCCCGTCGTTGCACCAGGCAGGTCGGGATCTTCGTTGTCTTCGTCGCTGTTGTGGTACTGGTCGCGCTCCATCTGGACGGTGTGCCCATAGCGCTCCCACGCCTCCTTGTTCTCGGGCGTCGGGCCACAGTTCTGGATGATGCCGTCGAGGCGGCGTACCGCCGTCTTCGCGGCCATCTGCGGCCAGTTGTGGGTCCATGCGGGTCCGTCCTTGTTGGACGAGCGCAGGCGAGAGGCTTCGATCTGACCCTTTGAGCACCAGCGATACGCCTTGAGCGGGTGCTCGGGGAGCCACGCGACCGCGTAGGAGCCAAGAATGTTGGCCTTGTCGTTCATCCACTTCGGGTCATCGCGGTGCGGGTCGAAGATAGCGGGCTTGTGGTGGATGGCTTCCTCGTCGCCGGCAATCACCTCGATGTCGTCGCCGACGTAGACCGGCATCGCGTTCACCTTGATAACCGCCCCGGCCCGAATCCACTGGTAGACCAGCCCGCGCCAGCCGACCATGAACACGATGTCCTCGCCGAATGCGGCGATCCAGCAATGCCCGAATGCATCGCCGATGGTGAGGCCGCAGTCCGCCGCCTTGAAGATCGCCGCCAGCAGTTCGTCGGGTTTGCGCTGGGCGAGCGCCGCCAACTTCTTGTTGCGGTCCAAGGCGTGGCAGAGTTGAAAGAATTGTTCGGGGCTTAAATAGGATGGTAGACGCTTGAGCAGGCTCTCCCTGTTACGCTCGACCAACGTGGTTATGACTTCCCCAGCCATGTTTATTCCCTGTTGCACGCTTTGTGAGCTGGTCGCTGGCTCACTGTTTCTCGTATTGGCTCGTGGAGGCATTTCTTTTGAATTGGGTGCAAGCCACTTCACACCAATCGTGTGCGAAACGCGAGTCCTTTCTTCACGCAAAGTCACAACTCTTGTCTACGAGATAGCGGTTGGAGACGAATGACGACCATCCCAGACGGTTGCATTTGCCAGCAATTTGTAGGGTTTGTGCAAAGACGAGGAAACGCGATTGCATTTTCCTGAAACCAGTCGCATATTCGCGGGTGCGCTGCGGACGCTATCAAACGCGCCGATACAGCGCAAAAGCACACTGAGTCTCATGCGAAAGGTGGAGCAATACAACTGTGTCCAAGCCGCTGTTCGACAGGCGGGGGGCGTGCAGGCGTGTGCGAAGTTACTAAAGGTAAGCGAGCGTTCGGTGTTCGGGTGGATGCGTCGAGGTCACCTTCGGGGGGTGGCCGTCGAGATCGTGCTGCAACTCGAGCGGGCGAGCGGCATCAGTGCGGAAAACCTGGTGGGAAGGGAGCGGGCCTGTAACGCGGAACTTTGACGGGGAGGTTCCATGGTTACTTCGAAGTCTGAGTTCATCACCGTGCCTGAGTTGGCGGCGTACCTGAGATGCACCCCTGACGGCGTCTACAACCTGATCAGGCGCGAGCATTTGGGCGAGGCGCAGGGAATCTTTCGCCCGTTTCACAAGCAGCGGCCCATACGCGTCAATCTGCAGGCGTTCCTCAACTGGCGCGGCGATCGCCCACCGCACACGGCGGAATCCACGGGACTGGTAGCCGAAGTGCTGGGAATGCTCATGCCGATCTCGACGCAGGTTTCGCAACTTGCGGACACGATCACGCAGGCCATCCAGCGGCTCCACAAGCTCTACGAGCACAGCGGGGAAGGTGAGGAGCAACATGACTGCAGCAACCATACGCCGGATCGATGAGAAGGAAGGTGACCACGAGGAGATGCTCACCGTCCCGCAGTTTGCAAAACGGGTTCACCGCAACCGCCAGACCGCCTATGCGTGGATACGCAACGGCAAGATGCCGGCTGGGTCGGTCGTGATGGTGCAAGGCCATTTGGAGGTCAACTACACGGTCTACCGGCAGTCCATCAAGCCGGTTGCATAGCAAGCAAGGATGGGGTATGCTTCGGTTACTCGTTGGGTTACTCAATAATTTCTCCCAGCGAATGAAGGAGAACTCGATGGCTGAATTATACACGAACCGACACGGCCAGATCGCGATCGATTTTGTCTATCCGGGCCTCGACCGCTTCAGATTTTCACTGGGCGTCAAGGCCACCAAGGAGAACTTGACGTGGGCCAAGAAAACCCACCTCGACCCCCTCAAGAAGGAGATTTCGGCAGAAGACCTGCCAGCGATTGTCAAGCGCTTTGGCAACAAGTGCAATCAGCTCCAGCGCCTAGCCGTCACTGAGGAGGCGGGCTACGCGGGCCTGACTATTAACGACCTCCTCGACATGGTCCAGCGGGACTACGATGAAAACCGGCGCAGCAACGCGCCACGCTTCAAGTCCACGGTCGCGCACGTCCGCAAGTACTTTCAGGGCAAGCTCGCGACCGAACTGACGGGGGCGGATCTCGCCCTTTACAAGACCCGACGTCTCAAGGAGCACGCTTCGCCAGGGACCATCAATCGCGAATTGTCGGCCATCCGCCGCGGCTTCAATCTCGCCAGACAGCAGGACATTCTCAAGGCCATGCCCAAGTTTGTCATGTACCGGGAGGACAACGCCCGCAAGGGTCAGTTCAACGAACCGGAAATCAAGGCGGTGCTAAAATACCTGCCCGACTACCTGCACGCGCTGGTGTCGGCTGCGTACGTTACCGGATGGAGGAAGAGCGAGTTGCTTTCGCGCCAGTGGCGGCACGTCTCCGACGACTACCTGAGGCTGGAAAAGGGCGAGACAAAAAACGGCCAAGGGCGCGATTTTCCACTCAGCTTCCCCGCCATGCGGGCGCTGATCGACGACTTGCAGAAGCGCCGCCAGCAGGAACTGGCCGAAGGCCGCATTATCCCGTGGCTGTTCCACCGTGGGGGCCAACCGATAGGGAGCTTCCGCAAGGCGTGGGACAAGGCGATGGACAAGGCCATTGCGGCCGGCGAGATAACAGAACGGCGACTGTTCCATGACTTGCGACGTACCGCCGTGGGCAACCTCGATACCCTCGGCACCTCGCGCAAGGCGACCAAGGAACTGACAGGTCACCTGACGGATGCGATTTTCGATCGCTACTCCATCACGACCAAGGCGACTCTGGAGTGGGTAGCTCGCGAGGCACAACGTGCCATCGACGAGGGACGCGGTGGCGAATTACTGGGCCAGAGGTCAGAGAAATGACTGGATGTTCATGGCAACCTTATGGCAACCCCCCTCGGAAAGGGCCAAAAACTCTTGGAAAAATAAGGGGTTTTTGTCCTAGAGCGTTTTCCTTTTAATCGGTCACATGCCTATTTCAAAACCCATTGGCTCGATAAGGATCGCTGGCGCTCACCGCAGATCACTGTGTCTTTTCCGCCTACGGCCCCAAGGGCTTCCTGAGTGTCCGACTGCGCGTCCTGCGCTATTGACCCTAGCTCATTGTGGATTGCTGGGGATCAAGAGAACTGGATGTTCATGGCAACCTAATGGCAACCTTGTCGGCGAACGCTAGACAATAAGAGTGAAGATGAAAGTAACGATAGAGATTCCGGCTGAGTTCGTTGAGCGCCTAACGGAAATCGAGGCGAGGCTGATGAGGATCGAGGAGTTGCTGAGGAAGGCCAATGAACGGAAGCCACATCAAGAGAATTCCCCGCAACAACGAGTAGACAAGCCTTCAGCGAAATCGGGGATGCTGACGATCCCGCAATTTGCCCAGCAGGTCCAGCGCAACCGGCAGACTGTGTACGGGTGGATTCGCACCGGCAAGATGCCAGCGGGTGCGGTCGTGATGATCCAGGGATCCCTTCGCATCAATTGGCCGGTCTACCAACAATCCATACGGTCACTGAATGGGGGTGGTAATGGAGTGGAGGACGTTCGTTGGCCGGATTCCTGATGCAAGACAGCTAGCCAACGGAAAGTGCCAAGGTGGATGTCCGGTTTGTGCCAAAGAGCAGGGCGGTAAGGACGGTGAACTTAACCTCGTGGCTCAAGTTGTTGATCAGAGGATCAACATGGTTTGCTTCGGCGGGCATTCACTTGCAGCCATCCTCCATGCCTTAGGCCTTCAACAATCAGACTTAGTTGTTAAGCTAAAAGTTAGCCCCACCCCGTCACCACGGGCGGTCGAGGTGTCCGATGACACCCGCAATCATCACGAGCCAGAGAAGCCAGCGGAACCGGCGGCTCGCGTATCGGGGAGCGTTCCGGCGGCACCTCGACCAAACAACCCTCCAGCTTCGACTAGGAACCCCACAGACGAATTTTCGCGGCGTGTGCCACCTCACAACTTGGAAGGCGAGCAGAGCGTCCTAGGTGCGGTCCTGCTCGACAACGAGGCGCTTTCGATCGCACGCCGCATCATCGGCGTCAACGACTTCTATCGCGACAACCACCGGACCCTGTTCAGGACGATGTGCGAACTCGCCGACCAGGGGCAACCGATCGATGCGATCACCATGCGGAACAACCTGCGCTCGCACGGGAAGCTCGACCAGGTTGGCGGACCCGCCTACATTGCGGAGCTCGCCAGCGTAGTCCCTACTGCTTCCTCCGTCCGTTACTACGCGCAGATGGTTCAGGAGTCTGCAGTCAAGCGGCGCATCGCCCGCGATGCCGGCGACCTTATCGAGATGGCTTACAACGGCGTGCAGGCCGAATCCCTGCTCGGGGAATGGCAGCGCCGGGTCAACGTGCTCGACCGCGGCTTCTTGGCTCCGGTCGAGATTCCATGGGAAGAACTCGGCGCTGCGGAGCAGGCGAACGCGGAGTACCTTGAGCGCCAACCGGTAGTGGACAAGCTCTGCTATTCGTCAGCCGTCAGCATGATAACTGGGGGCAAGCACGCCGGTAAAAGTACGCTGGCAAGATGGCTGGCTATCTGCGTGGCGAAAGGCATCCCGTTCCTCAGGCGCAATGTCATGCAAGGCCCAGTCATGTACATCGCCAGCGAGGACGAGGAGATGGCGGCTCGTAGTGAATTGATTAGGCTCGGCTGGGCTTTGAGCGACGACCTCCGGTTCTTCGGCAAGAGCAAGATTCGCAGCGACGACTTCGACTTCCTCGGGATGCTCACCAAGGAGATCCAACGCCATCATGTCGTGCTCGTGGTCATCGATATGCTCTTTGATTTCGTGCGGGTCGATGACGAGATGAGCTACTCCGGTACACGTCGAGCCGTCGGCCACATCCAAGACGTAGCGAGCGACAGCGGAGCGCACCTCTGTGTTTTGCATCATGCGCCCAAGAACGCGCAGATCGGTGATGCGGCCGTCGCCGCCTTGGGTTCGCAAGGTTTGGCAGCTCGTGTCTCGCCGATAATTCTGGTGCGGCGGTTTGGGCCTGGGGTGCATTCCATTTCCTCGACCACCGTGCGTGACCCGCGTGGCGAAGCGATCCCAGAGTCGAGGCTCCTCAAGAACGCGGACAATTCGATCGATCTGGGCGGGGTCTGGAAAGGTTATATGTTGGCGGAAGTTTATGTACCCCGCCTTCTCGACATCATAGACAGCGAGCCGGACTCGGAATTCACGATCACGGAGTTGGCTGAAGCGCTGGGACCGACCACCGGATATGCGGTTACCCGCCAGTGCTTGGCGATGATGTTCAAGCAGGACTTGGTCGGTCGGAGGGGGTCAGGAAGGAAGGGGCAACCCTATCGTTATTGTAGCAGAACTAATGCCCCTCAGGTGAATTCTGAATTAGAGACATATGTAGGGGATGTCTCCAATCCGAAAGTCTCCCAACCACCCCTGATCAACCCCGATTCGGGGCGCTACGGGTATAAGGAAACCGAATACCCAAACGACCTAGACCAGTACGGAATATCGAAAAGCAAATGATCATCCTCATCATCGATGAACAGGAAGACGCTTTCTTCCGCGAGTGCAACGAGTGCGAAGACGAGATCCCCGACCCTTACCTTGAGGAGGAAGAGGAGGACGGGCAGGAGGTTATCTGCTCCACCTGCGATGCGCACTTCAGGTGGCGGGCATATCAGAAGCGCATGGTCGAGGGTCACAGGAGAGGACCAGAGGTCGGCGAAGCCGTCTGCGACTGCGGCTTCAATCTGGCGAACTGCCACGCGGCGACTTGCCAGCCCGATCCCCCGAAGCGCGGCCGACGACCGCAAATGAAGTTATTCCGATGAGCCAGATGAATCTGTTCGGTGGCCCAGACACCGAAGACAACCTGGACTACGAGATGCGCTGCAACGAAGTGTTTCGCAAGTGGCCCCGTGGGAAGCACTTCGATGCGGATGATCTTACTGCAGAGGCTGGGCTGCCCCCCGGCGACCACAACAAAGTCGGCTCAATCATCAGGGGCTGGCATGACAGGGGCTTGATCGAGTGGACCGGCCAAACGGCGACCGCTTCGCGAGGCAGTAGGCACTCGGGACTCATCAGGATCTGGAGGAAGCTCTGATGGAAACCAGCAAGTGCCGCGGCTGCGGTGCCGACATCATCTGGGCAGTAACGGAGACGGGCAAGCGCATCCCGCTGGATGCGAAGAGCGAGCGGCGCTTCATCGCGGGGGTCAGTCAACTTGACGGCAAGGTCGAGGCGCTCTTGTGCAAGACCTACCAGACCCACTTCGCAACCTGCCCAATGTCCGACCAGTTCCGAAGAAAGGGAGTGCCGCTCCAATGAAATATGCCAAGCGCACCCAAGTTCCGATCAGCCGCTCGCGCAGCGAAATCGAGGCGACCGTCAGCCGTTACGGTGCGGATCAATTCGGCAGTGCGTTTGCCACCGACAAGGCCATGGTCCAGTTCCGGCTGGGCAAGAGCGACAAGGCTTGGGTCATCCGCTTCATCTTGCCCCTTCCCCACGCAGACCAGCAGGACCAGCGGCAGCGCTGGCGAGCCTTGAGCTTGGTCATCAAGGCCAAGCTGGAAAGCGTCGAATGCGGGATCGCCACCATAGAGCAAGAGTTCCTCGCGAACATTGTGACCCCAGGCGGGCAGACCATGGCTGAGATCCTCGTGCCGCAACTGCAGGATATGCGTAGGAGTGGGCGGATGCCGACGATCGATCTGCTGGAGGACAAGCGCTAGGTGTGGCTGTACCTGCCTTCAACCTGCTTTCCCTGTGCGCCGGTATCGGAGGCCTCGACCTCGGAATCCGGGTTGCTGTCCCAGCGGCTCGCACGGTCTGTTTCGTGGAGAGAGAAGCTTTCGCAGCCGCCTGTCTGGCGGCGCAGATTGAAAACGGTTCCCTGGATGCGGCACCTGTCTGGTCCGACCTACTCACGTTTGACGGTCG